>Ga0075425_100003605_pt1 | contig 15740 bp, 11 predicted proteins | sample SoiMethybrSBSTD4_FD_75300 | JGI IMG/M metagenome (GOLD analysis project Ga0075425, IMG submission 75300) | Bulk soil microbial communities from a Populus tree surrounding site in Tennessee, USA - Soil MetaG P. TD hybrid SBSTD4 | ecosystem: Environmental > Terrestrial > Soil > Tree plantation... | reverse complement strand
GATTCGCGGTCTGGCGACCGAGCTCGAGGATCCGCACGGTCTGTTCTTCGACGAGAAGCACAACGAGTTGATCACGGCAAACCACGGCAACTGGACGCAGATCCGCCCTTACTCGCCCTACGATCCGCTCGTGACCGACGTCGGTGAGTACAAATCCGGCGCGTTCCATCCATCCGCCATCACGTTTCACGACGCCGATGCGAACGGCGACGTGCCGCCGATCCGCACGATCGAAGGCGACCTCACCGGCCTCAACTGGCCGATGGGCATCGACGTCGATCTGATTCACGACGAGATTGCCGTCGCCAACTACGGCGACTCGTCGATCCGCGTCTTCCGCCGCGGCGACAAGGGCAACGTGCAGCCGGTGCGCGTCGTTCGCGGCGCGCTCACGCAGATTGTCGGCCCCGTGTCGGTCGCGATCGATACCAGGAACGACGAGCTGTGGGTCGCCAATTACGGGGATCACACCGCCGTCGTCTTCGCGCGCACCGCGAGCGGCAACGTCAGGCCGAAGCGCACCATCCGCAACGCGCCGAAGGACACGCCGACCTGCGGCTTCACCAATGCCTCGGCCGCGGCGTACGACTCGAAGCGCGACGAGATTCTCGTCCCGAATTGAGTGAGCGTACCGAGAATCTCGGTGTTTGCCCGTGCGGCAAACGGCAACGTCGCTCCCAAACGCGTCATCGAAGGCCAGGCCACCAACCTCTCGCGCACGATGCACGGCATCGCCTACGACGCGATCCACGACGAGATCGTCATCCCGGTCGCGCTCGGCGGCGCGGTCCTCGTCTTCAGGGCCGATGCGTCCGGTGAAGTGCCACCGCTGCGCATCATTCAAGGCACACGCACCCGCCTGGTGCGGCCTCATACCGTCGCCGTGGATCCGGTGAACAATGAAATCCTCACGGCCGACCCCAGCAGCCGCGCGATCTTCGTGTTCGACCGGATGTCGAACGGCAACGTCTCTCCGAAGCGCGTCATCAGCGGTGAGAAAACCGGGCTCCTCGACATCGTCGGGCTCGACGTCGATCCGATTCGCAACGTCATCGTCGCGAGCAGCCGGAAGGGCAATGGCGACAAGGTCGGCCTGTTCGTCTTCGATCGCCTCGCCAACGGCGATGTGGCGCCGAAGCAATTCATCGGCGGCCCGAATTCCAAGCTCGCGCACTTCCGCCAGGTCGCGATCGATCCGGCGACGGGCAACATCTTCCTGGCGCAGCAGAACACGCGGATGAAGCAGATGGAGGCGTACGTCCTCGACAAACCGCGCGAGGGCTTCAAAGCCAAGGAAGACGATGACGACGACGACAGCGATTCCGGCCGGCTCGATCAGCTCGGCTTCATCGCCGTCTACGCGCCCGATGACGACGGCGACATTCCACCGCGCGCCATCATCAAGGGACCGGGCATCCGCCTCGCCGGCGCCGCGGGTGTGGCGCTCAATCCGAAGAAGAAGGAAATCATCGCCGTCGGTGGGAACGGATTCCAGACGTTCCTGCTGCCGGAGTTCTTCAAGGCGTTGAAGAAGCCGGGAACGCGGTAGGCGCGCGGCTTCGCCGCGCGCCTCAGAACACGAATTTCAGCCCCAACTGCACCTGCCGCGCCGTCGTCGCCGTGTGCGTGATCTGCGTCGCGGCGGGGATGCGCGTCCCGTCCGTGTTGAACAGCGCCGCGGAGTTCGGCGTCGCGAAGTTCGCGCGATTGAACAGATTGAACATTTCGATCCGGAACTGCACGTTCTGCCGGCCGACTCGCGTGTTCTTGAAGATCGACAGGTCCACCATCTTGAGATCCGGGCCGCGCAGAATGTTTCGCTGCACGTTGCCGTACGCGCCGGCGGGCGGAAGGATGAACGCGTTCGAGTTGAACCAGTTGTCGGACGCGCCGACGATGGCGTTGTCGGCGCTGAAACCTGGCGCCCAATCCGGCTTCTGCGGATTCGGATCGCTCGAGAGATCCTGCGCGTAGTCGAAGCCGATGAACGGCGTGAACGGAACGCCGCTGGCGTAGTTCGCCACGACCCCGAGCTGCCAGCCTTGCACGAGCTGGCGCGCGCCGCCGGTCATATTCCGGCCGAACGGCAGCTCGTACACCGCGTTGAACACGACCGTGTGGCGCACGTCATAGCTCGATGGCCCGAGCTCGTTCTCCGGGTGGAGGTAGCTGGTCGCGCTGCCGGCGCCGTTCTCGAAGTCGCTGCCGCCGATGAGACCGCCCGACCAGGTGTCGCGCGCGTTGCCATAGGTGTACGACCCCTGGAACAGCAGACCCTTCGAAAAGCGTCGGTTCACGCTCGCGGTCAAACCGTTGTACCAGGAGCGCGCGACGTTCGTGCGCGTGCGGATACGTCCCCATGACGGGAACGGCAGCGTCGCGCCGCGCACCACCTGCCAGTGTCCGTTGGCCTGGTTGAACTGCACCGGCACCGCGTTGGGATCGCTGTAGAACGGCAGGTTGTAGCCCCGCGATCCGATGTAGCCGATTTCTCCGACGATCCCGCTGGCGATCTCGTGCTGGACACTGGCGTGATACTGAGCGGTGTAGGGCTGCTTCGCCTCGTAGTCGATGAATTCAGACCGCTTCTGCACGGCGAGTCCCGTGCCCTGCGCGAGCAACAGCTGAATCGGCGGCCCGAAGACCGGCACGTTGCGAATGTCGACGCCGGCGAAGTACGGATAGATGCGGAAGGTCGTCCCGCGATAGTACGACGTGGTGAGCGGCTGATAGAAGAGTCCCGCCCCCGCTTTCACCGACGTTCTCTGATCGCCGAACGGGTTCCACGACGCGCCGAGACGGGGCGCGAAGTCGAGCTTCGATGGATTCTTGAACATGTCGCTGCCCGGCGTGATCCCCATCGGGCCCGACTCGAGGTCGTTGAAGCTGAGGAGACCGGCGACGCGGTCCTGCGTGTCGTAGGGCACGGTGATGAACTCGTAGCGCAGGCCGTAGGTGAGGGTGAGGCTGTTGGACGGCCGCCACTCGTCCTGCGCGAACATGGCCACGTAGTTCTGTCGCATGCTCCGGCGCGTGTCGGTGCCCGGCATGTTGCCGGTGAAACGGTTCACGGTACCGCGCAGGAAATTCTGAAGGCTCGTGAAGCGGAACTCTCCGCCGTAACGTGAGTAGGAGAAGCCGTCGAAATGATAGCGCTGGAAATCGCCGCCGAGCTTCGCGGTGTGCCGGCTCGAGCTGATGGTCAGCGTGTCCGAGACCTGGTAGATGTTTTGGGTATAGTCGACGGGCGTCGTCGCCGTCGTGCCCGGACCGCTGATGCCGGTGGTGATCGTGATGGCGCCGAAGTGCGGGTCGGTGGTGAAGTACAGCTGCGGAGGAATCGTGATCGTCGGCACGAAGTCGTCGGTGCGGTTCGTCCGATTGACGGCGAGGCGCGCGACGTTCAGCACGCGAGAGCTGAACAGATGCTGATCCTGATACGTGATGTAGCGCGTATCGGTCGTGGTCGGCTCGATGAAGAGCGGATGCTCCTGATGTGCCGTCGTGTCGGAGCGATCGCTCGAGACGCGGAAGAACATCGAGTTGCCGCGGGTGGCCTGCCAGTCGATCTTGCCGACGAAGAAGTTCTCGTGCGTCGGGTCGATCTCGGTGTGCCGCAATTCCGCCGTGCCGTCGCCGAAGTCGCGACCGTCCGGGATCGGGTAGAGGAGGTCGAGGTATGGCCTGACCAGCGGACTGATCACGACCGTGCCGGTCGGGAGCACGCCGTTGTGCGCCGCCGCGTTCGGCAGCCGCGCCAGATGGGTCAGCGAGAGATCCTGACGCAGCCCCTCGTAGCTGCCGAAGTAGAACAACTTGTTCTGCACGATCGGACCGCCGGCCGTTCCGCCGAACTGATTGCGCGTGAAAGGCGGATTGATCTGTTCGCCGGTGGAAGAATCGATGGGATCGAAGTAGTTCGGCTCGTCGAACTTGCTGTCGCGCAGGAACTCGAACACCGTCCCGTGGAGCGCGTTGGTTCCCGATTTGGTGACCGCGCTGATGACACCGCCGGCGGCGCGGCCGAACTCGGCGGCGTAGTTGTGCGTCTGGACGCTGAACTCCTTCACGGCGTCGACGCCGAGCAGCACGCCGGCCATGCTCGACGGCGCCTTGTCCGAGATGTCGGCGATGTTGGTGCCCTCGAGCAGATACCCGGTCATCTCCGGGCGCGCGCCGCCGATCGACACCTGCGTGTTGCCGAAGCCGCCGGTGAAATCGCGCGCCGTCGCGCGGCTCACCGTCACACCCGGCTGCAGCGTGGCGAGCTGCATGAAGTTCCGTCCGTTCAGCGGCAGTTCCGCGATCTGCGTCGTCGACACGACGCCGCCGGCGACCGTGCTGCTCAACTCGACGTTGGTCGTCGCGCCCTGGACGGTGACCTGCTCGCTGATCGCCCCGATGCGCAGCGTGAGATCGGCGTTGATCTCGCGGCCGATCTCGACCGTCAGGTTCTCGCGCCTGGCGGAAGTGAATCCGGTCAGCTCCGCGGTGACGGCGTAGATCCCGGGCGACAAGTTCAGCGCGCGAAAGCCGCCGCGCGCATCGGACACCAGCGTGCGCGTCGCGCCTGTTTCAACGTTGGTCACGACCACCGTGACGCCGGGGAGGACCGCTTTGGACTGGTCGGTGACGATCCCCGAGATGGTGCCGGTCGTATCCTGCGCGCGCGCCGCGTGTGGAGCGCCGAGCAGGGCGAGGATCAGGAAGCCGAGAAGGACGCGCCGGTTCATGTGTTCCCTCGCTTTGGTCCTACCATTTGCTCGGCGTAGGGTGTATGGTTTTGGCCGACCAGTCAAGCGTGAACTGGGCCGATCGCGGCGCGAAAACCGCGCCGATGCAAGGAACCGGATCGATGACGCGCGTCGTCCGTTCAGCCGCGGCGGTGGCGATCGTGCTGGCGCTCGTCGCCGGCGTCGCGATGATCGCGTACGCTCGCTGGATGGCCCCTGCCGCCGGCGGCGATGCCTCGCTTGCCGAGGATCGCGACGAGGAAGCCTTGGCGCGCTACCTCGACGCCGAGGCGCGGTTCGACCGGTTCGCGGCCGCCAAACAGCTCTTCGCCGACGATTACAGCCACGTGATGGCGAACGAGTTGTTCGTGCTGCACCGGCTGCGGCGCTTTGACGAGGCGATCGACGCGGCGCAGCGCGCTCCCGAGCAGGCGCTGCCGCATTTCTGGGCCGGGTGCGCCTTCTTCGAGAAGGCGCTCGCCGAGGAGAAGCCGGATCCGCGGCTGGGCTGGCTGACCCGCGCGGAAGAAGAGTTCCGGCGCGCGGTCGAAGCGGCGCCCGGGGACTGGGACACGAAATACGATTTCGAGCTCGTCTCGAAGCTCGCCGCCGAACTGCGCAAGCGGCCAGAGACGCCGCCCAATCAGTTGATGCAGCTGCTGCGCCCGCAGCCCAAGCCCGGCGCCAAACCGGTCAAGCGCGTCGGATGAGATTCCTGCGTCCCGATCTTGCCAGCTGGTGGATCGTCATCCCGGTGCTCGTGGCGAGCTGGAGCATCCAGGCTCGCCTTCGTCGCGCGTTCCGGCGGCGCACCGCGATCGATCGGCGTTTCGCGCCGTTGTCGCGGCGATCGACGTGGCGCCGCGACGGCGCGGTGCTCGCCACGGCGCTGGTCGTCGCGTCGGCCATCGTGTTCGCGCTGATGCGGCCGCAGCTCCTGCTCACCACCCGCGTGCCCGACTACGAACGGCAGGATCTCGTCGTCATGCTCGATCGCTCGCTGTCCATGCGCGCGCGCGACCTGACGCCGTCACGATTCGCGCGCGCGACGCGTGAGCTGAGGACGCTGCTGCGCGAGAAGCCGGAAGGCATCGATCGCGTCGGCCTGGTCGGCTTCGCCGACAGCTCGGTCGTTCTCTCGTACCTGACGGCGGACGTCGAGAGCGTGCTGTTCTATCTGGACTGGCTCGACGGAGAATCGGTGGTACTGTTCGGCACGAACATCGGGGCGGCGCTGAAGAGCGCGATGGACGTTGCGAAGAAAGACCATCGACCCACGCGCAAGCGGTTCCTGCTCGTCTCCGATGGTGAAGACCAGAGCCAGGAGATCGGGCCGGCGCTCGACATGTTCAGGCGCGAGGGCTATCGAGTGGACTGCATCGGCATCGGATCGAATGACGCCGTGCCGATTCCATTGGCGACCTCGGATTCGGAGGAGTCCTATCTGCGCGACGATGCCGGCCGGCGGGTGACGACGACCTTCAATGAAGCGACGCTCGTCCGCGTGGCGTCGGCGACGGGCGGACGGTATGTGCGATCCACGACCGGTTCCGAGCTGTCCCGTGCGATTTCGGATGTCGTGCGAGCGGACCGGCGGATTCTCGGGTGGCGGTCGTCGACCGATTACCGCGATCTCTATCCCGTGGCGCTGGCGGTCGCCGTGGTGGCCGCGGCGGCGTTGTGGGTCCTGGTATGACGATCCCGCGCGCGGTCCCCGCGCTGAACGAGCTGACGCCCGATGACGCGGCGGCCATCATCTCCGGCCTGGCGCTCGAAATCGGCAAGGTCGTCGTCGGCCAGCACACGCTGATCCGCCGGCTGCTGACGGGACTGTTCGCGGCGATCCCGTTCGCGACGGCGCGCAGCGAAGCGCGCGCCGGCTGCGGCCACATCCTCCTCGAAGGGGTGCCGGGCGTCGCCAAGACGCTCACCGCGACGACGCTGGCGCACGCGATTTCGGCGCGCTTCCAGCGCATTCAGCTCACACCCGACCTGCTGCCGGCCGACATTCTCGGGACGCGCGTCTACGATGCGAAGAGCGCCACCTTTCGCATCGAGCAGGGTCCCATCTTCACGAACATCCTGCTCGCCGACGAGATCAACCGCGCCACGCCGAAAACGCAGAGCGCGCTGCTCGAAGCGATGCAGGAACGGCAGGTGACGCTCGCCGATACGACGTTCCCGCTCGACGATCCGTTCTGGGTGCTCGCCACGCAGAATCCGGTGGAGCAGGAAGGCGTGTACGCGCTTCCGGAGGCGCAGCTCGATCGGTTTTCGATGATGCTGCGCGTCGAGTATCCGAGCGCGGCTGAAGAAGTGGCGATGCTGCACCTGCGCATGACCGAGCAGCGCATCGATCAACGCGTCTCGCCGAACGACGTCACGCGGCTGCGGACGTTCATTCGCGACGCGGTCTACATCGACGACAAAGTGATGGAGTACATCGTCCGGCTCGGCCGCGCGACGCGTGCGCCCGACGAAGTCGGCTGCGACGCGCTTCGCGATCTGCTGATGCTCGGCGTCTCGCCGCGCTCCTACCAGCACGTGCTCGCGCTGGCGCGCGTCACCGCCTTTCTCCACGGCCGCACCTACGTGCTGCCGCACGACGTGAAGGAGATCTACTGCGACGCGTCGCGGCACCGCATCGCCCGCACGGTGCGTGCGCAGGCCGAGAACGTCGATGCCGACGAGATCCTGCGCGAGCTGCTCCAGGCGGTGCCGCTCCCATGATGCCCGAGCACGTCGTCCGCGAGCTGCGCTACATCGAGGTCTACACGGCGAAGCGAATCCGCAACCTCCGCGTCGGGCCGTACACGAGCCCGCAGCGAGGACCGGGATTCGATTTCGATGAGCACCAGCCGTACCGCCAGGGCGACGACGTCCGGCGGATCGACTGGAACGTGACGGCACGCATGGATGCGCCGTACGTCCGCCACACCCACGCCGAGCGCGAGCTGAACGTGATGATCGCGATGGATGCCTCGCGATCGATGCAGCTCGGCTCCGCCGCCCGATCGAAGAAGGAGCTGATGACGCTCATCACCGCGTCGCTGCTCTTTTCCGCGGTGTCCGATCAGATCAACACCGGTTTCCTCGCCTTCGCGGAGCGCGTGCTCGAGGCGGCGCCGCCGCGCCGGACGCGCGCGTCGGCGTGGGCGACCCTCGAGCGCTGCTGGGCGCTGTCGCCGCGGCCAGGACGGACCGCCATCCTGCCCGCCGTCCGGCATCTGCTGGCCACGCTGAAACGCATGAGCGTCGTGTTCATCGTGTCGGACTTCATCACCGACGAAGATCTGTTCGGGACTCAGGAACTGGCGATGCTCGCGGCCAAACACGACGTGATTGCGGTGGTGCCGCAGGATCGGTCGGAGATGGCGCTGCCGGAAGGGCGCGGATACATTCAGGTGCAGGATCTCGAGTCGGGCCGCCATGCGGCGGTGGCCCTGTCGCCGCGCACGCGCCGCGCCTACGCCGCCGAGATGCGGGCGCGCCGCGAGGCGCTCTCGCGCGCGTTTCACCGCATGTCGATCGACCATGTGTTCGTGCCGACCGACGGCAACCCGGTGGAACCGCTGCTGTCGTTGTTCGCCCGGAGGATGGCGCAATGACGCTCTGCGGCGGACGCGCATGGCTGCTTCGGGTCCTCTGCGGCGCGATGCTGACGGCGACGCCGGCTGTCGCACAAACACCGGAGATCGGCGTGCGAACGGGCGTCGATCGGACCGCGCTGTGGGTCGGCGATCGCGTCACCTACACGATCACGATCACCTGCAAACGCGGCGTCGACGTGCTCGTCGACGACGTGTCGCGCGACAAGCTCAGGCTCGAGGGACTCGAGGTCGTCGACAGCAGCAACGACCGCCGCGCCGGAGCCGGCGGGACGACGATCTACGAGTTCCGATACGTTCTGACGACATACCGCGTGGACACTCCGGCGCTGAAGATTGCGCCGCTCCGCATTCGCTACGCCGTCAAGCGTGCCGGGCAGCGGCTCGAGGACGCGGCGCCCGCAGGCGACGTCGAGGCGGCGGGCGCGACGCTGGCCTTCAGAAGCGTGCTCCCTGAAGACCCGGACACCGCGGCAATCCGTTCGGACAAAGCGCCGCACGTGCGTCCGGCGCGATTTGCCGCGCTTCAGCCGATCGGCATCGGCCTGGTCGTCGTCTCGGTGGTGCCGGCCATCATCGCGGTCGCGGCGCTGGTACGGCGCGCGCGCCGGCCGCGCGTCCGCCGATCCGCGCGAAGCGTGCGTCACGAAGAGCGCGCGTCCCTCGAGGCGGTGCGGACGATCGGCGTGGAGACCGTTGAATCGAGACGGGAGGCGTTCACACGGCTTGACGCGCTCGTGCGCGATCACCTGCGCGATCGGTGCGGCGTACGCGCCGTCGGCCTGACGCCGCAGGAAGTACCGTTCGCGCTGGCGGCGACACGCGCGAAAGTGCCGGCGGAGCTCGTCGCCGCGGTGCTCGAAACGTGCGAGCTGGCGCGTTACGCGCCGCCCTACGCGATGCCGTCGGCGGACGCCTGCCGGACCGCGATCGACCGCGTCACCCAAATCCTGAGTGCCTGATCGTGTCGATGCGCTTTTTGCATCCTGAGTACGGCTGGTGGCTGTTGGCGGCGTTCGCCGCGGCCGGCGCGCTTCGCTGGCGGATGCGCCGCCGATTCCTCGCGTCGACCACCGTGCGGTGGCTCGCGGCCCCGGCGTATCGCGCCTCGCCGCTTCGCCGCCTTCCGCTCGCGGTGCTCGCGTCTGCCCTGCTGCTCCTGGGCGGTGCGCTGATGCAGCCGGTGCTGCCGTACGCGCAGGCTGAAATCCGCTCGCTTGGGCTCGACATCGTCATCGCGCTCGATCTCTCGTCGAGCATGCTCGAGGAGATGGGCCGCATCAGGCCGGCGCGCACCTTCCAGAACTTGACGTTCACGACGAGCGACTCGGCGACGGCGAGGAAGCCGGCCAAGACGCGGCTGGACGCGACCAAGGACGCCATCAGGTCGTTCGTGGCGTCGCGGCGCGACGATCGGATTGCGCTCGTCGTGTTCTCGGACAACGCCTACGTGATCAGTCCGCTGACCTTCGACCACGAGTACGTGATCCGGTATGTCGATCTCATCGACGACCAGCTGCTCCGTGGCGAGGGCATGACCGCGATCGGCGACGGCCTCGCCCTCGCCAACTACCTGCTCGTCAAGCAGGCGAGCGCGGCCGATCGACGGAACCAGGTCGTCATCCTGTTCACGGACGGCGAGAACAACAAAGGCCGCGATCCGCTCGAGGTGCTTGGCGAATCGAACCGCGCGAACATCCGCGTGCACATGGTCGGCGTCGATCTGGAGGAGGACGTTCGCAACAAGCCGCAGGTCCAGCGCGTGTTTCAGAGCGTGCGGCGCTACGGCGGCCGCTACTTCAACGCGGCGACCGCGCGCGATCTCGAGCTCGCGTCACGGACGATCGATCAACTCGAAAAGGGTGTGCTGGTGAGCCGGCCGTTCGTCCGCGACGCGCCGGTGTACGACTGGTTCGCGTTCCCGGCGCTCGTCTGCCTCGCCGTCGCCTTCGCCCTCCGCGCCATCCCTTTCTTCCTCGATTACACGTAGTTCCGGCGTCTCATTTCGCTTCGAACAAGGCGCGGCTTTGGAGCGCCCAAAGGCCTGCACCGCCCGAAAGCTGCCGGTCATTTGAAACGCGCTCTTACCGCGTGGCGGGCTTCTTCGCCTGCAGGTCGGTCGTCTTCGCTCGCTGGACGTAGTCGGCGGCGGTTTTGTCCGAGAAGAACCCATCCTTGCGCAGCCGTTCCGCCGCGCTCTGCACGCAGGCGACGTACTTCTCTCGGGTGAGTTCCTCGTTGTTCCGCAGCAGGCCGAGCCGGCGCCACGCCTGCGTCGGCGTCTCGCGATAGTCCCAGACGCCGTTTCGATTCATGTCCACGAACACTTTCTTGCCGTCGAGCGGCTCGATGCCTGCGCCGGTGAACGCGGCGAACGACGTCGTGCCCGACGTACTCTCGGGATACGAGAAGTACACGCCGAGCGGACAGGCGATCTCGGGAAACGCGAGCGCCGGATTTTCGACGACGCCATCGCCGTCCGCGTCGGCGGTCGCCGGATCGTCGGAGCGCGACGCCGGCGGCTCGGCGCCTTTCTCCACCCACGCGTCGAGGATGTCGATGAAGCGATCCATCATGCGCGAGAGATCGAGGATCTCGATGTCGCCGCGCCGGCCGTCCGGCAGGTTCTCGCCGCCGGAGTGGCTGATACCCCGAATCTCGTACATCCGTTCCTTTGCCGGCGCGAGCCCCTTCTCGCGCAGGATGCGCGCGTTGCTCCGCTTGTTGGCGAGATAGCTCGGCGACATGTAGCTCGGCATCTTGTGATCCCAGATGTTGTTGTACATCTGGTGCGAGATGTCGATCTGCGGGACGAACGCCGCCTTGTCGGCGTCGGTCGCGAACAACACGTCCTTCCCGTCTTTCATCAGCACCGGCAGCCACGTTCCGGCCGCCGCATCGTCGGCGAGGATCGCGTCGAAGTAGCGGCGGCCGCCGCGATCGACGTTCAGTCCCGGCGTGTAGTTCAAATCGCGGCCGATGCGCGCGCCGGCGGAGTGCCCGTAGAAGTAGGTGCGCCGCGGCGGCTGACCGAGGCGATCGGCGACGAGGCGGCGTGCGACGTCGCCGAAGTCGGTGATGTAGTGCGTCGTATCGTTGAACGCCAGCGAATCGACCGGCGTTCCATCCTCGAAGGTTGCCTTGATTTCGCCGAGACCTTCAGCCGACGTGCGTCTCGTCTTCACGAGCACGTAGCCCTTCGACAGCATCAGCGCGTCGTACTTGTTCAGATCCGCGGTCGGCCTCGACGGATCGAAGTTGCGGTTCCAGGCCTTGAGACCGCCCTGCTTGAACGAGGCGCCGCGCCCGTGGACCGTGATGAACATCTTCCCGTTCCACGCCGCGCGATTCGGGTACACGATGGTCATCGCGGCGCCCTTGTCACGCTCGTACGCGGCAATCGCGAACAGGACGGGCCCTGGATTCCCCGATTGCGGGAAGACGAGATCGGGCGACTGCGTCAGGTAGTCCTTGTACTCGCCCTGCCTGGTCGCGTAGCCTTCGACCGTTCCGTTCAGGCCGACGTCCACGCGCGTGAACGCCTTGCCGTCGATCGTCACCTCGGCTGCCTGCATCAGGCAGGAGGTCGGGCCGACTTTCTTCCCGCCTTTCACATCGCGCTCGGCCAGCAGATAGCGGTCGCACGACTCCTGTGCGCGCACGGTCGATGGCATGAGCGCAATCGCCACGGCGCACAGCAAAGAACGTCGAACGCCGAACCGTGAACGACGAAACCGTCCAACCACGTTCACCGTCCTCCGCTGCCGGTCGTCGGCATCTTCACGAAGAATTCCGGCATCTTGAACATGAACAGCGCGTTGGCCACGCTGTCGATCGCGTAGATCTCCTGGTGCTTCGCGTTGATCGCGACGCCGGCCGGCCACACCAGTCCGGTCGCGGGACCCTTGATGACGCCGCGCGGCGGCACGTCGCCGTTGTCGTCGATGCTCCACACGCCGATGAAGCCGGTCTTGTTCGGATCCCACGGCGACGGCCGCGGATCCTCGAAGTTGTAGGCTTCGAAGTTGTTCTTGATCGTCGCAAAGATCAGACCGCGCTCCTCGTCGACGAAGACCTGCCGGATCTTGATGATGCCCGTATGCGGTCCGGCAATCTTGTTGCGAGGTTTCGGGTCTCCAGTGTCAGTCCGGTTGAAGACGAGGATGGAATCGTCGGAGGCGCGCGCGCCGCTCTCGACGCGGTTGGCGACGATGATGCAGTCGCTCTTCGAATCGGTGGCCAGGCCGTAGATGTTGCCGACGCCAGAGTTGGGCCCGCCGATGCGCCGCTTCGGCGGCACATCGCCCACTGCGGTGCGCGGGAACACGAGCACCGCATCGTCGCCCGACTCGACGATCAATTCGTCGTTCTTGAGGTCGACGTAGATCGTGTCCGGCTGCACGATGCCGGTCTTCGGTCCCTGAAGCACCCGCTTGGGCGGCGCGTCGCCGGCCGCGTCGCCGGGCAGCGTCAGGATGGCGCCGCCGAGCGCCACCGGCACGACGATCTCGTCGTGGATCTCGTCATAGAAAATTCCGTGCATCGTCCTGCTCAGGCGCGACTGCTGGCCTGAAATCACGCGCGTCGGATCAGCGTTTCCGTTTGCCAACCTGGCAAACGCCGAGATTCTCGGCTCGCTGACTCAATTGGGGACCAGGATCTCGTCGCGCTTCGAGTCGTAGGCCACGGCTCCTGGATTGCCGAAACCGACCGTCGGCGAGCCGGCCGGCGCGTTGCGCAGAATGCGTTTGGGCGCGACGTTTCCGGCTGCGCTGATCGGAAAGACGAGCGCCGTGTGATCGCCGTAGTTCGCGACCCAGAGTTCCTCGTTCTTCAGGTCGTAGGCCACGCCCATCGGTCCCATGATGGCGGTGCGCGGTCCCTTGATGACGCGGACCGGCGCGACGTTGCCGCTGTCGGTGCGACGGAAGATACGAACGGAGCTGTCGCCGTTGTTCGCGACCGCGATTTCGTTGCGCGTGCGATCGACGTCGATCGCCATCGGCCAGTTCAGGCCGGTCCTGGCGCCTTGAATTCTGCGAAGCGGCGCGACGTCGCCGTGCGCGTCGGCGCTGAAGACCGTAATCGAGGGTTCGTCGAACCGTCCGCCCTCGATCGGCGGCGGCGCGGCGGGCCGCACCCCGCGCTGCCGGCCAGGCGCGTCACCGGGCGGCGCAGGACGTCCACCCTGATTGCCGTGATTGGCGACGACGATCTCGTTGTTCTGACCGTCGAAGAACACGCCGTGGGGATCGCCGATGCCGGTTTTGGGACCGCGGATGATGCGGCGCGGTTGTTCACGTCCTTCGGCGCCGCGCCGGTAGATCACGACCTCGCGAGGCGATTCGACCGACACCGCAATCTCGTCGCGCTCCGGGCTGATCGAGAGGCCCCATGCCTGATGCGGCACGTCGAGGACGCGCTTCGGCTTGACGTTGCCGTTCGCATCGTACGGGAAGACCATCATGCGATCGCCGATGTCGTTGTCGACCGAATAGATCTCCTGCCGCTCGCGGTCGATCGTCACGGCGGCGACGAACATCATGCCGGTCGATGGACCGCGGATACCGGTCAAGGGCTCGACCTGCTCGCGTCCTTTCGAGGCGGCGAGGCGATCGTACGACCACAGCGCGTGGCGGTTCGGATCGCTCATGAACACCTTGTTGCGCTCGGCGTCGACGACAACGCTGTGCAGCGTCGGATACGGATCCGAGACGACGCGGATCGGCGCGACGTCGCCGCCGACAATCGCAGCCTTGTCCCACCCCGGCGGCCAGGACGCGGGCGCGTCGCTCTGCTGAAAGTCGAGGCATCCGTTGTCCATCTCGATCGCGTGGAGCCGCGCCTCGAAGCTCGGTCCATCCGGGAGCGGACAGATCGTGCCTTCGGCCGGCGTGTCACCCGGTCTGCCGCTCAGCGAGAGGAGGAGCAGACCGGCGATGGCAATGACGAATCTACGCATAAGACTCCGTGACGGCACCGACGCGAGGAAACATCAGAACAACAGCTTGGCGCCCAACTGCACCTGACGCGACGATGTGATCGTTCTCGTGATGCGGCCGGCCGTCGGGAGCGGCGCTTCGAGCGCGTTCGCGGCGGCGAAGACGACGCGGTCGGGTGTCGCGAAGTTCGGCCGGTTGAGAAGATTGAAGATCTCGAGGCGGAGCTGCACCTGCCCCGCGCGGCCGAGCGCGCCGACTTTCGTGTTCTTGACCAGCGAGACGCTCGACATCGCGTAGTTCGGACCGGTCAGAATGTTGCGGCCGGCGTTGCCGAACGTCCCTTGCAGCGGCAACGCGAACGCCGACGTGTCGAAGTACTGATCGGGCGCACCGAGAACCAAGCTGCTCGGATCGACGCCGGGCTTCAGATTCGGCCGATCCTCGCCTGATGTGTTCCCCGATCGCGACCAGTTGGTCCCGCCGAGCGCCGGAGTGAACGGCACGCCACTGCGCAGCGTCACGATGCCGTTGAACTGCCAGCCGCCGACGAGCGCCGAGGAATCGGCGCCGGGGAGGTCCCAGACGAAGTTGGCGCTGAACAGATGACGCACGTCGAAGTCGGCGCGCGCCCAATCGATCTCGCGATCGTACGGATCCTGGGGATACACCGACGAGTTGTTGACGTCGGCGTTCAGCTGCGCCTGCATGTTGTCCATCGCCTTGGCGAGCGTATAGGCCGCTTGCAGCTGGTAACGCTGACTGAAACGCTTCTGCGCGCTCAGCTGCAGCGAGTGATACCGCGAGTGGCCGCCGTTGGTCCGGTAGTCGATCGGCCCGAAGGCGGTGTTCCTCCGCGGCGCGCCGGCGGGAAAGAATTTCGATCCGTCCGGCTGAATCAGCGGTACGAGCGGATTGGCTTCGATCGCGCTGACCAGATGGTACGCGCGGGAGCCGGCGTAGCCGACCGTCGCCGTGATTTTGCCGGCCAGCTCACGCTGCACGCTGACGTTGTAAGTCACGCCGTACGGCTGCTTGATGTTGTAATCGAGCGTCCGCGCGCTTGCGGCGCCGGCCGTGAGCGACTGCGGCCGCGGGAACGTCGGGTTGTTGATCGTCGCGGTCGCCGCGAACGGCGGCGAGAACGCCGCGATGCCGAAGGCGCTGTTGAACGGGCCATCCGTGTCGTGGTACAGGCCGACGCCACCGCGGACCGCCGTCCGCGCGTCGCCGTTGACGTCCCACGCGAATCCGATCCGCGGCGCCCAGTTGCGGAGCGACGGGTTCTCCGCGAACGGCGGTCCGACGATGAACGCGCGATCGTTGACCACGTCGCGCAGCGTCGTGTCGAGGCCGTTGGCTTCAGTCGGAATGGTGTAGAACTCGTAGCGCAGACCGAGATTCAGCGTCAGCCGATCGGACGTGCGGTAGTCGTCCTGGACGTAGAAGCCGAAGAGCGT
>Ga0075425_100003603_pt1 | contig 15741 bp, 9 predicted proteins | sample SoiMethybrSBSTD4_FD_75300 | JGI IMG/M metagenome (GOLD analysis project Ga0075425, IMG submission 75300) | Bulk soil microbial communities from a Populus tree surrounding site in Tennessee, USA - Soil MetaG P. TD hybrid SBSTD4 | ecosystem: Environmental > Terrestrial > Soil > Tree plantation... | reverse complement strand
TTGGTCGGCCGCGTCGCGATGGAGGGGCGGGTCATCCAGATCCCCGATGTCCTCGCCGATCCCGACTACGCGCTCCACGCGGAACAGCGCGCCGGCGGCTTCCGCACGCTCCTCGGCGTGCCGCTGACGAGGGGCGACGGCAGCCTTGTCGGCGTCTTCGGCGTGGCCCGGAACGACGTGCGACCGTTCAGCTCCGGAGAGATCAAGCTGGCGGAGACCTTCGCCGACCAGGCGGCGATCGCGATCGAGAACGTCCGCCTGTTCACCGAGACAAAGGAGGCGCTCGAGCGACAACAAGCGACCGCTGACATCCTCTACACGATCTCGACGTCGCCGACCTTTGATCAGCCGGTGCTGGATGCGGTCGCGAGGAACGCCCTCCGGTTCTGTGGGGCCGAGGACGTGGTCGTCCTGCTGGTCGACAACGACGTGTTGGAGCACCGGGCCCATGCGGGCACCATGCGGATCACCGACGCGCAGTCCGGACTCGTCAAGCGTGTACCGCTGGCGCGCGAGACAGTCTCCGGACGGGCAACGCTCGAGTCGCGAACGATCCACGTTCCTGATATCCAAACGAGCGACGAGTTTCCGGTCGGACGCGCGATCGGCGAGCGTCTCGGAGAGCACGCGAATCTCGCGGCACCGCTGCTGAGGCAGGGCAAGGCGATCGGCACACTTCTGCTCCGGCGGACGGATTTGCACCCATTCAGTGACGAGGACATCGCGCTGGCCGAGGGCTTCGCCTCGCAGGCGGTCATCGCCATCGAGAACGTCCGACTGTTCAACGAGATCCAAGAGAAATCGGCCGAGCTCGAGACCGCGAACCGCGAGCTTGCCGCGGCCAGCCGGCACAAGAGCGAGTTCCTGGCCAACATGAGCCACGAGCTCCGCACGCCACTCAACGCGATCATCGGATTCGCCGACGTCCTCGAGCAGCGCCTCTTCGGCGAGCTCAACGAACGCCAGGCGGACTACACCCACGACATCGCGAGCTCCGGCCGACACCTGCTCGATCTGGTGAACGAGATCCTCGACCTGTCGAAGGTCGAGGCCGGCAAGATGGACCTTGAGCCGAGCGAGTTCGATCCGGCCGAGACGATCCAGGCGGCCGTCGCGTTCGTCCGCGAACGAGCCGCTGCTCACCTGATCAGCCTGGCGATCGACCTACCGGCAGAGCTCGGGACCATCGTCGCGGATGAGCGCAAGGTCCGCCAGGTGCTCCTCAACCTGCTGTCGAATGCCGTCAAATTCACGCCCGATGAGGGCTCCGTCGAGGTGCAGGCCCGGCGGACCGCCAGCGAGATCGAGGTGTCGGTCCGCGACACCGGGATCGGGATCGCCCCCGAGGATCGGGCCAAGGTGTTCGACGAGTTCCAGCAGGTCGGAAAGGCCAGCGATCGGTCGCGCGAGGGGACGGGTCTCGGGCTGACCCTCGCGAAGCGCTTCGTCGAGCTGCACGGCGGCCGGATCTGGGTCGCGAGCGAGCTCGGCATCGGCACGACGTTCACGTTCGCGATCCCGGTCGCTGGTCCTGCGGTTCGGGTGCGGTCGGTCACCTGACCCGCGCGGCTGTCGTCAGGTCCGGTATCGCCAACCGGGTCGCCAGTCGAAGGGCGCGTCAACGAGCTCTTCGAGGGCGCGGCCGGCGAGGAGATGGTCGAGCGCCCAGCGCGTGGCGGAGTGGCCGATGACCAGGATCCGCCGGCCGTCGAACGGCACGAGGTCGCCAACGAAGCTGCGAACCCGATCGGCCACCTGCCGATAGCTCTCGCCGGCGGGGAACGGCGTCGCGATGAATCGCGAACGCGGCGCGAGCTGCTCGACCGGTGCTCCGTTCAGATCCCCGTAGTCGCATTCCCGCAGACGCGAGTCGGCGCGGATCGGCAATTGCGATCCCTCGAACGCGATCGCGGCCGTCTCGACGGCTCGCGCGAGGTCGGAGGTGAAGACGGCGACCAGGCCGTCATCGCGGCGGCGCGCACCGAGCTCTCGCGCAAGGTTCCGGCCGCGTTCGGATAGCCGACCCGGCAGCCACCCTGTCGCGACGCCACGCTCGTTGTCCTCGCTGATCGAATGCGTTTCGAACAGGATCTCGACGGGCATGCCCTACCCCCGCCGGTCGAGCTCGGTCTGCAGCGACGCGACCGCGGCCTCCCGTTCGGCGAGCGCGGCCTTCGCCTTCTCGACCACGGCAGCTGGCGCACGCGCGCTGAAGCTCGGATCGGCGATGAGGCCGCGCGACCGCTCGAGCAGGCCCTGGGCTGCGGCGAGCTCCTTCTCGAGCCGGGCGCGATCGGCGGTCGCGTCGCGAGGGACGTCGACCCGGACCTCGACCGCCCGCACGAGCGTCGGCGCGGACTCGCCGCTGCCGAACCGCAGTGCGGCGCCGGTGAGCGACGCGATGATGTCGGCGAACGGCCGTAGCGCGGCCGCGTCGCCGCCAAGCGCGACCTGTACCTTCATGCGCGGGTCGATGCCGGCATCCTGCCGGCGCTCGCGGATCCGGCGGATCACCTCGATCGCCAGACCGAAGCGGTCTTCGAGCTCGGCATCACGGATCCCGGGCTTCGGCCACGCCGAGAGCACGAGCGACGGTGCACGGTCGGACTTCGTGCCGTGCTGCCAGAGCTGCAGGGCGAGCGTTTCGGTCACGAACGGGATGCTCGGGTGCGCGAGCCGCAGCACGCGGTCGAGAACGTACGCGAGCGTGCGCACCGCCGCGTCATCCGAGCCCGCCGGCCGGCGCTGCGGCTTCGCGAGCTCGACATAGAAGTCGGCGAGCTCGGTCCAGATGAACTGCTGGAGCGCGGTCGCGTATTCGCCGAACTGGTACTGCTCGATCAACCGCGTGAGCTCCTCGACCACCGCTTCGGTGCGGGAGAGGATCCACCGGTCCGCCTCGGTGAGGTCCGCACCCGATGGCACCACGTCGATCGGCCCGGCGAGCGCGGCTGGGCGAGACTCGAGCTGCGCGAGCACGAACCGCCCCACGTTCCAGAGCTTGTTCACGAAGCGGCGGCCGTTCTCGAGCTTGCCCTCGGAGAATTCGCTGTCAGCCCCCGCGGCGATGCCGTTCACGAGCGCGTAGCGGAGCGCGTCCGCGCCATGCGATTCGATCATCTCCACCGGGCTCACGGCGTTCCCCTTGGACTTGCCCATCTTCTGGCTGCCGATGCGGACGAGGCCGTGGAGATACACGACCTGGAACGGGACTTCGCCCATGTTCTCGATCCCCATCATCAGCATCCGCGCGACCCAGAAGAACAGGATGTCCCAGCCCGTCTCGAGCACCGAGCCCGGGTAGAACCGGGCCAGGTCCTCGGTCTGCTCCGGCCAGCCGAGCGTCGAGTGCGGCCACAGGGCCGAGCTGAACCACGTGTCGAGCACGTCCGGGTCCTGCCGGAGGTCGTGCGAGCGGCACTTCGGGCAGGTCGTCGGATCGGGCGCATCCTCGTCCGGCACGACGACCTCGTTGCAGTCCTGGCAGTACCAGACCGGAATGGAGTGACCCCACCAGATCTGGCGGGACACCGACCAGTCGCGGATGTTCTCCATCCACTCGAAGTAGATCTTCTCCTGCCACTTCGGGACGATCCGCACCGTGCCGTTGCGTACGGCGTCGATAGCCGGCTTCGCGAGCTGCGGCATCTTCATCCACCACTGCTTCATGACGAGCGGCTCGTCCACGGTGTCGCAGCGATCGTGGATCCCGACGTTGTGGGTGATCGGCTCCTGCCGCACGAGCAGGCCCTTCTCCTTGAGCCGCTCGATCATCGCGAGCCGCGCCGCGTCGCGATCGAGCCCGGCCAGCGGACCCGCGGCGGGCGTCATGAAGCCGCGCGTGTCGATGGCCGACAGCACCTGGAGCCCGTGGCGCTGGCCGATCTCGAAGTCGGTCGCGTCGTGGCCGGGTGTGACCTTGAGCGCGCCGGTGCCGAATTCACGGTCGACCGCCTCGTCGCCGATGATCCGCACCTTGCGCTCCGACACGGGCACCAGCACCTCTTTGCCGATGAGCTCCTTCCAGCGCGGGTCGTCCGGGTGCACGGCGACGGCGGTGTCGGCCACGATCGTTTCGGGCCGGGTCGTGGCAACGATCACGTCGGGCGTGCCAGCCGGCATCGCCTCGGCCCACGGGTAGCGCACGTAGCTCAGCTGATCGGTCCGTACGACGTGGAGCAACTCGAGGTCCGAGTACGTCGTCTGGCAGGTGAGGCACCAATGGACGATCCGATCGGCCCGGTAGAGATGCCCCCTCCGGTACTGGCGGATGAAGTGGATCCGCACGCGGCGCTGCATGTCCGGATCCATCGTGAAATGCACGCGCGTCCAGTCGAGACTGCAGCCGAGCATCCGGAGCTGCCTGTAGATGCGTGGCTTGTAGTGCTCCATCCAGCGCCACATCTCGGCGAGGAATTCGTCGCGGGAGAGGCCGAGGGTCGGCGAGGTCTCCTTGCTCTTGCGTCCGGCGCCCTCCTTCGCGAGCTCCTTCTCGACGACGATCTGGGCGATGATCCCGGCGTGGTCGGAGCCGGGCAGCCAGAGCGTCGGCTCGCCGCGCATCCGATGCCAGCGGGCCATGAGGTCCTCGTACCCGCCGAACCCCAGGGCATGGCCGAGGTGGAGGTCGCCGGTCACGTTCGGCAGCGGCAGCATCATGACGAACGGCTTCTCGCCGGGCTGCTTAGGCCCCGGCGTGAAGAAGCCGGACGACTCCCACCACTCGTAGAGGAACGTCTCGACGGCGCTCGCGTCGAAGTTCTTGCCGCGGTACTCGAGGACCGCCTGGGGAGCCTTGGGCTGTGTCGCGTGCCTCGCCATCGTCAACTCCTCTCTCCAACAACAAAGCCGTCGTCCCGACAGGACGACGGCTGAAGCCGCGTGGTACCACCTGAGTTCACGTTCGCCTTCGCGAACGCCTCATCCGCGCGCTAACGGGCGCACCCGATCCGGCTCGCGGGCGACTTCCCTGCTCCGGTGCCGCGGCCCGCTTCCAGTCATGGCGGGCCTTCCCTGTCGGTCGGGGCTCGGTACTCCTCCCGGTCGCTGCCGGTCTCGTCCCAGTTTAGCCCGCGCGGGCTCTCCCGAGCTGCTTCTGGCGGTACATCGCCCGATCGGCGGCGTCGACGAGGGCGTCGACGGTCGTGCCCTCGACAAGCGCCGGCGCGATGCCCCAGGCGATCGTCGGCAGCCGTTCGCCGGACGCGATCGTCGCGTCAGCGATGTCCTCGGCCAGCCGGCGCATGATCCGATCCGCCGCGAAGAGCGGTGCGCCCGGGAATACGATGGCGAACTCGTCGCCCCCGATCCGCGCGACCACGTCGTGCTCGCGCACGCCCGCGGCGAGGAGCTCGCCGATCCGGATGAGCGCCTGGTCGCCCGACGCGTGGCCATGGTGGTCGTTCAGCTGCTTCAGGCGGTTCGCGTCGATCATGGCCACCGAGAGCGGCGCGCCGTCCTGCTCGCTCTGGGTGAGGCACTCGGCGAGCCTCTCGAAGAAGACCCGCCGATTCGGAAGGCCCGTGAGCGGATCGGTCGCGGCCGCGGATTTCGCGGCCTGGTGCAGGCGCGCCACCCGGACGGCCGCAGCCACCTGATGGGACGTCGCAGTCAGGAGCGTCTCGTCCTCGGTCGAGAATGCCGCGGGGCGGGTGCTCTCGATGCCGATGATGCCGACCGTCTCGTCACCGATCCGCAGTGGAACGATGAGGCTCGATCGGATGTCCGCCGGACCGACGAACCGGGTGTCGGAGTGGACGTCCACGACGTTCTGGAGCCGGCCGTGCTCCATGACCCACCAGCTGATCCCGGTGCCGGACGGCAGCGACTGGCCGATGAACGCGGTCGACGGCCCAAAGGCAGCGCGGATGCTGAGCTCGCCGGCGTCGTTCAGCGTCGTGAGGAATCCGTTCTCGTATCCCATCGCGTCGCACACGATGCGCAGCAGGCGGCTCGCGAGCTCATCGAGATCGAGCACCGCGCTGATCTCCGAGGCCAGTCGCTGGAGGATCGCGAGCTGGCGGGCGTGGGTGTGGGAGTGCTCGGCCATGCGCTCCACGAGCGAACCCGGACCGGGGACGTCCTCGATGTCCTCGTGCTCGATCGCGCCAACCTTGCTCAGGTACACGCTGCCCTCGCGGCGGTCGCGTTCGATGACCCGGAGGAACGCCTCGACCACGTCGGGGTGGAACTGCGCGCCGCTGCACCGGCGCAGCTCGGCCACGGCGAAGTCGACGCTCTGCGCCGCCTTGTACGCGCGCTTGCTCACGATCACCTCGTAGGCGTCGGCGGCGGACACGATGTACGCGCCGAGCGGGATCGCGTCGCCGGCCAGCCCGTCGGGATAGCCAGCGCCATCGAAGCGCTCGTGATGCGCGTGAACGATGGGCACGAGGTCGGCGAGCGGCTCGACGGCCGCCAGGATCGAGGCGCCGAGCGGCGCGTGGGTCTTCATGATCACCCACTCCTCGGTCGTGAGGGCAGCCGGCTTGTTGAGGATGGCGTCGGGGATCCCGATCTTGCCGATGTCGTGCAGCAGGGCCGATAGCTGGACGCGCCGGATCTCGTCCGGCGGCAGCTGCATCTCGACGGCGATGATCCGCGACAGCGCCGCCACTCGCGCAGAGTGGCTCCGGGTGTACGGGTCCCGGGCGTCGACGGCGGCGGCCAGCGCCTTGACGGACGCGAGATACAGCTCGCGGAGCCGGGCGTGGTGCTCGGCGTTCTCGAAGGATGAGGCGATGAGGTTCGAGAACGACTGCAGGATCGCGACGTCCTCGGCGTCATACGCCGCCGGGCGGTACGACTGCACGGAGACGACCCCGATGATCTCGCCCCGGATCTTGAGGGGCATGTGGACGGCCGACTCGCAGCGCCGCGACTCGTCCCCGTAGGTCTTGCCACGCTTCTGGATCGGATCGTCGCGACTCGCCATCACGTACGGCTCGCCGCTCAGCACGACCTGGCTCGTGGGTCCGGCGCCCAACGGGAGGAAGAACTCGCCCTCCCGCACCTGGCCTCCGTCGACCTCGATGAGGAAGTCGAAGAGCCGCCGCTCGGCGTCGTAGCGCGCGACGTAGAACGCATCGAACTCCACCAGCGACCGGGCCGATTCGTGGGCGAAGCTCGCGATCTCCTGGGGGTCGTGGACCAAGGCGGTCTTCGACGCGATCTCATTGATGGCAGTGAGGCGCTGGATCCGGCGCTCCCGCTCGCGGCGGCCGGCGACGGCGCGGAGCGCGGTGCCGGCGAGCTCAGCGAGATCGAGCAGGCCCTGCTCGTCGACGACATCGAACCGACGGTGCGGATCGGTCGTTCCCACCATGAAGGCAGCGACGACCGCCCCATCGACGATGACCGGTACGGCAACGACCGCGTGGACGCCCGCGGCGAGCGCGACCTTGGTGCCGACATCGCCGTACTCGGCCGTGTAGTCGCGTACGGTCGTCGCGGCCTGGTGCTCGATGACCTTCTGAAGGAGCGGCCCGGCCTGATCGTGGCTGAGCCCCGCCAGGCTGGCTGCCGCACCCAGCGCGGCGATGACCCGGACGCCCCGCGCTCCGGTGATCTCCGCGGCCGCGACGTACTCGGCGTTGAACGCACGCTCGGCCTCGGCCGCAAGGCACGCGATCACCTCCTCGGTCGAAGATGACGCGAGCTCGCGGGCCAAGGACTCGCGGCGCTTTCCGAGCTCCAGCCGCCGCGCGTTGGCGAGGGCGATCGCCGCATGCGCGGCGAACCCTTCGAGTGCGTCCTGCTCGTCCCGGTCGAAGGGCCGCAGCACGCACCGCCCCACGTTGAGGACCGCGGCGATCTCACCCTGCACGAGGACCGGCACCGCGATGGCGCTGCGGAGACCGAGATCGAGCACGGCCTTCGGTGCATCGGTCAGCTGGCGATAGTCGTCCACGGTCACGGTCGCCCGACCGAGGACCACGCGTCCGACGATGCCGGTCGTGGCCGGCCCGCGAACGCCGATGACCCGTTCCCCGAGGCCCGCGCCGGCGATGATCATGAACTCGCTGCCGCGGTGGACGTTCAGCGTGGCGTGATCCGCCTGCACGAGCTCGAGCGCGTGACGCGGGATCGAACCGAGGACACCTTCCGCGCCGGCCTCGGTGTCGATCTCGGTCGCGGCCTGCTCGAGCAGATGCGCCCGGCGTAGCGCGCGGGCCCCACGTTCCTGCTCGTCACGGTACGCGGCGGCGACCACACCGATGACCAGGAGCACCAGGCCGACGACGATGACGAGGCGGAACACGGACTGCGGATCGACCGGCAGGCCCAGGGCGAAGAGCACGAGCTGCTGCCCGGCGACCGCGACGAGGAACGCGGATCCCGCGACCGCGGTGCCGAGGCGACCGAGACGGAACTGGACGAGTACGGCGGCGATGAGGACCAGGGCGAACCCGACGCTGCGCGGATCGGGCGCCGTCGCCATCATCCAGAGCACCGTGATGGCGAGGTCCGCGACGACCAGACCGATCGGCGTCGTGGTCAGGGTGAATGTCTTGCCCCGCGTGGCCTGCGCTGTCCAGCTGTAGACGATCGTGCCGAACAGAATGGTGAGGGCGCCGGCCGCGAGGGGGACGACGATCAGGCTCCCGATCGCGACCCAGGCGATCGCGGCGGCCATGCCGAAGACACGTCCATAGAGCAGGGCATCGCCGGGGGCGCGCCGGAGCAGGTCGGTCATGCACCAAGGACGCTAGGGATGCCGCACCCGAACCGGGTATCAGGCCGAGAGAGGGATGGCCTTCGCGGTCCCCCGGTCGGGGGAGGAGGCCGGTCCTAGCCCGGCATCAAGCGGTCGCCGCGCCCTAGAGGTCGTCGCGCGCGGGCGCCCAGATGTCGATGACCTGGCAGGGCTCCTCGAACACGCGGGCCCCATGCGACGCGTTCGGGGGCACGCGGTACGTGTCGCCGGGGGTGAGGATCCGCTGCTCGCCCGCGATGACCATCACCAGACTGCCCTTGGTGACGACGCCGGTCTGCTCCATCGGATGCTTGTGCGACTCGACCACCGTCTTGGGCGCGAGGTCGGTGATCGCGACCGTGGCCGCCTCGGCGCGGATGATCCGCTGGGTCATCCCCGGGATCGGGCTCTTGGTGGGTAGGTCGCGGGGCGACGCGTAATAGAGCTTCGGCATCCGTCGATGCTAGCGGGCTAGGCCGAAGACGCTTCGTCCCCTTCGAGCACGAGCTGCTCGTTCTTGCTGAGCAGCAGCGGGTTGGCCTTGCCCTCGATGGCCTCGGCGGTCACGACGACCTTGCGGACATCGGCGCGCGACGGGATCTCGTACATCACGTCGAGGAGCACCTCCTCGATGATCGTCCGCAGCCCGCGGGCGCCGGTCTTCCGCTTCGCGGCACCCTTCGCGGCCGCGAGCAGGCCGTCGTCAGTGAACTGCAGCTCGACCTTGTCGATCGACAGGAACTTCTGGTACTGCTTCACGATCGCGTTCTTGGGCTCGGTGAGGATCCGCAGCAGATCGGCCTCGTCGAGCGCCTGCAGCGGGACGATGACCGGCATGCGGCCGACGAACTCCGGGATGAGCCCGTACTTGAGGAGATCGTCCGGCATGACCTCGTTGAGCACCGCGGTCGTCTCCTTGGTGTTCTGCGAGAGCGTCGCGCCAAAGCCCATGGTCTTCTTGCCGATGCGCGCTTCGACGATCTTCTCGAGACCCTCGAACGCGCCGCCCAGGATGAACAGGATGTTCGTGGTGTCGATCTGGATGAAGTCCTGGTGCGGATGCTTGCGGCCGCCCTGGGGCGGCACGTTCGCGACCGTGCCCTCGAGGATCTTCAAGAGGGCCTGCTGCACGCCCTCACCCGAGACGTCCCGGGTGATCGACGGGTTGTCGCCCTTGCGGGCGATCTTGTCGATCTCGTCGATGTAGATGATGCCGCGCTGCGCGCGGTTCAGATCGAAGTCGGCCGCCTGGATGAGCCGCAGCAGGATGTTCTCGACATCTTCGCCGACGTAGCCTGCCTCGGTGAGGCTCGTGGCATCGGCGATCGAGAACGGCACGTCGAGGATCCGCGCCAGCGTCTGCGCGAGGAGCGTCTTGCCGCAGCCGGTCGGGCCGATGAGGAGCACGTTGGATTTGCCGAGCTCGACGTCGTCGATGCGGTGCCCCGCGCCGACGCGCTTGTAGTGGTTGTAGACGGCGACCGACAGGACTCGCTTCGCCTTGTCCTGCCCGATGACGTACTGGTCGAGGATCTCGTTGATCCGGCGGGGGCTCGGGACCTTCGACCCGGTCGCGCGGGCCTTCGGCGTCTCCATGAACTCTTCGTCGACGATCTCGCGGCAGAGCGTGATGCACTCGTCGCAGATGTAGACGCCCTGGCCGGCGATGAGCTTGCGGACCTGGTCCTGGGACTTCCCGCAGAAGGAGCAGCGGTAGGGCTTGCCCCCCTTCGCGGCGGTCGTCATCTAGCGGACCCGGACCGGTTCGGCGATCGATGTGGGCGCGGTGGCTTCGTCAGCCTTCGGCAGCACCGCGTCGTTCGCCTTGCCGACGTAGACGTCATCGATGAGCCCGTAGGTCTTCGCCTCTTCGGCGCTCATGAAGCGGTCGCGCTCGGAGTCGCGCTTCACCTTGTCCGCCGGCTGTCCGGTGTGGAACGCGAGGATCTTCGTCAGCTTGTCGACGAGCGTCTCGAGCTCCTTCACCTGGATCATCACGTCGGGGGTGTTGCCGCGGAATCCGCCGGAGCCCTGGTGGATCATGATCCGCGCGTTCGGCAGCGCGAAGCGCTTTCCGGGCGCCCCGGCCGAGAGGAGCACCGCCGCCATCGACGCGGCCTGACCGATGCAGACCGTGTTGATCGGCGAGCGCAGGTACTGCATGGTGTCGTAGATCGCGAGGCCCGCGGTGACCACGCCGCCGCCCGAGTTGATGTACATGTGGATGTCCTTCTCGGGGTCCTCGGAGTCGAGGAAGAGCAGCTGGGCGATGATCAGGTTCGCCATGTTGTCTTCGATCATGTCGGTGATGAAGATGATCCGGTCCTTGAGCAGGCGGGAGAAGATGTCGTAGGCGCGTTCTCCACGGCCGGACTGCTCGACCACCATGGGCACGAGATTGTTCTGCAACGCTGTGGCCCTCCTCGACATGGCTCCTCCCGAGTGTACCAACCGACGTTCGCCCGAACGGGTGGCGAGACGGTAGCCGTCTAGCATTCCTTCGATGCGGAGACGCTCTCGGTACGTGGCGGTGGCGGTCATGTACGCGGTCGCCGTGTACGTCGCCCTGGCGCTCAGCGGCACGCGGGCCGAGAGCATCGAGATCCTCGCCCTCGTCGTCGCGTGCAGCGTCGCGGCCGGCATCGTCGCCTGGCGGTTCGCGACGAACATGGACGTCGCCCTCCGCGATACGGAACGCAGCCGCGAGGAACTGGCCCTCGTCGGCCGCCTCTCGGCCGGGCTGTCCGGGCCGCTCAGCCCCACCGAGGTGGCGACGCAGTTCCTCACCGCGATCAAGGGACTGCTGCCGGCATCGGTGGTCGCGTCGCTGCTCCAGTACGAAGAGACGGCCGAGTCCGTCCGGGTGCTGGCCCAGCTCGGCGGGCCCGACGCGTCGAGCGCGGGGGCCGTCTACCCGGTGGGGGCCTTCCCGCCGGTCCTACGCACGCGCCTCATCGGCGAGCGCAGGAGCTACGTCGTCGACGACGCGGAGGCGATGCCCGATTGGTCGACCCGAGCGGCCGACTTCCCCGTGGTCGCGACCGCTCGATCCTTCGCGATGCTCCCCCTCGTATCCCGCTCGCGGCTCATCGGAGCCCTGGCCCTCTCCGACGCGCGGCCGAAGGCCATCACCCGGGACCAGCTGCAGCTGGTGGCCCTGCTCGGGCAGTACGTCGCCGGCGCGCTGCATAACGCGCTCTCGATCGCCGAGGCGGACTCGCGGGCCGACCGCGAGGCCGTGGTCAACCGGATCTCGCAGCGCATCTACTCGAACCTCGATCCCGATGCGGTCGTCGCGTCCGCCCTCGAGGAGCTCGGCGCCGAGCTCGGGGTCTCGCGAGTCGTCCTCAGCGGCGCCGGCGAAACCGGCCTGACAGTGCTCCACGAATGGGCTGCGCCCGGGGTCGAACCCATCGGCCTCGGCACGCAGGGCTCGCTGCCGCTCAGCGCGCTCGCCGTGCGCGAGGGGCGCACGATCGCGGTCCGAGACGCCCGCACGGATGCCCGGCTCGCGGATCCGACGCTCGGCGATCGCACGCTCATCGATCGCGGGACGCTCGCGGCCGTCGCGACGCCGATCGGTCTCGGTGGCCAGGTCGCGGGCGTCCTGGTGCTCGATCAGGTCGGCGAGACGCGCGCGTGGACGTCCCAGGAGATCAGGCTGCTCGAGGGCGTCGCGCGGGAGCTGCGGACCGCGCTCGAGGCCGCGCAGCTCCTCCTCGCGCGCCAGCGTGAGAACCAGCGAATGCTCGCGCTCCATCGGGCGTCGACCTTGATCGCCGCGGAGACCGACCCGACCGAGGTCCTCCGGGAGATCCTCGAGGCAGCCGGCACGCTGCTCGGGCGCGGCAGCGCGCTCCTGTACCGATGGGACGAGCACGCCGCGCTCCTGCGGCACGCGGAGAGCATCGGCGCAGAACGCAACGCGCCGCCCGTGCTGCGGAGCGGCGAGGGCGTCACCGGCCAGGCCTTCCTCACGCAGAAGCCCGTCATCGTGAACGACTACGCCACCTGGGAGCACGCGTTGCCCTCGAACCGGGACGCCGGGTGGCAGGCCGCCCTCGCCGTTCCGCTGATCCGCGCGGGTCAGCCGCTCGGCGTGCTCACGGTCCGCGCGACGAATGCCCTGGCTCGGTTCGATGACGAGGACGCGCGCCTGTTGAGCCTCTTTGGCGATCAGGCGGTCGCGACGCTCACGACCGCCGAGCTCGTCGAGCAGCAGCGCCGGGCGGTCGAGCAGCTCGAGAAGCTGAACAGCGCCAAGAGCAACTTCGTGTCCATCGTGAGCCACGAGTTCCGCACGCCACTGACGGGCATCCAGGGCTTCAGCGAGCTCATGCGTGACGAGGACCTCAGCGTGGTGGAGATGAAGGAGTACGCCGGGGACATCAACAAGGACGCCCAGCGGCTCAACCGGATGATCACCGAGATGCTCGACCTCGACCGGATGGAGTCCGGCCAGATGACGTTGAACCGCGAACGGAGCGACATCAACGCGGTCATCGCCGAGGCGGCCGAGCGGCTCAGCGCGAACGCCGGTCAGCACCCCATCCACGTCAACTGCGATCCGGCGCTCCCGCTCATCGAGATGGACACCGACAAGATCAAGCAGGTGCTCCTGAATCTGCTCAGCAACGCCATCAAGTACTCGCCCGACGGGGGAGCGATCACGATCACGACGCGGGTCGAGGGCGGGATGGTCCACGTGCTCGTGCGCGACCTTGGGATGGGCATCCCGCCCGACTCCCTCGAGAAGGTGTTCGAGCGCTACTCGAGGCTCGAGTCGGGCGCGACCCGCTACATCCAGGGCACCGGGCTCGGACTGCCGATCTCGCGGCAGATCGTCGAGATGCACGGCGGGCGCGCGTGGGTCGAGAGCACGCTCGGCGAGGGATCGGTCTTCCAGTTCACCCTGCCCCTCGTGGCCGTCGCGAGCGTATAAGGAGTCCAAAGATGGCGAAGATCGTGTTCTGCGAGGACGATCCGATGATCCGAAAGCTCATCACCGCCGCGATGCGCGACAGCGGTCACGACGTGCGCCTCGCGGTCGACGGCGAAGAGGGCCTAGCGCTCATCCGCGACACGCGGCCCGACCTCGTCTTCAGCGATGTGTCGATGCCCAAGCTCGACGGGTACCAGCTCGGCGACGCCCTCCGCGCATCGCCCGACACCGCCCACATCCCGCTCGTGTTCGTGACGGCATCGGTCCAGCGGGCGCAGATCATCGAGGCCGAGCGGCACGGCGGCACGGGCGTGCTGCCGAAGCCGTTCACGATGGCCGAGCTGCGCAAGCGGGTCGCCGACCTGCTTCCGGTGGGGCGCTGAGTCATGGCCGGTGAACGGGTGCTCTTCGTCGACGACGAGGGCCAGATCCGCAAGCTCGTCGAAACGTTCCTGACGCGGCACGGCTACGTCGTGACCACGGCCACCGACGGCTACGAGGCCGTGAAGGAGATCAAGAAGCAGCGCCCGCACATCGTGATCACGGATGTGCAGATGCCGAACATGAACGGGCTCGAGCTCACCCGCCGGCTGCGGTCGGAAGCCGCGACGGCGCGGCTTCCGATCATCATGCTGTCCGCGAAGAAGCAGGCCGACGACATCCTCGCCGGGTATGCCCAGGGCGCCGACGAATACGTCGCGAAACCCGTCGAGCTCGCGGTGCTCGCGGCGAAGGTCGATCTGCTCCTGCGGCGCGGCCGCGAGGCGGCCGGGACACCATCGGTGCCGCTGCCGAAGGGGCGCGTCTGCGTGCTCCTTCACGGGAAGGGCGGCGTCGGGGCGACGACGCTGGCGGTGAATACCGCCCTGGCTCTCGCCAGCACGATGATCTATCGCGTCTCGGTGCTCGATCTCTCGCTCGAGTTCGCGAACGCCGGCATGCTGATGGACCAGAAGCCGAACCGGACGCTCGCGGATCTGTCGGACGTGCGGATCGAGGACATGAGCGATGACCTCTTCGATCTGTTCATCGCGAGCCATTCGAGCGGCGTGCGGCTGGTGACCGGAGCAGACCGCCCCGAGCTCGCGGAGCTCGTGACCGTGCCGGCCGTCCACCATGCGATCGACCGGCTCCGGGCGAGCTCGGACTACGTCATCGTCGATACGGCAGCGACGTTCACCCAACACACCCTGGCCGCCATCGATGGCTCGGACGTGCTGACGGTCGTCACCTCGGCGCATCTCGCCTCCTTGAAGGCGACGAACGACCTCCTCAGCGTCATCGACAAGCTGTCGATCCCGAAGGAGAACACGCTCCTGGTTCTGAACCAGACGACCGCGGCGGGCCTTCATCCCGACCAGGCGACGCGATTCTTCGGCCGGAAGCCCGACGTCATCATCCCGTTCACGCCGTCGTTCGACGAGGCGGCCGACGAAGGGAAACCGCTCGTGGCAAGCGCGCCGGGAAACGCCGGATCGGTCTCGGTCCGCGACCTCGCCGCCCAGATCACGGTGCGGGCGCCGGTGAAGCACTAATCCGCATCCGCTTCTGGGGGGTCCGGGGATCGATCGCGGCAGCCGGTCCGGAGACCGCTCGCTACGGCGGGAACACGCCGTGCGTCGAGGCACGCGCCGACGACGGCACGCTCCTCATCTTCGATTGCGGCACCGGCGCGCGAAAGCTCGGCATCGCGCTGGCGCGCGGAGGCCCGACCCGGGCGCACCTGTTCATCAGCCATACCCACGCCGATCACATCCAGGGACTGCCGTTCTTCCTGCCGGCCTTCGTGCCCGGCTCGCACCTCACGGTCTACGGTCCGGCGGGCATCGACCGCTCGTTCCCGGCCGCGCTCGGCGGGCAGATGGACTACGCGTACTTCCCGGTCCCGATGGACCAGCTGCCGGCGAAGGTCGAGATCGTGGAGCTCGGCGAGGGCGAATTCGGGATCGGCGCACTCCGCATCCGGACGCAGTTCATGAACCACACCGCACCGACCCTGGGCTACCGCGTGTCCGGCGCCGGGGGCACGCTCGTCTATGCGACCGACCACGAGGCCCACGAGGGCGCGACCTGGCGCCCCGATCACGACGGCCGGTCGTTCGAC
>Ga0075425_100003601_pt1 | contig 15745 bp, 20 predicted proteins | sample SoiMethybrSBSTD4_FD_75300 | JGI IMG/M metagenome (GOLD analysis project Ga0075425, IMG submission 75300) | Bulk soil microbial communities from a Populus tree surrounding site in Tennessee, USA - Soil MetaG P. TD hybrid SBSTD4 | ecosystem: Environmental > Terrestrial > Soil > Tree plantation... | reverse complement strand
CGATGATCAGGAGATCGACGGTGCGGTCGCCGAGCGACCGCACCGTCTCCTCGCGTGTGGCTACTTGTTCGCCTTGTTGTACTTGTCGATCGCGTCGTTCATCTCGGCGGCCGCGGCGTCGAGGGCGGCCTGGGTGGTCGCCTGGCCGAGCAGGACGGACTCGATCATCTTCTGGGTCCGCGCGCGCGCCTGCGGCATCACGCCGAGCACGCACCCGTTGGTCGCACGGTTCTGCGGCGAGTTGCGGATCTGGTTCACCGCGGTCGTGAACTGCGGGTACTTCGTCGCCCAGTCCTTGGACGCCTGCTCGTTGTAAGCCGCTTTCACCACGGGGTAGTACCCGGTGTCGAGGTTCCACTGGGCTTGGACCGCCGGGGTCATCGCGTACTTGATGAACTCCCACGCGGCCTGCTGCTCTTCGGCCGGACGGCTCTTCATGATGTAGAGCGACGCGCCGCCGATGATGTTGCCGCCGGTCGCGGGCTTGCTGTCCGGATGCGGGTAGATGCCGGTGCCAACGGTGAACTTCGCGCTGTTGACCGAGCCGCGCAGCGAGGCCGAGCTCTCGATGTACATCGCGGACTTGCCCGCGTTGAACGCGTTCGTCGCGCCGGCGTTGTCGATGCCGGGGTTGTAGAAGTAGCCGCCGTCCACGCCGGCCTTCCACCAGTCGAGGATGGCCTTGCCCTCAGGGCCGTTGTAGACGACCTTGTTCGCGCGGTCGTCGCGCCCGTTGCCGTTGTCGCAGTAGAGGGCGCCGGACGTCGCCATCAGCTGCTCGAACAGCCACCCATAGATCGACGGGCCGAAGCCGTATTGCACGGTCTGGCCGCTCGCGTCCTTCTTCGTGAGCTTCTTCGCGTAGTCGGTGACCTCGCCGAACGTCGTCGGCGGCTTCTCCGGGTCGAGCCCGGCCGCCTTGAACGCGTCCTTGTTGTAGAGAAGGATCGACGACGAGGCGTTCCAGGGCATGCTCTGCAGCTTGTCCTGGTACTTGTAATAGTTGAGGACCGCGGGCTCGAAGTCCGAGGTGTTGAACTTGTCACGGTCGATGAACGCCTGGATCGGCACGGTCTCGCCCGACTGCCGCATGTACGCCTGGCCGATGTCATAGACCTGCGCCAGCGCGGGCGCGGCGTTCGATGCGAGCGCGGTGTTCAGCTTGGACAGCAGGTCGTCATAGGTCCCCTGGAAGACGGTCACGACCTTGATGTTGCTCTGGCTCTTGTTGAAGTTGTCGACGATCTTGTTGAGCGCGTCCCCGTTGACGCCGCTCATCGCGTGCCACCACGTGATCGTGGCCGCCGGCTTCACGTCCTTCCCCGGAGCGAGCGCCGACTGGTCGGACGACGCGCCTCCGCCGCCCGGCGCGCCACCGCACGCCGCCGCGACGAACGAGATGATGAGCGCGAGTGCTGCGAACCTACGCATGTGTCCCTCCACGCCTACTAACCCTTGACCGCGCCTGCTGTGAGTCCCCGGATCAGCTGCCGCTGCCCTGCGATCAGGAGAGCGAGAGTCGGTACCGCGACCATGATGACACCTGCCATGATGACACCCCATCGAGCGGATTCCTCGAAGCGCAGCTGGGCCACACCGACCTGGGTCGTCCGCATGAGCGTCTGGTTGGTGATGAGCAGCGGCCAGAAGTACTGGTTGTACGTCGACAGGAAGCCGTAGATCCCGACCGTCGCCAGAGCGGGCCGCGAGAGCGGGATCACCATCGAGCGAAGGAACCGGAACGAGCTCGCGCCGTCGATGCGCGCGGAGTCCCACAGCTCGCGCGGGATCTGCATGAATCCCTGGCGCAGCAGGAACGTCCCGAACGCCGTCGCCATGAACGGCACGGCCAGGCCTTGGTACGTGTCGATCCAGCCGAGCTGCCGGACGGTCAGATAGTTCGGGATGATCGTCGCCTCCCACGGGATCATGAGGGTGCTCAGGAACAGGAAGAACAGCAGCGAGCGGCCGCGGAACGCGAGGAACGAGAACGCGTAGGCCGCGAGGCTGGCGGTGAGCAGCTGACCGACGACGACGGCCCCCGAGACGACGAAGCTGTTGAGCAGGTACCGGCCGATCGGGATCTCGTGGAGGACCGCGTCGTAGTTGGCGAACGTCGGATCCGCCGGAAGGATCGGCGGCGGGAACTGCACGATGTCGCGCTCGCTCATGAACGAGTACGACAGCGCGAGCAGGAGCGGGAACGCGACGAGCAGCGCGACGAGCGCGAGCACCACGTACGCGCCGACCTGGCGCGGCCGCAGCGGCCGCCGGCGCGTGGCCGCGGCGCGTCTCCCTGCCTCGCTCACTGGTAGTGCACTCGGCGCTCGATGACCTGGAACTGGATCACCGTCAGGACGAGCACCAGGACGAAGAGCACGACCGCCTGGGCACTCGCGTAGCCGAACTGGAAGTTCTGGAACGCGTCGAGGTAGATGCTGTAGACGAGGGCACGCGTCGCATCGACCGGGCCGCCGCGGGTCAACAGGTGGATCTGGGTGAACGCCTGGAGCACCCCGATCGTGTCGACCACGAGCAGGAAGAAGAGGGATGGCGACACCATCGGCACGGTGATCCTGGTGAAGAGCCGCGCGCCGTGCGCGCCATCAAGGTGCGCGGCTTCGTAGATCTCCTCGGGCACGCCCTGTAATCCCGCGAGTAGCACGATGATGTTCGTGCCGAGCGTCAGCCAGATCGTGGTGATCGACACCGCGATGATCGCGGTGTTCGGCTGGATCAGCCATTGCGGCCCGGAGATCCCGACGAGCGAGAGCACGAAATTCAGGAGGCCGAGGCTCGGGTTGAACAGCAGCAGCCAGATGATCGAGCCCACCGACGCCGAGATCGCGATGGTGCTTGACATCATCGTGCGGAAGACGTTGATCCCCCGCAGTCGCTGGTTCAGCAGCACCGCGAGAACGAGCCCGAGGATGATGCCGGCCGGCACGGTGTACAGCACGAAGAGCGCGGTCGCGAGCAGACCTGAATGGAAGATCGGGGACGTGAGCAGCTCCGTGTACTGATCGAGCCCGGCGAACGTCGAGATCGCGCCGCTCTGGCGCGTGAAGAAGAAGCTCAGATAGATCGTTCGCCCGAGCGGGATGAACACGAACGCGGCGAACAGGAGGAACGACGGACCCAGGTACAGCAGAGCCACCGCCAGCGAACGTGCGTCGCGGGCGGTCCAGCGCATCACGTTCGCGGCATCGTACCGGTGGCGCGCATCGTGACCCGAGGGGTCCAGCCCTTCGGCACCGGCAGGATCCCGCGGACCTTCTTGAACCCGGCCTTCTTGAAGAGCGCCTCGGTCCCGTAGAAGGCCCACTCATCGTGAACGCGCTTGCCGTCTGCGCGCGGGTACGCCTCCACTGCCGGCGCGCCGCGCTCGGCCGCGTACGCGACCGCCGCCCGGATGAGCGCGGTCGCCACCCCCTGACCCCGGGCCTCCGTGCGGATCGCGATGCAGGGGATCACCCATACGGGCTGCTCGTCGACCGGCGGCGTCGCCCTGGACCGCGCGACGCGGTGGTAGTCGAGGCGAGGACCGACGGATACCCATCCGACGGCCTCGCGCCCCCGATAGGCGATGAGCCCAGGCGCCCGACGCCGCTTCGCGAGCGCACCGAGCGTCGCGCGGCGCTTGGCGCCTGGTCCGTCGAGAGCGCGTTCGCGCTGCTCCACTCCGGTGAGTCGTGGAAAGATGTCCCAGCACGTGCTGCCCGACGCGCTCGACTTCAGAACGTGCGCGAAGTCGTCGATCCGCGAAGGCGTCAGCGGCTTGATCACCAGCTCGTCCGTAGCATGCCGATTGTGAAGTCTCCACCGACATCGCGTGCGCTCGCTCGCGCGTGGCTCGACATCGGCACCCAGTCCGTCGGCGGCGGGTCGAGCACCCTGTTCCTGATCCGGCGGATCCTCGTCGAGCGGCTTGGATGGATCACGGTGCGCGAGTTCACCGAGGCATGGGCGCTGTCGCAGCTGAGCCCCGGCATCCATCTGGTCGCGCTCGCCGGACTGCTCGGACGGACGATCGCCGGTTCGCGCGGCGTCATCGTCTCGGTCGCCGGGATGATGGTGCCGGCCGCGATCATCACGGCGATCGCGACGGCGCTCCTCGGCGAGGTCGCGCGGCATCCGCTCACGATCGCGGGGCTTTCCGGCATCGGACCGGTGGCCGGTGGCATGACCATCGGACTCGCGCTCACGATGGCCCGGCCGGTGCTCCAGCGCGGACGATGGGCGGTCCTGGACGTCGCGGTCATCGTGGCCGCGCTCGGCATCCTGCTGGCCGGCGCGGCGCAGACCATCGTCGTGATCTTCGCGGCCGGCGCGTTCGGCGCGGCGCTGCTCGGACGCGAGCGGCCCACGTCGAGCGACGCGCCGATGAGCTGATCGCGATCGTCTGATGTGGGAGCAGCTCCAGCTCTTGGCGATCTTCCTCAAGTCATCGGCGCTCGCGGTCGGCGGCCTGGCATCACTGCCGCTCCTGCGCGCCGACCTCGTGCCGCGATACGTCACCGACGCCGGCATCGTCCAGGCGCTCGCGATCGGCCGGCTCGCGCCTGGCCCGAACGGTCTCTACATCGTGAGCCTCGGATACATCGTCGCCGGTTGGACCGGCGCGCTCTACGCGCTGATCGGCGCCAGCCTCGCCCCGCTCGTCATGCTGCCGGCGACCGCTCTCGCGCGCCGCTGGCTGCTGTCAGCGTGGTTCGGGGGCCTCGTCCGCGGGGTCTCGCTCGCGACCGCAGGGTTGCTGCTCGCGACCGGTGCGACGATCGTCGCCGGGAGCGGCACGCAGATCTGGCAGCTCGCGCTCGTAGCGGTCACCGTCGTCGTCACGGTGCACGGGAAGCTGCACCCCGCCGCGATGATCGTGGTCGGGGCGGCCGTCGGGCTCGCGTTCGGCCGCTAGGAGACCGCTGACTCCACGGTCACGAGGTGGGCTGCGAGGGTCGCGGCCGCGGCAATGGGCGAAACGTCGCAGATCCGCCACTCGTGGCGCTCGTTGGCATCGAGCGAGGCGTCCGGACACCAGGCGAGGCCGCCATCCTTTGGGTGGAGCTGACCGGAATCAGCCGTTCCCCACTGATGGTCAGCCCGAACACAGACATACGACACGAGCTCGCCCACGCCGGCGGGTAAAGCATCCGTTGTGCCAGCGCGCCAGGCGCAGGGGTGACGCGATGTAACGATCGGGTCTACTGTTGGGGCAGCAGGTTTCCCAAGTAAGAACGGAGTCGAAAGTGAACGGCACAGTCAAGACCCTCACCGATCGCGGCTATGGATTCATCGCGCAGGCGGACGGCACGGACCTCTTCTTCCACCGCTCGCAGGTGGCGGGCGGCGGATTCGACCGGCTTCAGGTCGGCCAGGCGGTCACGTACGAGAAGGGCGTGAGCTCGCGCAACAACAAAGAAGAGGCACAGAACGTCACGCCGGCCTAGCTGAGTGCGCTAACGCAGCAATCCGTGGTAGATCCCGGGCGATGAGCCCGGGATCTCCATTACCGGGACGATCTTCTCGTAGAAAGCCTTCGGCCCGACGCCGCCGATGACCGCGTAGGCGTACCCCTCGGCCCGCATCGCGTGCAGGCACTGGAGCAGCAAAGCGGCGCCGACGCCCTTGCGGCGCGACGTCTCGGCGACACCTTCCGGGCCGAAGAACCCGCGCGCGGTCGCGTCCCAGCACGCGAATCCCCAGAGCTCCCCGCCTGCGGTGGCGATGTGACAGCGGATCGGATGTCCGGAGAACGAGACGTCCGCCTCGCTCGCCCATCGAGCCCCGAAGGTCGCATCGATCCACGAAACGACCGCGTGCTTTTCCGGTGCGAGCGCGCGACGGATGTCGATCCCGGCGACGATGCGCTCCGGCGGCAGCTCATAGAGCTTCACCAAAAGGTCGGCCACGGCGGCACCCTAGAGTGCGCGCGACCACGGTGTCGATTTCCAGCCGGTCCGTGCGTCGTATGGTCGATAAACGCGCCACACTTGGCGCACCGACGGAGGATCACGTGAAGTACATGCTCATGTTCATCAGCGACGACTCGAACTGGGACCCGACCAAGCCCGAGACCCAGGCCGCCTACAAGCGGATCGGCGAGTGGTTCGAGGAGCACACCAAGAGCGGCAAGATCACCGGTGGTGAGGAGCTCAAGGCCACGAACACCGCGACGACGGTCCGCCAGCGCAACGGGAAGATCACCGTGACCGACGGGCCGTTCGCCGAGTCGAAGGAATCGATCGGCGGCTACGCGCTCGTCGACGTCAAGGATCTCGATGAGGCGGTCGCGATGGCGAAGAGCTGGCCGGCGCTCAGCGCGATCGAGATCCGGCCGCTGGTGACCCACGACGATCCAGCGGCGCGTCTCGAGCCGTGACGACCTCGGCGAGGAAGGGCTTTGCCCGACTGAGCCGGAGGGCCCCCCGAAGCAAAGCAGGCGAAGCCGGCGAAGCTGAGAGGGTTTGACGGACGAGCTCGAGCGCGTTTTTCGCGAGGAGCATGGGCGGCTCACCGCCGCCCTGGTCCGCTCGCTCGGCGATTGGGATCTCGCCGAGGAGCTGGTGCAGGACGCGCTCGTCGCGGCGCTCGAGCACTGGCCAGAAGACGGGATCCCGGAGAACCCGGGCGCCTGGCTGATGACGACCGCGCGGCGCAAGGGCATCGATCGCCTGCGCCGCGAAGCCCGCTACCGGGACAAGCTCGCGCAGCTGCAGGAGGAGCCGGTGATCGGAGCGACGGCCCATGGCGACGAGCGGCTCGAGCTGATCTTCGCGTGCTGCCATCCGGCGCTCCCGCGAGAATCGCAGATCGCGCTCACGCTGCGCAGCGTCGTGGGCCTGACGACGGCGGAGATCGCGCGCGCCTTCGTCACGCCCGAGGCGACGATCGCGCAGCGGCTCGTGCGCGCGAAGCGGAAGATCACGGAGGCCGGCATCCCGATGCGCGTCCCGACGGCCGATGAGCTGCCCGATCGCCTCGCCGAGATCCTTGGCGTCCTGTACCTCATGTTCAACGAGGGCTATGTCGCGAGCGCATCGCCCGAACGGCGCGACCTCGCCGAGGATGCCCGCTGGCTGGCCGGTCTCATCGTGCGGCTCATGCCGGACGAGCCGGAGGCCATCGGCTTGCTCGCGCTGATGACCCTGCAGCTCGCGCGCGCGGCCGCACGTTTCTCGCCCCAGGGCCGGCTCATCCTCCTGGAGGACCAGGATCGTTCGAGCTGGGATCCGCGCGCGATCGCCGAGGGCATCGCGCTCGTCGAGCGGGCCGGGCGGATGCGCCGGCCCGGCCCGTATCAGGTGCAGGCCGCGATCGCGGCCTGCCATGCCGAGGCGCGATCGTGGGCCGAGACCGACTGGACCCAGATCGTCATGTTGTACGAGGGGCTCACCCGGATGACAGGATCCTCCGTCGTGCGCTTGAATCATGCGATCGCCCTCGCGCACGTCGCGGGGGCCGCACGTGCGCTTGCGGAGATCGACGAGATGAGCGACGAGCTCGATCGGTACCACCTGTATCACGCGACGCGGGCAGCGTTCCTCCGCGAGCTCGATCGCCCCGACGAAGCGCGCGAGGCCGATCGGCGCGCCCTCGCCCTCACCGACAATCCGGCGGAACAGGCCTTGCTGCGGGAACGCATCGGCGCGTGACCGGGTCGTGCGTGTTCTGCCGGATCGCGTCGGGCGAGCTTCCAGGCAACGTCGTCTATCGAGACACGCAGGTCGTCGCGTTCCTCGATGCGAGCCCGCTCTTCCTCGGACACACGCTGGTCGTCCCGATCGATCACGTGCCGACCCTTGACGATCTGCCACCTGCGCTGATCGGCCCGCTCTTCGAGGTCGTGCGCCGCACGTCGATCGCGGTGCAGCTGGCGCTCGGCGCGGATGGCTCCTTCGTGGCGACCAACACGCGGATCAGCCAGAGCGTCCCGCACGTCCACGTGCACGTCGTGCCGCGCAACGAGGGGGACGGCTTCTTCTCCCCCCGCCCGATCTGGAAGCGTCAGGCCTACCGGAACGCCGCGGATGCCGCGGACCACGCGAGCCGGATCCGGACCGCGCTGGAGGCGTCCAGCGGGTAGCGCCGCGGTGTCGGGCCGGTAATTCACAGCCTCTTTACCGATCAGCGGCCCATTCCCGCAACCCGGGGAGGCGATCCTGCGATAGGACATGCAGAGATGGACGAGCCGACCAGGACCGCCGCCAAGCCCAGGCACCGGCTGAGCCGGCGGACGGTCGTGATCGGCGCGGGCGCGGCAGCCGGCGGCCTCGCGGTGTTGCGGGTCCTCGGCCTGCACACGGTCGGGCCCGACCCGCGCGCGCTGCTCGACCCGACCTCCGCCCCGGTCGTCAACACGAAGGACTGGGTCAGCCCGCTCGATGCCCCCGCGGCGCAGGTCGCGCAGCTGCTCCGGCGCGCGACGTTCGGCATGACGAAGGCGCAGTACGAGACCGCGCTGACCGAGGGATTCCAGAAGACCCTCGACCGGCTGATCGAGACGCCGGTCGCGACGCCGAAGGACCTCGCGGGTGCCGACGCCGCATCGCAGGCAAAGCCGATCAACGTGACCGCGCTGCAGTCATGGTGGCTCGATCAGATCCTGGCGAGCCCGTCGCCCTTCGCGGAGCGCATGACGTACTTCTGGCACGGCCATTTCACCAGCGACTTCCGCAAGGTCACGACCCAGGCGCCGTACATCTACTGGCAGAACCTGACCTGGCGCAAGAACGCGCTGGGGTCGTTCCGCGACCTGCTGTACCAGGTCACCGTCGATCCGGGCATGCTGCGGTACCTCGATCTCGGCCAGAGCACCGGGAAGGCGCCGAACGAGAACTACTCGCGCGAGCTCATGGAGCTGTTCACCATGGGCGTGGGCACGTTCAGCGAGGACGATGTCCGTGCCGGCGCGAAGGCGCTCGCCGGCTGGCGCGAGCCGCTCACCCAGCCGATGGTCGACTACCTCATCGCGCGCGCCCAGCAGAACGGCCGTCCGGCGCCGAAGAACCTCGTCGCCGACTCGACCAAGACCGGTGTGTTCGAGCCCGCGCGCGCGTACCGGGGCAGCGTCACCTATCTGGGCGTGACGAAGCAGTGGGACACGAACATGGTGCTCGACCGGATCATGCAGCAGGACTCGGTCGCGCCGTACATCACGACCAAGGTGCTGCGCGAGTTCGTCATGCAGGACCCACCCGCGGATTACGTGAACCGGATCGCCGCGGCCTGGAAGAAGAGCGGGTACGACATCAAGACGCTCATGCGCGACGTGTTCACCAGCCCCGAGTTCCTGCAGCCGGTCGCCTACCGGTCGCTCGTGAAGTCGCCCACAGAGCTGATGGTGCACATCGCGCGGGCCCTCGAGGCACCGCAGCTTTCGAAGACGATCGCGCAGTCCGGCGCCGGCATGGGCCAGGCGCTGTTCGATCCGCCCGAGGTCGGCGGCTGGCCGTCGAACGCCTCGTGGGTCTCGAGCAACAACGTGCTCACGCGCGTGAACTTCGTGGTCACGACGCTCGGGGGCATGCAGAAGCTGCCCGCCTTCGGGAACGCGCACCAGACGCACATCGACGGCATCGTGAGCGAGCCGACGGCGCAGCTGCTGAATTCGGCGGCCGATGACCCGACGCGCTGGCTCATCCTGCTGGCGTCGCCCGAGTTCCAGCTGAAGTAAGCGAGGGTTCGAAATGACAATGCAGAACATCGGCATCGACAAGATCTCGCGCCGGGACTTCCTCGGAAAGGGACTGGTGTTCGGCGCCGGGGTCCGCGGACTCGCGGCCGGGTACGCCGCGGTGCCGGACGTGTTCGCGAAGGCCGTCTACAGCGCGAAGAGCGCCGGTGTGACGAACGACCGGGTGCTGGTGATGATCCAACTCGGCGGCGGCAACGATGGCCTGCAGACCGTGATCCCCATCGGCGACGCGAAGTACCGCGACCTGCGGCCGACGCTCGGCAAGGAGGCCGACGCCGCGCTCGCGATCGACAAGGACCATGGACTCCATCAGAACCTCAAGGGCATCAAGTCGCTCTACGACCAGGGCAAGGTCGCCATCGTCGAAGGCGTCGGCTACCCGACCCCGAGCTTCTCGCACTTCGACTCGATCCGCGTGTGGGAGACGGGCGATCCGACGCGCCGCCAGCAGGACGGCTGGCTCGGCAAGACCATCGCGAAGAACTACGACTCGGCCGGCCATCCGCTCGTCGGCTGCGCGACCGGCACGACCTCGACCCCCGGCATGCTCCGCGACCTGCAGGCGACGCTCACGGTCATCAACGACCAGGCCTCGTTCAAGTTCCAGGGCAACGGCGACAACGTGGACCGCGTCATGGGAACGCTCTACACCGGCACGCCGGGGATCTACGGCGCGCTGTTCGACACCGCGATGTCCACGGTGCGCGACACCGTCGCGCAGCTCAAGACGTCAGCCGCGAAGTACGTGCCGAAAGCGAGCTACTCGGACAACCAGAAGCTCGTGTTCAGCTCGAAGAACCAGCTGGCCGCCGCGCTGCAGCTCGCCGCGGAGCTGATCGTCACCGGCACGGGCGTCAAGGTGCTGCACGTCACGCTCGGCGGATTCGACACGCACTACACCGAGCAGACACGCCACGCCGATCTCATGACCTACCTGGATGCCGCGGTCTCGGCCTTCCACCAGGACCTCACCGCGTATGGCATGGCCGACCGCGTGCTCATCGCCACGTGGTCAGAGTTCGGCCGCCGGCCGGTCGAGAACGCGAGCGGGGGCACCGACCACGGCACGGCGGCGCCGGTCTTCTTGATCGGAGATCCGGTCAAGGGCGGGCTCTACGGGCAGGGGCCGAACCTGGCGAAGCTCGATCCGTCGCAGAATGTGGGCTTCAACGTGGACTTCCGCTCGGTGTACCAGGAGATCCTGAGCGGGCACCTCGGCCTCGACGGGCAGGACGTCCTCGGCGCGAGCTTCGACGCCATCCCGTTCATGCGCGCCGCCGGGAGCTGACATGCCGTCGTGGTCGCTGAAGCTCTCGGCGCTGTTCATCACGCTGTTCGTCCTGGCCGGCTCGTTCGACTACGCGCGCGGACACGTGAAGAACCCGAATGCGCCCTTGCAGCCTCCGGTCGCCGAGGGGCCCGCGGCGAGCGGGATCGCGCCGACGCCGAGCCCCGCGCCGACCATCGGCCCGCTTCTCACCACCCGTCCCGGGCAACGCGCACCGACCGTGACGCCGGGCCCGCGGCTCACCCTCGCGCCGGGCGTGCAATCAGCGACCCTCGCGCCGATCACTCTGACGCACACTTCCTGACGCATGGACCCGCAGCTGTTCGTGTGGATCGTGGCCAGGGCCACGGGGGTCGCGGCCTACATCGCGCTCTGCCTGTCGATCCTGTCGGGCATCGCGCTCCGCACTTCGGTCCTCGATTTCCTCGCCACGAACCGCGCGCTCCGTGCGCTCCACGACTTCATGACCTGGGTCTGGATCCCGCTCGGGCTCGCGCACGCCGTTTCGCTGCTGCTCGACAGGACGGCGCAGATCACGCCGCTCGACCTCGTGGTCCCGTTCCAGGTGAGCTACGCGCCGCTCGCGATCGGCCTCGGGACCCTGTCGCTCGACATCGTGCTCGTGATCACGGTCACGAGCTGGCTCAGGCGACGGTTGGATGACCGGCTCTGGCGCTGGATCCACCGCGCCAGCTACGTCGCGTTCGTGACGCTGTTCCTGCACGCGCTGCTGTCCGGCACGGACTTCAGCTCGCCGCTCATCTCGTCGATCTCGTGGTCCGCGGCGCTCGGCATCGGACTGCTGGCCGCGTCACGCATCTTCTTCGGCCGGCTGCCCGAATAGCCCTGCTTCGGCGGTCTCGGTCCGCAGCGAATCCATCGTCACCCCGCCGGTGGGCACCCACTCGTGCTGACCCGCTCGGATGTCGAACGGGCAATAGGCCCACAACCCCTCGACGAGGGTCAATGTGTCGCTCCGATTCGTGGGAGGACGAGCGTGGGCGACCTTCGTACACCGGAAATGAACGAGGGTCCCCTTGGATCCGGAACGTTCCATGACCACCGTCCTTTCTCCGGCCGGTCTGGCCCGGAATAGGGCGTTTTGGAGGCAACTGGTGTGCCGTTACTCAGTCCGTGTGTGGACAAGCAAGTAGAGTCACGGAAACCTGCTGTTACTTGTCATCCAGCTGTCACATTCCGAGCCTCGGTGGTGCTTGAACGGATGTGCGCTTGGACGCTGAAGCCGTCGCTGTGATCGACCGACCGTGGCCTCGAGCGAAGGCGATCCCGGCCGCGTTCGACGAGCTCTTCCGCGCCGAGTACGCGCGGGTCGTGCGGATCGCCTACCGGGTCGTTGGAGACCAGGGCGCGGCCGAGGACGTCGCGCAGGACGTCTTCATCGCCTACTACCGGTCGCATCCGGCCGACGCGCCCTATGCGGCGCCGTGGCTCCACCGGGCCGCCGCGCACACGGCGTTGAACACCGTGCGGTCGCGCGCGCGGCGCACCGCTCGCGAGGAGCGCGACGCGCAGGGTCGCGACGCGTCGGCGGACCCCGAGGGCGCCGCGCTCGAGCGCGAGCGGGCGCGAGAGGTCCGTGGGGCGCTCGCGCGGATGCCGCGCGGGTCCGCCGAGCTGCTCGCACTCCGCTACAGCGGGCTCAGCTACGCCGAGGTCGCCGCGGCGACCGGCACGAAGATCGATCAGATCGGCACGCGCCTTCGGCGCGCGCACGACGCATTTCGCAGGGAGGTCTCACGTGAACAACATCGATAGCAACGAGAAGCTTTTGGCGATGCCGCCGATCGCGGTGGACACCGAAGCGGGGCTCACTCGATTCGCCGCGACCGTCGAGCGCGGCGGCGTAGTGCCGGCGCGGGTTGCGGCACCGGCGTTCCGGTTCGCGGCGCCGGCGAAATGGCTCGCGGCCGCAGCCGCGGTCGTGATCGTCGCCACGACGCTCGCGATGACCGGGGTCGCCGATTCGATCCTCCAGATCTTCGAGGCGAAGCAATTCGCCGCGGTCACGGTCACGCCGGTGGACCTCCAGACCCTTGGCGAGCTGTCGCAGTTCGGAACGCTCACCTGGTCGGCACCGCCGCAGCCGCACGCCGTCACGAGCCTCGGCGCGGCGACCGCCGAGACCGGACTCCCGGCCATCTCGGTGACGGTGCCGGCATCGATCGGCGCGAGCGCGAAGTACCAGGCGCTCGCGCGCACGAGCGCGACGTTCGTCTTCGACGAGTCGCTGGCCCGCGCAAGCGCGGCCGCGATCGGGCGCACCGCGGCGCCGATGCCGGCGAAGCTCGACGGCAGCACGCTCGCGTTCACCGGCGGGCCGGCGATCGTTGTCATGTATGGCTCGGGAGAGCAGACCGGCAACACGCTCGTCGTCGGCGTCGCGAAGGCGCCGACGGTCGGCTCCGACGGCGCATCGGTCTCCGAGATCCAGGCGTATCTGCTCTCGCAGCCAAGCGTGACCCCGGCCCTGGCGGCACAGATCCGGGCCATCGGCGATCCGGCGACGACGCTGCCGATCCCGATCCCCGTCGGTCAGGCCGCCGCGAAGAACGTGAGCGTCCACGGCGTGACCGGTCTCTTCATCGGTGACTCCACCGGCCTCGGGAGCGCCGTGATCTGGCAGCAGAACGGCCTCGTCTACATCGTGGGCGGCACGCTGACCGAAGCCGAGGTCCTCGCGGTCGCCAACAGCCTGAAGTGAGCGATGTCCCTCCGGTAGCGATCCGCACCGACGAGCTCGCCAAGCGATACGGAAAGATCACGGCGCTCGCGGGATTGACGATGTCGATCCCCGCGGGCGACGTGTTCGGATTCCTCGGTCCGAATGGCGCCGGCAAGACCACGGCGGTGAAGCTGCTCCTCGGACTCGCGCGCCCGAGCTCCGGCGAGGGTTGGGTGCTGGGCGCCCCGCTCTCGGACCGCACCGCACATCGCCGCGCGCGACGCGGCGTTGGCTATCTGCCCGAGCTCTTCCGCTATCAGCACTGGCTTTCCGCGCGCGAGGTGCTGCGCGTCCACTGCGAGCTCATCGGCCTGGACCGCGCGGCGTGGGACGCGGAGATCAAGGACGCCCTCGACGTTGTGGGGCTCGCGGACCGCGCGGACGACCGTGTCGGCGGCTATTCGAAGGGCATGCAGCAGCGTCTGGGCCTCGGCGTCGCGTTGCTCGGCCGGCCGGCGCTCGTGCTCCTGGATGAGCCGACGAGCGCGCTCGACCCGGTCGGGCGGCACGACGTGCGCGAGATCATCCGCGTGCTGAAGGCACGCGGGACGACGGTGTTCCTCAACTCGCACCTGCTGACCGAGGTCGAGCAGGTCTGCGATCGCGTCGCGATCGTCGACAAGGGCCGCGTCATCCAGGTCGGCACGCTCGGCGAGCTCCTCGTGACCGACGCGGTCCGGGTGCGCGCGACCGGCCTCGAGAACGGAGCGCTCGACGGGCTCCGCACCTTCGGCGAGCTCTCCCACGAGGGCGAGTGGCTGGTCGTTCGCGGGATCCCCGCGATGCGCGTCCCCGAGCTCGTTCGCGCGATCGTCGAGCGCGGCGGACAGGTCTACGCGGTCGAGCCGCGCCACGAATCGCTCGAAGACCGGTTCCTCAGCCTGCTCGAGAAGCCGCACGCATGAGGGCCCTCGTGATCGCCCGCCTCGTCATCCGGGAAGCCGCGCGGCGCCGCCTGCTGCTCGCGCTGCTGCTCCTGACGCTCGTCGTCATCGCGCTCACGGGCTGGGGCTTCTCGCGGATCCCGACGATCACCCAGCGTGGCGCCCCGCTCCCCGACCTGCAGGTGAAGCTGATCTCCTCGCAGTTCCTCATCGTGACGATGTTCATGTTCAGCTTCGTGCTCGCGATGGCCGCGGTGTTCATCGCCGCTCCGCAGATCAGCGGCGAGGTGGAGTCGGGCACGGCACTCGCGATCCTGTCGCGGCCGATCGGTCGGGCCGAGTACGTCACCGGCAAGTGGCTCGGACTCGCCGCGCTCGTGGCCGTCTACGCCGGCGGCGCCGCGGCCATCGAGCTCGGCGTGGTGAACGCGGTCGTGGGCTACATCCCGCCGGAGCCGCTCGCGTTCATCGCGTTCGTGATCGCCGAGGGCCTGGTGATCATGACCTTCGCGCTTCTGCTCTCGACGCGCCTCTCCGGGATGGTCGGCGGGGTCATCGCGCTGGTCCTCTTCGGGCTCGGCTGGATCGGTGGGATCGTCGGCGGCATCGGCGCCGCGTTCGACAACGTCGGCATCACCCACGTCGGCACCGCGACGAAGCTCATCCTGCCCACCGACGGCCTCTGGCGCGGAGCCGTGTACGCGCTCGAGCCGCAATCGCTCGTCGCGACCGGGGCGCAGGCCGGGCCTGCCGCCGCAGCGAACCCGTTCTACGCGGCGGCCGCGGCTCCGCTCTCGTTCGAGCTCTACGTGGTCGGCTGGGTCGCGGTCGTGCTCGCCCTGGCCATCCTGTCGTTCCAGACGCGCGAGCCCTGATCCGCTGGCTCTAGTCCGCGGGGCGGTCGTCCGCCACGATGAAGGTCTTCCCCGAGCCGAGGACCGCGTAGTGCGTCATGTCCATCCCCGGCTTGGCCCCGTGCCAGTGCCGCTCGCCGGCCGGGATGTAGGCGACGTCACCAGCGCGAACGGCGTGCTCGTCGTGCTCGGTCGCGACGATCCCCTCGCCCGCGGTCACGATCAGGATCTGATCGGTCGTGTGGGTGTGGAGCTTGTTCCGCGCGCCGTCGTGGAACGTGA
>Ga0075425_100003599_pt1 | contig 15748 bp, 11 predicted proteins | sample SoiMethybrSBSTD4_FD_75300 | JGI IMG/M metagenome (GOLD analysis project Ga0075425, IMG submission 75300) | Bulk soil microbial communities from a Populus tree surrounding site in Tennessee, USA - Soil MetaG P. TD hybrid SBSTD4 | ecosystem: Environmental > Terrestrial > Soil > Tree plantation... | reverse complement strand
TCTTCCAAGTCCGCCGGCTCCGCGGCCGGTGCCACCACCGGCTTGCGCCGCACCACCTTCCGCAGACTCTTCGCCGCCAGCGGCTGCGCCTCGTCCCCCGCGCCCGGGCGCCACCGGCCCTTCAATCGACGCATAAAGAATGTTGGGACGCTTGCGCGAGACGTCGAGTCCGATGCGGCCGAGAGAACCTTCCGGGATGCCGGTTTTCAGGCGGGTCCATGTTTCACCGGCATCTGTGGACTTCCAGATGCCGCTGCCAGGGCCCCCGCCGTTCATGCAACACGCGGTTCGCCGTCGCTGGTAGGTCGATGCGTAGAGCACCTGATTGTCGCCCGCGTCCATCACGAGATCGTTCGCACCAGTGTCGTCGTCGACCTTCAACGCCTGCTTCCAGGTCTTGCCGCCATCGCTTGTCTTGAACACCCCGCGTTCGCCGCCAGGTCCCCACAAGCTCCCGGTCGACGCAACGTAGACGGTTTCGTTGTTGCGTGGATCGATGACGATGCGATTGATGAAACGGGAAGAGCGAAGCCCCATGAACGCGTACGTCTTGCCGCCGTCGGTGGACTTATAGACGCCGTCCCCCCACGATGTGCTTTGACGGTTGTTCGATTCGCCGGTGCCGACCCACACAAGATCGGGATTGTTCTGCGAAACGGCGATGTCGCCGATCGACATGAGCCCGCGATCCTGCATCTGGGCTTCGAATGTCGTCCCGTTGTTGACCGTTTTCCACACACCGCCGTGGCCGGTGCCGACGTAAAAGATCGCGGGGTTGGCATCGTAGACCGCTACATCAGAGATTCGTCCGGACATCGACGCGGGCCCGAGCGGGCGGAAATGCAGCGAGTCGAAAGGCCCGACCGGCGGCGACGACGCGGGCGCTTGCGACTGCCCGACGAGGGCAGGCCCGGCGACGCTCAGTGCAAGCACCACGAGTGGCCCGATGAATCGGTAATGAGACATCAGTGAGAATCCTTGAAAAATGGCGGTGCTATTGACGGGGCCGACTGCATGTCAATCGCAAGTCATGGCGACGAGCAAAAGTCCCGCCGCGCGCATCGCCCATATAATACGCGCGGCTGGCCATCATGATTTCTGTTCGCATCAAGAGACTCTCGCCATCGGTGCCGCTGCCGCGCTATGAAAGCGACGGAGCGGCGGCGTTCGATCTTGCCGCGGCTGCCGACATGATTATCGACGCCGGCAAGGTCGCGCTCATTCCGACTGGGCTCGTCATCGAAGTCCCTGCCGGCATGTTTCTTGGGATCTTCGCCCGCAGCAGCACACCCCTCAAGCGCGGATTGATGGTCGCCAACGGCGTCGGCATCGTCGATCAGGATTATTGCGGCCCTCACGACGAGGTGAAGATCGCCGTGCTGAACTTCACCACCGAAGCGGTTCGCGTCGCCGCGGGCGATCGCATTGCCCAGGGCATGTTGCTGCCGGTCACGCGTGTCGTTTGGGAGGAAACGCAGGCTCTGCGCGACGAATCGCGCGGCGGATTTGGGTCAACTGGTTGAGAACGACCTTTTCCCTTTTGCCTTTTCCCTTGTTTGCTTTACTCACTGCTCGCGGGGCCCCACCCCCGCTCGCTCTCGCTCGGCGACTTCGCGCCTCGCTCGGGCCGCGGGCGCCCGCAGCCGGTAGAGTCGCAGCCCTCGGCTTCCGACCCCCATTAATTCAAAATCCGGCCGTCCACTCAGAGTGCGGATCATGTCCTCCGCTTCGTTTCCGAATCGCTCCGGGTGCACCATGATGTGCGTGACCCCCGCCTCGCGCATTGCATCGATTGCGTAGTCTCTCGGGAAATACCAGAACGCGTCGGCGAACTTCACGTACGAAGCAGGAGTGTAGCCGCTGTAACCATTCATCAGCGGACGCCAATGTGCCGTCGAGTTGAGGACGTACTCAGCGTTCTCGAACGTCGCCTGCCGCGGATAAAAGGGCACCTCGGCGAGGATGACGCGTGGCTCGGTTGCGAGCAAGCTGTAAAGCGGTGGGATTCCAGTGAATCTCTGGTACTCGATTGGCGCGCGCAGCGACTCGACGTTCGCGGCGATGACGAGAGCGGCTGCGACCACACTTGCGTACGACGCGCTGCCGCCTCGCGACCGGAGTGTTCGATGGACATAGGCGAGACCGAATCCTGCCAATCCTGCCATGCCCATCAGGAACAGATTTCCAAATCGCGCCGCGACGCGCAGGCCGTGCATCGGTGGAAACACACGATAGAGCCAGCCATACACGGGCGTGTGAGTGCCGAGCGACAGAAGGAAACCGACGATGACGATTGCGGCCAGCATTGCAACTCGACGCTGCGATATTGCCTCGAGGCCCCGGATAGCCAACAGCGCGGCGGCCGCCAGCATGATGACGACAAAGCCCGGAAAAAAACTGTTCACAGGATCGGTGAAGAACGATCGACCCCATGTTGCGAGGTGAATGCGGCTCGACGCGGCGAGGTAGCCCGCCGGCGTCGCGGAGTAATCGGTGACGGCGGCCAGTGAGCGCACCATGCCCTGCTCGTTCGCCGCACGCTGATACGGCAGCGAGAGCGGAGCGATGGCAACGAGTGCCAAGAGTGAAGCGAGCGCGAATCGCAGGCCCACGGTCCGCGCTCGCGGCAGCCACTCGGGGGCCCGAACGATCATCGCGACGCCGAGGAGAACCGCGCCGAAGACGAGGAGATAGCCCGACGTGTAAGCGAGCACGGCGAGCCAGAGTGCGAGAAGGGAGGCGTCGCGGATCCGTCCTGGCGAGACGAGCCGATCGACCGCGAGGAGAGTCAGCGGCAATCCGTAAATATGCAGCGCCTGCACGTGCGCCAGGCGAGTAAGTGTGTGGGTGTTGAAGGCGAACATCGACCCGGCCAACACGGCGGCGATCCGGTTTCCGGTCCAGGTGAACATCAGGATGTAACCAGCAAGCGCACTCAGCGTGAAGCCTGCGATCACGAGCACATTGAAAACGAGAACGGGCGATCCGCCGAACCACGCAATCGGTGCCGCCATAACAGCCGGGACGATCAGCGGTTCGGAAAAGGCGAGCGAATCGTTGGCCGGGTAAAAGATGTTTGCCTGAAACAGGTGAGCGGGTGCGCGCGGCAGCGTGTGCTGAACCCACGCGAGTATCCATTCATTCAATTGCGCGTCCGCGTTGTCGTTGCTGGACAGCGTCGCCGGATGCAAGGCGAGCGGCCAGGTGTGTATGACCGCCAATGCGGTCATGATCACCAGCGGCACTATCCATCTATCGCGCGGAAGCGCTTCAGGTCGATGTTCGTCAGGCGACGACATGCGCGGGAGGCGAGCATTATGACATGCGCGTCACGCGGCCGCCCGGGCTGCAATCGCAGCGATGAACCCGGTTGCGGGAAAAAAGCTGTGCATCTCCCAGCCGGAGGTTCCCTCAACCGTACCGAAGCGCAGAACCCGCGGCGGTTCGTCCGGAACCAGGGACACGTCGAAGCTGTCCAGCGCGCGCGAGAGGCCACATCCGATTGCCTTGACGAAGGCTTCCTTGCGAGTCCAGCAGTTCAGAAACCCGGTCGGCTTAACGCTGGCCGGCAGACTTTCGTACGTCTCGTACTCGCGTTTGGAGAAGGCGATTGACGCGAGACGATCCGCGTTCTCGATGACCCGAATCATCTCCACATCCACACCGACATCAGTCCTCGAGGCGAATGCATAGACGCAGAGATCGCCGGAGTGCGACAGGTTGAATGTAATCCCGGATCGATCGAACGGCCTGGCCAGTAAAGGCTTGCCGTGGGCCCCGAGCGAGAGACGAACGCTTGCGGCGGCAATGCCGAGCCGCTCGCCGAGCAGCTTTCGCAATTGCGCGCGGCGCAGGATAAATCGCAGCCGGTCACGCGGGACGATGAACCGATTTGCCCGGCCGCGTTCGTCAGACGACAGCACCTCGAAGGCGGCGTTCGCGGCGGCTTCGTCAGCCGACTGGCCCATCGCGACGACTTCGATTCCAGTTTCGAACAGTACCATTCACCGGCTCCTGCGAGCGTAGACGATGTCCAGCTTAAAGGGGGGTGCGCACGCAGCAAATCACCCGGAGGTGACTGGCGGATGTACCACTGCGCGCCGGCTGAGCCGGAAGAATCAGCGCGCGGCCAGACCGCGGATGAGCGTCAACAGAATATCGATCGCCACCGTGTTGTGGCCGCCCACCGGGATGATGATGTCGGCGTAGCGTTTGCTCGGTTCGACGAATTCCAGATGCATCGGCTTGACCGTGCCGAGGTATTGATCGATCACCGACGACACTGTCCGGCCGCGTTCCGTGATGTCACGCTGAAGCCGGCGGATGAAACGCGTATCGGCGTCGGCATCGACGAAGACTTTGACGTCCATGAGCCCGCGAAGCGGGGCGTCGGCGAAGATGAGTATGCCTTCTACGATGATCGCCTTGCGTGGGAGCGCCGTGGCGGTTTCGCTTTGACGCGCATAACGGGCGAAATCGTACTCCGGAACCTGGACCGACTGGCCGGCCCGTAGTTGATGCAGGTGCTGGACCAGCAGATCGGTCTCGAGCGAATCCGGATGGTCGTAGTTCAGCGCAGCGCGCTCCTCGAGACGAAGGTCGTTGCGGTCGCGGTAATACCGATCGTGCTCGAGAATGGTGACCTGATCGTCGCCGATGCTTTCGATGATCCGCCGGACGACGGTCGTTTTTCCTGAGCCGGATCCACCGGCGACGCCAATCACGAATGGCGCGGGTCGCGCCGGGGTCCGCTGAGGCGTGCTGTCCATGTAATGTCTGCATACCATTTCATCACGCTTTACGTCCGTGCTCACGTGCTCGGCGTCCTATTAAGGGGCCACTCGTTCCCGGCCCATGCTGTACGCTTGTTCGAAACAGGCCCGCACGTTGTGTCACCGGAAGGCCTGTTAAGATGTGGGGGCCCCCACAACATGGTCACGCCCTGCGGAGGTCGCAGACGTGTTCTTCTGGCTGGTGCTGGCAGCGATTCCGTTCGTCCTGCCGATTGCCTCGTGGGTGGCGGCGCGGCGCACTCGTGCGCGCGTTGAAGAACTGTCGCAGACGATCCGCGACCAGCAGGATGCAATCGATCGGCTCTCAACTCAGCTCGGTAGACTGACGCGAGAGGCTCGCGCGCACCAGGCGGTCACACGAGACGACGCCGACGCAGCCGCCGACGTTGTGGTGCCTCCAGCGCCCAGCCCGCGACCCGTACCCACAGTTCCGCCGCCGGCGAATCCTACGGCTCCCGCGCAAACACCGGCTACGCCACCTGTGCCCGTCGCGCCGCGCGAGAATCCGTGGCCGGAACTCGCGCAGCAGCGAGCGTCGCCGCCACCACCACCACCACCGCCTCACGTCGCGCCGAAGGAAAATCCCTGGCCCGAGCTCTCCCGTGAACCTGACGTCGCGCGGGCCCGGGAAAGATTGTCCGAGCCTGCCGCGCCACCGCGCACAGCGGCAACGCCACCGGCGAAGACCCCTTCCGCGACCTCGGCCAGCGCGCGCCCTAGTACGCCGCCACCGCTTCCGCCGAGGCGACCTCCCGCTGCTGGTGCTCGGCCTCCCTCGGGGGTCGATCTCGAGAGCCTGGTTGGCGTCAAGCTCTTTTCTGCGATCGCGGGCATCGCGCTCGTAATCGCCGCGATTTTCTTTCTCAAGTACTCAGTTGAACATGGCTGGCTGCAGCCGCCGATTCGAGTGTTGATCGGCACTGCGGTTGGTGTGTCGCTGCTTGTCGTTTGCGAGATGAAGGCGGCGCGTCGTTATCCGATTACCGCGAACGCGCTCGACGCTGCCGCCATCGCGGTGCTGTTCTCCACGTTTTTCGCCGCCCACGCGTTGTGGAACCTGATCCCTTCGATTGTTGCCTTCGTCCTGCTGGCGTTGGTGACCGCGGTAGCGGTGCTGCTCTCGATCCGACGCGAGTCGCTCTTCATCGCAGTGCTCGGACTACTCGGAGGCTTTGCGACGCCGGCGCTGCTATCAACCGGCGAGAACAGACCGATCCCGCTCTTCGCCTACCTGATGTTGCTGAACATCGGCCTGGCGTGGGTGGCGTACCGCCAGGTCTGGCCACTCCTGACCGCATTGACGGTCGTCTTTACCGCGATCTACCAGTGGCTCTGGGTCATCAAATTCCTGGATGCTGGATCACTCCCGCTCGGGATGGGCGTCTTCGCGGTGTTTCCGCTCGCAGCACTTGCGGGTCTCGCGATCGCTCGCGGCCGGGTTCTCTCGACTGGATCCACCAGCTCGGATTCCGCCTTCGAGTACACCGCACTCAGCGCGGCCGCCATGCCGCTCGTGTTTGCGGTGTACTTGAGCACCGTGCCGGCGTTCGGCAACCGCCCATGGTTGCTGTTCGGCTTCCTGCTGCTTGTCGATGCCGGGTTGTTCGTCGTTGCGTGTGTTCGGGCCCGCGCGCTTCTGCACCTCGCCGGCGCGACCGCCACGCTCGTCGTGATGGCATGTTGGCTGGCGTTTTCGTATGCACCAGGCGCGTTCATGCCCCCGCTCGTGTTCTGTGGCATCTTCGTCCTGTTCTTCCTCGGTTCACCGCTTGCGGCTTCGCTCGCGGGCCGTTCGCTGAAAAACCATTCGGCAGATGCCGCTGCGCCGCTCCTATTGTTCGTGCCTGCCGTGCTGGCGCGTATCGAGCCCGCGTTCATCGAACCCTGGCTTCTCTTCGCGACCGTCTTTGCACTCGTGATCGCGATTGCATGGCGGGCGATCGCCCATCGCCGAGGCGATCTCTACTTCATCGCCTCGTTTTTTGCCGTTGCGACGCAAGCGATCTGGTCGTCCACTCATCTCAACCTCGATCGGCTGACGACGGCGGTCGTGATTTACGCGGCGTTCGGAATTCTCGCGACTGCGGTTCCGGTGGTGGCGCGGAGCATTGGCCGTGCGCTGGAACCCCGATACGGTGGCGGTCTCGTCCTGATCGCAAGCCTCGCACTCCTGCTGTTTCTCTCACTCGGAGAGATCAGTCCAGCGGCATTGTGGGCACTCGCGCTTCTCCTCGCGGTTCTGAACGCCGGCTTGTTCATCGAGAGCGGCAGTGGAGGATTACCTGCGGTGTCGGTGGCTGGCAGCCTGCTCTCGTGGATCGTTCTCGCAAGCTGGTGGGTACGGGCAGGCGCGGCTGTTGGCGTGGTGCCCTCGCTGGCTGTGTTGACTGGACTCACGCTCATCACATATGCCGGCCACGCCTGGGTCGCTCGGCAATCGGAGGAAGCCGCCGAATTCGCAGACGGCTTGTATCTCGGCCTCGTTGGCCAGTTGTTCCTGCTTTTCGTGTCGACCAATCCCGCGTGGTCGATTCCGCCATGGCCAATCTTCGGGACGCTCACCGTGCTGACGCTGACTGGAAGCGCGGTGTCGCTTCTGACTGAACGGCGCGCACTTCACGTCGCCAGCGTTGCGGCTGCCGGAACCATTCTCGCCGTCTGGACCTACGCTGCGGGACCCGCCTGGTCTCTCGTCGGGATCGTCGCGTCAGCGGCAACCAGTGTGTTCGCGCTCCTGTGGATTCCGATCGACAGAGACCGTGCGGTGCGGCTCGGCGCGGCGGTGGCGCTTTTTATTGGCGAGTTGACGACGATCATCGCCGCGCACAACCAACCATCCTTCCCATTCGCGATCATCATTGCCGCACACGTCCTCAATCTGGCAGTCGTACTGGCGCTGACGTTCATCGGACGCTGGCGCGGCGTCGCGTTAGCGGCGGTGTTCACTGGTTGGTATGCGGTCGCCATTCAAACGCTGACCGTTGATCTCGCCGCCGGCTGGTCGAGGGTGCTGGCATTGTCATCAGCGATCTACGCGGTGTTCATCGCGTACCCCCTCGTCCTGGGGCGCCGGGCGCAAGGCGACAGGGATCCGTCGATTGCCGCGGTGCTCGCAAGCGCGATGTTGTTCGTCGCCGGACGCGCGGCGCTTACCGCGGGCGGATACGAATGGATGGTGGGAGCGCTGCCGGTCGCCGAGGGCGCGGTGATGGCTCTCTTGTTGCGCCAGCTGCTCCGGATGGAACAGCCGGGTGCTCGCGACCTTGGCCGGCTCGCGCTGGTGGCGGGCACCGCGCTGGCATTCGTGACGGTTGCGATCCCGCTGCAGCTTCAGAAGCAGTGGATCACGATCGGATGGGCGCTCGAGGGAGCAGCGCTCGCGTGGCTCTTCGGTCGCATCAGGCATCGCGGCCTTCTCTATTGGTCGCTTGCGCTTTTTGCCGCCGTGTTCGTTCGGCTGGCGATGAATCCAGAGATTGTGCTCTACGAACCGAGAGGCCCGCTGCGCATTTTCAACTGGTACTTGTATGCGTATCTGGTGTGCGCGACGGCGTTTCTACTTGCGTCGTGGTGGCTCGCTCCGTCGCAGCGAGATGACTCCCACGCGCCGTTTCCCTATTCATCCGCACTTGCGGGAGCCGCCGTGATCCTGCTCTTCCTGCTGCTGAACATCGAGATCGCCGACTTCTATGCGACGGGCCCGACCATCATGTTCCGATTCGGAGTGACCGTCTCGCAGGATTTGACGTATACGATCGGATGGCTGATGTTCGGTATGGCGCTTCTTGCCGCCTGCATCTACGTCCATAGCCGATTCGGCCGGGTGGCGGCGCTCGTGCTCATCGCGCTGACGACTTTCAAATGCTTCCTGTACGATCTCGGCTCGCTCGAAGGGCTGTATCGAGTCGGCTCTTTCGTGGGACTCGCGCTTTCGCTCGCGCTCGTATCGCTGGCACTGCAGCGGTTTGTTCTGACCAAGCCCGAGGAACAAGCATGAAGGCAGTCGTTGTGACGGCCATCGTGCTCGCATCGGCGGCGGCCATCGTCTTCGCGCAGCAACCACAGCTCGGTGCCCCGCTCGATCCCGCACTCTTTGCATTTCAAAGAACGATCCCCGACGGCCGCCCCGGCGCTGTCGCGCTCATTGTCGATCCGTTGACGCTGGCACACAGCCGCGGTCCGGGCGAACACTTCGCCGACGTCAGAATTCTGGACGGCTCGCGTCGCCAGGTGCCGTACGTGATCGAACATCGTGATGATCCAATGATCGAGCCTCTGACGCATGAGCGCGTGGATGCTCCCGCGCGTCCAACGGGATTGCCGAAGGGTTCCAACTGGTCGAGTTATCGTCTCCGGCTGCCATGCCCGAATCTGCCGGCATCGCAGCTCGCGATCGAGACATCGGCGCGCGTCTTTCAACGCGGTGTCCAGGTCGTAGTTCTTCGTCCCGCCGACCGGCATTCGCGAAATCCGCATCTAGAGAGCGTTGCATGGACATCGACGACGTGGGCTCACGCGGACGCCGATAAGCCGGCGGATGCGTTGACGTTGTCAATCGTGCCAGGCGACGCATCTGAGCTCTGGCTTTTGGTCGATGAGGGAGATAACAGCGCGCTGCCGATTACGGCAGTTCGATTGCTGCTGCCGTCATACCGCCTCCGTTTTTATCGGCCTGCCCGATCGTCGTTGTCGCTCGTCTATGGCCGGAGCGACCTCCTGGCGCCTCGATACGACCTGGCGCTGGTGTCCAACGATCTCTTGACAGCCGCGGCGACCGAAGTGACTCCGCTCGGCGAGCGACCGAAGCCTGCTCGCCGTTCGCTGATTTCACCCCTCCAATTCTGGGTGTTCCTGTCGATCGCCGTCGCCACCCTCCTGGCGCTGATCGTCCGGCTGGCAACCCGACGCGCCGATCTGTCTTAAACCGCACACGAGCCGCGAGATACAATTTCCCCGCACCCCGTGTAATAGTCGGCCTCCTCGTGCGTCAAGGTAAGTAAGGCGGACGAGGTGACCACAGCCAGCGCGCAAATCTACGAGTTGCCGATTCTTATGCCGACCACGACCCAGGTGGCGGGTTTTGCCGAGCTGTACCAGCAGCATTACGAGGTGGTATTCCGCGCCGCCCTGCGCGTCACCGGGAATCCGGCTGACGCCGAGGACGTTTTGCAGACCGTCTTCCTGCGCGCCTTGGCCCGTGGTGGGGACGTCGAGGACGTTGCGCTGCCGGTCGCGTATTTCAAGCGCGCCGCCGTCAATGCGGCGGTCGACGTTCTGCGCCGCCGGGAGCTTCGTGCCGAGGCGGCTCACTTCATTCCGATGCCGAACGCTGCCGTCCAGCCGCCTGTGCTGCTGAAAGAAGAGCTTCGGCGCGCGATCGCCACCCTGGACAGCGATGACGCAACCCTGTTCCTGCTGCGTCACGTCGAGGGTTTGTCGATCGAAGAGCTGGCGGGGATGTTTCAGATTGAGAAGAACAACGTGACCGTCAAACTGCATCGTATTCGACAACGGCTGCAGGCTGAAATGGAACGCTAGAAGGAGAAGGGCGATGTCCGAAGATCGACTGGAACGAGCGCTACAAGACATGAAACAGGAAGACGTGGACGTCGCGACGCTCCACGCGGCGAAGGCGCGCGTCTGGGAGAAGATGACGAACGCCAGCGCTACCTGTGTCGAGTTCCGGCAGGACTTCCGCGCGTATCTGGCCAACGAACTGGGCGACAACCGACGGCTGCTCGTGGAAGACCATCTGGGTCGCTGCACCAGCTGTCGCGCGACAATCGCCGAAATGAAGGGCGAGCGCACGGTCATCGCGATGCCACAGCGCTCCTCGTCCCGGTGGATGCGATGGGGAGGCATGGCGGCAGCTGCTGCGCTGCTCCTGGCGGTGGTTTATCTCGGACGCGGCGCGATCGACGGCATGATGGCTCCCGGCGGCCCGCGGGCCACGGTGGTTGCGGCCAACGGCGGCCTCTACCGATTGCCCGTGGGCGCGCTCGAATCAGGCGCCTCCATAGGCGAGCATGAGTCGGTCCGCACGGGGCCGGGGGCTCACGCCGTGTTGCGACTCGCCGACGGATCGATGGTAGATGTCAACGAGCGGACCGAACTGTACGTGACAGCCGCCTGGAGCGGCCAGGCGATTCACCTCCAGCGCGGCGACATCATCGTCAAGGCGGCCAAACAACGCAGGGGACACCTCCAAGTTCTGACACGCGATTCGATCGCCTCGGTGAAGGGAACCGTCTTCGCGGTGTCCAGCGGCATGGGCGGATCGGTGGTTTCTGTCGTCGAGGGATCGGTGGCAGTGAACCAGCCCGGTAAAGAGGTGCTTCTAAAGCCGGGCCAGCAGGCCGCCTCGATCCCGGCGCTGGCGAGTTCGGTCGCGACCGCGGTCTCGTGGAGCCCTGACGCGGAATCCTATCTGGCGCTGCTCAGCTCATTCGTGAAGATTGAACGCGAGCTGGCGAATTTCCCCTCCGAGCTGCGGACCAACTCGACCCTGCTTTCGTATCTTCCCGCAGGCGCCGTCGTTTACGGTGCGGTCCCAAACCCGGGCCTCACAATCGATCGCGCCCTCTCGCTCGCCGAGGAACAATCTGCGGAGAACCCGACGTTTGCGGCCTGGTGGAATTCCGAGACCGGACGGGAGTTGAAACAATTGACCGACCGCCTCCAGTCGGTGAACCCTCTGCTTGGGGATGAGATCGTCTTCTGCGTCAGCCTTGCGGGAGTCGCCGAGCCCGTGCCTGCCGTGATTGCCCGGGTACAGCCCGGAAAGCGGGCTGAACTCTCGAGCGCCCTGGAAGCGCTCAGTACGGCGGCGGGAGAGTCTCCAGCTTCGTATTCGGTGTCCGAGGACCTGATGGTGGTTTCAAGCTCGCCATCGAACTTGACATGGGCTCTCGCTCACCTGGGGGAAGGCGCCGGCTCGCCGTTTGCGGCAGCGATCGGTCAGCGCTACCAGCGCGGGGTCGGCTGGCTCGTCGGAATGGATGCGCCGCCAGTAGTCACGAAGGCGGCAGGAGACGATGCCCCACCGGTCAAGCTCGCGGGCATGATGGGGATGAACTACATCTTCCTCGAACAGCGCGCTCCCGCTGGCGCAGTGGAAAACGAGGTCACGCTGGGGTTCCAGGGCGCACGAACCGGAATGGGGTCGTGGCTGGCTGACGCCGGCTCCGGTGGCGCGGCGGAGTATCTCCCCACCGATGCCCTCGTGGCGGGCTATGTTTCGACCCGCGAGCCCTTGCAACTGTTCCAGGAATTCACCGCGCAGATCACCAAGGCGGAGCCAGACTTCGAACATGGCCTCGCTAGCCTGGACGAAAAGCTGGGTGCCGGCTTCGTACAGAATCTGGCTTCGGCGTTGGGTACGGAGGCGGCCCTGGCGCTAACGGGATTGTCAGTCAGCGGACCGACGTGGGTCATGGCAAGCGTGGCGAACAATCCGTCAGTGATCGACGGTTCCCTTCAGAAGCTGGTGGAAACGTTCAACGCGGAGCTTGGGCCCGACCAACAGGGTAAGCGGATCGCGTTGACCCAGGAGAGCGTCGGCGGACGCACATGGAGCACGATCAAGCCCGGGGGAGTTCCCGTTGGCCTGACGTGGACGTACGATCGGGGCTACCTGGTGGCGGGATCTGATCGGGCGTCGGGGGAGCGTGCCATTGCGACCGCGAACGGCGGTTCTCAGCTCGTGTGGTCGCCGGAGTTTCTCGGCCAGCTCCCGTCATCCGCCGGGCTTCACCCATCAGCCTTCGGCTGGCTGAACGCGAAGGGGGCATTGGGACTCCTGTCGGCGTTCAGCGCGAATCCGGCGGTCGCCGAACTGGTTGCCGGCCGCGATCCGATTCTCGTAGTGTTCGATGGATCGCCAGAACAGATCCACGCGGCCAGCCGTACTCGTATCTCCGGGCTGATTATGGATCTGATGCTGCTCCAGAACTTAGGTCGGGTGACCGCGGGCCAGCAATCTGCTGTCCCGCCCCAGTGAAGGGCGGCCAGGGCAATCTTTGGGTACCACACCAATACCGGTCGTCGAACTCGAGAACCTGAAGGTCAAGCTGGGACGGCGGGAGATCCTCCATGGGATCACCTGCCGTCTTGGCGTTTCGGGCACAGGAAAAGCAGTGGGGTTGCTCGGGCCTAACGGAGCCGGCAAGTCCACGCTGATCTTGACGCTACTCGGGTTTCTCCGTCCGAGCGAGGGACGGGCGCGGATCCTGGGTATGGACTGCCGTCGCAACATGGGAGAGGCCCGGTCGCGAATCGGCTACATGCCAGAGAACGATTCGTTCGTCGGAGAGATGACGGCGGTCACGTTCCTGCGTCAGATGGCGGAACTCTCCGGTCTTCCTCCTAAGGCGGCGCTCGAGAAGGCGCACGAGGTCCTGTTTCACGTTGGACTCGGAGAGTCGCGCTACCGGGAGCTGCGGACCTACTCGTACGGAATGAAGCAGATGGCGAAGCTCGCCCAGGCAATCGTCCACGGCCCGGAGCTGGTTGTGCTCGATGAACCGACGAACGGACTCGATCCGGCGGCGCGGCGGCGGATGCTCAAGCTCGTCACCGATATGAAAGAGGAGCAGGGAATGAACGTGCTCGTCTGCTCCCATCTGCTGCGCGACATCGAGCAGGTGTGCGACGAGGCGGTGATCCTGAAGGACGGCGCGATCGTCCATCATTGCAACCTCGAGGAAGAGCGGCGGTCGAACAGGTCCTTCGTCGAGCTCGAGGTAACGGGTGACGATCGGGACCTGCGGACAGCGCTGCCGGAGATCGGCGCTGATGGTGTGTCTGAAGGCGCTGGGCGGTGGCGGATCGTCCTCCCCGCTGGAGTTGAGGTCGAAGCCATCTGGGCGCTTGCCGAGCGGCAGAACCTGTTGGTGAGAAAACTCACCCATCGCCGAGACACGCTCGAGGAGATCTTCTTGAAGGCCATGGGCCACTTGTCGCACACGCCCGGTGAGAGTGCCGCGCTCGACGTGAGTCGCACGTGACGCGGACGCGCTGAGAAAAGAATGGCCGTTTATAAGCGAGGCTATCAGCGATACGCGGGACCGCTCACGAGCCGTTGGACGCGGTTCATGGTCCTGCCGCGCTACGCGTGGAAGAGACTTTATGAGCAGCGGCTGGTGCTCCTGCTCACGATGGTCTCGTTTGTCTGGCCACTCTTATGTGCCGGCTTCATCTATCTCACCAATCATGTCGAGCTGCTCCAGGGGCTCGACAAAGAGTTTCTTGAATTCATCAAGGTCAATGGCAGGTTTTTCTCGATCTTCATGTACGTCCAGGCAGGCTTCGCCGTATTCCTCGCAGCGCTTGCCGGGCCCAGCCTGATTGCGCCGGACCTGTCGAATAACGCACTGCCGCTTTACTTCAGCCGGCCGCTCACTCGTTGGAGCTACGCCCTCGCGCGGCTCACGGTGATCATCGGCATGCTGTCTGTTGTGACGTGGGTTCCAGGCCTCGTTCTCTTCTTGTTCCAGGTGGGCCTCGCCGGCGGCTGGTGGTTCCTTGCGAACTGGACGCTCGGTCTCGCTGTCGTAGTTGGGTTCCTTCTGTGGCTGCTTGTTCTGAGTCTCGTGGCGATGGCCAGTTCCGCGTACGTGAAGTGGAGGATCGTGGCCGGAGCAATCAGCCTGGCGTTCTTTTTCATCCTGAGTGGCGTGTCCGCGATGATCGACGCCGTCTTCCGCGTGACGTGGGGACACGTCCTGGATCCAGCCTGGGCGGTCAACCGCGTCTGGTGCACGCTGCTCGGTGTGGATCCGCCGGAGGGTCCGGGTGCAGTGTCCTCGATGTTGTCACTCGCAGTGTTCGTTCTGCTGCTCGTCCTCGTGATCGAACGCAAGTTGCGGCCGGTCGAGGTTGTGAGATGACCGAAAGTACGGTCATCTTCAACGAGGTCTCCAAGTTTTACGGAGAAGTGCTCGGCGTGAACCGCGTCACGTTGAACATTCCGCCAGGAATCACGAGCCTCGTCGGGCCGAACGGCTCCGGCAAGACGACGTTGATGAACCTGATGACCGGTCTGATCTTTCCTGACCACGGCAGCATCCTGATGCGTGGGATCTCTCCGCGCGATCCTGAAGCGCTGATGCGGATGACGGGATACGCCACACAGTACGACACCGCTCCGCGCTGGGCAACGGGGTTCACCTTCATCACCACCGGCCTTCTTCTTTTTGGATACGGGCGAACGGAAGCCGAGGAAAAGGCCTGGAAGGCGCTCGAGCGGCTGAGTCTCACCGAGGCGGCGAACCGCAAGGTCGCGTCGTATTCCAAGGGCATGCGACAGCGAGTGAGGCTGGCGCAGGCCATCGCGCACGATCCCGAACTGCTGGTACTGGACGAGCCGCTCAATGGGCTCGACCCTCTGGTTCGCGCCGAGACGATCGACATGTTCCGTTCGTGGGCCGCCGAGGGCAAGCACGTCATCATCTCGAGCCACGTGCTTCAAGAGGTGGACCTGGTCAGCGATCAGGTCGTGCTGATCGCCAACGGGATGATCGTGGCCGAGGGGAAGATCAGAAAGGTACGCGACGAGATCCAGGAGCATCCCAGCCAGTTCATCGTCCGGTGCCGCGACCGGAACGCGTCAGGCGTGGCGGCGTTGCTGTTCAACGAGGAGCACATCACGGAGATCAAGCTGACCGACGATCGGCTCGGCATGCTGGTCATGACGCGCGACCGGGACCAGTTCTCACGTGCGCTCGGACGGATCGCGCTCGACGGTCACCGGATCGAGAGTGTGGTGCCGGCCGACGAAAATGTGGACGCGTTGTACGAATACCTGATCGGTGAGGAGTCGTGATGCAGGTTCCCTTGTCTAGTCGAACCAGCCAGGCGTGGACGATCGCGAAGATCGAACTACGGCGCGCGTTCTTCGCCAAGCGGTCCTTGTGGATCTACGCCCTAGCGCTCCTGCCGTCTGTGATCTTCTTCGG
>Ga0075425_100003596_pt1 | contig 15759 bp, 10 predicted proteins | sample SoiMethybrSBSTD4_FD_75300 | JGI IMG/M metagenome (GOLD analysis project Ga0075425, IMG submission 75300) | Bulk soil microbial communities from a Populus tree surrounding site in Tennessee, USA - Soil MetaG P. TD hybrid SBSTD4 | ecosystem: Environmental > Terrestrial > Soil > Tree plantation... | reverse complement strand
CGCTGGTGCCAGCAGTGCATGCCGCTCACGGGGTCCGCCTGCACGGGGAACGTGAGATTCTGATGAACGCCGACGTCGCTCCACCAGATGCGAGCCGAGTCGGGGTCGCCTGACGCGAAGGGCCGTGCGCCGTGCACCTGGCTGATCCGGTATCGCGTCCCTTCGCGATCGATCTTGATCAGAGCGGACGCGGCGCGATTCCCCTTGTCCTCGTCCAGGCGCCAGCGCCCGAGATGATGCGACATCCCGAGCACGCCGGGCCGGATCCCTTCGGTCACCCACGCGCGCGTGACGAAGTGGCCGATGCGCGTCCGGACCTTGACGAGATCGCCCGTGGCAATCCCGGCGCGCTGCGCGTCCGCGGTCGCAATCCACAGCGGGTTGTCGTGCGAGATCTCATACAGCCACTTCACGGGCGAGCGCGTGTGCACGAGCGTCGGCAGCCGGAAGTTGGGCAGCAGATCGAACTCGCCGTCTTCTCTCTTGAGCTCTTTCCAGTGCACGTGCCCGGGGACGTAGCGCGGCACCGCGTGCTCGGGCCAGCCCCAGTCGACGAGCGTCTGCGATCGGAATTCGAGCAGCTTCGATGGCGTGCCGAAGCCCGCGCGTGCAACCCCGTCGACCATGACGCCTTTCGACGGATCGTCGACCGGCTGCTCGTAGGTCTGGTAGACGTTGTCAGCCACCTTGAAGGCGCCGTACTTCCGCATGTAGGCGAGCGGGCTGAGCCCTTCCTTCGCCGCGGCCTCGGGCAGCCCGGGGACCGAATGCTCGAACAGCCACCCGTAGTACTCGTCCATCGTCATCGGCTCGCCCGGGCGCGAGGGCGACTCGAAGTGACGCCGGATGCCGAGCGTGCCGTCGGGATCGATCTTCCACGTGAGCGCCGCCCAGAATTCGGACTCTTCCCACACTTCGCCGGGATTCGACTCGTGCGTGGCGGTGAAGCGCTCGCCGCGTTTCTCTCGCGCGACGCGCAGCACCGGCTGGCGGAAGCCGATCCACTGCGCAGCATGGGTCTCCTGGCTCATCACGTCGTGCCGCTCGGTGCCGAGCCCCATCGGCAGGATGTAATCGGCGAACCACGCCGTCTCGCTCCACGTCGGCGTCAAGGCGACGTGCAGGCCGACCTTGCCCGGGTCGGTGAGCATCTCCATCCACGAGAAGCCGTCGGGGTTGGTCCATACCGGGTTGTAGACTCGGGTGAAGTAGACGTCCAGGCGGCCGCGGTTTTCCTTCAGGAGATGCGGCAGCAGGAAGCTCATCTCGAAGAACGAGAGCGGATACTCGCGCGGGAAGAGCAGCTCGTTCCAGTACTGTGGCGGGTCGGGCGTCGAGAACGGCTTCGGGACGAATTTGTTCGTGAGGTGAAGTCCGACGCCGCCCTTCGTCCCGACCGATCCGGTCAGCGCGACGAGCAGGTACAGGCAGCGCGTGATCTGCCAGCCCCAGAGGTTGCCGGCCGCGGCGGCGCGCCAGTTGTGCGTGCTGAATGCGCCCTTCGCGTTCCCGATCGCCCGCGCGGCCTCGACGATCGCGGCCGCGTCGACGCCGGTTTCCTGCGAAGCGAATTCCGGCGTGAACTCCGCGTACAGATCTTTCAGCGCCACGATGAAGTTGTCGAACGTGACGGCGAGATCGTTCCGATCGGCCTCGAGGTAGCCGCGCCAGTCCACCCACCGGCGCACGAACTCGCGGTCGTAGAGATCCTCGTCGAGGATCACCTTGACCATCGCCAGCAGGAGCGCCCCCTCGGTTCCGGAGTACGCGGGCAGCCACATGTCGGCTTTCGCCGACGTGTTCGACAGGCGCGGATCGATCACGATCAGCTTTGCGCCGGCCTGCTGGCCCTCGATGATCCGTTGCGCGTGCGGGTTGAAGTAGTGGCCGGTCTCGAGATGCGAGGACAGCAGCAGGATCGTCTTCGCATTGGCGTAGTCCGGAGACGGCCGGTCGTAGCCGCACCACAGGAAGTGGCCCAGGCGCGCGGACGAAGAGCAGACGTTCGTATGGCTGTTATGGCCGTCGATGCCCCATGCCTGGAGCACGCGGTTGGCGTAGCCGTCCTCGCCGGGCCGCCCGACGTGATACATGATTTCGTGCCGGCGGTTCTCGACGATGGCCTTGCGGATCCTTGCGCCGATGTCGCCCAGCGCTTCGTCCCACGTCACGCGCGTCCACCGTCCCGATCCGCGGTCGCCGTCGCGCTTCATCGGGAACAGAATGCGGTCGGGGTCGTCGAGCTGATTCGGGGTGACGACGCCTTTCGCGCACGTCCGGCCGCGGCTGCCGGGGTGCAGCGGATTGCCTTCGATCTTCCGGACCGTCAGCTTCTCCTGATCGACGTACGCGAGGATGCCGCACGCCGATTCGCAGTTGAAGCAGATGCTCGGCACGATCCAGTACTTCCGCCGCTCCTTCCGCGGCCACGCCGTCGACTCGTACTCGGAATAGTCGTCCCACTGGGACGGGTCCGGATGCGTCCTGAAGGTCGTCATGATGTTTATGACAGGGGCACGCTCTGGCCGGCTTCGACCCAGACGTACTCCCACGCGAACGTTCCTGCCAGGCCGAGCACGGCGGCGAGCGGCGCAATCTGCATCATCACCGAGCCGATCGCGAGCAGGACGCACGCGACGGCGCCGCCCCAGAACACGGGCGCGAACGCGCCGCGCAGGATCGCGGCCACCGCGAGCTCGCGGTGTCGGCTGCCGTGCGCCCCCACGACGTTTTCGATGACGACGATCAGCAGATGGACGGCGAGTCCGCCGATGAGCAGCCACTCGAGTCCGGCCGCGCCGCCGACGCCGGGTACGAAGCTGACGAGCGTCATCATCGCCGCGCCCTCGGCGATCGCCTGCGCGAGCAGGTCGAGCGTGGACTGCGGGCCCTGCCAGAGATCGCGCGCGAGCCCCTGCGCGAAGAGGAATCCCGTGTAACAGGTCGCGAGGATCGAGGTCGCGATGGCGGGCGCGGCGAGGAGCCGGAGCGCCGCGGACCATCCGAGCCATCCGGCAGCGATCCACAGTGCGGTCACGGCGCCGTGCGCGATGAGAAAGTACGTGCCCCAGACCATCCACGATCGCCAGTTGGGACGGACGAGCATGTAGTAGAAACGCTCGGGCCGCTCGAGGTCCGCCACAAGAACGCCGGTCGTGATCAGCAGGAAGCCGAGCGACAGCGCCGGACCGGCGATCCGCGTCAGGATGGTGTCCCTGCCCAGCATCCAGAGCAGAACGCTGGCGAGCATTGCGCCCGTGGCGATCCCTTTCGTCAGAAGGTAGACCGCCATGTCGAGGCCCCAGGGCTGCGCGTGCGGCGTGTCGTAATCGACGCGGGCCTGATCCGGACGGGAGGGGTCCGGCTCGGGCGCCCCGACGGGTCGGAGGACGACCTGCCCCTCCTTATATATAAAAGGTCGCGTCGCCGCCTCGGGGCGGATGGCGCTCTCCTGCGCCGCGAGGTAGAAAACCTTGGGCATCGTCCCTTTTTCGGGCTTCCTCACGGCGACGCCATGCTGCTGCGCGACCCGCGCCACCTCGCTCGCCGGGTCGTCGAGGTCGCCGAAGATGCGGCACTCCGTGGGGCACACGCTCACGCACGCGGGCAGCAGCTGCTGCTCGACGCGATTCGCGCAGAAGTTGCATTTCTCGGCGGTGTGGGTGTTCGGATCGATGAACAGTTGATCGTAGGGACACGCGACCATGCAGGCGCGGCAGCCGATGCACGCCGCCGGATCGAGATCGACGATGCCGTCGCGGCGCTTGAAGAGCGCGCGCGTCGGGCAGATGTGCATGCACGGCGCCGCGTCGCACTGATTGCAAAGCACGGGAAAAAAGAAGCGTTGCGTGCGCGGGAACGATCCCTGCTCGACGGTCTTCACCCAGCAGCGGTTCACGCCGATCGGAATCTGGTGTTCGGCTTTGCAGGCGATCGTGCAGGCGTGGCATCCGATGCATTTGCGGAGATCGATCGCGAACCCGTAGTTCGGCATCCGGCGGAGGACTATAGCACGCACGCCGCAAGGACCAGAGGCGAGCGGAGGCGCCGAGCCCGAATCGATTCTCTACGTCTCGTGTCATCGCTGTTCCTTGCTCAAGAAGTCGTCCATCAGCGACCGCCGGACACCGGATGCGATCAACGGGAACGTGTCGAGCACGCGCTGATACTCGTCCGGCGATAACTGGTACAGCTCCGCGACGCGTCCATTCAGTCGCGCGAAGGCGTCCGCGTCGTCATGCCGCGCGAGCAGGCGCGCCAGCGCCGCGATCTCGCGAAACGCGCCCGGGGCCAGCGCCGCGGTTGGAATCGGCAGCCGTTCCACCGTTGCGGTCGTCACATGTGTTGACACGCGGATCCGCACCATGAAATTGACGACGAGACTGTTGAAGAGGCCGCACAGGAAATGCTGTGCGACCGCTGGCATCGGCGTCCGCAGGCAGAAGACCGTGTGGAGCGAGACGCATCCGCGCGGAAGGACGGCTGCGATGAGAGTGACGCGATTGCCCGACCCGGCGACGTCGCGGTACGCCAGCCGCGGTCGCAGGTGACGCCGCGACGGAAGCAGTCGCAAGGCGTCGGCGGCACCGATCGTGCGGCCGATCGCGCGGAGCGACGCGCGGAAGGGCTCGAGGTGTTTGCCTTCCACGAGAGGCAGACCGCCGCCGGCTCGGCGGAACGCGGCGCGGTCCTCGGTCGCGTTGAGCTCGCGGCCGAATCGCGCCCCCCATCCCTCGCCGCTGCCGAGAGGGGGAAACAGCGCCGCCGCCCGTTCGACGATCGCGAGATCGCGGTTCGTCGCGATCATCGGCATCGTCAGATCCGGTCCTGAGAGTCGGTGCAGCGTGTCGACGGCCAGCCGCACGGGAAACCACGACGCCGTCGCTGCCGGCTCGTCGCCGAGGTGTTCCAGCTCCGACGGATCGTCGAGACCGAGGCGGCACGCGATCGAGCCGGTCGGAGCTCCGCGCGACGCGGTCACGAGCAGGAATCGGACACTGCGATGAATCGGAAAGATGCCGCGGCGGTTGTCGATGCCGACCAGCGCGTCGACATGGCACTCCGTCAGCAGAAGGCGCCGAAGCCGCGCGCTACCGTGATCCGTGGCGAGGCCCGACGGCACCACGAGGCCGATGCGGCCGCCGCGGCGCGTGAGCGCCACGGCGCGCTCCGTGAACAGCTGATAACGATTCGCGTGGCCGTCCGACTGGGCCGTGTAGACGCCCGAGTCGCGCGTGAAGCGGACCAGCTGCGACGTCGTGTGCCGGGCACCAGCGCGCGCCGGCCCCGATCCGGCGTCGGCGCGCAGCATGTCCCAGGGCGGATTGCCGATGATCGCGTCGAAGCCCGCGTCGACCGCCGGCCGTCCGCGCTCATCGAAAAACACCTCCGGAAACTCCAGCTCCCAGTGGAAGAATCGGCGCGACCGAGCGATCGACGCGGCGGCGGCAAGGCACCTCTCGGCAATCGCCGGCGGAAGCGATCCGCGCCCCGTGAGAATCGCGTCCGACAGCGCAGGAAACGCGGCCGGAGGGATTGAATGATCGGGTTGCGCGAACCACGAGGCGCACCACAAATCGGCGATGCGCCGCCACGCCGCGAGCCCCGCTCTCGACGCGGCCTCGGCGAACGCGCGTTCCTTCTCCCGCACCTGCTCGATAGTGCCGGTCGGCATCACGTCGAGCGAAAAGCGTCTCGGGACGACGTCGCCGAGCGCCGCCTCCTGCGCGTGGTCGTCGAACAGCGGCAGAGAAGCCGGCCGCGCGCGGCGGATGCCGTGCGGGGGACGGCGGAGGTCGACGAGCCGCGCGCCGACCAGGCTGTCTCCGCTGCGCAGCCGATGATCCAGGAATCCGAGCGGCCGGTCCGCGGCGAGCGTCGCCAGCCAGAGCGACAGCCGCGCGAGCTGGACGGCCATCGGGTTGAGATCGACGCCGTAGAGGCAGCGCTCCGCAATCACCCGCCGGATGGCGGCGCGATCGGCGTCGTCGAGATCGCCGGAGCCTTCGTCCACGAGCGCGCGTTCGTAGGCGGCGGCGAGGTAGCGGCAGGCGGCGACGAGAAACGCGCCGCTGCCCATCGACGGGTCGAGAACGCGCAGCCCCAGAATGCGCGCCGCGGAGGCGCCGGCCACCAGCGGACCGAGCGTTCGCCTGACGAGATACTCGGCGATCGGCTGCGGCGTGTAGAACGTGCCGGTGGCCTTGCGGACGCCCGATCCCGCCTCGAGCGTGACGCGATTGCCGCTGTCGACGCGCGGCTCGTAGTCGAGCAGCGTCTCGTAGACCGCCCCGAGCTGCTCCACGCCGAGATCGCGGTACGCGATCCGCTCGAGGCCGCCGCGTGCAGGCGCCTGGCGGGTTGAGAGCGCCAGAACCGCACGGCTCGCGGCACGGTCGTCGAGATCGTCGCGGTCGGCGAGCGGCGTGTGCGCCGGCGCGAAGAGCCGGCCGTTGAACGGCGTCACGTGCAGGTCGCCGGCGCGGCAGCCGGCATGCGCGAGCCGCGCAATGGCACGCAGTCCATCCCACAGGCCGCGGGCGTCTGGCGTCCGTTCCGCGGCATCGCGCAGCGACTCGATGCTGTAGCTCTCGCGGTAGACCGGATGCCACAGGGGAACGAGCGCGCGCGCTTCGGCGAACAGCAGGAAGAGGATGCGATAGACGATCGTCAGCGCCTGTTCGAATGCCGCATCCAGCTGCCGCCGCCGCGATCGATCGGTCGCCGTCATCGCCCCGATGAGATCGGCGGACGCCGCGAGCACACCGCTTCTCAGAGACCGGCAGACGGCAGCCTCGTGACGGTCGGACTCAGAAACCAGCGCGTGAAGGGATCGCGCGTCGGCATTCGCGGCATCCATTGATGCCGGGCACAGAATGGTCTGAAGGGCGCGCACCGCGGCTGGCTCGAATGCGGCGAGAGCGAGGTCGAACTCGACGAAACGCCGCGCGTACAGCCGGGCGGCGTCGATCACGCGGACGTGCGTCCCGTTGAATACGACGCACCACTGCGTGCGGCGCCGCAAAGCCTCGATGACCGCCGGGCGCCAGAAGCCGTCGAGCCGTTCGCCAAACGGCGTGACGAGCAGGGCAGCGCAAGCGCCGCTGCCATCCGCGGTCTGTATCGCCGCGGCAAGCGTCCCGTCGCGGCCGGCGGTCACGTCCGCGGGCATCGCGAATCCCAGCGCCGACAGGAGTGGCGCGGCTGCGGCATGAAGGAGCCCCCGCGTGCTGGACGAGGGACCGACCGCGGCGACGGCGGCGCGGCACGAGCGGAGCATCGCGGCCGGAGGTTCGGCCCGGTCCGCTCGCAGCCGCTGCTCCAGAAACGCTTCCGCGATGAGATGACCGCCGAAGCCGGCGAGCATGGCCGCCTATCGCCCGACCGCGACGAGCGCGAGCTCGATCGACCAGCTCGCGATGGATCGCGCGAAGCGCGCGATCCGATCGGCCGAATCGACGGCCTCGGTCGACTCGAGGGCATCTGCGGTCGCACGGGCGCGCTCCGCACGCCGATCGAAGAGGCCCGCCTGGCACGCCGGCGGCCGCGTCGTCGCTGTGCGATCGGCAATCGCGCGTTCGCGATTCAGGCGCGTCGACCGGAAGGCGGCGTCCACTTCCGCCGATTGCTCGCGCCATCGCGCAGTGGCGTCGACCACGCGGGGACGAGCCGCAGCGGCAAGATCATCGATGAGTGACTCAAGCTGAGCGCGGGTGTATCTGCGCCGCGGGACACAGCCACGCACGCGAACCGTCGCCAGCCGCTCCGCGACAATCGCACCGGCCGTGTCCTCCGCGATGACCCGCCAGAGCAGCAGCACATCCGGTCCGATGGCGAGTCGGGTGCGCGATCGGCGCGCGATGAGGATCGGCAGCAGGTCTTCGCGCGGGCGCGCACCGGAAACGGCCCCTGCGCGCCGCAGCACGGCGATCCTTTGCGCTTCGCCCTCTGCCGCGGCATCGCCAGGACGCCGCGGGACGATCGGCTCCGCCGCCGGAGCGCGGCCTTCCGCGTGACCGGTGACGATGAGTTGCGCGAGCCGGCGCTCTTCGTAGCGGTCCCCGAGCGGGTCGGGCACGTCGATCGCTGCGCTCGCCGCCGCGAGCCGCCTCCGCAGACGTTCGAGAATCGCAGCCTCGCCGGTCGCGCGCGCGACGAGATGACACGCGTGAACCGCCCGGCGCTGACCGATGCGATCGACGCGGCCGATGCGCTGCTCGAGCCGCATCGGATTCCACGGCAGTTCAAGATTGACGACGAAACGGCACACGCTCTGGAGGTTCAGCCCCTCGCCCGCGGCGTCGGTGGCGAGCAGGACCGCGGTCGATCCGCCTGTGAAGCGTTCGAGCGCCTCCGCGCGATCCTCCCGCGACATGCCGCCATGCAGCGTGATGGATCGCGATCCGATCGCCCGATGGACGTGTTCGAGCGTGTCGCGATACTCGGTGAAAACGATGACGCGATCGTCCACGCGCCGGATCAGCCGCAGCAGCGCGGCGATTTTCGATTCGCCGAGCGCCGCTCGACGCGCCGCAACCGCGAGCGGCGTCAGCAGGCGACGTTCGAGCGTCGCGTCGGCCAGGCGCAGATCCTCCGGCCAGAGGGGAGGCTGATCCTCGGGTGTGAAGTCGCCGTCGGGATCGACGAGCGGCAGCAGCATCTGCGCCGGACCGTCCGCGTCGAGCGGCGTCAGCGTCCGGAGCCGTCGTTCAACCGACTCCGCCAGCGACCAGGCGCTCGACAGCGCGCGTTTGTGCAGCACCGACAGCGCCAGCCACGCGTCGCCGCGCTCGCGCCGGACCGCATCCGAGTAAGCGGCCAGCGCCGTGTCCATGCGTCGTTCGTCGGCGCTGCGACGCACGCCGATCACGTGAATCCGGCGCCGCGATTCGAGGCCGACGTCGCGGCGCGTCCGTCGAAAAACGATCAACGGTTCCCCGAGCGCGCCGAGCCGCAAGAGCGAGTCGTATGCGCGATCGTCGCCGCTGTGTGGTGTCGCGGTAATCGTCACCACATACGCCGCGCGGCCGCAGAGGCCGTCGGCGGCTCCATGCCGATCGGCGGCCGTCGCGACGCCGTGGGCCTCGTCGACGACCACGAGATCCCAGCGCGCCGCACTCGCCGCCGCCAGAATTTCCGTTCGCTTCACGAGCTCGATCGACGCGATCGCGATCGGAATCGTCGACCAGGGATTGACGTCGCGCGGAAGCCGGGCCGCAAGGCGCCCGACGGCCCGAGCGTCGACGACGATCGCCTCGAGCGCGAATCGATGCCGGAGCTCCTCGCGCCATTGATCGCGCAGTCCCGCCGGCGTCAGGATCAGGACGCGATCGACGGCGCCGCGCGCGATCAGCTCGCCGACGATGAGCCCCGCCTGAATCGTCTTTCCCAGCCCGACTTCATCGGCGAGCAGGATGCGCGCTGCCCGGCCGCCGACCACGGCCATCGCAGGCTCGAGTTGGTATGGCACCAGATCGATCCGCGCATCGGCGGCGGTTCGGAGTCCGCCGGCGGGACAATCGGCAGCGAGGAGCGCGCGGCAGGCTCGACGCCACGCGCGTGCACCGACGATCCGGTGGCGACGTCGAGCGGCGCCGGTCGGCTCCAGACGGTCGAACGGAGCGACGACGCGACGCGTCGCGCGATCGACGGGCGGCGACAAGCCCGCGAGCGTGACGATCTGGCACCGCTCGTAGGGTCTGACGTCCAGAATCCGCCAGCGCGCTCGGCGGACGCGGACGATGGAACCGACGCGAAGATCGGCGGGAAGAATCTGCATAGGCCGATCGCTGTCGCCTGCGCAGAAATTTCCGGGTCGATCGTTCCCGGGTCAGCGGAATCAGCAGGTTGCCGAAGCCCGCGCCAGACGACGCCGTGTTCCCGGGCAATCGGCGTGCCGGCCGCAGGCCAGACTCGAGTCAGACTTGGGCCACTACTCGAGTCAGACTTCGGTCAGACCGCGGTCAGCCGTCACGCCGGCCGTTTGGCCGGTGGGTCGTCGCCTTCAGTGATCTCCTGGAGCTTGGCGAGCAGCGCCGCGAATCCGCACTGCTCCGGATCGAAGAATCCCCACTCGTCCTGGATTGGCCGTCGCGCACGCGGAACGCGGCGGACGGGCGGCGCCTGCGTCGCGGATCGCGCGTCCGGAGTGTCCATCTTCGGCCACAGCCGCTCGACGCCGAGCCGCGGCGGGATCCAGATGTCGCTCGAGGGAGCCGCGGCCGGTGATTCGTCATCCGGGATCAGCTCCGGCGCCTCCGGCTGCGGCGCGTTCGGCGTCGTCTCGTCGCTTTCGGCGAGTAGCCGCGACAGATCGAATTCGATGAACTCCGAGGGCGGCTCGATGACGACTTCAGTGGGCTTCATGGCTTGCACCATCACGACCGGTTCGCGCCTCTCTTCGACCTGCGGCGCATCCTCGGGTTCGATCGCGTAGTCGGGCTCGTGGTGCGCGCGTTGCGCTCGCGCACGCTCCAGATAGTCGGAGCACTGCTCCGCGAACAACGCCGGATCGCAGCCGCCTGACACCGCCGGCGCCTCTTCAGCCTCGGATCCCATGAACGAGGCGAACATGCCGCGAACTCGCTGGGCCGGACGCTGTTGGGCAGACGAGAAAACGGGAATCGTCAACGTCTGGATGTGCGCCGCAAGGGTGTCGAGCGTCCGCAGCCAGTCGGCGAGAACGCTCTCGTCCTTCGGCGAGAGCAGGGCAGACGTCAGAATGACGTCCGGCACACGGCCATTGAGGGCGCGAATCGCCTGGTCGGCCGACTCCGCAAGCAGGAGCTCGGCCTTCAAGCGTTGGCGCACCATCGCGCTGAGGTAGTTCGCCTGCCGCCGGTCCGGTTCGATCGCGACGATGAGAGTCATCTGTCTGGGCCACTCCGGGGGCCGCGGCCCCCCGGTTCGGGGATTCCGTTACGTCCGCAACATGAACAGAACGAGCACCGTCGCCGCCAGGACGAAGATGACCAGCGGCGCGTGCTCGAGCGACTGATTTCTCGCAGCCACCGCCACGATGGCGGCGACGTCGCGGAGGCGCGATCCGATATCGGCCATCTCCGCGGCCGGGTTCGCGTGGAGGCGCAGCGTAATCTGGTCGCGCACCCGATCGTCAATCGCGATGAGCATGACGATGAGCAGCGTCAGCGCCGCCAGCGAAACGACGGCGTCGTTCATCAACCGCCGCTTCAGTACCACAACAAGATCTTCGCAATCGACGTACCCGGGCCCGGAAAGCGCGCCACCGATGTCGTGCCACGTGTGACTCGCGCGATTTCGGCCTGATTCCGCGGAATGACAAAACGGGTATCGCGCGCGTGTTCCGTTTCGCCACCCGGGTGTTCGCACGGATTTCGAAGTCGTCGTTACGAATGTGCCGCGAATACATCGGAGGGGCGATCGCCCGCAGAGCGGCGAAGCGGACCGGGCCCGACACCCGCTAACTTGCGTGACGTGGTGCGACTTGGCCGTTTCCGCGGGCGCCGGAAAAGCCGGCGTGGCACATCCGTTGCGCAATCCTGCCTCGGTTGCGCGATCGCAACGAACGCGTGACCGCATTTCGCACACGCGTCATTGCGCGTCGAAAGGACGCGCGGAGGGAAGGTCATGGATCTCATCACTCGTCTGCAGTCGATGGTTCGCGACGACGCCGGGCAGGACCTGCTCGAGTACGCGCTCCTCGTCGCGCTGATCGCGCTGGTGTGCGTCGCGGCCGTCGCGGCGGCGGGCACGAGCGTGCAGACCATCTTCACGAACATCGCCGCCGCCATCTAACGGCGATGGGTCGACAGCGGTTTCATGACGTCGGGCGCGCGCGGGTAGATGCCGCGCTTCCGCCCGGCGCCATGAAGCCGCACTTTTCGGGAGGAGGTGGGTCATGCAGCGTGTAATGGCGGCTGTCCTCCGACTCGCGCGGCGGGACGACGGCCAGGACCTGGTGGAATACGGACTTCTTGCGGCGCTGATCGCGGTCGTGGTGATGACGGCTGTCGCCACCCTCGGCAACACGATCAACACCGTGCTGTGGCAGAGCATTGTCCAGAACTTTTGATCCGGCGCTGGTGATGACTGCGGCGGGCGGCGGCACGGCCGTCGCCGTCGATCTGCGGTCGCGTCGCGTGCCGAACATCGTCACGCTGGGCGTCGCCGGGATCGGCATGGCGCTCGCGGCGATGCAGGCCACGCACATCACCCCCGTCGAGGCGGCCGCCGGCTTTGCCGTCGGCCTGCTGCTGATGCTGCCCGGGCACCTTGTCGGCGCGACCGGCGCCGGCGACGTGAAGCTGCTCGCGGCGTTCGGCACGCTGCTCGGTCCCGCGCGGACCGGCGCGGCATTCGTGTACACCGCCCTCGCGGGAGGGCTGCTTGCGCTTGCGATCGCGATTCGGCGGCGCCGCGCTCGGACGACGCTGACGCGCGCGCTGACCGTCATGGATCCGTCGGTGGTCGCGGCGATCGAACGGCCGAGCGAAGACAACCGGTTTGCGTACGCGCCGGCGGTGGCGATCGGCGCGCTCGCCGCGGCGCTGGGACTGTAACGGAGGGGATTATGCGACGCCTGAAGAGCGAACGCGGAACGGCGATTCTCGAAACGGCGCTGACGCTGCCGCTGTTGCTGCTCGTGTCGGTGTCGATCTTCGAATTCGGCCGCGCCTATCAGACCTGGCAGGTGCTGACGAACGCGGCGCGCGAAGGCGCGCGCGTCGCAATCCTGCCGGGACAGACGGTAGGGAACGTCCAGGCGCGGGTCAGGCAGTACATGACGTCGGGCCAGCTGGCGAACACCGGCAGCGCGTCCGTGTCGGTGAACCAGGGCGCGTCGATCTCGATCGGCGCGACGGGAACGGCATCGGCGTCGATCGTCACGGTCAATTACCCGTTCTCTTTCATGGTGCTCCAGCCGGTTGCGCAGCTGGTCGTCAGCGGGTCGACCCTGGGCGGGGCGCCGTTTACGTTGACGGCGTCGGCGGAGATGCGGAACGAGCAGTGAACGGCAGGACTGAGATCTGAGGGACAAATCATGCGGAACCGGATATTTCTGGTGATGGTGATGGCGGTGACGGTCGGCAGCGTCTTCGCCTTCGCCACATACAGCTACGTTCAGAAAGTTCCCGCGAAGACGGTGTCGATTCCGACGCGTCCGGTCGTGGTCGCCGCGGCGGACCTCGACGTGGGCGCCGAGCTCGGACGCGACGACGTCCGCATCATCGACTGGCCGGCGAACGCCGCGCCGAAGGATGCGTTTGGCGATCCGAAGGACGTGATCGGGCGGGGGCTCATCATGCCGCTGATCCAGAACGAGCCGATCCTTCCGGTCAAGCTGGCGTCGACGGAAGCGGGGTCGGGGCTGCCACCGGCGATTCCGCCGGGCCTGCGCGCGGTGTCGGTGCGTGTCAACGAAGTCATCGGCGTCGCCGGCTACGTGCTGCCGGGAACGCACGTCGACGTCGTCGCGACGGTGAATCCGTCGGACAAGCACGGCGACATCACCTCGAAAGTGATTCTGACCAACGTCCAGGTCGTCGCGGCGGGCACGAAGATCGACCGCGAAACGGACAAGAACAAGCCGACGCCGGTGACCGTCGTGACGCTGCTCGTCGGGCCGGAGGAATCCGAGCGGCTCACGCTCGCGGCCAGCGAGGGCAAGATTCAGCTCGCGCTGCGCAACCCGCTCGACAAGGCGACGCCGTCGACCAAGGGCATCCGGCCCGCGGCGCTGCTGGGCGCCGCATCGATGACGCCGGTGGCGCGGGCCCCGCGGACGGCTTCCGCTCGAGCGGCCGCGCCGCCGGAAGCGCCTTCGACACCCGAAGCGGCGACCGTTGAAATCATCCGCGGCGACAAGCGCGCGCGCGAAGTCGTCCGCCAGGAGTAACTGCAATGCGGATTGCGGATTTCGGAATGCGGATTGTCAAGGTCGGCGCGCTCATTCTCGTGATCGCGCTCTTCGGCGGACCCGGGACGCTCGCCACCGGATCGGGCGAGAACGTCACGCTCATGGTCGGCCGATCGGCGATTGTCGACACCGGCACGCCGATCGCGCGCGTGTCGCTGACGAGCCCCGACGTTGCCGACGCGCTCGTCACATCGGCGAGCGAGCTGCTGATCAACGGCAAGACGCCCGGAACGATCTCCATGTTCGTGTGGGATCGCGCCGGCGCGATCCGCCGCTACGAGGTCGTCGTGACCCGCGACCTCGACCGCCTGTCGAGCCAGATGAAGGATCTGTTCCCCGGCGAGGCGATCACCGTCCAGAGCACCGGCAAGCACATCGTGCTGTCGGGCAGCGTGTCGCAGAAGGACGTCGTCGAGAAGGCGATGAGCGTCGCCGCGGGCTACGTGGACAAGAAGGACGAGGTCGTCTCGCTCCTGCAGATCCAGGGAACCCAGAGCAACCAGGTGCTCCTGCGCGTGCGGTTCATGGAAGTCAACCGGTCGGCGCTGACCGAGCTCGGCGCGTCGTTCTACAGCGACGGCTTCCACAACACGGTCGGCAGCGTGACCACGCAGCAGTTCTCCGCGCCGTTCTTCGATCAGAACAAGGCGATGGTCGGCCAGCATCAGGTTTTCAGCGATTTCCTCAACCTGTTCCTGTTCGACTTCAAGAACAACATCGGCGCGGTCGTGAAGCTGCTGCAGACGCGCGGCCTGCTGCAGAGCCTCGCGGAGCCGAACCTCGTCGCCGAGAGCGGCAAAGAAGCCAGCTTCCTCGCGGGCGGTGAATATCCGGTGCCGATCGCGCAGCCGAACGGCAGCGCGGTGATGGTGACGGTCGTCTACAAGGAATTCGGCATCCGCCTCAACTTCACGCCGACGGTGAACGGCGAGCGCGTCCATCTGAAGGTTCGCCCCGAGGTCAGCTCGCTCGACTTCGCGAACGCCGTCACGATGAACGGCTTCCGCATTCCCGCGCTGTCGACGCGGCGGACCGAGACCGAGCTCGAGCTGATGAACGGTCAGACGTTCGCGATCGCGGGCCTGCTGAACAACACGGTCAGCAAGACACTGCAGAAGGTTCCCGGCATCGGCGACATTCCGATTCTCGGGCTGCTGTTTCAGAGCCAGTCGGCGCAGAAAGATCGTACCGAGCTGGTCGTGATGATCACGCCCGAGATTCTGGCGAACAACTCGAGCGGCGTGACGCCGAATCTGCCGCGCGCGCCCGAGCCGTTCCTGCCCGCGATCGAGCAGAAGAAGTCGGTCGAGCCGCCGGCGCCCGCCTTCAAGGGGACGCCGCAGGCGCCGGCCGCCGCCGCTGCGCCGGCCGCGGCGCAGCCGCAGCCGCAGCCGCAGCCTCAGGCCGCGCCGGAGCCGACGAAGTTCGATCGGCCCGATCCGGCGGAAGCGGCGAAAAAGATGGACGCGCTGATTCCGTCGATCAAAACGAAGCCGATGATTGAGCCGACGCCCGCGGCGCCGCAGCCGGTCGCGGCGGCCGAGTCGGAGACGCCGGCGGCGACCAGGCCGCTGACGAAGAAAGAGCTCGACATGCTTGCCCGCGCGCGCAAGCAGGCGCTCGTTGCCGAAGCCGAGCACAACGAGCATCGCTCCGACGAGCAGCGGCAGCAGGCGAAAGAGCAGGAGAAGCAGCGCAAGGAACAGCAGCGGCTGGCGCAGGAGCAGGCCAAGCGCGACGCCGAGGCTGCCAAGAAGGCGCAGGACGCGGCGAAGGAAGCCGCGAAGAAGCAGGCGGAACTCGACCGGAAACAGCAGCTCGCCGACGCTGAGGCGAAGCTGAAAGCGGCGCAGGCGGCCGTT
>Ga0075425_100003595_pt1 | contig 15765 bp, 15 predicted proteins | sample SoiMethybrSBSTD4_FD_75300 | JGI IMG/M metagenome (GOLD analysis project Ga0075425, IMG submission 75300) | Bulk soil microbial communities from a Populus tree surrounding site in Tennessee, USA - Soil MetaG P. TD hybrid SBSTD4 | ecosystem: Environmental > Terrestrial > Soil > Tree plantation... | reverse complement strand
GCGGCGCAGGTAGACGTAGCGGTCGGGCCGAGCCGAGCGCGCGTTGGCCGGCGGGCGGAGGTCGCGGATGAGCCGCAGCTCCTCGAGCGCCGCCTCGAGCTCCGAGCCGAGCACGCGCCACTCGATCCGGTCGACCGCGCCGAGCGCTGCCTCCACCGCGGGCCGCTGCCGCTCGGAGCGGAAGTACGACCGCAGCCGCGCCCGCAGGTCGCGCGCACGGCCGACGTAGAGCACCTGGTCGTTCGCGTCGCGGAAGAGGTAGACGCCGGGTCGCTGCGGCGCGCCGAAGGCGAGGCTGCGCTTGCGGTGGACGCGGCGCGGCCGGGTCGCCGCGAGCTCGACGAGGTCGGCGACGGTGCGGGCGCCGCGCTCCTGCGCCATGCCGATGAGCGCGAGCAGGATCTCGGCGGTCGCCTCGGCATCGGGCAGCGCCCGGTGACACGGCCGCGCGTCGGTTGCGAAGCGATACGAGAGCGCCGCGAGGTTCGCGGGCTGCCGGCCCAGCAGGCGGCGTGCGAGCCCGACCGTGTCGACGACCGTCGCCGCGACCCGGCGTCCCGTGAGCCGCATCGTCTCGTTGTCGAGGAACGCCATGTCGAAGCGCGCGTTGTGCGCGACGAGCACGGCGTCCGCGGCGAAGGAGAGGAAGCGCCGCGTCGCGGCCGCGACGGGCGGCGCGCGCCTGAGCTGCTCGTCGCGCAGCCCCGTCAGCGCCGCCACCCCCGGCTGCAGCCGCGCGCCCGGGTTGGCGAGCGTCTGAAACCGCTCGCCGAGCTCGAGAGCGTTCACGCGGACGGCGCCGAACTCGCACGGCCGCGCGCTGCCGGGCCGGAGCCCCGTCGTCTCGAGGTCGAAGACGACGTACGTCGCCGTCTCGATCGCGAGCGACTCGCCCGGCGCGCCGGCCAGCGCGACGAGGTCGCCGGCGAAGCGCAGCCGCGCGTCGGCCTCGACCGCCTCCTGGAGCAGCGAGCGGGCGAGCCCGACTGGGACGGCGTTTCCGAGCCGGAGGACGCTGCGGGCCGCCTCGTCGACGGGCACGGGCCCGCGCCGTTCCTCGACGAGCTCGACGAGCCGGTCCGCCGCGTCCAGCCGCAACTGCACCCGTCCGATGCTAGTACGAACATATGTTCGTGTCTATTCGCGCCAGGATCGAGCCGTGTACGAGCTCGTGGCGGACGACTTCGACGTGCCGGCGGCGCTGGAGCACGAGCGCTTCCGGCTGCGGATGCTGCGCGTCGACGATGTCGTCAAGGACTTCGACGCGATCTGCTCCCGGGTTGACCGCACCGGGGCGCCGCAGCCGCCGTTCGTCCCGACGGTCGCCCAGAACCTCGTCGACCTCGGCTGGCACCAGAAGGAGTTCGAGCTGCGGCGCTCGTTCGCGTACACCGTCATCGCGCCCGACGAGTCGGAGGTGCTCGGCTGCGTCTACCTCTATCCGTCGGAGACGCACGACGCGCGGGTGCGGCTGTGGGTGCGCAGGAGCGCGTGGGACGACGGGCTCGACCCGGTGCTCGAGGGGGCGGTGCGCGAGTGGGTGGCGGCCCGCTGGCCGTTCGAGCGCGTCACGTTCGAGGAACGTGACGGCTGATCCGGCGTACGGCGGGGCCGGGCGGGCCGGCGGTGGTTCGGCCCGCCCCGTAGGGCCCCACCTTCCTTGTCTCGCCTGACGGACGCGCCCTCGGCGAGAAGTCGTCCGGATTATGACGCGCCGAGGCATCGCGGCGCGGCGAATGACGGAATTGTCAGTCCGATATGGGCCGAAGGCCGCCGACCATCGTGGCGATCACCTCGTGCTCCGCGGCCGCAACGCCCTCGGTGTCGTCCGGGAGCTGCCCGAGCACCCAGCCCGTCAGCACCTCCTCCATTGCGCCGTAGAGCATGAACGCCGCGATGCGCGCGTCGACGTCGCGGCGCAGCGTGCCCTCGGCCTGCCCGCGGCGCACGATCCGCTCGAGGCTCGCGAACGCCTGACCGATCTCGTCGAGCTCGTCCTGGATGTGCGGGCTCCGCGTGATCTCGCGGACGAGGAGCCGGACGAGGTCCGGGTCGTCCCGCCACGAGCGCAGGACGATCTTCACGACGAGCTCGAGCTGCTCGGGCGCGGTCTCGCCGGTCTCCTCTGCGAGCGCGACGGCAGCCAGCAGCCGCCCCCACTGCTCGCGGAAGACGGCCTCGAGCACCGCGTCCTTGGAGCCGAAGTAGTGGTAGACGAGCCCGTAGGCCACGCCCGCCTCCCTGGCGACGTCGCCGACACGCGAGGCCTCGTATCCCTGCGCTGCGAACACGCGCACGGCGGCTGCGAGGATCTGGCGGCGCTTGTCCTCCGCTGTCGCCATAACCGGGGAACCCTACTTCCCCGGGGCGGCGCCTCAGTCGAGGTCGGCGGGCGAATCGGCTGCTGTGACCAGCGCGACCGAATGCCCCGACCCGTCGGCACGCACGGCGCGGATCTCCTCGCCGGTCCCGTACACGACGAGCTTGTTCCCGAGCCACTCCGCCTGGTCGTCGATCGGATCCGGCTCGGCGAGCGCGACGTCCTTCATCGTTCGGAGATCGAGCACGTGCAGGTGCCAGATCGCCGGCGTCCCCGGCGCGAGGTGGACGAGCTTCTTGTACGCGATCCGCGTGCCGTCCGGCGAGAGCGAGGGGCATTCGACGTTGTCGCGCAGGACCTGGCCCGTCCGCGTCTCGATGTCGGCGACGACGAGGTACGTCTTGTGACCGGTCGCCATCGTCGCGTAGAAGTGCCTTCCGTCGCGCGCGAACGTCACGCCCCAGAAGTTGACATCCGGCTTGTCGACGACCTTGCCGTCGAGCGTGACGTGGAACCGCTCGAGGTTCGTGATCGCCTTGCCGTGGACGAGGTCGAGCAGCAGCGTCTGCGTGGAGAACTTGCCGGGGGTGTTGTACGAGTGCCCCGCGACAAAGGTCGTCGTTGCGCCGTAGCGGCCGTTCGACGAGATGCGCGCACGGCTGGGAATGCCTGCCAGCGGGATGCGATGCACGACGTGGAACCGGGCGTCGAGTACCTCGGCCGTGTAGAGCGTCCCGAAGCCGCCGCCCTTCGCGAGGCAGAGGCCGCGGCCGGCGCGGACGTACAGGCGCTCGCAGCGCGCGGAGCCGACGAGCCGGCGGGGCTCCCTCGCCGTCAGCGGCGCGATCGCGATGCGTCCCCAGTTCGCGGTGTCGCCGCGGTCGAGGTCGCGAAAGGCAACGCGCCGGCTGCCGACGCCGGCGGCGGTGAGGAGCTCGCGTGCCGGTGCGCTCATCCCGTTCAGCGCCACGCGCCGCGCGCTCGGCTCGACGTGGCCCGTGCCGATGGGCGTGGCCGCAGGCGCGAGGTCGGGTGCCCGACTCGCGACGAGCAGGTAGATCGCCGCGCCCGCGACGCACACGACGACGAGCGCAGCAAAGACGTGGGCGCGGCCCGGCTTACGCATTCGTCGCGCGGGCGACGCCGCGGCCGGCGATCGCCGTCACGACGATCCCGGTCGAGAGCGCAGCGATGAAGACGATCACCGCGACGTTGAGGCCGGCGAAGGTCCAGAGAGCTCCGAACGCCAGCGAGCCGAAGAGCCGAGCCAGCGTCGTGCCGGTCGTGACGAGCGCGAGGCCGCTGCCGCGCGTCTCCTCCGGCAGCAGCGCACTCGAGATCGCCATCAGGACGCCGTCGGTCGCCGCGTAGTAGAGGCCGAAGAGGACGAGGCAGCCGACAAGCGCGACGGGTGTGAGGTTCGGCACGAGGATGGTCGCGTAGAGCGCGAGCAGCAGGAGGTAGCCCGCGACGAAGATCTTGAGCCGGCCGAGCTTGTCCGCGAGCTTTCCGACGGGAACCGCGAGCAGCATGTACACGACGGACGTTCCGACGTAGAGCAGCGGCAGGAAGCGCGTCTCGAAGCCGAGCCGATGCTGGAGCCCGACGTAGACGAAGCCGTCGCTCATCGTCGCGAGGCCGAGAAGGCAGCCGATCGCGATCACGAGGGTGAACTTGCGCGACTCGAGCAACCGCGCGGCCGAGCGCAACGAGACCGCCGGTGCTTCGTCCGCAGGACGGTCGTCGCGCTGGTTCTGGACGAAGAGGACGAGGATGCCGAGGCCGACGAGCGCGACGCAGAAGCTGACGACGAAGATGGCGTCGAAGCGGCCGGGAGCGAGCGCAAGCATCCCGAAGGCAAGGAGCGGGCCGAGCATCGCACCGGTGGTGTCGAGCGCCCGGTGGACGCCGAAGGCCGTGCCGAGCTGCTCGCGCGGCGTGCTCAACGAGATCATCGCGTCGCGCGGGGCGGTCCGGATGCCCTTGCCCGTGCGGTCGAGGACGATGATCGACGAGAGCGCGCCGACGGCGCCTCCGACGACGAGGAACCCGAGCTTGCAGACGGCTGACAGCCCGTAGCCGACGACAGCGACCTCCTTGTGCCGCCGAAACTTGTCGCCGACGAAGCCGCTCGCGACGCGGACGAGCGCGCCGCCTCCCTGGTACAGCCCGTCGACGAGGCCGAACGCGACCGGCGACAGGCCCACCGTGTACACGAGGTACAGCGGCAGGATCGTCGAGACCATCTCCGACGAGATGTCGGTGAAAAGGCTCGTCAGACCGAGAAGGACGACGGTCGGCGCGACGACGGTCCGCGCGCGGCGGCGCCCGAACAGGCGACGGTGCGCGGCGACGAGGGCCTGCGAGTTCTGCACCTGGTACACGCAGGACGCAATGTAGGAACGGCCTTACTCGGCCGCCACGCGAAAAAGTTGCGTCTTGCGCTAGCCGGGTGGCTAGGTTTCGCCGCCGGCTTCAGCCCCTGCGGGCAGGGCGAGGGCGCCTCCCCTTGCGGCGAGGTTCGGCGCCCTCTGCTTGTCAACGCGGCGAGCAGGCCGCAAGGTTCGGGCACGTGAACGGGTCCGGTTCTCCGACGGGCGGGATCGGCCTCTGCGGCGGGCCCGGCCCGCCCGTCGCCTCGGCGTCAGTCCTGCGTGAGCTCGCGTAGGCGGTCGAGATCGAGCCGCTTCAGGTGCAGCCGGATCGCCGAGATCTGGGCGCGGAGCATCGCCGCCTGGTCGGCCGGCAGCTCGTCGGGCGAGTCCATCGCCGCGAGACGCCATTTCAGTGCCTCCAGGTCGGCGATGATCGACTCCTCGATCGGGCGCAGTTCCACCTTGTTCGTGCTCTACCCGCGCGCTCGGGATTCCAAGCTATGAAGACGGTCGTCGCTGCTTGCAATCGACGTCTGCCCGGCCGGATACTCGTCGTGGCGACAAACGGCAACGCCAATGTCACCGGAGTTGGAAGGTCACCCTCCAGGAACCCGCACCGTTGGTGACCCGCACCTGTAGGAAGTGGCCGGCCGGAATCAAGACGGAGTCGGTGTCGTCGCTGCAATTCTGGGGTGAGGCTAAGCTGGTCGTGCACCTCAGCAGCGTCGTGGCGACGTTGTCGAGCACCGTGACCGTCTGGTTCGCGGCGCTGTTGGCCGTGACGGCGAGCAGGTTCGAGATCGTGGAGTCAGTGGGTAGCGGCCCGAACATCAGGGCGCTGGACGAGCTTGCGAACTCGGTTAGCAGGCCGAGACAAGCACTGCCTTGTGCCACGTTTGCGTAGGTCAGGCAGTCGTTCCCCCCCACGTTTCCGTTCTGATTGCCGAACATCAGTACTTGGGTCGCCGCGCCTGGCGGCCCTGTCGCACCGGTCGGCCCCGTCCCGCCTGTCGCGCCGGTCGGCCCTGTCCCGCCTGTCGCGCCGGCCGGTCCAATCGCACCGGTGGTTCCGGTGGGTCCTCGTAGGCCCGTCGAGCCGTTCGCGCCTGAAGGACCGGTCACCCCTTGCGGGCCGGTCGCCCCCCGGACACCCGTCGCTCCCGCCGCACCGGTTGCGCCGGCTGCCCCAGCAGGACCCTGAAGGCCGGTCGGTCCCCGGGCGCCAGTCGCACCCGTCGCGCCTGTACTGCCGCCTGCACCTGTCGCTCCCACCGCGCCGGTTGGGCCCCGGGTTCCAGCCGGACCGGTCGCTCCCGCGTCGCCGTTCGCGCCGGTCGCTCCCGCCAGACCCGTCGGGCCTCGCGGTCCGCTCGGACCCCGCAGACCAGCAGCCCCAGCGGGACCAGCGACACCCGGCGAGCCCGCCGCACCCGAAGCTCCGGTCGGGCCACGCTGACCGGCCGCCCCCGCAGGACCCTGCGCTCCCCCAGCCCCCACGGCACCCTGGACTCCCTGAGGACCCGCAGGACCGACGGCGCCTGGCGGGCCCGTCGGGCCGCGCGCGCCGGGCGGCCAGGCAACCCGCCGCTCATTTTTCGCGCACGGGCCCTCGCGCAGCTTCAGATCGCGAAACGTCTGCCGATCACCGGTCAACTCGATGCACGCCGTGTACGTCACCGCCTGCTTTCCCGGTGCCGCAAGGGCCGAGCCCGAAGCAAGCAACGCCAACAACGCAGTCGAGCCGAGCAGCATCGGAAGCGCGAATGTCGCTCCGGCGGCAAGCACACGGCTCTCCATCCGCGTCACCACCCTGCCAGAAGGCTACGGAGACAAAGACGGGCCAACAAGTGTTTCTCCCTCTCGAAGCGCCCGCGGCATTCGGATCGTCACCCAGCCCCTCTCGATCTCTCGGTATGAACAAGCTGCCGCCGACGCGGTTGACTCTGCTTGTCTGCTCGCGCTGCCGCCCGCACGAGTGTCTGGCGCGAGAAGGGCCCGCCTGGATTCGAACCAGGGACCAAGGAATTATGAGTTCCCTGCTCTAACCGCTGAGCTACGGGCCCGCCTCCTCATTAGAGCCAATCCCGCCCGGTTCGGGGCGAGCGCCGCGGCAAGCCCGGAGACAATGGGCGCGTGGCTCGGTCCGCCGTCGTCGCGATCCCGCTGGTCCTCATCCCGGCGCTCGGCGCGGTGCAGGGAGGCTTCGAGCCGGACACGTGGGTATGGTCGGGTGCGCTCGCGGCGTGGGCGGCTGCAGTTGGCCTCGTCGTCAGCGGCTCCGGGCGGCTGCGGAGCGACTTCTGGTGGATCGTCGTCGCGGCAGCACTCTTCCTCTGGACGCTCGCGTCGGCACTCTGGTCGACAGAGCCGTCGCAGTCGTTGCTCGAGGCGCGGCGAATGCTCGTCTACTGCGCGGTCGTCCTCGCCGTCGTCGTCCTGGCGCGCCGCGGCGCGTCGCGCGCCCTTCTTGCGGCAACGCAGGTGGGCGTCACGGCAATCGTCCTGTACGCGCTCGCGCGCTACCTCGTCGGAACGCGGACCACGTCCGAGTTCGAAGGTCACCTGCTCTCGGAGCCGCTCGGGTATGCGAACGCCGTCGGAATCCTCGCTGCGATGGGCGTCGTCCTCGCCGTCGGCAGGGCGGCGAACGGCGGCTCGAGCTGGACCCGAACGGCGTCAGCTGCGACGGTTCCGTTGCTCGCCCTCGCGCTCTACCTGAGCGGGAGCAACGCGTCGTGGCTCGCCCTCGGGATCGGGTTGGCAGCGATGGCAGCCCTCCATCGGGACCGGGCGGCGCTCACACGTGCCGTCGCGGCGGTCGCTCCGGCAACCGCGGTCGCGGTCTGGGTCGGTCACTACAGCCGGCTGACGTCCGAGCCGTCACCGCGGCTGAGCGGCCCTCTCGTCGCCGTCATCGCGGCGGCCTGCGGTATCGGCGCCGCGGCGACACTCGCGCTGCTGTCGTCGCCGCGGACGACGTCGTCGCCTTCGTCGGAGAGCGACGGCCGGCGACGGCAACGAGTCGCGGTAGCCGCGGCATTCGGCGTCGTCGCGCTCGGAGGACTCGCCGTGGCGCTCGGGGGCGCCACCGAGCCGCGCGCCTCCTACTACCACGTCGCCTGGCACGAATACGTCTCTCACCCGCTCCTCGGCTCGGGCGCCGGGACGTTCGGGCGGTTCTGGCTCGAATCGGGGCGCGTCGCCCGGTGGGGTGGGGCACTCGACGCGCACTCGCTCTATCTCGAGACGCTCGCCGAGCTCGGCCCGATCGGGCTCGGCCTGGTCGCTGCGTTCCTGCTCTATCCGCTCGGACGAGCGGTCGAGCGCCGCGCCCTCCCTCCCGTCGCCCCCGCCGCCGGCGCAATGACGGCCTTTCTCGTGCACGCGGGCCTCGACTGGGACTGGGAGCTGCCGGCGGTCGTCGTCGCGGGAATCGCTTGCGGCGCGGTGGTGGCATTCGCCGAGCCGGACGGCGAAGGAGAGGAGCTGCCGGCGCCGCCGCTCGCCCGGGCCGCGGCCCTTGCCGGTGCGCTCCTCGTGGGCGCAGCGTCGATCGCCGGCGCCCGCAGCTCGACGGAGCCGTCGGCTGCAGCTCCGAAGACCGGGCCTTCGATGAAAGAGGCCCCGCGGAGCGGGGCCTCGATCATGGAGCGTCGTGCGGGAACGAGCGGTTACTTGTGATGGCCGTTCCCGTTGCCGTTCCCGTTCCCATTGCCGTGGCCGTGGTCGTTCCCCTGGCCGTGGTCGTTCCCGTGCGCCGGTTGCGCGGGTGAGGTCGCGTGCTCGTCGTGACCCTTCCCCTTGCCGTTCTCGTGCTTCTTCGGCCTGGGTGTCTCCGTTCCCGTGCAGGCGCCGAGATGATCGCCGTGACGGAGATGCGCAGGTACCGCCTTGTTGGAAACCACGATCGTGTGCGCCGGATGCTTCTTCGACTTCGTCAGGTGGCAGATCACGACGCGGTACTGGTACTGCGACGAGGCCGAGCCGTGCTGAGATGCTGCAGCGCCGCTGCGAGCGAGCGCCGGAGCGCCGAAAATCGCGAGCGGCACCAAGAGTGCTGCGGACACCGCGACTGCCCCCGTCACCTTGCCGGCTACGCCGTTCTTCGCTCTCCTCACGTGGTGGACCTCCAAAGCTGATTGGTGGGATGTACGTCCTGTTCTTCGCTAGAGACGCCGGTCGACAGGAAACCTTGATCGCAGTCTTCCCGCTCCGGGAAGAAGAAACGTAAGGCGACTGTAAAATGCGAGCCCTGAAGCAGCCGGTTAGACTCGCGGCCGATGGAGATGAAGGTCTTCCAGGCGGAGCGTGACTTCCACACGACCGGCGGCCTTCACGTCACGGACATCACCGACGAGGTCGCCGAGATCGTGCGCGAGTCGGGCGTGACGGACGGCATCTGCTGCGTCTACTCGCCGCACACAACGTGCTGCGTCCGCGTGAACGAGTACGAGCGCGGGCTGTTCGAGGACTTCACCGCGCTCCTGCGGAGGCTGATCCCACCCGAGACGTACTACGCACACGACGACTGGGACCGCCGCACCGAGAACATCTGCCCAGAGGATATGGAAGCGGCGAACGGCCACGCGCACTGCATGTCGATGATCCTCGGCTCAGCCGGCGAGTCGATTCCGGTGGGCGACGGCGAGCTGTGCATGGGCCAGTGGCAGCGTGTGCTCTTCATCGAGCTCGACCGCTCGCGGCCGCGCCGCTGGATCTGCAAGGTCGTCGGCTCTTAGCCCGAGCCTTCGAGCTACGCCTCCTCGATGGACACGGGCGATGCACCGGCGCGCTCATCCGCGTCGAGCTCGAACACCCAGAACTCGCGGCCCATGACGTGCACGGCGACGTTGTAGACGGGGACGCCGTCGACCTCGCCGTCGAACGACCCGTGGTGCGCGTGACCGTGCACTACGAGGTCGGGACGGTACTGGCGGATCGGGCCTGCGAGCCGGTCGGCGCCGAGGACGAGCCACAACCGCTCCGGCTCGCCGACGAGCGTTGTCTCCACCGGCGAGTAGTGCAGCAGCGCGACGCGGACCGCGCACGGCTCGATCGCCGCGAGCCCTCGTTCGAGGCCGTCGACGTCACGCGTCGTCTCCGCGTACGCCTCGCGGAACAACGGCTCGCCGAAGTTCGCCCACTGGTTGCCGAAGCCGCCGACGAATCCCTTCACGCCCGCGACGCCGACGCTGACACCTCCGATCGGCAGGATCGTGTGCGTCCGGTCGAGCACGACGACACCCGCCTCGGCGAGCGCCCGCGCCAGGTCCGCTGGACGGTCGGACTGCCAGTCGTGATTCCCGAGAACGGCGACCACCGGGACCTGCAGCCCGCGGCACGCGTCGGCGACGACGCAGACCTCGTCCACCTGCCCACGCTCCGTCAGGTCGCCGGCGAGCAGGATCAGGTCGGCCTGCTCCTCGACGCGCCGGAACGCCTCGGCGACGCGGTCTCGTTCCGCCGACCCCGCGTGGATGTCGCCGGCAGCCGCCACCCGGATCAGCTTCGTCACGGTGACTTCCTACCCCAGGAATGGAACGGCCATTCGCGGGTACCCATCGGTCTCGTGGTCGAGGATGCGTCGTTCGAACAGCTGCTCCGCGCGATGCGGCTGGCAGCAGCTGCGTTCCGCGACAACGACATCGAGGCGACGCTGGCAGGAGGATTCGCCGTCTACGCCCGCGGCGGCCCGCCGACGGAGCACGACGTGGACTTCATCATCACGGCGCAGGACGCCGAGCGAGCCGTCGAAGTGCTCGAGCAGGTGGGATTCCGCACGGAGCGGCCTCCGGAAGGGTGGCTGTTCAAGGTCTTCGACGAGAACAATGCGATGATCGATCTGATCTTCGCGCCGAACGGCAGGGCGGAGGTCGTGCCCGAGATCCTTGCACGCTCGGAGGAGCTCGAGATCTACGCGATCACGATGAACGTGATGAGCGTCACCGACGTGCTCGCGACGAAGCTGCTCACACTGAAGGAGCACGAGCTCGACTACGAGTCGGTGCTCGAGATCGCACGCTCGTGCCGCGAACAGGTCGACTGGAAGCTGCTACGAGAGCAGACCGCAGACTCGCCGTACGCGAAGGCGTTCTTCACGCTCGCCGAGGAGCTCGGGCTCGCGGCCTGATCCGTGAGCGTCAGGCTGCCTTGAGGGCGGCGATCTCGCGCCGCTCCGCGAGCCGCCGCAACGCCTCCGCCTCGACCTGCCGCACGCGCTCGCGTGTGATCCCGAGGATGCGTCCGATCTCCTCGAGCGACTTCGGGTCGTCGTTGCCGTTCAGCCCGTAGCGCAGGTTGAGGATCTGCTGCTCGCGCTCGCTCAGGCCGGCGACGGCATCACGGAGAGCCTTCTCCGTCAGGTCGAGCTCGACCTGCTCGTCGGGCATCAGCTCGTCACTCGCGAACAGCTCTCCGAACGACGCCGAGTCGTCCTCGCCGACAGGCCGGTCGAGAGACGCGACGGCACGCGCCGCGTTCCGCACCTCGCGGACCTGCTTCAGCGGCAGCTTCGCCTTCTCCGCGACCTCCTCGTCGGTGGGAGCCCGCTCGAGGCGTGTCAGAAGCTCGCGCTCCGCGCGGGAGATCTTCTGCTCGCGCTCGACGATATGGACGGGGATGCGGATGACGCGCGCCTTGTTGGCCACGCCGCGTTGCACCGCTTGGCGGATCCACCACGTCGCGTACGTCGAGAACTTGAAGCCCTTGCGCCAGTCGAACTTCTCGGCGGCGCGGATGAGACCGATGATCCCCTCCTGGATCAGGTCGAGCAACGTCAAGCCGTGGCCCTGGTACTTCTTCGCGATCGAGACGACGAGTCTGAGGTTCGAGTTGACGAGGAGATCCTTCGCGTGCTTGTCCCCCTCCTCGATCCGCTTCGCGAGCTCGACCTCCTGGGCGGCCGTGAGCAGCGGGTAGCGGCCCGCCTCGTTCAGGAAGAGCTGGAGCGAATCGGTGGTCGCCGCCGCGATCTGCTGGTTGGTGTAGGCGACGTCCTCTTCGATCGCGCGCGAGCAGTCGTCGGTGAGCTCGATGCCGTGGGACTCGAGACGCTCGAGCAGGGACTCGATGTCGTCCTCCTCGAGCTCGAGCTTCTGCACGATCTCGTACAGCTCCGTCATGTGGACGCAGCCGTGCTCTTCACCGTGCTCTACGAGTACTGCAATCGGATCCTGCGCCATGACAGTCGGGTACCCGCCGGTTCGTCGCGTTTAACCCATTAACGCACGAGAGCTCGTTTTGGTTTCAGAGAATCTTTACCTCACCGGTTCATCACCCACATCAGGTGGCGGAACCCTGGCCGGGTGTACCGGCTCGTCGCGGACCTCCACCCCGCCGCTCCCGCCGCCGCCAATCACGGTTCGGTCCTCCCGTGGCTCGTGGCCGCGGCGGTGCTCGCCGTGATCGTCGCGGGCGGGCTGTACCTCACGTCGCGCCGCTGAATCCCCGACGGCGGTACGATCCGGGCCGATGTGGTGGCTGTACATACCGCTCGTCGTCATCGGCATCCTGCTGCTGGTCGTCCTCCTGCTCCTGGTGCTCGGGCGGTACAAGAACGGCGCGCTCCTGCGCCCGGTCATCGCGCAGCTCTCCAAGATCGGGTTCATGCGGCGGTTCTTCACCCGCGTGAGCACGGCGGCGATCGAGCGCCAGAATCCCGAGCTCGCGAGCGCGCTCAAGAAGATCAACCCGGTCGCGTCGAATCCGAATCCGCAGGCGGTGCAGAAGGCGATGAGCCGCCTCACCCCGGCCGAGCGGCGCGCCTACATGGAGGCGGCCGGGGAGCAGGGAACGGTTCCCGACTCGGCCAACCGCCAGATGCGCCGTCAGGCCGAGCGGATGCAGCAGCAGGCCCGGGGCGGACGGCCGGGCGGCGGCAGCGGCGGCTCGCGCAAGCGCAAGCGCCGGTAGCCCGACTAGCCCCGGCGGCTGTAGGCCGTGAACGAGATCGTCCCGTGCTCGCACACGGACGTCGGCGGCACGAGCTTCGCGAGCGTCGCGCCACCGCCCGTCACGTCGGGTGAGAAGCGCGCCTCCGCGAAAGTCGAGTCCCTGGCCTGAGGCGGATGACGACGGCCCTGAGGGCGCTGCGTGACGCGACGACTGCCGTGACCAGGACGCGCACCTCTGGAAAATATCGGCGGAACGTCCTACTCTGCGAGAAGCCTGCCGTCAGCAATCTCCTCGAGGAGAACACATGAAGCACTGGGTCACCCGCCGCCGCGTCGCGGCGGTCGTCGTCTCGGCGACGCTCGTCGCCCTCGTCGGCGCTCTCGTGTCGTCGGGCGCCGTCGCCGACGACGGACAGCACGGGTTCTCCGGCCAGCCGGTCGGGCATCGCACCGACGACCCGAGCGGCGAGCAGCGCCGGGACGTCTCGCCGCCGCTCCGTGACATCCCGCCGATCGCGCCCGAGCAGGGGGCGTTCCGGGTCAAGCGCGAGTTCCTGATGCGCCCGCCCGCGACGGGCACCGGTGCACCCGACACGGCGCTGCAGAGCACGCCCGGCGCGGCCGCCGCGCCCATCCTCGGCACGTCGTTCGAGGGCGTCGGCCAGGGCTTCACCGGCCCGGCCGGAACCTTCTCCGTCACGTCGGCGCCGCCCGACACGAACGGTCAGGTCGGCCCGAACAACTACGTCCAGATCGTCAACACGTCGTTCGCGGTCTTCGACAAGACCGGCAAGGTGCTCTTCGGGCCCGCGGCGACAAGGACGTTGTGGAGCGGGTTCGGCGGCGGCTGTCAGGCGAACAACGACGGCGACGCGACGGTCGTGTACGACCGGCAGGCCGACCGTTGGATCATCTCGCAGTTCTCGGTGTCGACGACGCCGTTTCTCCAGTGTGTCGCCGTCTCCACCTCGGGCGACCCGACCGGCTCGTACTTCCGCTACGCGTTCCAGTACTCGAACTTCCCCGACTACCCGAAGATGGGCGTCTGGCCGGACGCGTACTACGAGACGTTCAACCTCTTCAACAACGCGGGGACCGCGTTCCTCGGGCCCGAGATCTGCGCGTACGACCGGGCGAAGATGCTCGTCGGCGCGCCGGCGACGCAGCAGTGCTTCATCCTCTCGACAGCCTTCGGCGGGATCCTCCCGTCGAACGTCGACAGCGGCCAGCCGCCGCCCGCAGGCTCGCCGAACTACCTGATCGACTTCGCGACGAACGCGCTGGACTTCTGGAAGTTCCACGTCGACTGGACGACGCCGGCGAACACGACGATCACCGCCGCGAGCCAGATCCCGGTCGCGCCGTTCTCGCCGGCGTGCTCCGGCGGCGGCACGTGCATCCCGCAGGCGGGCACGACGCAGCAGCTCGACTCGCTCGCCGACCGGCTGATGTACCGCCTCGCGTACCGCAACTTCGGCGACCACGAGTCGCTCGTCGTCAGCCATGCCGTCACGGCCGGCAGCTCGTCGGGCATCCGTTGGTACGAGCTCAGGTCGCCGGGGACGACGCCGACCGTCTTCCAGCAGGGCACATACGCGCCCGATGCGACGTTCCGCTGGATGCCGAGCGCCGCGATGGACGGCACCGGCGACGTCGCGCTCGGGTTCAGCACGTCGAGCAGCACGACACATCCGGGGATCCACTACACCGCGCACCTCACCTCCGACCCGCTCGGGGTGATGGGCCAGGGCGAGGGGACTCTCATCGACGGCGCCGGCTCGCAGTTCTCCGCGACGCGGGCGCTCTCGCGCTGGGGCGACTACAGCGACCTGTCGGTCGACCCGACCGACGACTGCACCTTCTGGTTCACGAGCGAGTACATCCCGGCGAACGGGATCTTCAACTGGCGCACGCGCATCGGCACGTTCACGCTCGCCGGCTGCGGGACGCCGGACTTCGGCGTGGCCGCCTCGCCGACGAGCCAGACGGTCAGCCCGGGCAGCCCGACGACGTACAACGTCACCGTCACGCCGTCCGGTGGATTCAGCGGCGCGGTGTCGTTGAGCTCGAGTGGCCTGCCGGCGGGCGCTTCGGCGTCGTTCAGCCCGAACCCGACGACAGGGTCGTCGACGATGTCGGTGTCGACGTCTGCGAGCACGCCCACGGGCACGTACCCGGTCACGATCACGGGCGCGAGCGGCACGCTCGCGCACAACACGACCGTCACGCTCGTCGTGTCGCAGCCGGACTTCTCGCTCTCGGCGACCCCGGCGAGCCAGACGGTCGCTCCGGGCGCGGCGACGACGTACACCATCTCGGTGACACCGGCGGCCGGCTTCAGCGGCTCGGTGTCGCTGAGCTCGACGGGCCTCCCGGCGGGCGCGGCGGCGTCGTTCAGCCCGAACCCGACGACGGACACCTCGACGATGACCGTGACGACCTCGTCGACGACGCCGGCCGGCAGCTACCCGGTGACGATCACGGGCACGAGCGGGACGCTCAGCCGCACGACGGCGGTCCAGCTCGTCGTGCAGGCGCCCGCGCCGGACTTCACGCTCACCGCGACTCCGGCGTCGCGCTCGATCGGGCGAGGCGGCAGCACCACGTACGCGATCGCCGTGAACCCGGTGAACGGGTTCGGAGGCTCGGTCTCGCTCACCGCCACCGGCCTCCCGAACCGCGCGACGGCCACGTTCAGCGCGAACCCGACGACGTCGACCTCGACGCTCACCATCACGACACAGCGCAACGTCCAACGCGGCACCTTCACGCTCACGATCAGGGGCACCAGCGGCGCGCTCGCGCACACCGCCACCGTGACACTCGTCATCAGCTGAGCACGGCGACGATCCTGTCCGCCGCTTCGGCGGCGGACAGGACCCCGGCCGTGTCAGACACCGCGACCACGGCGACGAACATCGCCGCGTCAACGTGCGGTGTCTAACACCAGTTCGCCCCGGCACGGCAACCCGCAAAGGCGTCAGACACCGCAACCCTGGCGACGAGGCATAGCCGCGCCGGCGCGCGGTGTCCGGTACCACTTCGCACCGCAACCCGCAAAGGTGTCGCTGACACCGCGACCGCGGCGACGAGGCATAGGGGCGCCGGCGCGCGGTGTCCGGCACCACTTCGCACCGCAACCCGCAAAGGTGTCAGACACCGCGACCACGGCGACGAA
>Ga0075425_100003594_pt1 | contig 15767 bp, 12 predicted proteins | sample SoiMethybrSBSTD4_FD_75300 | JGI IMG/M metagenome (GOLD analysis project Ga0075425, IMG submission 75300) | Bulk soil microbial communities from a Populus tree surrounding site in Tennessee, USA - Soil MetaG P. TD hybrid SBSTD4 | ecosystem: Environmental > Terrestrial > Soil > Tree plantation... | reverse complement strand
GTCTTCATCGTCCTCCTGTTCGTCCTGAGTTCGCTGCCGGCGTCAATCGGACAGGCAAAGAAGAAAGCGCCGTTCACCGGCATCCTGTCGAACTCCCCCGGAATCAACCGCCTGTCACTCGCTCGCCTGGCGTTGTTTGCGGCCCGCGACGTGTGGTTCGTCGTGAGCGTCCCGATTTTCCTCGCGAGCGTGCTTGGGTGGTCGTTCGCCCAGGTCGGCGGCTTCATGGCGCTGTGGGTGATCGCGTATGGTGGCGTCCAGAGCCTGTCGCCGATTCTTCTGCGCAAGGCCACCGGGGGGCGCGCACCAGGCCCTGCGCTCGCCAGCGCGCTCGCAGTCGGTCTGGCGACGATCACCGCGGTGATTCCGATCGGTCTCCACTTCGACTTCCATCCGGCGCTGACGATGCTCGGCGGATTGACCTTGTTCGGCGTCGTATTCGCGCTCAATTCGTCGGTGCACTCGTATCTGGTGCTCGCGTACTCCGAGGCCGATCGCGTGTCGATGAGCGTGGGCTTCTACTACATGGCGAACGCCTGTGGCCGACTACTGGGCACCCTGCTGTCTGGTGTTCTCTACCAGCAGGGCGGCGTGTCGGCCTCGCTGTGGGGCGCCGTGGTCCTCGCAGGAGCCGCCGGTGTCGGGGCAATGTTCCTGCCTCCGGTGACCGGAGATGTCGCGTGGTCCGGCGGCGGCGGAGACGATTAGAAGGAAAAGCACTATGTCCCGGTACACCGGAATGCCGCTCGTCGATGTGGATTGAACGGGATTCGTCGATTCCTCTTGCCCTTCGTCGTCGCCCCAGGAATCCCTAATCTGGTAGGTTCCCAGTTCACCCGCTTGTTCTGGATCAGGAGCATCTCGCCGCGCCGGCAGCACAGCTCGATCGCCCCGATGATGCGTCGTGCAGCAAGGGTCCGACGAACTAGATTAGCCCTTTTGTCGCAGACACGACAGACGCTGTGCATCAGCTCGCGCGCGTCAGTTCGCGAGAGTGCGAGATTTCGTGACCGGTTACCGGCCGAACCGCGGCGGCCCAACTGTGAGCGACGAACGGAAGGACAACGACGAATTCGGTTCCCAGCATGCTGAGGTAGCCGGCGGCGAATACGACGAAACCGAGCAGGCCGAGCGACGCCCATCTCGTCACCTGTCGGAGTACACACCCGTGATTCCGGCGGCAACTCCGGCGGCGCGAAAGAGCGTGTTCTCGGTGATTGTCATGTCGTTCGCGTTGCCAATTGAGCCAGGGTCGCAACCTGCTCACTTCTCGCCGGTCTTCAGGCCACGCGGTCCGTCGCGGTACGTTTTCCATTGCAGATCGACGAGATAGGCGTGCAGCGCGTCTGCTTCGTCCTGCGTCATCGCGGTCTTGACCCACGGCCAGCCCGGAGGCGTGCCGTATTTCGGCATGCCTTTCATCTGGTTGCTTCCTCCTAACACAATCGCGTTGAAGCGCTGATGCACACCAGCGGGCATGTAGCGGAGATCGGGAACCTCGCCGTCGAGCGCCCACGCGCCGCTGCCATCGGCTTCGGGCGAGTGACACTTGTGGCAGAAGAACCTGGTGTAGACGCGCGCGCCCCGCTGAATCGTTTCCGGGCTGGCGGCCTGTTCCGGTGGCTTCGGGACGTCGGGAATGTAGGCCGGAACCGATGGGAGCGTCGCTCTGCCGCCAAGTTTGAACGCCAGCAAACTCGCGGGCCCGCGCTTCGACTCCAAAGTTGCCATGTCGCTGGCTCGCCCGAACAGCCGGAATCCCCCTCCCAGCCCGATCGGCATCAGCACGTACTGCTCGCCGCTCACCGTATACGTCACAGGCACGGATTGGATCGCGGAACCAGTCTTGACCGACCAGATTTTCTTCCCCGAGTCTGCCGCATAACCGGAGAACTCGCCGCTCGCGTCTCCGTGGAACACAAGGTTTCCCGCAGTGGCCAGGACGCCGCTGTTGATCGAGAGAGGGAGTGTGACGACCCAGCGAGGCGTTTGCTTGATCGGATCGAATGCGACGAGCTTACCGTGCGCGAGGTTCGCGCTGCGACGGCCACCCTTCGCTGCGAGTTGATCCGCTTCCAGTGTCGGGTCCTGGGTCGAACCTCCGCCCAGAGTCTCGTAGGCCGGTATGTAGACGAGGCCGGTTTGCGCGTTGTAGCCCATGGGAAACCACGCGTGACCCATGCTGGTGACTGGAGCGTTGGCAGTACGCTGGGCTTCCTCCCAGACAACGCCTTGATTGCTGTCTGCATCGCTCGGCGAAGACGCGGCGAGCGCCAGCAAATCAATCTGGTTCAACGTTGCGACAGGCTGCCCATCGATTCCTCGCGGCGGAAGGATTGTTTTCCCCGTCCGAACGTCGAGTGTGTAGAACACCCCGTTGCGCGGCACGGTCATCACCACGCGCTTCTCGTCGCCGTTGATGACCAGGTTGGCGACGAGAATGTGGAATTCCTCAGCCCCGCTCGGCGGGGTGGCCGTCTGGTAATGCCACACGTATTGACCGGTCGACGCGTCGACCGCGACGATGCAGTTGGCGAACAACCTGCTCCCGCTCGATTTGGTGCCGGTCAGATCACCGACGTCCTCTCCGGTGGTCGACGTCCCGAGCAGTAGCAGGTTCGTCACCGCGTCGTAGGTGATCGCGGTCCAGACGTTGGCGCCACCGAGCTTCCACGATTCACCGTTCCATGTTTTCGCGGCGAGCTCGAGCGTCTTCGACTCGTACGGCTTCGACGGATCGCCGGGCGTGGTCCAGAAGGTCCAGGTTTTCTTCCCCGTCTCCGCGTCGAGTGCGACGACGCCTCCACGCACGTCGTACTCCATGCCGGCCCAGCCGGTGAACACCTTTCCATCGCCGACCTTCGGCGCTTCGGTGATTCCCGTTTGGTCTGCATCGCACACCAGCGTCTCCCACACGCGTTTCCCCGACGCCGCATCGATCGCCACCATCCGGCAGTCGCCGGTTCCGACATACACCTTGCCGTTCCACACAGCGACGCCGCGATTCTTGCGGCCTTCATAGGAGTTGCGCCAAGGGCCGTTGATCCGGATGTGAGGATCGAATTGCCAGCGCAGCTTTCCTGTCGCAGCGTCAATGGCGAACACTTTGTCGAACGGAGCGCCGAGATAGACCACCCCGTCGACGACAATTGGCTCCGCTGACAGGCCCATCGGGCTCGGTATGTCGACTGCCCACGCGAGAGCCAGACGGCCGACGTTCCGGTCCGTAACGCTCTTCAACGGACTGAAGTGTTGGGACTCGAAATTTCCGCCGTTCACCAGCCAGCTGTCGCCACGGCTGGCCTCGGCGAGCACCCGCGCCTGCGTCACCTTCCCTGGTGTGCCGCTGCCTCTCATGGCCGCTTGCGCAGGAGCGGTCTTCGCGGCGCCTTGTGACGTGGTGGTCGCGGAGCCAGGCGACTGCGCTTGCATCACGCCGTAAACGAGCACGCCTGCCGCAACGAGGCCAATCGACCGAGCTCTCATCGCCGGGCTCCCTTCTGCCGTCGAATCGTGCGCTCGCTTCTGACGAGCGCGAGTCTACATTAGACTCTCGCCCATGTTCACCGACTTGAACCGCCGCGCCGACAAGGCAGATGGTCAGAAGGCTCGGTCGGTGCCGCGTTCCGACGTTCTTCAAAGCGCGGTGGCCGCAGCGACCGAAACGTTCCGCGCCGCGAACCCGAAGAGCCTCGACCCACACCACGCCGCGGCAGCGGTGATGCCGGGCGGGAACACGCGCACGGTTCTCTACCACGATCCGTTCCCGCTCACGATCGCGCGGGGTGACGGCTGCCGGCTTTGGGATCTCGACGGCCACGACTACGTCGACATGCTCGGCGAGTTCACCGCGGGCATCTTCGGCCATACCAACCAGGTCATTCGCTCGGCCGTGATCACGGCGCTCGAGCGCGGCATCGATCCCTCAGGACCGAAGCGCTCAACGCCCGCGGTGAGGCACTGCGGCGACGGCTGGACGCCGCCTGTTACGGCCGACGGCTGCAGTTCACGGGGATCGGCTCGCTGATGTGCGCGCATCCCGTCAACGGCGAAATCAAGACCGCGGCCGACGCCGCAGCGGCCGACCCGTTGCTTCGCGACTTGCTCTACTTCGACATGCTCGAGCGCGGCTTCTACCTGGCGCGGCGCGGGTTCATCGCGTTGTCGCTCGCGATCGGTGACGACGAGATTCGTCGGTTCGAGGAGGCCGTATCGGATGTGCTGGAACAACGTGCCGATTTCTTTACGTAGGCTCGAGCGCGGCGGCGTTACGCCGTCCGGTCGACGCGTGCTCAGGCGCACCTTCATCACCCTCGGACTCGTCGCCGTCACCTGTGCCGCGCCCGGCACGCAACAGCTGTCCGGCCGGCTTGTCGCCGTCATCGGGATCACCCGCGAGATCGCTCCCGTCGAGGAGCGCCTTCAATCGCCCACCGTCGAACGGATCCGGGACGTGGTGTTTACGTCGGGCACGATCGACGGCGCGCGCATCATGACTGCGCGCGTCGGCGTGGGGAAGGTGAATGCCGCAGAGGCGACGACGCTGCTGCTCGACCACTTTTTGCCCGCGGCCGTGATCTTCTCAGGCACGGCGGGTGCGGTCGATCCCGATCTGAATCCTGGAGATGTCGTTATCGGCACGGCGGTTGGACACCACGACTTCGGCACCGTGACAGCCAGCGCCTTCGTCCGGGGACCGACTCGGGATCCAGCGTCGGGACAGCTCGACCCGGTCTTTTTTCCGGCCGGCCCCGAGTTGCTTGCGGCTGCGCGGCGAGCTGCCGTCACCCTGAAACCGTCACGTCCGCCCGACGCCGACCCTGGCCTTGTCGCCAGAATCAGCGAAGGCGTCATCGTGACGGGCGATTCGTTCATATCGAGCCCTGTACGGCGCGACGAGCTGCGCGGCGAGTTAAAGGCGAGCGTGGTGGAGATGGAAGGGGCGGCCGTCGCGCAGGTGTGCGCGCGCTTCGGCGTTCCGCTGCTCGTGATTCGGAGCGTCACCGACCGCGCGCAGGCGGAGGCCATGCCGAGCTACCAGCGGTTCGTGGATCTCGCCTCGCGCAACGCCGCTGACCTCGCTGTCGCCACGGTCCGCGAGTTACAGAAGCCGTGAGCCGTCAGGCGGCTCGCCGCAAGCTGTTTGACGCGTTCACTGGCTCACGAGCCCTGCGTGTCCGCGATGACTTTGAGCAGGTCCTGGGACGCCGCCTTGTCGAGGAACGCGGACGCTCCCGCTGCCAGCACCCTCGGACGAAGATCGGGATCGAGACCGCCGGTCAGGATGATCACTCTGGTGCGCGGCATCCTGCGCCTGATCTCCTCGCACGCCGACAGGCTGTTGACCTCAGGCAGATGTAAATCGAGCAGCAGAATATCAGGCTGAAGACGTGTCGTTTCCGCGAGGAGTGAGCTGCCGTCGGTCAGTCGCCCAACGACGTCGCAATCCAACGAGACGACTCGCTCGAGGGCGGTCGCCATCGGTACGGAGTCATCCGCAATAAGTACGCGCCGCCGAGCAGTGTCCGCCATGTCGGGTGCATTTACTCTACCGCGAGGCGGCCGGATCAAATGAGGATCGCGACCGTCGTGTGCTCCGCACAGGGAGCCAGTGAGAGGCGGCCGCGGCGGCCGGCGTGCGGGTCGATGTCATACCGAGGCCAGCGGGACGGGCTCCATTTCCGCCGTTCGAGTTGGCACCGGCACCGTGACTCTCAAGCGAGTTCCCGATCCTGGCGACGCGTGAATCTCCAAAAGGCCGCCAACTGATTCCACTCGCTCTCTCATGCTCACCAGGCCGAGCCCGCCATTCGGCACGCTCTCGACGTCGAATCCCTTCCCATCGTCAGTGATCGTAAGCGCCAGGCTGGCGCGCGCGCCTGTCAACTCGACCGAGATGTGGCGGGCGTCGCTATGCTTGACGGCATTTGCCAACGCTTCCTGCGCGACTCGGAACAGGCACAGGGCGATATCCGGATCGATGACCGCCGGTACGTCCTGATGGGCGAACGCAATGGCGAGGTGGGGCGATGACAGGTCGCGCCGCAGGCTATCGAGGCCGTCCACGAGTCCGATCAGCTGCAACCACGCTGGGTGTAACCGATGCGACAGGTCACGCACGCTCGTCGAGATGCCCTGCGTTGTTTCCAGGGCGCGCGAGAGCCGTTCCGCGCTGTGGATCGACAGTCCGTCGGAACGGAGCTGATCGAGCTCGATGGACAATATCGCGACCTGTTGATTGACGCCGTCGTGCAGTTCCCGGGCGATGCGGGCGCGCTCCGCTTCCTGTTCGCCGAGCAGCCGTCGACTCAAACTGCGGATTCGGTCGTAGCTCACGTGCAGCCTCGCCTCGCTGCCGCGCAAGTCGCGCTCGACTTGCTGCCGCCTGGCCCGTTGAACGAGCAGGCCGCCGATGAGCGCCGTTTGAGCCAGCATCAGCATCACCGCGCCGATGATGTAGCCCTTGTAAAGGTCCCACATGCTCGGGGTTCGAAACAGAACGCGGGTGCCCCGTGGCACACGCGACTCGTCGAGCCCCCAGCGGCGCAACTGGCGCCAGTCCACCGAATCGACATCCGTATTCGGCGCCGAGACGGGTATGGCGTCGGCGCGTTCTCCGCGAAGCACGCGCAGCCCGAGATCGGCGAGAGCGTTGATCAACCTCACCTGATCGCGGCGACGGCCGCCGACGATGCCCGTTTCAACGGCGGCATCCGCCCAGCTATAAGTCGGCGCATTCGCGAGAGCGGCGAGGCGCGCGAGGTAGGGCGCCTGCTGGAAATTCTCGCCTGCGGCATCCTGGCTGACGACGACGTAGTACACCGCCGAGTGCGGAGGCAACGTTCTCAGCCGCGCTTCGAGATCCTTCGCCAACAGGCCGGAGAGATAGGTGATCTGGATCCGTCCCTCGAAGCGGCGAAACTCCGTTCTCGCCTGGCTCTCGAACTGCCGGTCCGCCGGGGAGGCACCGCTCACGGCGAAGAGATGTTGGAGATCGGGCTGCAACGCGAGCGCGAGATCGATGGACGGGCCGAAATGGAGTGTGTTGATCAGACCGGTCGAATTGGCAAGGTGGTTGCGCGGCGGGACCAGCGAATAGAACACCGCCGGTGCACCGGAGAAGAGCTCGTCACGGTGGCGGCTCAAGAAGTCCAGGGCCACGTCGGAGCCCACCACCAGAAGAAGATCGAAACGCTTTCTCCCGTATTTCTGTCGCAGGAACTCGAAGTAGGTGCTCTCGTACTCTGGATGTGGGAATCTGTTCGCATCGAAGTACTCGGTGTAGTAATCGATGCGCTGCTCGAGGCCAGCCGTCAGCAGCTTCGGGATCTCTCGTTCCAGGACCTGGGAGAACTGCTCGCTCTGCCTGGACGTGTTCAGGACGAGTACCTGCTTCGCGCGATCGGTTTCCTGGGCGTGCGCGGCCGGCCCGAACAGGCACGCCGCAAGCGTCGCGACCCACAATGCCGTTCGCCGGGTGCCGGGCAGGAAGGCCAGCATGTGCGCGAGATCAGAATGCCGTTTCGAGAGTGATCTTGAAGAAGCGCGGCGTCAGGATGGTATTCGGCCGCGGCCACGGTGCGCTCTGGACGAAGGCGCTGTTATAGCTCAGGGCGGCGCTCGAGTTCAGCGCGTTGTAGACGTCGAGCGCAACCGTGGTGCGCGAGCGGCCATGGGGCAGCAGCTTGGCGATGCGGATGTCCCACTCGTTGATGCGATCGCCAAGACGCGTTCCCGGCGCCAACAGGTTCACCGTCACGTTGGGTGCGTTCCCGGACAAGTCGCGGCCAAGCGATGGCGCCACGACGGCGTTCGGCACGACGTAATTGGCCGCCAGTATCGCGCCGGGTTTGCTCTGCAACGCTGCGGACAGCTGAACGCCGATCGCCGGCACGTCGTACGAGGCCAGCCCTCTGAACTGTGTCTGAATGCCAAAGGCGACGTGGCAGTACGGGCTGAGGGGACTCACCATGGAGGTCGCGAGCCCGACGTCGAGCGGGCTCGCGCCCGTTACCGTCGTGTCGAGTTCGGGCAGATGCGATCGGACGTCGCAGTTGTCCACCACGCTCTGTCCCATGCTCGTGCCGCCGAACACCGTGACGCCTCGCGCCCGCAGGTTCAGCGTGGCGTCGATGCCGTTGAAGTACTGATACCAGCGTCCGTAGTTGCGCGCGGCCGTCATGAGATTGCTCACCTGACCGGCCTTGTCCGGCGCGACATCGTACAGGCCGGACACCACGTAGCCGCCGCCGCCCGGCAAGCGTGGATCGACGGGAGCGACCACGCTGAAGGGCGTGAGGTCGGACGGCTGCAGCGCCAGATTGTCTGCCACGTTGAAGCCCTGGAACCAGCGACGACTGTAGCCCAGCGTCACCGATGCCTTCGGAAGAATCTGCCGCTGCACCGACACGTCGAGGGTCCAGTCGGACGGACGGACGCCCCAGCCGTTCAGGACCGCGGGATCGAAATTGTTGGTCAGCACGTTTTGCCCGAAGTTCGTGTTCGACACGACGCCGCACAGGTCGCCTCCGCCCGCCTGGAGATCCTGCGCTTGGGGGTTCAGCAGGTCGCAATCGGGCACAAAGTTGCCGTTCGCATCATTCCACGCCCGCGTCACCCCCGACGCTCCGGTCCACGTGGTCGTCTGCGGCATTCGCAGCGTCGGGTTGGTGCTGAGATAGATCTCAGAAGTGCCCGCGCCGTCCAGGTACCGGCCGACGTGTACCTTGACCGCCGTGCTGCCGTCGCCGAACACGTCGTACGACACGCCCGCCCTGGGAGTGATGTCCTTGTAGCTGTCCACGCCCGTCGTCTCGGGAACGATGATCGGGACCGGCAGGAACCGTGACGGCCCTTCCTGCTGCTCGGGAAACCAACTGTGGGCCCGATCGAAGCGCACCGCTCCCTGCGCGGTGAGGCGGCCTCGCGTCCAGCGTTCCTGCACGAAGACGGCATCCCACCCTGTGCGCCAGTGGTTCAGCCACGGCGAAATCGACTCGGTCAGTTGATTCGGCACGCCGTTGTTGAACCGGTAGGTCAGGTTCTGCGTGTTCGTCGTCCAGATGGCGTCCTGCGTCATCAAGGTGTGCTGATAGCCAACCTTGAAGCTATGTGACCCGGTCACATACGACAGAGAGCCCTTCCACAGATAGGAGCCGTTATACGCGTCGCTGAAGTCCTGCGAACGATAGGCGAGCCCCGGGATGCCGCCGTTGGCCGCACACCCGCTGGCACACTGTTCGACGACCCGAATCAGATCGCGGGTGGGATTTGGTTCGCGCTCGAAGTTGCCCCAGCCGAAATGCGCGCCGCCGTAGCCCGCGTCGACGAGCAGCCGATTCGACAGGGGAGCCGACCACGTCGCCTGCGTGACCCGCATCGGACGCCCGAACACGCCCACCGCTTCAGGGGAGACACGCGGGGGATCGATACCGGCCGATGTCGCGCCCGTGCAGGTTCGACAGAGCGCCTGCTCGTCCCACAAAAGGCTGATCTTGTTGCGCGGCGTCATCTGCCACGTGACGCGCGCGCTCGCGTTCTCGAACAGGCGGTCCGAGTACGCTCTCCGGCTCACGTCGGGTGCATACAACCACGCGCCCGGATTTCCTGCGTTGAGGTTGTAGTACACGTTGGTGCTGTCCGTCGTGCTGCCGCCGCGGTGTGCGGTGATGAAATACCACAAACGATCCGTGGCGATCGGCCCGCCAACGGTGCCGGAGACGTCGTAGACCTTCCGCAGCGGGCTCGGTGCGGTGACGCCGACGCTCTTCAGATCCGGCGTCAGATTGTTGGACTGGAGCTTGTCGCCGGTCCCGCTGAAAAACAGCGAGCCGCGCGTCACGTTGCCGCCGGTCTTCGGCACGAGGTTGACCACGAGCCCGCCGGTTTCGGTCTCGCCCAATCCTCCCGCGCTGGCGAAGGTGACCTCCTCGGTCGTGCCGGCGTCCACCACGTAGCTGGTGGCCGAGTTGCCGACCGCTGGACCGCCGACCGTGAGACCGTCGAGCGTCAGTCGTCCCTCGTTGGCCCGGCCGCCGTGAATCGGAAACGCCGTGGTCGTCGTGCCGATCACGATGTCGTTCCCTCTCGTCGCCACGCCGGGGATGAGCACGACGAGGGCGTTGTAGCTGCGAACGGTCGGGACGGTCCTCACGATCTCGCCAGTCAGCGTTGTCGCCGCCCCCGCGCTGCGGACGTCCACGGCGGGTGGCGCGGCCGTCACGGTGATGCTTTCCGCGACGGGACCCGGCTCGAGTTGGGCGTTAATGCCGGCGGTGAACGCGCTCGAGACCTCGACCCCCTGCCGAACGTACGGACGGAAGCCCTCTCGTGTAAAGGTGATGGTGTAAACGCCCGGGCGAAGACTCTCGATGCGGTACTGACCGCTGCCATCGCTGACGACGGTGCGGCCTCTTTCCATCAGCGCCGCGCTCGTCGCCTCGACGGTGACGTCTGGCAGTGCGGCGCCGGATGCGTCGTGCACAGTCCCGGCAATCGCTTGTGCGAACGCCGACGCGGGAACGCCCGCCGCGAGCGCGAGGAGAATCGCCAGGGTGTGGATCTGCCTCATTGCAGTCAGTCCATCCCTCCACGGCATCGAGGTGTCGGCGACGATGACGTCAGGCTTCCGTGCCTGGGCGTGAAACGGCCCGGACGTCCTGCCCGATCGGCACGTAGTGTGCCACAACAGGATCGTCCTCAGCCCAGGCCCGCCGTGATAAATGTGCAGCCCCTCCTGATCGACCTCGGAACGGTGCAGCTTGGTTGCAGGCGCTCACCGGCTGGCCGGACCGTCGAGATCGGGAGGCGTCCCGACCAATCCATTTCTCCGTAGCGCCGACAGTTTTTTTCTTGGCCGCGAGATGTTTTTTCTGCGACGCGCAGGCGTTTTCGCGCGCGCGGGGACGAGATTTCTTCGTCGCGAGTGCCCGCACGCTCGACCACTCGTGGTTTTCGTTCGATGCGTGGACGAAATCGTTCGGTCACTGAACTTCTTCGTTCGTCCAGTCTTGATTTTTCTCCGTCGCGTCAGCTCTTTCGATCGTCGCGTCGACTCTTTTGTTGGTCGCGTCGACGTTTTTGTTCGTCGCGCCGGCTTCGTTGTCCGACGCGTCGACTTTTTCGTCCGCGCCGAGCACGCGATCGCTGGACGCGACCATCTTTTCCACGGCTCACGCGATCTTTTTGGCGGTCGCGTCATCTTTTCCAGACGACGCGGCGAAGGTTTTCGGCGGCGCGATCCATATTTCCGTACGCGCGCCGACTTTTTTGTTCCCCGCGTCGCCGTTTTCTGTGCCCGCGACCTGTCTTTCCTTCGGAACGGGTCGTCCGTCGGCGCCCGCGACGATCGCACGCGAAAGTGCCTGAACTATGGTGTCTCCGACGTGTGGAACGAGCTGCAACGCCGCCCCGACGCGCGCCAGCGCCAGTGTCTGACGCACCGGCGCGAGTCGCCGAAGCGGTCCTCGGTCAATTCCGTCCGTCCGCGCCGCTCACTTCGGCGTGAGCTTCAACAACGTGCTCGTCGGCGGCGTGTTCGCCGTCACCGCTGAGCCGCCGGAGTCAGTCAACACGTAGACGGCGCCATCCGGTCCGACGCGCACCTCGCGGATCCGCTTGCGGAGTTCGGCGAGCAGCGGTTCCTCTTCGACCACTTTGTCGTCGACGATCTTCAATCGCACGAGCGTCATGCTGCGCAGTCCGCCGACGAACAGGCTGTCCTTCCATTCGGGAAACAGCCTGCCGGTATAGAACGCGAGACCGGACGGCGCTATCACCGGGTCCCAGTAGTACACCGGATCCTGCAGGCCGTCCTTGTGCGTGAGGCCGTCGCCGATCGGCGAGCCGGGATAGTCGATGCCGTGCGCGACGAGCGGCCAGCCGTAGTTCTTGCCGCGTTCGATGACGTTCAGTTCGTCGCCGCCGCGCGGTCCGTGTTCGTTCGCCCACAGCCGCCCGGTGCGCGGGTCGAGCGCCAGTCCTTCGGCGTTGCGCGACCCGTACGCCCAGATCTCCGGCAGCACGCCGGCCTTGCCGATGAAAGGATTGTCCGGCGCCGGCGCGCCGTCGGGCGTGATGCGCAGCACCTTCCCGAGGTGCGTGTCCAGCCGCTGCGCGACATCCCACGGCGGCGAATCGGATCGATCGCCAATGGTGAGGAATAGATTGCCATCCGAGCCGAACACGAGGCGGCCGCCGGTTTTGCCGCCGAGCCGCTTCGAAGGGATCCGCGGTTCGGCGCGGAAGATCACCGCGACGTCGGTCAGCCGCGGCGTCGCCTCGTCGAGGCGCGCTCGCGCGACGCAGGTGTTGCTGTTGGTTCCGCCGACGTAGTCGTAGAAGGTGAAGAAGATTCGATGGTTCGTGGCGAACGCCGGATCGAGCACGACATCGAGCAGCCCGATGTCGGCTGCATCGGGAGACCGGAGCACCTCGAGGCCATCGAGCGGCGCCGACAGCCCGCCCTCAGCCTGCCGCAGGCGCATCTTTCCCGGCAGCCGCTCGGTGATCAGCATCTGGCCGCCGGGGAGCAACGCCAGGCTCCACGGCGCCGTGATGCCGTCGGCGAGCGTGGTGATCGTGTACGGCTTCGTCGCGTGGTACGGCGCACGAGTCTGCTCCGGAAATTCAGGCTTGTTGCCTGGCTTCTCCGTGGGACGCGAGTCGACCGGCCGGCCCTCGACCAGGGCGGCCGGTGGCGTTGCGGTCGCGGCACTCTCCCGCGCGGCTTGCGCGTCTCCGACCGCAGGAACGAGCGCGAGCACGAGTGTGCCGACGAGATAGTCTGTTCTCGACGTCATGCACCGGATTATATGACCGGCGCGGACGCCGGGCGTTTGCGCAGATGGCGGTCGTTTCGCGTTCGTCACGGTCGCTGCCGGCATGTTAGACTGCGCGCCGCCATGAGAGGCGTACTGCTTCCCGTGCTCGCTTGCGCGCTCGGGCTCACGATGTCTCTCGTCGCCGCGGCGCCACCCGCCCTGAACGGCGCCGACCCCGCGAAGCTCGCAGCCGGGACCGGCACGATCTATCTCGCATCGTATGGGAAGCGGCTGGTCGCCATCGACGAGGCGACCGAGAAAGTCGTCGGGGAGGTCCCGCTGAAAACGGGCCTCGCGTGGACGATGCGGCTTTCTCACGATGCGACGCGGTTCTACGTCCAGAGCGCCGACCAGGAACACTTCGAAGTGATCGACATCGCCGGCCGGCAGACGGTCGACACGTTCACGCTGGGCACCCCCGGTGTGCATGTCCGTGTCCTCGCCTTCGACGTCGACCCGCAGAATCGGTTCATGGTTGCCGTGGCGCGAACGGCGACCAAGCTGCTCGACCGATTCGACATCGGTGATCCGACGTTCATCCAATACGATTTGAAGGCGCACACGATCGCCCGGTCCGTTCGCTGGACCGCTGACATCGAGCCGCGATACTACTTTCTGCACCTGCGGTTCTCGCTCGATGGCCGTGCGCTATATGCGTTTGCGGACAAGATCCACATCTACGATGCCGGCAGCCTCGAGGAAACGGGCTCGTGGGATTTGTCGCTGCCGGCCGAACCCGGGCTGGGCCGGTTCGACCTGGGATCGATGGACGAAACGAACGATGAACCGGGATTTTTCACCGCGCTGTTCACGACGGCGGATCCGGTCCAGCATCGGCGGCAGCTTGTCGTCGGCCGCGTCGATCTCAGCGAGAAGCGCATCGACTCCTTTCCAATCGGTCCGGCGCCAGACTATCCCGAGGTGAGTTTTGCGCTCGGGGCCGACCGGAAATTCGGATACGTCCTGCTCCAGGATGTCCGTCGATACGCGTTCTGGACGGTGGATCTCGCAGGCAGGCGTCTGCAAAGCCGGGTTGAGTTCGACTCGCGTCCCCGCATGGCGCTGCGATCCAGCTCGAACGGGAAGATCATCTACATCTTCGAAGCGGGGAACACCATCGACCTCTACGAGGCGGCAGGGTTCAAATACCTGCGAACGATCACCCTGGATGGCGACATGATGTACGACACGTTTCATGTCGTGGCGCCGCGACGGCCTCATTGACGCCGCGACAACACGTGCCGCGCCGGATTGTGGAGTCCCGCGCTACCATGTGGGCATGAGCATCACACGCCCGTCGACGATCGGCATCCTCATCGTATGCCTGGCGAGCTTCGGCGTCGCCCGTCAGGTGAACGGCCAGGGCCGCGGCCGCGGCGCGGCGGTGACGCTGCCGGACGGTGCGGCCAAGGAGGCCGTTCAGTCGCAGTGCACGAAATGCCACGCGCTCGGCCTCATCGCCAATTCTGGCGGTTTCACAAAGCAGGGTTGGGATGAGCTGATCGGCACCATGGTGTCGCTGCCGGCCGCGGAGCGGTCGGCGATCAGCGAATATCTGGCGGCGAATTTTCCGGAGCAGCCAAGGCCGAAGCCGGTCGTGCTGCCGGGCGCGGTGAAGGTGAACATCCGTGAATGGAACGCTCCCTCGCTCGGGTCGCGTCCGCACGATCCGGAGCCCGGTCCAGACGGCTCGATCTGGTGGACCGGGATGTTCGCGAACGTGATCGGCCGGGTGAATCCGCAGACCGGCGACATCAAGGAGTTCCCGCTGAAGACGCCCGGGTCCGGTCCGCACGGACTCGAAGTCGATCGCGCCGGCAACGTCTGGTTCACGGCGAATCAGGCGAGTTACGTCGGCAAGCTCGATCCGAAGACCGGGACCGTCGTCGAGTACAAGATGCCGGAAGGCGTGCGCGACCCGCACACGCCGCTCTTCGCGCCGAACGGGATGCTGTACTTCACGGCGCAAGGCGCGAACACCGTCGGACGCATCGATCCGAAGACCGGCGAGATCAAGGTGCAGAAAACGCCGACCGAGCGCGCGAACCCGTACGGGATGGTGTTCACGACGAAGGGCGTACCGTTCGTGTGCGACTTCGGCACGAACAAGATCATCGAGATCAACCCCGACACGCTCGCGATCAAGGAGTATCCGCTGCCGAACGAGGAGAGCCGTCCACGGCGGATCGCGATCGGTCCCGACGACATCATCTGGTACGCGGATTATTCGCGCGGCTACCTGGGACGCCTCGATCCGAAGACCGGCCAGGTCACCGAATGGCCGTCGCCGAGCGGACCGAAATCACAGCCGTACGGGATCACCTATCAGGGCGGCGCGATCTGGTACGTCGAGTCGGCGATCAAACCGAACGTGCTCGTTCGCTTCGACATCAAGACGAGCAAGTTCCAGAGCTGGATCATTCCCGGCGGCGGCGGCGTCGTTCGCAACATCAAGACGACCGACGATGGCCGGAACATCGTGATGGCCGAGAGCGGCGTCAACAAGATCGCGCTCGTCGAGATCGGCGGCTCGACCGGCAGCCGCTGATTCGCTAACGCTGAAGCTCCACGACGTCGAGTGGTCGCAGCGACGGGCAGTTCCTAGAACGTCCTTAGCACGTAATCAGTGTCCGCTGTAAGGACTGCGGCAGCGTCTATCGAAATGCCGCGGCCGCTCTGCGCGTTGCACTGATCGCGGAAATCCCGTAGTTTCGCTGCAGCCGCCGACGCGTTGCCGCGGTTGAGCGCCGCTTTGGCATCGTTCAGCGTCTCCAGCAGGCCTTTCTGTTTTGACGGATCGATCTTTCCCTGCATCGCGTAGATGTTGACGCTGGCGATGAGACTGTCAATCGTGGCGACGATCCGAAACGACACCGACTGGTGAGCCGGATTGCCGGCCGCATCCGACGCGACCACGTCGATCGTATGAGCGCCCAGCGTCTGCGT
>Ga0075425_100003592_pt1 | contig 15771 bp, 17 predicted proteins | sample SoiMethybrSBSTD4_FD_75300 | JGI IMG/M metagenome (GOLD analysis project Ga0075425, IMG submission 75300) | Bulk soil microbial communities from a Populus tree surrounding site in Tennessee, USA - Soil MetaG P. TD hybrid SBSTD4 | ecosystem: Environmental > Terrestrial > Soil > Tree plantation... | reverse complement strand
GTACACGAAGCCGGGCCGCGAGGCCTGCGGTTCCTGCCACGACGACATCGACTGGGTCACCGGCGCGAATCACCCGGCCGGCGCGCAGAAGGACGACAGCACGTGCGCGAACTGCCACGTTCCCGACAGCGGCGCCGAGTTCGATGCGTCGGTGAAGGGCGCGCACGTCATTCCGTTGAAATCGAAACAGCTCAAGGGCATCACCGCGACCGTCGTCAGCGTGACCGACGTTCTGCCCGGCAAGAAGCCGACCGCGGTCTTCTCGCTGAAGAATGCCGACGGCACCGCGATCGACGCTACGAAGATCGCGACGTTCTCGCCGATCGTCGCCGGACAGACTTCGAGCTACTCCTGGTATCGCCGCGAAGACGCGCGCACCACGGGCAAGTTCGATGCGACCGCCGGCACGACGACCTACACCTTCACGAATGCACTTCCGTCCGATGCCTCCGGCACGTGGACGGTCAGCGCGGACATTCGCCGCGCAGCGACGCTCAAGCGCGGCGACGGCAAGGCCGACATCGCGGTGCAGGAGTCGACGATCAACCCGATCAAGTACGTTGCGGTGAGCGGCACCGTGACGCCGCGCCGCACTGTCGTGACGACCGCGCAGTGCAATGCCTGCCACGAGACGCTCTCGCTGCACGGCGGCCAGCGCAACACGACTGAAGAGTGCGTGATCTGCCACAACCCGGTCGAGAGCGACGTCGCTCGCCGTCCGGCCAACGCCGGCAAGCCGGAGTCGATCTCCTTCCAGCGCCTCGTGCACCGCATCCACACCGGTGAAGAGCTCACGCAGGATTACTCGATCTACGGCTTCGGCGGCACCGCGATCACCTTCAACGAAGTCACGTTCCCCGGCGATCGCACCACGTGCGTGAAGTGCCACACGACGAACTCGTTCAAACTTCCGCTGCCGACCGGCATCGCGCCCGTGACGACGCTCCGCGACTACTTCTCCACTCAGGGGCCCGCGACCGCCGCGTGCCTCGGCTGCCACGACAACAGCGACGCCGCCGCGCACGCGCTTCTCAACAGCGTGACCTTCCCCGGCGCGACGACGCCGTCGGAGGCCTGCGCTACCTGCCACGGCACCGGCAAGGACTGGGCAGTTGACAAGGTCCACGCCAAGTAACACTTCGAAACAGATGAGGGGGCTCGATGAGCCCCCTCAATGTCTCGATCGTTGAAGGCCGGAAGAAGGTCACAGATGTCGATGAAACTATGTGCAGCAAGCGGCCTGGCCGCTCTGGTGCTTTTCCTCGGTCCTTCGCGCGCTGTGGCTCAGGAACAGACGCCGCCGCCCGCACCGGCCGAACAACCCTCGACGCCTTCCTGCGGCGATTGCCACGATCAGGCGAAGGCGTTCCTCACCAATCCCCACGCGCGCGGCGCGGTCGTGAAAGGCGTCGTTGCGAATGACGTCTGCGAGACCTGCCACGGCTCCGGCGCGGAGCACATCGAAGGCGGCGGCGACAAGACGAAGATCACCGTCCCGCGCGGCCACACCGGTGCCGAAGACGTTTGCCTGATGTGTCACGACACGACGGCGCCGAACTTCTCGCCTCGCACGGGCATGCACGCGACGTCGGAAACGGTGAACTGCCTCACCTGTCACTCGATCCACAGCGCCGACAAGAAATCCACGCACCTCGTCGCGAAACCGCAGCTCGCACTCTGCGGCTCGTGCCACACGCAGGCGGCGTCGTTCCGCAACAAGCCGTACGCGCATCGCCTCGATCGCGGCGGCATGGAGTGCTCGACCTGCCACGAGCCGCACGGCCGTCCGTCGAGCGGTACGCGCGCACTCACGCTGCCCAATCACCTGCGCGTCACGCGCGCCGGCGAGCCGGTGTGCACGTCCTGCCACGCGGAGAAGCGCGGTCCGTGGGTGTTCCCGCACGGCGGCAATGAAGTCGCCGACTGCACGAGCTGCCACGACTCGCACGGTTCCGTCTATCCGAAGATGCTGAAGCGCGCGACGGTCGCGCAGGTCTGTCTCGAGTGCCACTCGCCGCTCGGCGATGCGACGCTCGGATCGCAGCCGCCGTCGTTCCACAACCTCAACAACCCGCGTTATCAGAACTGCACGACGTGCCACGTCGCCGTGCACGGATCCAACCGCGATCCGCAGCTGTTCAAGTAGGAGGAGCAACGAGATGAAACGCATGAGATTCATCCTTCCGCTCCTCCTCCTCGCCGCCGTTGCATCGGCGCAGACGACGATTCCGGTCGACATCGAGATCGGCTACCGCTGGCTCGACCTGAAGGGAAGCGAAGGCGTCTATCGCTCGCAGATCAATGAAGGCGACGGGTTCCTGATCCGCTCGCTCAATTTCTCGACTGTCGATTTCAACGGCGCGACGTCGATGCTCGATCAGTTCCGGCTCGACGTCGACGACGTCGGCAGCGGACCGGCGGGCACCATTCGCCTGCAGGCCGGCAAGTCGAATTCGTATCGATTCAACCTTCTCTATCGCAACACCGATCTTTACAGCTCGATCCCGACCTTCGCTCTCGGGCAGCACACGTTCGATCGCTCGCGCGACGTCATCGACACCGAGTTGCAGATCCTGCGCTGGAACAAGTTCAAACCGTTCGTCGGCTACTCGTTCAATCGCTACATCGGACCGGGCACGACGACCTATCACGTCGGACAGGACGAGTTTCTTCTGCTGTCGGATCTCAACGACACCGATCGTGAGACGCGCGTCGGCACGGCGTTCGAGCTCGGCATCTTCTCGGGACAGCTGACGCACGGATGGCGTCATTTCCACGGCACCGAGGAGCTGACGCTTGCGCCGGGAGCAAACGGCGGCAACAACCCGGGCAACGTGCTCGATCGTCCGATCACCGCGGCGACGCTCGCTCGCGTCGATCGCACGCGCATCGATTCGCCGTTCACGTCGTTCAACATTAGCGGACAGGCGAGCAAGCTGCGCCTCACCGGCAGCTACTCGCGGTTCGAGTCCGATTCCGAAGGCGACGGCACCGAGTCCGCGACGGGATCCTTCGCGTCATTCGCGTTGAGCCGCTTCTTCAACGGACTCTCGGAGACGACGACCTCGCGCGCACAGAACGAAAGCTGGCGTGCGTCCGCGCGCGCCGAGATCGAGATCTTCGACGGCTACGACGTCGTGGCCGGCCTCGGCACCGGGAATCGCGAGCTTAGCGGCAGCGCGCTCATCAACACGCTCTTCCAGCAGAGCGTCACGTTCGGCGGCGTCGATCCGCGCGATGTGAACGTGATCCTGAAGACCTCGAATGCTCTCGAGCGCGAAGAAGACATTATTAATGTTGCGATCGTCGGTCATCCGAAGGGTCCGTTCTCGTTCCGCGCCGGTCTCAGCCAGTCGAATCAGGACGTGACGGTCACGCCCGATCTCGCCGAGATCGTCGTCGACGGCAACCAGGGTGGCTCCTTCGCGCGTCACGTGAACTCGATCGACGTCGGCGGCACGTTCGCGAAGGCCGGCTTCAACGTCATCGCGTCGTATCGCAAGGACAACGCGGACAATCCGATCGTTCGCACCGATTTCCTCGAGCGCGGCCGCGCGCGTCTGCGCGTCGGATACAAGGCGCCGAAGTGGGTCCGTGCCGGCGTGTTCGCCGAGCGGACGAATCTCGACAACAACCATCCCGACGTCGGCTACGACGCGACGGTCCGCCAATACGGCGGTGACGTCGAGGTCACGCCGTTCGATGCGCTGTCGCTGCGTGGCTCGGGTACGTGGTTCCGCTCGGACAGCAGCGTTCTGATTCGCCGTCCGGAAACCTTCGCCACCGCGACGTCCATCAACCTCGAGCGCGGCAAGTCAGTCGAAGCCGGCGCGACGTTCACCTGGAAACGGCTCTCGTTTACGGGCGATCTCGCGCGCTTCGACAACGAAGGCTCGATCCCGTTCCAGCTCGACCGCAGCCGCGGCCGTCTGATGTTCAACGTCTGGCGCCAGTTCGGCCTCGCGGCCGAATGGGCCCACGACAAGTACAGCGAAGCACCCGCGCTCGGTGACTACGACGCGGACCGTTACGGTGTGTACCTGAGGATCACGCAGTAGGCAAAACGTGCAATTTCGGTGGGGTCAGGCTCGAGCCTGACCCCATTTCTTTTGCCCGTGTGTCCGACGTCACACCGCCAAGTTTGACCCGTCACCGCCTGCTGTTTGGGCGAAACCGATGATGTGGCCATGATCAGCGTAACGAAACTGCTCGGCGGTGCCTCCTACTTCGGCGACCGCCTCCGCTACCACGACCAGTCCTCCTCTTCAACCACCGGCACCGGCCCGGGCTCGGGTCCCGTCGTCGTCTGGAACGCGACGAAGACCTGCAACCTGGAGTGTGTCCACTGCTACGCCGACGCCGAGACGAAGCGTTTCAACGGCGAGCTCACGACGGCGGAAGCCGAGGCGATGATTCGCGATCTGGCGTCGATCAAGACGCCGGCGCTGCTCATCTCCGGCGGCGAGCCGTTCGTCCGCCGCGACATCCTCGATCTTGCCGAGCTGGCGATGTCCCTCGGCGTCCGCGTCACGTTCTCCACGAACGGCACGCTGATCGACGAGGAGCGCGCCGCGCGCATCGCGAAGATCGGCGTCGCGTACGTCGGCATCAGCATCGACGGCGGCGAAGCGCGTCACGACCGCTTCCGCGGCAAAAAGGGCGCGTTCCGCGAAGCGATTCGCGGCATTCGCAACTGCCGCGACGCCGGCATCCGCGTCGGCGTGCGATTCACCGCGACGAAGGAAAACGTCGGCGAGATCGATCAGATCTTCCAGCTCGTCGAGGACGAAGGCATCGGCCGCCTCTGCCTCTACCACCTCGTCTACTCCGGCCGCGGCGCGTATCTCGCCGGCATCGATCTCGAGGTCGAAGAGAAGCGCGCGCTGATGAACAAGCTGATGGATCGCGTCGAGAAGTGGAACGCCGAAGAGCGGCCGATCGAAGTGATGACGGTCGACAACCACGCCGACGCCCCGTTCATCTACCTGCAGCTTCTCGAGCGCGATGAAGAGCGTGCGAAGCGCGCGTTCGATCTGATCCGCAACAACGGCGGCAATCGCTCCGGCATCGCCATCGGCTGCATCGACAGCTTCGGCATGGTCCATCCGGATCAGTTCACGTCGCATCACACGCTCGGCTCGATTCGCGAGAGACCGTTCTCGCAGATCTGGAACGACGACCGCATCGAACTGCTGAGCGGCCTGCGCGTGCGCAAGCATCTGCTGCAGGGACGCTGCTCGAGCTGCCGCTGGCTGTCGCTCTGCAACGGCAACTTCCGCGCGCGCGCCGAAGCGGCGACGGGCAACTACTGGGAATCGGATCCGGGCTGCTACCTCCTCGATGCGGAGATCGCATCGTGACCGCGCTCCTCGAAGTCGCGACGCCCGTCTCGCCCCGCGATTCGGTCAACCGTCAGATCCTCGAGGTCTCCGAAGATCGCATCAAAGGTTTCGTGCGCGAGCCGTTCCTCGAGATCGCGAAGCGCGCGAACCTCGACCTCGACGTCGTGACGTCGCGCATCCGGGCGATGCTCGAAGCGGGCACCGTGCGCCGCGTCCGTCAGACGCTCCTCGCGACGAACCTCGCGCAGGGCGCGCTGATCGCGTGGAAGATCGACGATGGTCTCGTCGACGCCGCGTTCCGCTACATCGCCGAGCACGATCCGTTTTCGGGACACGTCGTCATCCGCAACAGCGAGACCGGCTCGACCGAGTGGCGTCTCTGGACGACGTTGAAAGTGCCGACCGGCTTCTCCGTCGCAGCGCACTGCGATTACCTGAAGAAACAGATCGGCGCCGAGAAGTACCGCGTCATGCCCGCGCTGCGTGCTTTCGTCCTCGGCGTCGGTCACATGCGGCGCAAAGGGATGCGCATCGGTGAGATGGCGCCGCAGCCGGCCGATGCGATGGAGCCCGCGATCGTCAGCCTGTCGGATCGCGACTGGGATGTGCTGATGGCGCTCAAGCGCGATCTCGATCCCGACGAGATCGGCCCGGGCGTGTGGCATCGCCGCGCGAGGAGCGCCGGCATCGATCCGGAGACGTTCTTCACGATCGCGGAAGATCTCGATCGCCGCGGCGTGATCGGAAGATTCTCGACCTTCCTCGAGCACTCGAAGCCGGTCGCGGGCGAAGAGCGCCTGTCGAGCTTCAACGGTCTGTTCCACTGGGCCGTGCCGAAGGGCTACGAGATCGAAGCGGGATGCGAGATCGGACGTTTCGCGATCCTCACGCATGCGTACTGGCGCGATGCGGGTCCGGAGCTGAACAACGTCAACATCATGGCCGTCGCGCACGGCGAGAACAAAGAGGACGTCCTCGCGCACAAGGCCGCGATCGACGCGCACCTTGTCGCGATCGGCATCGGTTACACGTACACCAACACCTACTGGGGCGGTCGCGCCGAGATCAAGCCGTCGGAGATCGCGCCCGCTGAATACCGCGCCTGGGCGCGGAAGGCGGGACTGTTATGAGCGCCGTCGACTTCAACCTCAATCCGTTCGTCGTGATCTGGGAGAACACCCGAGCCTGCGATCTCGCATGCGTGCACTGCCGCGCGGCCGCGCAGCCGCGCCGCAGCAAATTCGAGCTGACGACCGCGGAAGGCTTTCGCCTCATCGATCAGATCGCCGAGATGCAGCCGAAAGTGTTCGTGCTGACCGGCGGCGATCCGCTCAAGCGCGAGGACACGCTCACGCTGATCGAGTACGCGCGCAAACGCGGGCTCGAGCCGTCACTCACGCCGAGCGCGACGCCGCTGCTCACGGAGGAAGCGGTCTCCGAGATGAAGCGCCACGGCCTCGGCCGCATGGCGGTGAGTCTCGACGGTGCGACGGCGCCGTCGCACGACGAGTTCCGCCGCGTCGCCGGATCCTTCGACCTGACGTTGCGCGCGATTCGCGCCGCGGCTCGCGAAGGCATTCCGGTGCAGGTCAACACGACCGTCACGCGCCGCACCATCGGCGAGCTTCCCGCGATGGCCACCCTTCTCCAGGACCTCGGCATCGTGATGTGGAGCGTCTTCTTCGTCGTCCCGACCGGCCGCGCGAAGAATTCCGATCTGGTCAGCGCGAACGAAGTCGAGGACGTGTTCGCATTCCTCTACGAGACCTCGCAGCGCGCGCCGTTTGCGATCCGCACGACCGAAGCGATGCACTACCGGCGGTACATGCTCCAGCGGATGATGAAGGATGGCGGTCACACCGTCGCCTCCCTGCGCAATCCGCTGACGGGCCTCGTCGACCCGTCGACGATGTTCACGCACAAGGTGCCGCTCGGCATCCAGCACCAGGCAGTCTCGCGCGCACCGAAAGGCGTCAACGAAGCGAAGGGCTTCGTCTTCATCTCCCACATCGGCGACGTCTTCCCGAGCGGCTTCCTGCCTGTGAAGGCGGGCAACGTGAAGGAGCAGTCGCTGATCGACATCTACCGCACGAGCAAGCTCTTCGTCTCCCTGCGCGACAACGCGAACCTGCAGGGCAAATGCGGACGCTGCGAGTTCCGCGACCTCTGCGGCGGCTCGCGCGCACGCGCCTGGGCAATGACGGGAGACGTGTTCGCGGAAGACCCGCTGTGCTCGTATCAGCCGGGGAACTGATTTCTACAAACAGTAGAAAATTTGCATTTGCCAATGTTCCGAGGGAGCCTCGGTTCGCAACAGAAAAGGAGCGAACGATGAGGACACCGGACAACGTCAACGATCACGAGAAGGCCCCGATCGATCAGCCCCGTCCCGCGAGCGGCGAGGCGACAGGCGCACTGCTTGTGGAACTGCTTCGCAACTCGCCATTGCATCGACTCGACTTCAAGCGATTGACCCTTCCCACGATCGTTCGCCGCATCGAGCTGTGAGGTGGCTGCTCGACACGAGCGTGCTGACGACGCTCGGGCGCACGTGCACCGACCCGAGCGTCGAAAAGTTCATTGCAGCGCAGCCGCTCGATCGTTTGTACGTGAGTTCACTGATGTTCGCGGAGCTGCGCTACAACATCGACCGGCTTTCGGACTTGTTGTGGCGCATGGAACTGGACGACTGGCTGGCTCAGAAACTGCGCCCGATGTTCGACGGCCGCGTCCTCGACATCAGTGAAGCCGTCGTTTTGAGGTGGCAATCGCTCGCCGAGGACGGGGCCAGAGTGGGTCACATGTTCTTCGCGCCGGAGCTCATCATCGCAGCCACCGCCGTCCATCACGGCCTCACGATCGTCACTCGTGATACGAAGGAGTACAAGCTGGCCGGCGTACCGGTCATCAATCCCTGGTCCGATCAGTGAATTGCGCAACGGCGTGAGGTGAAATGCAACTCGGCATCGTGGGTCTACCGTTTTCCGGCAAGTCGACGCTCTTCCAGGCGGTGACGCGGACGCATCTCGATCGCACCGTCGCCGGCAAGGGCGATCCGCACCTCGGCATCGCGAAGGTTCCCGATCCGCGGCTCGATCGCTGCTCGGCGCTGTTCAAGCCGAAGAGCACCGTTCACGCGACGATCGAGTTCGTCGACGTCGCCGGTCTGCAGAAAGGCGCGAGCGGGACGACGCAGTTCACGACCGGCTTCCTCTCCGCGGTCAAAACGAACGACGCGTTGATTCAGGTCGTACGCATGTTCAATGACGACGCGGTGCCGCATCCGGAGGGAAGCATTGATCCGCTCCGCGACGCCGCCACGTTCGAGACCGAGTTCATCCTCGGCGACATGGCCATCGTCGAGGCGCGCATCGAGAAGATTCACAAACAGCTCGGCCGCACGCACGACGATCAGATGAAGCGCGAGCTTCCGGTGCTCGAGAAATGTCTCGCGCTGCTGCACGAGGAGAAGCCGCTGCGCAACGAGGAGCTGACGAAGGAAGACATTCAGATCCTCAAGCCGTATCAGTTCCTCACGCTCAAGCCGATGCTGATCGCGCTGTCGTTCGACGAGTCGCAGCAGTCGATCGTCGAGCAGGAGGTCTTTCGTGTCGCGTCCGCGAAGGCCGGCCTGCGCACGCGCATCGTCGCGTTCTTCGGCAAGATCGACATGGAGATGTCGGAGCTCTCCGGCGAGGACGCGAAGGTGTTCATGGCCGAATACGGCATCGCCGAATCCGCGCTCGACACGCTCATTCGCGAAGCCTACGCGTTACTCGGCCTGCAATCGTTCCTCACCGTCGGCGAGGACGAGTGCCGCGCCTGGACGATCCGCATCGGCTCGACCGCGCAGGAAGCCGCAGGCGTGATTCACAGCGATCTCGCACAGAAGTTCATCCGCGCCGAGGTCGTGCACTACGACGACTTCATCGCCGCGGGCGGCTCATTCGCCGCCGCCAAGGATGCGGGTCACTGGCGCCTGGAAGGGAAGGCGTACGTGGTGCGGGACGGGGACATCCTCAACATTCGGCACGGGTGATCATTCGGGACTGATGCGGTGCTCGATCACTGTGATCCGGTGCTCGTGGTTCACGACCATTGCGTGATCGTCAAGCCTCCGCACGATCAGGTCGCTGAGATTGAGCATCGCGTCCTTGAGCGATCTGACCTCTGGCAGTAGAAGACTCTCGTGTTCCATGAAGTTCCGGGCGAGGAACCCGATGGCTTCGTGGTGGTCAGCGAGCCGCCGATCGATCCCCTCGAGTCGTCCATCGATCGCTTCGAACCCTTCATCGACGCGTTCGAACCCGCGTGAGACGCGTCGTTCCAGAAAGTCGACACGTCCATCCAGCGAAGCAAGGTGCGTATTCGTTTGATCGACGCGCACGTTCAGTTGATCGACGCCCGCGCTCAAATGATCGACGCGCGCGTTCAGTTGATCGATACCCGCGCCCACGCGATCAATTCCCAAACTCAGGCGATCGACGCGCACGTTCGTCTGCTTCGCTTCCTCACGGATGTCCTTCAGAACTTCGAGAACCGTTTCATCCATGGCAAACGATGGTACCTCGGACTTTGCGCGATTCCGAGGACTCTGCGCGGGGTAGAAACGGATGCGTTCCGTTAGATCCCCAGCACCTGCATCGCCGCTCCCACCGCCACGATCAGCGCGCCGGCGGTGGCGTGGCCGAAGCGGTCGATCCAGGTCGCGTTGAAGGCGCGCGCGCCGGCGTGGGCCGTTGTCGCGAGCGCGACCATTGTCGCGATCGTTGCGAGCTCGTAGGCGAGGACGACCGCGATCACGGTCGGCCATCCGGCGCTCGCCGCGGCGACGATCATCGGGATCACAGCGACGCATGGGTCGGCGGAGAACAGCACGAACAGCGACCACTCCGTGAGGCCGTGGTCGTGATCGTTGTGGCCGTGCGAGTGGTGATGATCGTGCGCGTGCACGACCGACAGCGGGTCGCGGCGGAAGCTGCGGCGCAGACCCCAGATCATGTAGATCGTGCCGAAGCCCATCAGGATCCACGTCGCGAATCCTTCGAGGTGGCCGCCGATGAGCTGCATCGCGCCGAGACCGAGGAACACGGCGAGGATGCCGAGGGCGGCGGAGATCGTGACGTGGCCGATGCCGCAGACGATCGTCGTCCGCGCGGTGCGCCACGCGCTCCAGTGCCGCGCGCGGCCGAGCGCGGCGAACGGCATCCAGTGATCGGGCGCCATCGTGTGCAGCGCACCGATCGCGGCCGCGGTCACGATCAACGTCCAGATCATGCGAGCACCGGCTCGGGCATCGCCGCGTGCTGCTGCTGCAGCCACGTGATCCAGTCGTCGACTCCGCCGTTCGCCGTCGATGCCATCGGAATCACGACGCGCTTCGGCATCACGTGCGCGAGCGCGTCGTAAATCGCGGCGATGTCGACGGAGAGGTGCGGCAGCAGATCCATTTTCGTGAGCAGAACGGCGTCCGCCTTCGCGAACATCGTCGGGTACTTCAGCGGTTTGTCCTCGCCTTCGGTGATCGCGAGGCAGACGACGTTTGCATTTTGTCCGAGGTCGTAGACGGCGGGGCAGACGAGATTGCCGACGTTCTCGATGAAGAAATACTCGACGCCGTCGAGCGGGAAGGAATGCAGCTCGTGATGAACCATGTCCGCGTCGAGATGGCAGGCCTGACCGGTCGTGATCGCGCGCGAGCGAATGCCGGCGCGCTGCAGCCGCGACGCATCGTTGTCGGTCGCGAGGTCGCCCGCCATCGCGGCGAGACGCCGTCCGTCCTGAAACGCGCGCGCGGTCGCCTCGAGCACCGCGGTCTTGCCCGAGCCGGGCGAGCCCATGAGGTTGATCGCGAAGATTCCGTGATCGAGGAAGTGCTCGCGGTTGTGCGCGGCCGTGCGGTCGTTGCGCGAAAGGATGCGGGTCTCCAGGGGAACGCTTTCACGTGGCTCGCACATCAGGCCACCTCCAGTTCGATGCGTTTGAGGATGATCTCGTCGCCGCTCGCGAGGCGCGGTTCTTCGTCGCAGAGCGTGCAGCGCAGCCGCGATCCGCGCTCGAGCGCGGCGCCGCAGCGCGAACACTCCCAGCGCGCCGGAATGCGATCGATCGTCAGCAACGCGTGCTCGCAGAGCGTCCCTTCGCGAAACACGTCGTAGGCCGTCGCGAGGAGCTCGCAGTCGACGCCGGCGAGCTCGCCGATCGAGACCTCGACGGCATGAACCGTCGCGTTCGCGCGTGCGCCGACCGCGGCCTCGACCGAATCGACCAGCGACTGGATGATCGAGTACTCGTGCACTAGCTCACTCCGAACTTCGGCTGACGCTTCGCGAAGAAGGCGTCGATGCCTTCCGCGAAGTTCTGTCCGTCGGCGATGCGCGCGAGGCTCTCCAGCTCGCGGTCGAGATGCACGTCGAGCCGGTCCATGCCGGCCGCCTGGTTCAGCAGTTCCTTCGCGATCCCGATCGCCTCGGTCGGCCCCGCGGCGAGCTGGCGCGCGACGTTCTGCACGTCGCGCTCGAACGTTTCGGTCGGATAGACAGAGGTGATCAGGCCGATGTCGAGCGCACGATTCGCGGTGATGCGCGGATTGAGAAGGAGCAGCTCCATCGCACGGCGCAGTCCGATGAGCCGCGGCAGCATGAACGTCGAGCTCTCCGCGCCGGTGAGACTGGTCTTCGAATACGCCCACTCGAACGTCGCGCGCTCCGACGCGATCACGAGATCGCACGACATCGCGAGGCCGAAGCCTCCCGCCGCGGCGATGCCGTCAACCGCGGCGATGAACGGCTTCGACGCGCGGCGAATCTCGGAGATTGTGCTGTGGATGTACTCGAGGATCTGTTTAAAGACCTGGCCGTAGTGCTCATGTAGCCCCTCGCCCCGCTCGGCGGGGAGAGGGTGGCGCGAAGCGCCGGGTGAGGGGCGCAAGTATCCGAGATCGCGTTCCGTGCCTCCCTCGCGGATGTACTTCAGATCCGCGCCGCTGCAGAACACGCCGCCTTCGCCGCGGATCACGACCGCGCGGATCGTACCGTCGCGCGCGAGCTGCAGGCCGGCCTTGCGAAGATCGCGTGCGGTCTCGACGTCGAGCGAATTGAAGCGCTCGCGGCGATCGATGGTGATCGTGCCGACGGCATCGCTCACATCGATGCGGATGTTTTTCACGCGGCCACCTTCTCGGCGATCCGTTCGACCGCGGCCGCGGCGAGCGCGCCCCACGCGCTGCGCATCATCCACTCGCGCTGCGCGTACGCGTACGCGCGCACGATGTCGTGATGTCCCGCGGCGACCGCGTCGTGAACGAACGGCGCGACGGGAAACGCTTCGCTGCGCGCGATGACCGGACCGGCATCGAGCTGCGCCGTGACGATGTGCGCGGCGCTGCGCGTCTCGCGCTCGCCCGCGTAAATCGCATCGCGCGTCGCGTGCAGTCCGGGATAGTGCGGCAGGTCGCTGTCGTGCAGATTGATAACGCGATCGGGAAACGCCGCGAGCAGCGGCTCGGTGACGATGTAGAGGTAGCCGAGGAGCAGGACGGCGTCGATGTCGCGCGCGAGAAGAATGTCCGCGGTCTCGCGATCGAAGGCCATGCGATTGCCGACGGGTCGTCGCTGCAGCACGCAGTCGATCGCAAGGCGGCGCTGCAGGTCCTCGAGACCGGGAGCGCGATTCGACGTGAGGACCGCGATCTTCAGCATATGCGTGGGAGGGGCTCGCCGTCGGGCTCCGCGAGCAGTCGTTTGCCGAAACCGGTGTCGAGAATGATCGAGCCCGCACGCTCCGCGATGCAGGTGCCGATGACCGTCGCGTTGCGCCCGAGCGGATGCGCCCGCAGCAGCTCGACGGCGTCCGCCGCCGCCTCGGCCTTCACGCCGAGGATCGCTTTGCCTTCGTTCGCGACGTGCAGCGGATCGATGCCGAGGAGCTCGCCGACGGAGCGAACGGCGGGCGTGACGGGAACGGCGCGCTCCTGCACGAGGACGCCGACGCCGCTCTTCGAGCTCATCTCCGAGAGCGCGCTCGACACGCCGCCGCGCGTCGGATCCTTCATCGCCGTGATCGCGTCGGGGAACGCATCGAGCACCGATGCGATCAGTGAGTTGAGCGGCGCGACGTCGGACACGAGATCGCTTTCGAAATCGATTCCGTGACGCGCGGCCATCACCGCGAGCCCATGCTCGCCGATGGAGCCCGTGACGATGATGCGATCACCGGCGCGGAGGCCGTTGTCGCGGACGAGCGTCTTCGTCAGACCGATGCCGCAGGTGTTGATCACGATGCCGTCGAGCTCACCGCGGCCCATGACCTTCGTGTCGCCGGTGACGACCGGCGCGCCGGATTCGCGGCATGCGGCGAGCATCGATCGCTGAATCTTTTCGAGCGAGTCGAGAGCGAAGCCTTCCTCGAGAATCACGCTGCAGGTGAGCGCGGTGACCGTCGTAGCACCCATCATCGCGAGATCGTTCACGGTGCCGCAGACGGAGATGCGTCCGATGTCGCCGCCCGGAAAAAAGATCGGATGGATGACGTGCGAGTCGGTGGTGATGACGAGCCACTGATCGCCGATACGAATGGCCGCGCCGTCGTCCATCGCGCCGACGCCAACCCCTTCAAACGGCAATTCGGCGAAGTCGCGCACGAAGAGTTTCTCGATCAGCGCGCGCATCGCGCGGCCGCCGCCGCCCTGTTTCAGCGTGATGCTGGGAGCCATGATGCTCATGCGGACACCGCCTCGAGATCGGGAACGCCGCCGTAGAGGTGCCAGATCTTGCACGTGCCTTCGTTCGACACCATGCACGCGCCGATCGGGTTCTCCGGGACGCATTCGCGATTGAAGAGCTTGCAGTCGCGCGGGTTCTTGATGCCGGCCATGATGTCGCCGCAGATGCACTGCCGCGCGAGCGCGGGCGGCGCGAAGTCCCACAGCGAGGCGAGGTCGATCGGGAAACGCTTCCGCGCGTCGATGTGCGCGAACTCGTCGCGCAGGCGGAGATTGCCGTTCGGCACGTGCGCGATGCCGCGCCACCGCCCGCCGACCGGACGGAAGACGCGCCACAGCAGCTCCTGCGCGGGCTGATTGCCTTCGGTCGTGACGCAGCGCGGAAACATGTTCACGACCTTCGGTGTCTTCGCGCGAATCAGCTCCACGAGCTCGACCAGTCCGGCCATGATGTCGAGCGGCTCGAAGCCGGCGATGACGACCGGCACGCCGTGATGCTCGACGAACGATTCGAAGATCGCCGAGCCGGTGATCGTCGCGGCGTGACCCGCGGCGAGGAATCCCTCGATGCGCGACTCCGGCATCTCCGCGACGATCTCCATCACCGGCGGGATGTATTTGTGCGCGGAGAGCACCGAGAAGTTCGGCGGCGGATCGTCGAGGATGACCGCCGCCGTGGCGACCGCGGTCGTTTCGAATCCGGTCGCGAAGAGCACGACTTCCTCTTTCGTTTTCCTCGCGAGCTCGACCGCCTGCCTCGGGCTGTAGATGATCTCGATCTTGGCGCCGCTCGCCTGCGCGTCCGCGAGCGACTTCACGGTGCCGGGCACTTTGAGCATGTCGCCGAACGTCGCGATTCGCGCTCCCTGCTCCGCGATCAGCACTCCCTCATCCACCTCGGGCACATCCGTCACGCAGACGGGACATCCCGGTCCCATGATCACTTCGAGTTTTTTCGGGAAGAGCGAGCGAAGGCCGAACTTCGCGATGGCCTGCTCGTGACTGCCGCAGACGTGCATCACCGCCGTCGGCCCGGTCTCCTCGACGAGCGCCGCCAGTCTCGCCGCGAGCGAGCGCGCGAGCTCCGGATCGCGGAACTGCAGCGGCTCGTTCTTCATCGCGTTCCCGCGATCTCGCTGCGCACGTCGCTGGTCATCAGATCGTCGACGTCGTCATTGAGCAGCGTTTCGTACAGCGCGAGCGTTTCGTCGACCGACTCCGGCGGAATGCGCCGGATCGCGAAGCCGACGTGATTGAGGATGTAGTCGCCCGCCGCGACCGGCTCGTCGATGATGTCGAGCCGCACTTCCTTGCGAACGCCCCAGAAATCGACCGTTGCGACGGCGTCATGCACTTCGATCACGCGGCCGGGGACACCTAGACACATGCGATGAGCTCCTGTTTCTTCGCGACATTCCGACCAATCCGCGCATTCGCGACGAACGCCTGGCCGAGCGCGATGCCGCCGTCGCCCGGGGGGACTTCGCGATTCATGAAGACGCGTGCAAACGGCCGGAGTCCGTCGATGACCGACTCCGCGAGGCGCGCGTTCTGAAAGCAGCCGCCGCTGAGCACGACCGGCACGTCGCCGTACGCGAGTGCCGCGCGCGCGATCTCGACCGTCGCCGCGGCGATGGTGTTGTGAAAACGTGCGGAGATCGTCGCCGGCGATTTCCACGCGATGAGATCGTCGACCGCGGCGCGAAC
>Ga0075425_100003587_pt1 | contig 15785 bp, 13 predicted proteins | sample SoiMethybrSBSTD4_FD_75300 | JGI IMG/M metagenome (GOLD analysis project Ga0075425, IMG submission 75300) | Bulk soil microbial communities from a Populus tree surrounding site in Tennessee, USA - Soil MetaG P. TD hybrid SBSTD4 | ecosystem: Environmental > Terrestrial > Soil > Tree plantation... | reverse complement strand
GTCTTGTCGAAGGTGCCGACCGGCTGGATCTGCCACACCCGCGACCCGTCCGCCTGCGGCTTCGTGGTGTCGAGGTCGAAGAGGATGGTGCCGTCGGAGTTGTGGATGTGCTGGCTGGTGATCGGGCCGGTGAGGCCGGAGTAGGAGTAGCGCAGCACGGCGGCGGTCTGGTCCTTGGTCAGCGTCAGCGTCGCCGAGCCGGAGCCGCCGCTCGTGGCGCCGACCTGCGGCGTGAGCGTCGCGAGGAAGAGCGTTCCCCCGTCCTCGGAAGGTGGAGGGGGCGGCGGCGGTGGCGCGGTAACGGTGTAGAGGCCGGAGGTGACGCCGCTCGCCGTGAGGCCCTTCTTGTAGGCGAACGCCTTGAGGGTCGTCGTAGCGGTGAGCTTGATCGGGCCTTTGTAGACCGGGCTCGTCTTGCGCGACGGGCTGGAGCCGTCGGTCGTGTAGTAGATCGTCGCGCCGGCCGTGGCGCTCGTCATGGTGACATTGACCGGCGAAGGGTGGGTCCCGGGTGGGGGAGCGAAGACCGGCGCCGCCACCGTGGCCTTGGACGCCGCGGCCACCGCTTGCGGCGGACCGTGATGGTCCTGTGCCAGCACCGGCATCGCCAACCAGAGCAGACTCGCCAGCATCGCTCCGCTACGCCGTCTCATGGTGCCCTCCGATCTCGCTGCACCGAATCCGGGGTGCCGCTGACGGATGAAACCCCCGGACCGGCGGTTTCCTGCGGGTCGATCCAAGGATACATTGAACCTCGGCTATGAGCCACCGCCGTCTCCTCGAACGAGCAGCGGTGGCTTTTTTCATTGTTTGAAGCCGCCAAACATTGTTTTTTCCCGTCAAACAATGTTTGAGCCGAAAAAACATTGTCCGGGAATGCTCACACATTATTTTTTGGCCTGAAACATTGTTTGGTCCAAAAAAACAATGAAAAAACAGAAAAAACAATGTTCTAGGGATTCCGGTCGCCAAATGGGCCGGTACCCCGAAGCAGGCGCAAGAAAGGCGGAAAAATCCCGCGGAAGTGACCGGAAAGGGGCTTCTCCTGAGGGAGAGAGGTGCTTGTTCAGAGGGAAAGAGCGGAAAAGTGGGTTGATCTGCGATTTGGGTATTGACAGGCGGCTCCGGTCTGAGGTAAGTTTTTTCCCGTCGTCGCTGTATAGAGTCCGGAAGTTGCAAACCTGGATGGGCATGGAGCCCGGCCGAGGTCATGGAAGGAGGTGGCATGGACAGAAATCGAGGACCTCCCATTGGGGAGGGCAGGAATCAGCCAGGAGCCCGTGCGCCCGAGAGGCGGCGGGAAACAGGAAGCCAAACCATCGGACCGCGGGATGTCCTGGTGGGAAGTAGAGGCTGTAGCAAGAAACAAACGGTCAACCCTAAAAAAGGAGAAAGACATGAGAAAGGCACAGACGTTCGCGAAGAAGATCACCGAGTGGGAGCTGGTCAACGCCAACATCGAGCCGCACCTGGCCGAGATGCCGCACCTGCAGGAGATCGTGACGGCCATCCAGGCGCTCATCGCCGAGGCGAAAGGCCTCGACGCCGAGCAGGAGGTGGCGCGAGGGCGGTTCCAAGACGTCATCCACAAGCGGCAGGACGTGGAGAAGCGTGGCGAGACCCTGCGCCGCCGGGCGGCTTCCCATCTCAAGGGGAGCTTCGGGTTCAGCAGCGACGAGCTGGTGAAGTTCGGAGTCCGTCCCCGGCCGACGGGTCCGCGCAAGCGTAAGGCGCCGGCGGTGCCCCCGCCGACTCCGGCTCCCAAGACCTAGTCCCGTCAACCGCAGCACCCCATAACACCCCAAGGGGCGGCCCAGCAGCACGGGCCGCCCCTCTGGGCATGGCGTTCCTTGAAAACTGAATCTGATGCCCGCGGAACCGTCGTCCTCCCGCCTTGCGGCTCAGCTTGCCGCCAGGCGGGAGGCATTTTCTTCAACCAACGGGTTCGCTGTGCCAGTGTTCGTGCTCGATGACCCTGCGCACCTCCCAGGCTTCGTTCAGGCGGACGAGCACCAGATACTGACTGTAGCCCCAGTACGCATAGCGGACGGTGTGGAGCGCCAGGCCGTGATCGCCGCTGGGTGCAATCTGAGTGGTCAGGGTGTTATAGGGAACCTTTTTCGGATCGCGATAACCTTCCCGTTGGAAGTGAAGCGTCCGCCATGCCTGCGCCGCGGCGTCCGCACTGGGTCCCGCGCAGCGCTTTTGCGGGCGCGAGACGAAGTTCTGCTTCGCGGCCCAGGCGTCGACCAGAGCGTCGTCCTGGGGATCGCCGAGAAAGGCGAGAAGCAGCGCCGCCCGGTCTTGCTCCGCGTTGAGATTCTCATGCTTGAGCCGCGCCGGCTCCGCCGGCAACAGCGCGCGCAGCCGTTCTCGCAGTGCCTCGAGGAACGGCAGCACCTGTGCTATCGGCAACTCGTCGCCGACCGTGCCCATGGAGGGCGTGAGGAGATCCCTGGCGAGCTCCCGGAAATGTGCCGGATCGGATTGCGCCGCCAGCTCTGTGAGGTACTCGCGGTCGATGTTGCGGGTGAGGCGGATCTGGTAGACGCCGTCCTGGTCCGGCGAAGCGCCATACAGGGACCAGCGCTGAAATCCCGGGTGCTCTATGGTCAGCGAGAGCTCCTTGACGGGCTTGGATAGCGGCATCTCGAACCGGCCCTGCGCATCGCTGCGGGAGGGACCGAGAGTCACGGGACTGTCCACCCGCACCAACACCCCGGCGACGGCGTGCCCCTGCAAGTCCGTGACCTCTCCAACCGCCACCGGGCCCGCACCGGCCATCCCGGCGGCACTGCCGATCAGGTGCGCTCCCAGGAAGATCGCCCGCATGAGCATGGCGATGATCATACGCGTCCTTGACGGGTCCCGGTGGCGGGCGTAGAGTCCCGGCCAGCTTTTTCTGCCAGCCGGGAGCCCTACGGAGGATCACGCGCCGATCCCGATTCCGTCCATCATCTCGCCAAAAGGAGAAGTCGATGCCGAACCTTGACACCGGCAACACCGGGTTCATGCTGTTGTGCTCCAGCCTCGTCATGCTGATGACTCCGGGCCTGGCGTTCTTTTACGGCGGCTTAGTGGGGCGCCGCAACGTGCTCGCCATCATGATGCAGAGCTTCGTCTCGATGGGATGGACCACCGTCCTCTGGTGGGTCTGCGGTTTCTCGCTGTGCTTCAGCGGCGACCTCAAGAGCGGCACGGACTTCGCGGGGATCCTCGGCAATCTCGACTGGGCGTTCCTGCGCCATGTGACGCTCACGTTGCCGAGCCCGAACAACACCATCCCGATGCTCGTTTTCTGCGCCTACCAGATGATGTTCGCGATCATCACGCCGGCCCTCATCACCGGCGCCTTCACCAACCGGGTCACGTTCAAGGCCTACATGCTGTTCCTCACCGGCTGGCTGCTCTTCGTGTACTTCCCGTTCGTGCACATGGTCTGGGGCGGCGGGCTGCTGGCGAGTTGGGGAGTGCTCGACTTCGCGGGCGGCATCGTGGTTCACAACATCGCGGGGATCGCGGCGCTCGCCTCGGTGCTCTACGTGGGCCGGCGTAACGTGAAGGACGCCGGGCCGCACAGCATTCCACTGGTGGCGCTCGGCACCGGCCTGCTGTGGTTCGGCTGGTACGGCTTCAACGCGGGCAGCGAGTTCCGCGTCGACTCGGTGACCGCGGTGGCCTTCATCAACACCGACCTCGCGGCCTCTTTCGCGGCCATCGCCTGGCTGGCCATGGACTGGATGACCGCGAAGAAGCCGAAGTTCCTCGGCCTTCTCACCGGCGCGGTGGCGGGCCTGGCCACCGTCACGCCGGCGGCGGGCTACGTCTCCCCGGCCAGCGCGGCCCTCATCGGGATCGTATCGGGGATCGTCTGCTTCGCTGCGGTGGCGCTCAAGAACCGGATGGGCTGGGACGACGCCCTCGACGTCTGGGGCGTGCACGGTGTCGGCGGGTTCCTCGGGATCGTCCTGCTCGGCGCCCTCGCCACCACGTCGTTCAACCCGAACGGCGTCAACGGTCTCTTGGCGGGCAACCCGCACTTTTTCTTCGTTCAGTTGGGGGCCGTGCTCCTGTCGTCGGCGTGGGCTTTCGTGTTCACGCTCGCGATGCTCTGGCTCATCAACCGGATCACGCCGGTGCGCGTCGCCGGGGCGACCGAGGAGGTCGGGCTGGACGAAGGGCTGCACGGCGAGCGCGCCTACCTGGAGGAAGGAGCGGCGTGACGGAGCACGGTCCGACAGACAACGGTCGCCGATCTTCGTCAACGCGCAGATCGCGGTCGGCTAGGAGCCCTGAGGGGGCGGCTTGACAGCTCCTGGCCAGATGTGACAGATTTCTGTCATGCAGACAACGCTTCGTTTGGATGACGAGCTTTACCGGCAAGCGAAGGCCCAAGCAGTGGCTCAGGGCATCAGCGTAACCAAGCTGGTGGAAGAGGCGATTCGGGAGCACCTTTCCAAACCACCTGCCGCGCCGCGTCGCCGCCGAATCCACCTTCCCGTCTCAACGGCGACCGGAGGCTTGCGGCCGCAGTTCCGCACTCTCGAGGAAGCCGTAGCTGCTGCCGATCTCACGGACGACCTGCGCAGAGCTCGCTGAGAATGGACCTGCTGGACGCGAACATTCTCATCGGGACGTTCCGGCGAGACGATCCCGATCATTCCACTCTGAAAAATTGGTTGGAAGAGACGCTCAATAGCGGGTCTACCGTAACCTTTCCTCCGCTGGTGGAAGTGGCTTTCCTGCGGATCGTTACACACCCTGACATCTTTCCCACTCCTTCTCCTTTTGAGGAGGCCGTCGGATTTCTGAGGGTGATCCAGGAGAGCGGGCTTTTCCGCGAGACGCAGTGGAACCAGCGGATACGCGCGCAGTGGAGGCGCTGGTGTCAGGACCTTGGCTTGAAGGGGAACGATGTCAACGATGCCTACCTGGCAGCCACAGCCGCCGAGTCGCATTGCCGATTGGTCAGCCGGGACGGAGGATTCGTTCGCTTCCCCGGACTCGACTGGTGGAATCCCACCGGCTCGCGGCATTGACTCCGGGCCGCTTCTTTATCTCCGAGTCCTGCGGGACGGTGAAGGCTGCTGAGCCGCGATCGCGCCGCGAGCACTCCGGTGGTCAGGGTCGTGGCTTCAGTCCGGCAAGGTCGTCGCCGAGCGGAATCTCCTTACCCTGCTGCCGGTAGGCAAGGATCATCTCCTGGAGAGCATCCTGCAGCATCGACCGGCACTCCTCGACGCCGGGGCCCTCCGTGGCCACCTCCGGCCACTCAACGAGTTGGCCCAGGTAGCCAGAATCGATTTCCGTGTAGCGGGCGGTATAGCTCCTGACCATCAGAGGTTCCTCGCCAAGGCATCTTACACGGTCTTGCGAGCGATCTGGGCGATACCCTTGGCCCGAGCGATATCCGCCAACGCTGCCGCTACGAGCGCGGGATCGCCTTCCTCCAGCACGGCCTCCAGATAGGCCGCCATGTCCTCCTCAGTTTTGAGGTGTTCGGCCACATCCCAAGGTCGAGTTCGAGTCTTTGCCATCATGATCTCCTACAGCTCTATAGAATACCTGAAAGCGTGGCCCGGCTTGGCGAGCGGCAGTCACTGCCAGATAATGGGGACATGGCGAGACTTCCCGATGCGGTCCTCGACACCATCCGCGAGCGGCTAGAGCGGCGGCCGGAGATCCTTGAGGCCTACTTATTCGGCTCGCAGGCGCGGGGCGATGCGATGCCCCACAGCGACATCGACGTCGCCGTCTACGTCGATCGCGAGCGCCTGCCGCCGGCTCCATGGGGATATGCCGCCGACCTCATTACGGATCTCATGTCCGCACTCGGCCGCAATGAGATCGACGTCGTCGTCCTCAACGACGCTCCGCCGCTTCTCTATCACCGGGTCCTGCGCGACGGCGAGCGCCTGATGAGCCGCGATCTCGCCGCGACCACGACGCGCGAGGGCTACGCCATTTCGCGTTACTGCGACTACCTGCCGGTTCTTCGCAGGATCGACCGCGAACTGGATCGCCGCCTGGACGACGGCAGCTTCGGACGATGAGCCCCGGACGGCCTTGATGCGGCTGCTGGCCGGCGTCTTCTGCTGGCCTCCGGCCGAAGCGATGGAGCAAACTTCTCTCTGGTCAAAGGGCAAAGGTGGGAGCGGCTGCGGAGCGAAGGCGGCTCAAGGGTGGTGGGATGAAGCCGGATGAAGCCCCCGCTCGCCCTTGCCTTGCATCATCGTGTCGTGATATAGTAGTATCAATTAGCCGTAAGGAGATGTCCGGAACCTGACCGACGAACCAAAGAGGTCTCCTATTCGATGAGCGTCCGAGTTCTATGTTACGTCCTTATTGCCATTGCAGTCGTCATCTTGACGGGTGTAGGTTATTCCTACCTGCTTGTACAATGGTGGGGCTTTTGGCCTGACGCAGCAGCGTTCGGAGATTCGTTCGGTGCCCTGTCCTGTATCTTCTCAGCTCTCGGCTTCATAGCGGTCTTAGTCGCCTTGTCTATGCAGTACAGGCAGATAAACGAAGGAGCACTCCAGACACGGGTTACTGTCCAGCTTCAGCTTCTCTTGGCTTACCTGCTTTCCGATGCCGTAGCTCCAGCCGATAAGGCGCAACTCGGCCGAGTGCTGGAAGCTGCTGTCAACAAGATTTCGCCGGATCTGCTAGCCGGGTTAGACAAGGACAAAAAGAATGGATGATCGCCAGCAGCTGAAGGGCTTGCTTCGAGCAATTCATACCTACCAAGTTGACGCTTCGACTGGGGGATTCGTTGATACAGCGACCACCGAACGCTTGGATGAGAGGAGCTTTCTTGAGAAACTTTATGTCAGCCGCGGCGGGGACATAGAAGATAGGATAATGCAGCAAATTGCCTTTAGGCAAAATGTTGTTTGTATTTTTGGTGAACGCGGCTGCGGGAAGACCTCATTGCTTCGTTCACTCCGAGCCAAATTACAGGCTCTCGGAAAGCGTGTTGTATTAATAGATCTGAAGGTACTATGGGAACAGATAGCAGGTCTTGCAGGCGATCCGGTCGAGGAGGCCTCCGTTGGTAAATTGGAATTAATGTTTTCGCGCGCTCTCCGAGATGCGCTTCTGCGCGAGCTCTGGCCGGGACAGTATGAACGTGACCAAATGCACGCTTGGCTTCTGGCAGGGCCTGATGGAGATGAACTTCCACGCTTCACTACACTAGATCCTGTCATCAGTGAAGCACGCCATCTCGGACGGATGGCCTCAGGTGCGACGCATGAGCTCCGATCCAAAGCAATTCTAAACTTAATCCTAGATGCACCACACGAACTGCGGGGGTTAGTGAAGCAACTCCTCGGTATTGTAACCGCCTCTCAACTGGCACGCTGCTTTGCTCGTATGAATCCAACGACAGATCTGGTGGTCATTTATGACAACGTAGATCGAATCCCTAAAATTGCCCCGCAAAGCACCTTTCTCAGAATTGTAAATGATTTCCAATTAGCCGCTGCGCCGCTTGTCGCATCAGTCATCGGAATTAGGCCAGAGAACTTAAGAGCAGCCGGTGCTAGGCCTAATAAGGCGGGAGACATTTGGCATGTCAACTTTCTTGAAAGTTCTTGGCCTGGATTTGGCCTTCTCGCACCTGAAACTGAGCACCTGCAATCGATACTTGTCCGGCGCCATGAATATTTTTCATTGCTAGCTGGAAACAGAGAGGTGACTTTTCTGGCTTCTGCGGTTCGTCTCCATCGAGAGCTGTTATCAGAAATCTCCAGAGAGTCGCTACTGCTGCTGGTTAACGGGAACCTCCGCGCCGCAAACGGTTTGTACGCTGATTTTCTACCGTTCTTGTTGGATTTGGAATGGAGATTTCCAGATCACTTCATGAAAGCTCTCGGGGCGGGCAAAACAGAGAATCACCTCCAGACGCTTATGTATTATTGGATTAGGGAGTATGGGCCTGCCAATGACATACCGATTCACGACTTCGAACGAGACGCATTGGGAACCGGCCGGGAAAACCGGGTGATGGCGACGGCTTCGCTGGAACACCTCGTTATGGTTGCTATCTTGAACTTGCATCCGGACTCCGAAAAACTGCCTCAGGATGGATGGACAGGATGGCCTAGAATTCAATCTGTTATTCAGAGGCTAAGAGTATTGGGATATAAAACCGGGGAGATACAGACTGCTATAGAAAGCCTGTGTGGCGAGCCTGGTGAGCCCGCTGAGACTCTAGCAATAGAAGAAAAAGGGGGAGGCGGGCGAGTAAGGCTGACGCGCGCTGGCCGCCATTTGCTTCTTGAGGTTTATAATAGAATAGGTTTCATTTGGACTCCGGCAATGCGATGGTACTCCCGAGACGGGAGGCGAAAGTCAAAGGAATACTTTGAGCTAAGCACTAATGAGCGAATTGGAATTTTGGCCGACTACCTTGAGGTAAGGGCGAAGAGGCATATCCGGCTATTGGCGAATATACGGCAACGCCTTGGCCGGGAGAATAAGAGATGGCTTGTTCAATATAGGCAATGGTTTGGAGTCGGAGGAAATCTTCAGATTGAACGACTTCTGTGGTCTGCGCATCAGTTTTATTTGTGGAACTTTGACCATAAGCAGGGTCCATTTATGAATACCCTTGGCATATATCATGACTGCTTGCGAGAGCTTGAATTGGGGGATACGACCGGCAAGATGAATGTTGAGAAACTCTGGAGGAGAATGGCCAATAATCATAGGTACCTTCAGGAACCTAGTCGGCTACAGTCAACAGCAACAGGTCGTAGGTGAGAAAGTAGGCACCAAGTGCCGTCTCGCCCTCGCTGCCTCAGCCTCGCCTGAAGATCGGCATCGAGCAATACGATCATGTCGACGGGAAAAGCTTGCGGCTCGAGGGGCGATCCTCATCCAGAGCCTGCTTGAGGAAGGAGAACGTCTCACGCTGCTCCCGTTCGTCCCCAGCGAGCAAGACCCTGAGCGAGCTGACGACCTCCTCGATCTCTTGCGGCTGGTCAGAGATCTCCTTGGTGTTTCCGACTCTAGTTGCGCTCATGGCAGACTACCTCCGCTTTGAAGCTTACCATGGTGGACGCCGAGTAGAGGGGCCGCAGCGCCAAAGAATTGCACCGCCGCGGCGCTCCTTCACCGCCCCGCCTACCGCACCTTCTTTCCCTCCGGCCCCAGCGCGGCGAGGCGCTGCTGGGCCAGGTGGTGAGTGGAGATGGCTTCCGCCCCTTCACCCTCTTCTGGCGTAACGCGCGTGTAATAACGCCGGGCCGCGTCCGGCAAGCCGAAGTGCTCGGCAAGACGACCGAAGACGTACCAGTCGAAGGGCTGGGGGCTCTTGCCGGGCTTGAGCTCCAGCGCCTGCAGGATGAGCTTGTAAGCCTCGCCCGTCTTGCCCAGCTCCGCGTAGAGCGAAGCCAGCGTGTGGAGGGAGGAGGCGTCGTTGTACTGGCCTAGCGTCGCGGCCCGCTGCGCGTTCTCGATGGCGCGGTCGTCCACCTTGCCGTTGACCAGCGCGATCCAGGCGAGGTTGTTGAAGACCATGGCTTCCGCTTTGCCGCTGTCGGCGAGCTTTTGCAGGTATTTCGTGGCCTCTTCGGTTTTTCCCTGATGCTCGGCTACGGAGTCGAGGGCCAGCAGGGCCAACGAGTCGTCCGGGGCCTTCGCCAGACGCTGCTCGGCGACCTGGCGCATTTCGTCCCAACGCCCGAGACGCGCGAGCGCCAGGTTGAGGAGGATGGCGGCATGCCGGGAGTCGGGGAATGCGGTGACGAACCGCCGCGCCACGTCGGCCATATCGGTATAGCGCTTCTGGCCGCCGTAGGCCATGGCGAGGCTCACGTCGAGCGCCGTCCGCCGCGCGCCTTCCGGCGCCGCATCCCGGCAGGCGAGGAGCAGGGGCGCCGCCTTGGCGGATGCCTCGCTGCCGGCCAGCAGGCTCGCCGCGGCGCAGCGCACCTCCTCGGCTGGAGCCTCCGCACCTTGGGTCCACAGCGTCACGAAGGGCGGAGTGTCGAGCGGATCGTCGCCGCCGGGGCTCTTCACCTCTTCGCGCGCCCAGTCCAGCCACTGCCGGGCGCCGCGCAGATCGCCCCATTCCACCCGCCGCAGGGCTTCGAGTCCGAGCGTCTCGAGGACGGTGCTGAAACCGGCGAGCTTGATCTCCCGGCCTTCCCGCACCGCAAAGAGCGCCATCTGGTCGCTCGTGACCGTCGTGGTAAGGACGACCCGGTAGCCGGTGGCGTCGTCGCCGGTGACGGTTTGCCGAAACGCGGCCAGCGCCAGGTCGAGCCCCGCGTCGGGCGGGATCTCTTTCTGCTCCAAGGCGCCGCGGAAGGACTCGAAGCCCTCCGCGAGATCCTGACGGCCCTTCGCATCGAAGCCCTCGAGGATCTCGCGGCTGAAAAGATCCAGGACCTTCTGCGATGGGTCCGGTCCGGATTCAAACAACGCGACGATCATCCGCTGCGCCACGCTGGCGGGCTCGTCGAGGTTGAAGGTGAGGTCTTCATGGCGCCGGGTCTTGCGCAGCAGCTCCACCTGGGCGAGAACGGCGGCGGCATTGACGGACTGGCGGCTGGCCCGCTCGAGCAGGGCGGCCGCCTCCGGATAGCGGCGCATCTGAATCAGGGTAGACGCTGCATCCGCCAGGGCTTGCTGGCGTCTTCCACCATCGGCAAACCTCCGTTCCGCCTCCCTTGCCGCGGCGTCGGCGCCGTCGGTGACCGCGGCGGCCACGAGCCGCAGGGTCGAGCGGCTCTCGGTCGTCCCGAGCTCCGCCAGGAGATCTTTGAGCTCGGAGTAGCGCCCGGCCCAGAGGAGGGCGACGAGGAGATTGTCGTCCAGCGCATGCTGATCGAGATCTTTACGCAGGGCCCGGTACTCGTCGATCGCCGCCGCGAGGTCCGCCGTGGGAGCGTAGCGCGTCCCGTTTTCGTCGTGCTCGAGGAGGATGGCGAGGTCGCCGCGGGCCAGCCAATCCTGCGGGTCCAGCTCCTTGGCCTTGCGGTAGGCGGCGATGGCGCCGGCGCGGTCGAAGCCCTTGCCGAAGCGGCGCCCCAGCTCGTCGTGCTGAAGGATCCAGGCGAGATCGCGGTGCGCCGGAGCGAAGGACGGTTCGAGCGCGATGGCGCGTTTGGCTTCCTCGCGCGCCGACTCACCCATGCCGCCGGCGAGCAGCGCGCGGGCGATGCGGATGCGGGGCAAGGCCTTCTTCGGGGACAGCGCCGCCAGCGGCCGCAGCTCCTCCAGCGCTTCGCGCACCTGGCCCGCCGCGAGGTGGACCTCTCCGATCTGGTCGAATTGGAGGATCACCGCATCCTCCTTCGACACGTCGCGCACCCCGGACCGCAGGGCCTTGAACTCGTCGGGCGTGAGGCGGCGTTTATCGACGGCGAAGCGCAGGGTAGCGGTGAGAGCTCCGTCGCCCGGCGCGGCGTATTCCTCGGTCAGCGTAGTGGGGCCGAAATGGCGTACCCGCCCTTGGGGCGGCGGCTGGGGCCGGAAGCCGGCCGGCGCCACGATGTGATAGCGGATCTCGAAGCTGAACGGGCGGGTGAAGTAGTAGTCGGACTGGCGCGGTTTCTTCTCTTTCTCCTCGTCTGCCGCGAACGCGGCCGGCAGGTGCGACAGGGCCGCGGAGGGATGAAGCGCGACCACCGCGTTTTGCACGTCGGTAAAGCCCCGCTTCGCCCCCTCCGCCTCCAGCCGCAGGCGGAACGGGCGCGCGAGGTCGGCCGGATCGGAATGGTCGAGCTGCGCGAGCTTGTCGCTCAGATAGACCGAATGGACGTAAGAGGTGAGCGACTCGCGCAGGGCTTTCGCATCCTGGGCCGCGTAAGCAGCGCGCAGCGTCCGCTCGGCCATCCCCCAAAGCTCGGTCGTCTCGACGACGCGGGCCGGTCCCAGGTCGGCGAGGAAGAACTCGCGGGTCTCGACCTCGCGGTTTTCCGCCGCCGTGGCTTCGGGAGTCCGCGTCAGACCCTCGGTCGCGGGGCTCGCAACCAGGGCCAGCCGCCCCTGGTCGCCGGCCGGCAGCTCGCCGGCCCGCGCGTAGCGGTCGGTCGGATCGATCCACAGTTCCGGCGTGCCGGGGACGACGACGATCACGTGGTTGAAGGCGCCCAGGCCCGGCAGCGATTCCTCGACGTCCTGCTCGTCCTCACCGGCATTGAGCAGCGCCACCTGGGCGGGAATGTTGAGGGCGCGGAGCAGAGCGGCCAACAGCACCGCCTTGTCCTTGCAGTCGCCGAACTTGCGCCGCAAGGTCTCGGCCGGAGAGCGGGGGATGATCGTGCCGGCTCCGAGCTCGACGCCCGTATAGCGGACCTCGGTTCCCAGACGGGCGAGGAGCCGATCGATCGTCTCGCGCTGCGACGCGGCCGGGACGCCGGCGGCGTGAATGAGCTTCTGCAGCTCGGGACTGGCAGCGGTGTCCCGGATCGTCGCCTCGACGATCTCCGAGTAGCGCCGCGCCACCTCGTTCCAGGAAGCCGCGGTCGAGAAGGCGACGTAGGAGAGCCAGCGGACGTCAGGAGGCAGCCCCGGCTCGACGTCGGCGTACGGGGAGAGGTCGCGATATTCGAACGTGAGCCGTCGCCTGCCGTCCACCATCTCCTCTTGCAGGCCGTTCTCGGGAAGCCCACGGACGACGTAACGAAGCGGCAGCCCGGCCGGGGCCTCCAGCACGAGCCGGGCGTGGCGGGTCGGCACCCAGCCTCGGATGAGCTGGAGCTCCACCGTGCCGCGGTCGAAGAACGGCGCCTTGTCGCGGGTCGTCACCTCTCGCTCCACGATGGCCCCGGGACTGGCCGCGGGCAGGGGAGCGCGCAGGATGCGGCTGTCCTCGAACAGCTCCGGCTCCTGGGCCACCGCGGCTTCGGTCTCCGTCGCCGGATCGAGAGCGTGTACGGCGCCGTCCGGGGTGACGACCCGGGCTCGCAACTGCGGACGCTCCTGATACCAGGGGGACCAGTGCTCGTCGATCTCCGACCAGTGCGCATCCGCGCCGGCGTTCAGGATGCGATAGACCGACCGGCGGACGCGGGTCGCCCGGCCGTTCTCGTCGTAACTGGAGCGCGCTTCGAAAAAGAGGAGGATCACCCCGCCTTCACCGCTGCCGGCGTCGATCTGGGAGGCCGCCTGGATCATGGCGGCGGGATCGGCGACGAACGCTCCGGCCTCCCATGGCGGGGGTGCCGCGGGCTCGGCGGCAGCCAGCGGGCGTCCCGCGGCTGCCAGCAACGCGAGCGCGGCCAGCGCCGGCGAGAGACTGCGAACGAAGAAGGAAACCGGCGACGAGAGACGGCCCGCGCAGCGATTCTGAGACATCGATCCTCCCGAATGAGTGTGGTGAGCCCCGAAAGCCCTTGACGCTCTGACCGAGCCGCGCCGTTCGGCATCCGGCACCGTTCTGGAGGGGAGTGGCCCAAGGTGCTTAATTATTTCAACCATTCTCGGGCGGCGGCGGCCGGGCTGTCAATAACCAGGCCTTGAGGGCCCGCTCCGGGTCGCGTACTCTGCCGCGGAATGGCGACCATCGTTCTCATGCCGTTTCACTGGGCCGCCAGCATGAACGCCACCTTTGCGCTGGCGCGGCGGCTGCGCCGGCGCGGTCACCGTGTGCTCTACCTCGGCATTCCGGACAGCGAGAAGCGGGTGCGGAGCCAGGGCTTCGAGCTCCTTCCGGTTTTCGAGCGGGCCTTTCCCCTGGGAGCGCTGGAGGAGCAATACGCCAGCGAGGCGAGCGGCCAATCTCTCGGTCTGCCCGGCTTCAGGGACCGCGTCCTCGCGGTCTGCGAGCTCATGGCGCAAGGGGAGATCGAGCGCGCCCTGGGCCCGCTGCGGCCCGATCTGTTCGTCGTGGCGAGCGTGACGCCCTGGGTAGGAATCGGAGCCTGGAAGACCGGAGTGCCGGTGGCCACCTTCTCCAGCAGCCTCATCTCGGTCTGGGACCCGGCCGTGCCGCCGTTCCAGACCGCCTTGATCCCGGGCCGCGGCGCGCTGTCGCGACTGCGCGTCCGGTTGGCCTGGCGCCGGTTCTTTGTTCTGCAGAGGCTTTTTGAATCCCTCCGCCTCCGGATCTTCGACGACGTCAGGGAATTCGCCCGCCGCTGCGGGTATCCGCTGGAGGCCATCGACTTTCGCGTCGAGACCTGGCCGGCTCTCCGGCTCCCGAACCTGGTCTTCTGCCCGCCGGAATTCGACTTCCCGCGGCAGCGTCCCCCCGCCGGCGCGGTGTTCGTCGAGCCTTCGGTGGATACCGAGCGGCGCGACGGGGAGATCCCCTGGGAGCGGCTGCGGGACGACCGGCCGCTGGTCTATTGCGCGCTGGGCAGCGTGGCCCCCTTCAAGTACGCGCGGCCGGCCATGCCGGTCTTCCAGGCATTCCTCGACGCGCTGGCCGAGCGTCCGCACTGGCAAGGCGTGATGGCCGTCGGCCGCTACCTGGACGCCGGCGCCTTGCGCTGCCCCCCGAATGTGCTGGTGCTGCCCGAGGTCCCGCAGTTGGAGGTTCTGGAGCGCGCCTCCCTGATGGTGAGTCACGGCGGGTTCAGCAGCGTCAAGGAGTGCGTCTTCCAGGGCGCGCCGATGGTGTTGCTGCCGCTGTTCTACGACCATCCCGGCAACGCGGCGCGCGTGGTGCACCACGGGCTCGGAGTGATGGGCAGCTTTGCGGGCGCCTCGGCACCCCGGCTGGGGCAGTGGATGGACGCGGTGATGAACGATCCCCGCTACAAGGAGCGCGTGCAGCGCATGTCGCACGTCTTTCGCGATTGGGAGGCCCGCGCGCCGGGCGTCGAGCTGGTGGAGCGGATGGCTTCATCCCCGAGCCGGGGGTGAAGCGTAGCCGGCTACTCGCTCGTTCCCCATAGCTCCTCCAGCCGCCGGTCGCGCCCGCAGCCCGTGCGGTAGAACCTGTAGCGGATGGGATTCTTCTTGTAGAAGTCCTGGTGGTACTCCTCCGCCGGATAGAACGCCGAAGCGGCCACGATCTGGGTGGCGATGGGCTGCTTGAAGCGCTTCTGGACCTCGGCTTTCGAGGCCTCGGCGAGACGCTTCTGGATCTCGTCGTGGAAGAAGATCGCCGAGCGGTACTGCGTCCCGACGTCGCAGAATTGCCGGTCCTTGGCCAGCGGATCGATGTTGTGCCAGTAGACGTCCAGCAGCTTCTCATAGCCGATCTTCGCCGGATCGTAGACGATGTCGACGGACTCGGCGTGGCCGGTCCCGCCGGAGGAGACCTCCTCGTAGGTGGGATTCTTCTTCGTGCCGCCGGTGTAGCCCGAGGTGACCGAGACCACCCCGGGAAGCTGGTCGAAGGGGTGCACCATGCACCAGAAGCAGCCGCCCGCGAAGGTGGCATGGGCGAGCGGACGCCCTGAAGCTTGCGCCGCCGAGACGTTTGCGGGGCTCACCGCGAACACCGCCAGCAGGCCCGCGAAAGCCAGCCAGCCCCGAATGCAGATTCTCTTCATTTCGCTCTCTCCTTCTCTTGCCGCCACTGCATCGTACGTGCCGTCCAGGCTGACGGATTCTCGATCCTACCTCGACGGGTGTAGCAGGGAGGGCTTTACGCGGTGAGCTCCGACTCCGGTTCGGAGTCGCTCCTGCTCTGGAACGAGAGGAACACCAGCAGCACTCCGGCCGTGATCGCGACGTCGGCGAGGTTGAAGATGCCGGTATGGAGACGGCCGATCCCGAGGCTCACGAAGTCGATGACCTGGCCGTGGTTGACGAGGCGGTCGATGAGATTGCCGAGGCCGCCGCCGAGGATCAGGGCCAGGCCGGTCTTCTGGCGT
>Ga0075425_100003584_pt1 | contig 15796 bp, 12 predicted proteins | sample SoiMethybrSBSTD4_FD_75300 | JGI IMG/M metagenome (GOLD analysis project Ga0075425, IMG submission 75300) | Bulk soil microbial communities from a Populus tree surrounding site in Tennessee, USA - Soil MetaG P. TD hybrid SBSTD4 | ecosystem: Environmental > Terrestrial > Soil > Tree plantation... | reverse complement strand
CAAAAAAAATGAATCAGAACATACTGAGAGGCATCTGAAATATGTCATTTCTTTACAATGGTAAGGACAGTTTTTAATTCATTCAGTTTTTAGGTATAGACCACTCCTTAGTTCAGAACTGAAGCCCTTCCAATTTTCAGCTCCAACAGATAGTATTCACCAAAGCTACATGACTCAAGATCGATTAGAGAGTTTCAATTTGCCCTGCTTTGCATAATTTGATAAAGTACATAGCCAAAGGTTTTGATTCTGGACTCAAGAGTACAAATTGTAAACACTTTAATTTCCTTGAAAGTAATTCGGCGGTATCGTGGAAACAAAAATAGAAAAGCCAATTGTTCAAACTTTTCACAGAGGTATGCTTAGAGCAAGAAATGGGCGCGGGTATTCAATGAATGAGATTTTTCAAGCTGGTGTTGTAAACTTGCAGGTTGCACTCGCAAGGGACATTCCTATTGACAAATTCAGAACATCTTCTTATCCTGAGAATATTGAGAATCTTAAGAAATTTTTTGGACGGTTAAAAATAAAAGCCAAAACTCAATCAAGTATCGAAAAAGGAGTGGACCAAAAGGATTCCATAACCGATAAAGGTACGTCTCCTAAAAGGAAATCACCTAAAAAACAGACGATTAAAAAAAGTAAAAAGTCGACTCTCAAGAAAATAATAAGCAAATCCGGTTAGCCGACAATTAGGATATAGATCTCGGTGCCTTAAGATTTCTAAAAATAATCGACTAAAGATTATTTAGGTAAATACTTGCCGTGATGCAAACACACTAGGAAAAACGTACCACCTTAGTAATGAAACAACCTAGCCCTAACTATTTGGCCTTGCAATGAATCAAACGGCAAATGTCCTCTTTTAATATTAATTAGACCTATTCTCATTCAATTCCAAAAGTCTTCAATCCTTAAAGAGTATTTACCATTGATCGAGGCAAACTTCATCGGCTAATTCAAAACTGAGTGATGCGTTAGGTCCTAAATCTGAATATATGTCAAATCGGTTAAATGTTGCAAGAACTTCCTTGGAACAGATTCGGTTATTTTTCTAAGTTCGTTTTTCGCTTTGACAGAATAGGAAAGGAACAACTTATCCATTCTATTGACGAACTCAACTGACTGTTCGTTGTTTTTAACTAGCATATTGAATAATCTGTCCTCGTTACTCCAATCCAAGAGATCGTCATGTATTTGATAAGCTATCCCCAAAAGGTGGCCAAAACTGCCCATAGCCTGAATTTCATCTTCTCGACCAGAACCTAAGATCGCGCCTATCTTAGAGGCCGCTTCAAAAAGGGATGCGGTCTTGTACTCAACTACTTTAATGTAATCATCTTCCTTCAATCCAGGGTCTTTAGCCAGCCTTATCTCCATCATTTCTCCCTCACTCATTTTCGTCGCAGCTTTTGATAGCTCTGCTGAAACGTTTGCATTATCTATTTTTGAGCACATGTTCAAAATAATGCCAAGAACAAAGTCTGCAGTAAGAATACTACTGTTGTAGCCATATTTAACGTGAAATGACGGTTTCCCCCTTCTTACACTTTCTTTATCAATAATATCATCATGAATAACAGATTCAGTATGCAACAATTCTATAGCTGATGAGGCTAAGAAAATGTCTTCAGGGTTATCAATGGATCTTACTTTATCTGCAAGGATTGCTTCTGAAGAGAGCAAGAGTATAAGAGGTCTAATGCGTTTACCCCCATCAGATGCATATCTGAGAGGCGCATAAAACTCGGACCATGAGTATAGGTCCAACTCACGAACCAAAAGTTCGTCTATTTTCGAAAGATATGAGCTAAATTGTTCTGTAAGAGGATTTGTTTCAATGTTTCTTCTGTTCAAAAATGAAATCTGGCCTATAGTAGTGAATTTGGTATGGTATTTAATCGTTTTACAGTTCTATTAAGAGTAAGGCTTCCCATGGAAGTTGTAGGCAAAATTATACGAGAAATTTTGCCTACATTCTAAGACACATGCTAGCTAGAGGATCGTAGGGAAATTGGATTGAATGTCAGTTGGGAGGAGAGTATGGATTAAGGATTTGGGAAGCCCTATGACTGTGCACTAAGCAATGTGCAGAGATTACTTTAAAATCGATGCTCCGGCCGGGATTTGAACCCGGGATCTGCGACTCGAAAGGCCACAATGCTTGACCGGATTGTGCAGCTGATAGCTACTACACCACCGGAGCAATCAAAAGGAGGTGATTAGAAATGGTCATAAAATCTTTTCTTGTTGGCCTGAAGTAAACTGTATATATAATTTTGATTGCGTATTTTAAGATTAAAAGTTCTTGATTCATAAGGTTTTTGTATGACTTAGAAAGATTCTAGTCATATGGGGAAGCTAGTCAAATTGATTGACAAGGAGATACAAAATCGTAGTCTGTTAAAACACCCTTTTTATCAAATGTGGTCAAAAGGGGAACTAAACCTTAATGATCTACAAGGATATTCTAAAGAGTATTTCAGCTTGGTAAAGACCATTCCAAAGATGGTGGGCAAGATAGCAAAACTTACTAGTGATCCAGAATCGCGTCGAACAATAGAAGAAACCCAGAGGGAAGAATCAGAACATATTGAGCTATGGAAAAAATTTGCGCTCAGACTAGGAGTACCAAAAAATGTCTTAGTTACTTATAATGGAGCCATAAGTACTAACATAGCTGTATCAAGATTAAAGAAAATTGCCTCAAATTCATTTGAAGAAGGCATATGTTCGATGTACGCATATGAAATGGAATTGCCAAAAATTAGCAGATCAAAGATTGACGGGTTGGCGGCATTTTATGATATTAATGACAACGATGCTTTAGAATATTTTAGAACCCATGAAGAAGTAGACGTCCGACATGCTCAAATGTGGAGAGATCTTGTTGACAACGTCCCACCAAGTGAGTATAGGCGTGCCCGTAATGCCGCAGTGGAATCATTAAAGGCACAAAACCAGTTACTTGACTCAGTATATGATGTATACATACCCTGAACCCAAAACCATTACGTCTATGCGGATCATTTCAAGATTGTCGTTTAAGTAATATTGAGGGCCTGGTCCAAATATCAGCGCAAGAAATCTTCAAAACCTTTATACGTACTTGACTCAGGAATTTCCAGATAGGGCCCATAGCTCAGCCTGGTTAGAGCGACCGGCTCATAACCGGTCGGTCAGGGGTTCGAATCCCCTTGGGCCCACGCCAATAATCGTGCATGAATACGAGTCCCTTTATATAATAGGCTATGGAAATTGCGCGAGAAATGTAAATCCCGATTGACAATTTCCCATAAGCCTCAAGGGCTACGGAAACAAAAAGAAAATTTCCACAGCGGTAAAAGTTCCTCTTCGACTTAGTCCTTCCTAAAATAGATAACATTTACAAACAAGCAGAAGAGTTCACCAAAAATGCCAGAAAAAGCTGACCACAATGGGTGTCGAGATAACAAGAACAATAATCAAAACTAACCTTAAATTAAAGTCCGTTAGCCGTTCTGATTGCATAGGGAAGGAACGTATGCGTAACTATAAGACATTACTTAACTGTATGAAGTGATTTGGTTATGCTAGTCCAATTAATCGAGTATCATGTACTAATTCATTCGTCACAGTGAGATAATCAGCAGCTCGACCATCAATTAGCCTAGAAAAGGAAACTATACTGATGGAAGTCTGCTCTGAAATGCTATCTGTCCCGTTATTACTAACAAGTCTTCCGCCTTTTCAATGAATAACTGGTTAATCTTAATAACAAATAATCCAACTCTATGGTAACATCCAACTGTGTTGCAGTTAGCTAACATTACATCAACCTTCTTTTCGAGTTCTCCTAAGGGTAATATCATTCCAACAGGGGTTGTGTTGTTATGAAAGAACTTGTTAAGAACTGATTGATATTTTATCAAGAAGTTGTTACACGAATAGGTTACATTAGCTGTAGCCCGTGTAGCACAGGTGATTGTTATCTCGGCAAGTTCCACTTGAAGATGGTGAGCTGTCTCAAGATTTCTCTCAGGATGTGGATATAACGAATTTGAGATCTTTGGATCCGCATTATTAACAACAATTTGCTCACCTTTTGCCGTATTAAACCCAGTAACTTCAATAGATTCAAAAATCAGTAAAGCTAATACTAAAAATATGAATTTAGCCTTTTTATACAACAATGTTACTTTAACTTGGTTTTAATCGTCGCACAGATATTTAGATAAATTGGAAAAATGTTACCTGGCCAACGAAAGGAAATAAGTACATACAAATATTCGTAAATAATACGATGTATGATCAATCTGTATTTGTACGATACTACAACAAAAAATCTACCATGGATAGTTTACCGTTAATTTATTATTTAACTTAGATATCGATCTGAACCTACGCAGTAGGAAATGTCTGCCATTAAGAAGCATCCATAACTCGATGAATATTACCATAGCGTAACGGATACATTTAGAATTCATTCAAATCATTTCAATTAGCACTATCGTCATCATTGGTAGCAGACAAAATTTCTTCTGATTTTGAAAAATAAATTACTCAGAGTTGACATAAGTTCGTAAGAGATATCCTGACCCGTCAAAAATATAGGCCACATCACAATAAACACGAAGACAATATTTTAAAACGATTTTCCAAAAACGGACATATTTTTAACCTTCCTTAGACATTTTGTCCTAATTAAGACAATGAGAATTGGTAGCAAAATTTTCTATCTCGTGGCTGATTCAGCACTGGTAGGTGCTGTCACCGCCATGAGTATTTAACAAGCGCTTGCACCCAGCTCCTGTGGTGGATCTGCCCCGCATTCAAAAAACTGACACACGAATTTGAAGAGCGTAATCGAGGCTGCAACAGTAGGTGATCAAAATGTAATTCAGAGGTTATTAGAACAGCACGGCAATGACGTCATGACTAGACCTAGGAACAAGGGGCTAATCAAATGGAACCTAATCTTACCGTTGTCTTAGATATATTAGCCATTGCAGCGTCGATAGGAAGGGTAACAGTAAACATCCAGCAAGTATCTGCACCTAGAAGTTGCGGCTCATGTACTGATTTTAGGAAGCTAACACACGAGTTTGAGAAGGCAGTGATTGGTGCAGCGACTATTGGCGATCCTAATATTGTACGGGTCTTACTAGTAAAGTATAACGCAGATGTCAGGGCGTTAGATTTCACGAGCTAGATTTTATTCTCTTGTAGCCTTCCTTTTTTATGCCATCCGAAATTGTAGGTAACCAAGCAGTCCTGCTTGCTCTACTCCGTTCTCTGACAGTTAAAAATCAGTCAATCGAATCTTTCATTTTTATCAAAATAAGTACGCACTAAGTGTCCCTAAATATTAAAATAAATCGAGACAGTTAATAATCAAGCAAGTTATACTGTCTGCATGGTATTCTGAACTCACTGGCCATCTGCCAATTCCGCAGCCAATCGTCTTAAGTTAATCCCAAACTTGGGAATCGTGGTTTAATCTAAATACGCCACGCTCCTATGAAAGATACCTAACACAGATGGACCCGTGCCGTCGCTACTCCAAACCTCAATACGGCATTGGTCCATCAGGTATTTTAGTTTAGTTACTTATAGCTCGTAAATAACATGTTGTTCGTTAAGAATTACGTCTAACAATCCGATGGGCCATTTTCGACCTTGTTCACTGTTCCAGAGGCGTTGGTCCATCGGAGAATTCAAAGTTTAACATTCCGTTTTCAGTCACTTAATAAAGAATTATGTATCCAATGTAAGAATGGAAGTCATTTCAACCTTCGATCCGTGGGCCAGTGTCGACTTGATTGAAAGCCCCTTTCACATAGACACTGATGCACTGGATGTTACTTTTCAAAATAAACCTAATAGGATGAGAATAAACTACTTTATTCTACCAGTATAGTTCCCATTATCATAAAGGATTTCTACACGACTTGCAGCTTTAATATCCATATCAGATATGGCATGCCCAATTCTCCAAGTATTATAATCTAATGTAAGGGCATTGAATGTTGAAGTCATGTTAGGATGATGACTAATTACCTGTGAAAGGTTGGCCACTTTGAACATAAAATCGAACAATGTAGGAAAATTTTCAAATACAAAAGTCTTGTGTAACTTGCCATTGATCACACTCCAACCAGGAAGATGAGTCAAAGCATCCTTTATCTCGTCACCCGTTAATTTTACTGCTACAGGTTCAGTTCCGTTTTGCACTGCAATCAGGCTATTCTTAACATCATTATTTGTGATAAGGGATGCATTAGTAATTCCAACTGAATGAATAAATATGAACGGACTCATAATTACAGTTACAAGAGCTATATTAACTATGGAAGAAATGTAATTTCGCACATGGGTAATAGAATAGCCGTTTATTTATTCATTTGAATTCATGCATTAACAGTCTTTGATTGCTGGTTTGGGACTGAAATAAATTAGCACTAGACCAAATAGATAAGATTTTTAGATTTTGGGTATAGTTTTATCATGATCGAGACTCTTTTAATGGGATAGAAAATGAATTATTTTCTTAGTCAATCACAAAATCGAAACAACGTTCGCAAAAGATAGTATTATATTGGTTAAGCAATTGCAAACGTGATGTGGTATTCTATTATGGACGCAGAATCTGACCTTTTAGACAAATGTGTGAGGTGCAAACATCAGAAGGTTGATCATGATAGATCCGCGACTAGGGATAAAATGAGATGCCTTATCGGTGATTGTTCTTGCAAGACCTTTAAACCTGACAAAAAATATTACCGTTCTAGTAAAAAGTAGCTACCGTACACTCTCTTGGCTTGACTTCCCTGTCAATACCCAATATTTATAATCCAACATATTGCCGATAGATTAAGAAATTTTGCTAACTGATTTTGGTTCTTTGGTATTATTCGGGCTAAAACATTTCTATGTGTGGAATCCTTTTCACAATTATTACATATAATTATTGTAGTGTCCATGATCGGACTGCCTTCCTGAAAACTTGCTTAGAGCCATAAAGTTAAGATCGAATAATATGAAAATTGAATCTGCCTGATTTAAGATCCTCATATTATGAGATACTTCCTTAACGGCTTATACTCGGTCCGTAGAATTTCCCAATGGGTTATTACTCAATCGACATCGCGCATATGGGAAAAACATTCTTTCACAGGCCTTTTAGAAACTTTACTTTCTTCTATTATGCAAATCTGTCAACATCCGAATCAACAATTCAAAGTCATTCTCACTAAGCCTTTCTATTTTGTCTATTCTTCCTTTTATGAGCTCTTTGGCGTCGTCACCAATAGATGGTATATTTCTTCTCATTTTATTTGAAATTAATTTTACGCCAACCGTAGAAATGAATGTACCGAGTATCCCTATTCCCGCAAACATAATAATAGTTGCAATTATCCTCCCGGCTGTCGTAACCGGGTATACGTCGCCATACCCAACGGTTGTTATTGTACTCACTGCCCACCAAAAAGCGTCGTCCAAGTTCTTGATATTAGCATTGGGATTTCCAGGTTCAACAAGATAAATGCCAATCGCGCCAAAAACAATGGTAAATATTGAGAAGCCAGCGAGGTAAATGAATTCGCTTCCCCCAATTAGTGCGAGCAAATTATAGAGCCGAATCAATCTAAAAAAGGTAATAAACCGCAGGTTGTGAATGATGACTCCCATCAACGTTGAAGTATCTACGACAGTATAGAGAATAAGTGGCAACATTGCTGGAAATTCGTACCAATGCTTGATTATGTACGAGGCCTTGTGGGGTGAATCCTTTATTCTATTTGAGAAATCCCACGCAAGGCAAATGACCACACCTAGATCAAATAAATAAATTATTATTTTTTGACCTGCTGAGAGTGTGAGGATATAGTCAATCAGAACTATAACCAGAGAAATAACAGTAAGACTAGCTACGATTATATCCAGCCATTTATCCATGGGACTAAACACCAAAAAACTTTTTAAAATCAAGAAACGTCTACCAAACTTGATTCGTAGGAGAACTTCTTCAATGTAATCCGTGTATTCTCAATGAATTAATTTTTATCAACATTATTGAGACCGTGAGTAAGTCTCAAACTTGAGATATTTCCGTATTTTTCAATAAAATTATCCGTTTTGCTCTTGGAGTAAGCGAAGGGATTTAGAAATTACGGAGAACAAAATTTGAAACTAACTCGGGTAGTTAAAACAGAAATACATAACATCTCATAAGTTCAAGTTTGTCTGGGTCTACAGAATCACTACGGCATATTCCCTACAGTCCCAGATGAGTTTCCTAATTAAGGAACTAAATGAGACGAATAGTAATTTACTGTTTTGTTGGGTTTTGATGATTATAATCTTACTAGCACAATTTATACAATAATATTAACATGAAGTTTATGATTAGACAATGTTCCTTAGAGATTTAGCAAAGTGTTTTTAATGAATGACTTAATCACTAATTATTTGACACTATGACGAAGTCAAAGAAGTATAAGATTAATTTTAACTTAGCGGTATATAATCATGCTACACGAATGTATGAAAACAAGGATGGTACTTACTCGACTTTTGCAGAAGCCCGCAAAAAACAGTGGAAATGTGAAAAATGTCACAAGATGTTCCCAAATTACAGGACGTTACTTAATCATAAAATCGAATCTCATTCATATTAGAATTGTTGGAATCATTTTTAGAGTGTGGGGATTGTTACTTTGCTATAAGTATATTTATTGGATGTTTGCGTTTCCCACTAGGTGGTTAAAGTTGCGTTTTTCTTACTGCTTTTATAACTACTCAATAATGAATGAATGAATAAACTTTCAAGATTTTACGAAAAAACTGATTCTTACTTTTACTTTTTTTGATTGTAGAATATGTTGAAATTTCATAGTCGAAATTTATACTACATCACCTGCATTCTGTCAACAATTCCGGCCTCGTAAAACTCAGTATTTTTAGACTGGTGAATTTACATTTCCATTGCCCATAGATACCAAGGTATGGAGAACTGCCTGTTTGGTTAGATCGAACTTCTAAATTTTCTGGACATATATGACACACACAACGTCTATCCAGGATCTTCGGTCTTGTATTGCTACGACGGAAATTACGGCTATTTTTCTGGCTATTGTTACTCAATCCTTATTTTAGAATATGGTCTAACAGTCCTATTTCATTTAGCATGACTTAATTATTAGACATTTGACTCGTCTAGAAGGATATGTACTAATTGTGTTTATTCTGAGTAGGTTGAGCCTCAATAGACTTTTCAGAATTCAGATCTACTATTTGAGACAGTACGACTATCCTCTTTAAGATCAATGCAGATATGATCAACATTGATATCCAAAACTGCCTAAAAATCAATAGGCGTGTTCTTCGTTTTTATGCCTTTTAAGGTCTGGAAACTTTGAAAATGTGCTGTCACACTTTTCACATTTCCACTGGTGCGCTCTTGCTTGATTAAAAGTGTCAAATACTTTCTTCCCGTTAACGTACCTACGAGTCTTGTGATCGTACATCGATGGGTTGTAATGTACCCTGTATTTTATTGAATTTTGCTGCAACTCGTTGAGAATAAGAGCCTGGCCTTTATATGTTATGTGTTACTAGCCTGAGGATTATAGGATAAAAAATGTATATAAGTTTTACCCTATATTTCGGATACCGCTATACTTATAGCAAAGAGATTTAGAAAAATAATATTGTTTTCTAAGATGTCAGACATACTGTCTTCTATCAAGGATGGTTCGATTTTAAAATTTAAGGACAGGGAGAAAGCAGCTCTAACGTTGTCCTCCGTCCTGAAGGACACCGTGAAGAATATTGACAGAGATGAAATTGTTGTACTCGGCATCCCGAGGGGTGGAGTTATAATGGCTCGCATAATATGTAAAAAAATTGGAGGAAAGTCATTCGATATTGTCATACCCCGGAAGCTGACTGCCCCCCATAACCCAGAATTGGGCGTCGGTGCAATAATGAACGACGGGACACTGTACTTAAATGATTATGTAGTTAACGCATTAAAAATAACTGAGGAACATCTAGAAAGAGAAAAAATAAATCAAGCCGAAGAGATTAAACGGCGCGAATCGCTATACAGACCTGATTTTAGGCCTTATGGTATAAAGAACAAAATAATTATACTTACTGATGATGGTGCAGCTACGGGGGCCACATTAGTTGCCGCTTCCAGATGGATTAGGAAACAGAATCCTAAAAAACTCATCATAGCCGTCCCCGTGGTGCCGAAGGAAACTCTAGAACTCCTTAAGAGAGAGTCGGATGATGTGGAAGCTGTTATAGTTCCAACAACAAGTAATTTCAAGTCAGTGGGTCAATTTTATGAAGATTTTTCAACTGTCACCGACAACGAAGTAGTAAACATAATGAAGGATGAAATTTCGTGACTGATTTTACAACCAGTAGGTTCATAAAATTCTAATTCACAATCTCATTTGAAGTTTTTTTATGCCTTTCAAATTGCTGTCTTGCGATTTCGTCCACCTATTCTAAAGATTCTAGTTCGCTCTTAATGTTAGTAGTTAGCATGTCATTATTTTTTCAAAGGTGCGGCGAGATGTCCTATCTGGACGTAATTGATACGGCGTGGGCAAGTGGAGATAAAGCAGGAACTGACTGAGAGGCAAAATCGAGAATAGGTCCATGCCATATACCGAATCCGACCATAAATATTATCGCAAATATTAGGACAGCCACCATCGATCTAGGTTCCTTAACTCTTGACATATCTGGACCTTCTTCCATATACATTTTGCGCATAATCCACGCATAATAGCCAAGGGATAAAGCACTGTTTAGCACACCAGCTATGGCCAGGTAGGGACCCCACCAGGCAGTTTCACCGGCATTTATCGCAGCGCCAAACAACACCAATTTGCTCCAGAACCCGTTCAACGGGGGTACTCCAGCTAAGGCTAGAAGAGAAATAGATAGTGCAATCGCTGTTATGGGCATGCGGCGGCCGAGGCCTCTATACCTTTCCAAACTGTATCCAGCAAGAGCCGTTGCAACGGCGGCAGCAGCTATGAATGCTGCAGACTTCATTACCGCATGATTAAGAATATGGAACAAAGATCCAGGAAGAGCTTGATCAGAATATGGAGCTAAAGCCAAACCTATCATAATATAACCTGCTTGGGCAATACTTGAGTATGCGAGAATTCGAGGAACACTTTTTTGAACAAGAGCTCCAAAGTTTCCCAGTGTCATCGTAAAGACGGCGATAATTGCCAACGCCAAAGTCCAATCCAGATTGAGCACAAACATCCCTAGGACGATGACTCGAATTGCGGCTGCAAAACCTGCTTTCTTTGTTCCTGCCGCCAATAACGCAGCGATCGTGGTCGGTGCGCCTTCATAAGCATCAGGAAGCCACATGTGAAATGGGACTAGTCCCATTTTGAAACCAAAGCCTGCTATAAAGAGAGCTATCGCGAGCAATCCTACTGGAAATAGATCATGAGGTAGAGTTACAAATACCTTGAGTGCTTCCCCAATATTTGTCGTCCCCGTAATTCCGTAAACCAGACCGATGGCCAGTACTATAATTGCAGAGGATAGTGCGCCAAACAGAAAATATTTGATTGCCGCTTCATTTGAAATTGGATCTCGCTTTGAAAATGCCGCCAATGCATAAGTTGGGATTGACATTAGTTCCCAAGATACCAATAGCATGACTAAATCTGTAGAATATGCAATCAAAATCATTCCTATACTTGAAAGTAAAATTAGAGAATAGTAAGCAGCTGGATTATTTCCGCGCTTCATAAAGCTCCACGAAGATGCTGTTACCATTATAGAAACTATTAGAAATGTAATAGCAAAGAAAGATCCGAACATGTCATTTGCTAACAATCCATGACCAAATTCCACTGTTGGTAACGGTTCCCCTAACACAATTCTGAATATTATGAAGCCGATACTAAACGCAATGGTACCAAAGGAAATGCCACTGTATAGCTTATTATTAGAGCCCCGTTCCCTCTTAAAGGCGTCAATTACTGGGATCGCAAGTCCCACAGCACCTAGAATTACAGTTACGACGAGAGGAGTGGAAAAGAATTCAAACATTTTCTTACTATCACTCTCCTATAGGAATAACATCACAATAATAATCATTAGCCCTGCTGCGAATACAAAGAGATAAGTCTGTGCAATTCCTGTTTGACCTGCTCTAATCACCTTGGAAAAGTAAGTCATGGTCCCTTGCAGTCCTGGGTTTATCCCATCAATGATGGTACTCTCAAAGTATCGCCATACTATACGATATATCGCCAAAGGTCCAATTACTGCACCCCAATATAAGGCTGTATTCAAATACCAACGATTATACAAGAATCTCCATATTGCTCGTGTTACTATACTTCTTGATACTATTTGAGGGTCTATCTTCCTTCCTATATAGACGAGGTATCCAAGTGTTCCTCCTATCGCAAACGATGCCACTGAAGCTGTAGCCGCTATCGGATCAAGGCCTAAGAATCCTGTTTGCTCTGTCTGTGAAGATGATCTTGCATTCGCAAGATTTGCCCCTGCACCTTCAGTACCGACCCCTATGCCGAACGTATTTTCGAGGTAAGCAGAAAACAACTCGTGTAATTGATGTTCAAATACGAATCCAACTAAACCAATTGCTATACTCGCTATGGCCAATATTGCAAAGGGAACCCACATAACTGGTCCTACCTCATGTACTTTGTGACCTTCTTCTTCTGAACGTTTTATATGATTACTTTCTTTTCCGAAAAAGGTCATTCCAAGCATTCTAAAAGTATAAAACGCGGTCATTATCGATACCATTATAGCCATTACGAATAGTGGTAAAGAATAAGTGTAACCCGAGTTAAGAACGGCGGCAAATATTGCGTCTTTACTCCAAAACCCAGAAGTAATGAGAGGGGCAGCTGCAAGTGAAAGGCCAGCAAGGAGCATAAACACATAGGTCTTTTTCATCTTTGATTTAAGGCCGCCCATATCAGTCATGTATCTAGAACCTACCGCATGAAGTACTGCACCTGCCCCCATGAAAAGTGAAGCCTTAAACATGGCGTGGCTCATAAGATGGAAGAAACCTGCCGTATATCCATTAACGAACGACGATGACAATCCTGCAATCCCTAATGCAAGCATCATATAACCAATTTGAGATCCTGTTGAATATGCCAAAACTTTCTTAATTTCTGGGTTAACTATAGCTTGGGTTGCAAGGAGAAACGCGGTGATTGCTCCAACCCATGCAACAACTTCGAAGAACTGAGAAGCATTCAGTGCGGCTAAAGCGAAAAATAATGGGGCGATACGTGCTACCAGAAACACGCCTGCCTTCACCATCGTAGCAGCATGAATTAAAGCAGATACTGCAGTCGGACCGGTCATGGCTTCAAGTAACCATTCATTTAGGGGGAACTGAGCAGATTTCCCAATGGCTCCGCCAAATATGAGGACAGCTGCTGGAACAAGTAGATTATTTTTGGCCATGGCCGCTGCCCAGCTTTGGTTATGAAGTAATTCTGTAAAACCAAAAGTTCCTGCGTAACTAAATATTAGGAACATTCCTGATAACATCATGATATCACCCGCCTTTGTCATAAGCCAAGCTTTTATGCCGGCGTGAGTCGGCGACGCCCACATCTGAACTGCACCTGCATAATGACCTGGAGTGCCAACATAATCTTTCTTCTTATCTTGATACCAAAATCCTATGAGGGCAAAGGATGCAAGCCCTACACCTTCCCATCCAAAAAACAGCATTAGAAGATTATCTGATAGTACAATTAGCTGCATAGAACCTATGAAAAATAGCATAAAGAACCAATATCTGGTAAGGTTCCTGTCACCGTGCATGTAACTTGTAGAATAAACGAAAATCAGGAATGAAATCCATGCAACCAAGTTGGCCATAACAATTGACAAGGGATCAGCCAAGACGCCGGCCTGAACTTTTACAAGAGGAATCCAGTTTATTTCGCTGTGAATCTGAGAACCTGACAATCCGAGCGGCAAAAGTGAAGCAGCTGCAATTGCACTGGCTAAGGCAAAAGCCACAGCACCGTAATCCCTGGCTTTTTTACCAGCTTTTGCGATAAGTGGCATAAGAGATGCGCCTGCGAAGGGCAAAATCCAAATAAGCCAAGCATTTATGGCATTACCCTCAAACCCTACAATTGGATTCATTTGGTCAACATGGCCTCCGAAATGCTGTCTGTTAGATTGACGCCCATTTTGGCGAGGATCAAATATTTTTGTGAAATCAACAACCCTAACCTATGCCTCCTTGAACCTGGGAACTTGCTAATGTATTGTTACTAACTTGGGTAACGTTATTTAATGCTGAAGCATGTAATAATGTCGGAAGCGGCAATACGGTTTGATCACCATGGAACATGCCTTGGATATAATCTGTGAGCGGATTTAACAGTGGCTGCGGATAGACTCCCAAAACGAGAGTCAAAGCCGCTAAAACTGCCATGGTTGCTATGACATATCTGTTTGGATCCTTCACGTGAGCATACTGTTCTGGTGTTTTGCCAAAGAATATTCTTTTATACATCCACAAAATGTATGCCGAAGAAAGAACAGTTGCGAGTATTCCAAACCCGAACGCCACTACTCTCAAAGTATCCCCGTGAGCTATTCCAGTCTGAAGTACACCATTGAACATAATCCACTCAGCCATGAAGCCACTAGTAGGTGGAACTCCCATAATTGTAAGTGCTCCTATCATGGTAATCACAGCCGTGTACGGCATCTTTCCCGCCAATCCCCCTAGCTGGGACATTCTTCTAGTACCAGTCTGTAAGATGATTGCACCTGCCATCATGAAAAGAATTGCCTTACCCAATCCGTGACTTACATACATGAATGTACCTCCGGTTATTCCCAATATACTTTCGCTCCCGAGGCCAAATATGATATAGCCCATCTGACTTACACTAGAATAAGCTAAAACTTTTTTGATGTCATCCTGCATTATAGCCATAGCCCCACCGTAAATCATTGTCACAAGTCCCCAAAGATTAATGTAAAGACTATATTGCGAATAATCGCCGACTAGGAGCTCCAACCAAAGCCTCAGCAGACCATATGCACCGATACCTATCATCGCCGGTGACAACAAAGCGGAAATTGGAGTTGGCGCTTCGGCGTGTGCGTAAGGTAGCCAAATGTGCAAACCAAATGCGGCGAGCTTTACCCCCAATCCTATCACGAGTGAAAATATAATTATATTCAACCACTGAGATGGAATTTGCCCTGCATGTGCTCTCACTGTATCATAATCGAAGCCTCCAGCGAAAAATCCCATGGCTAATAATCCTAAAAGAAGAACAACAGCTCCTACGTGTGTCCAAAAGAAGAACATAAGAGCAATCCTTTTCCGAGCACCGTAACCATAGAATGCGATTAGGAAAAACGACGGTACAAGCATTAATTCAAAAAAAACGTAAAACTCTATTAGGTTTGTCGCAAGCACTGTTCCTAGCATGCCCATAGAAAAAGTTAGAAATAATCCATAATAAAGTCCAAAATGATGCCTGACATACCCTTGTTCTTCGTACTTTGATGTCAACATCGTTCCCGAATCCCCATTCTCGCTACTCTGTCTTGTTCCAGATTCTGGCCGCGTTGTGTTATCAGCGTCATGTTGAGAATTGAAGTCTTGAGCAGTTCCTCCATGCTCATGGAATCGGTCTATAATCTTGTGTAGCATGTAGGGTTTCGAGTACAAAGTTAGAACCGTACACAAAATGTAGATTATTGCAGCAAAAGGAAGACTAAGGCCATC
>Ga0075425_100003583_pt1 | contig 15796 bp, 14 predicted proteins | sample SoiMethybrSBSTD4_FD_75300 | JGI IMG/M metagenome (GOLD analysis project Ga0075425, IMG submission 75300) | Bulk soil microbial communities from a Populus tree surrounding site in Tennessee, USA - Soil MetaG P. TD hybrid SBSTD4 | ecosystem: Environmental > Terrestrial > Soil > Tree plantation... | reverse complement strand
CGCACGGGCCGGTAGTTGGTGCCCGTGTAGTATTCGGTGACGACAATGATCAGGGCCGTCACAACGAGCCCGACGATGCTGCACAAGTAAAGGTCCCAACCCGTGAAATTGGCGCCACGGGCCGAGAATGTCGTACCAAACCCGAGCAGCCGGTCGGTGACTGGCCAGAGGGCGACGACGGCGAGCACGCCGGTGGCAATGAAGCCCTTGTAGAGCGCACCCATGATCGACTGGTTGGCGCCGAGCCGCACAAAGAAGGTGCCAACGATCGAGGCGACCACGCCCACTGCGCAAACGGCGAGGGGGTAGAGCATCAAGTTAGCGACAATGGGTTGGCTGTTGAAGTAGATGGCCGCCAAAACCATGGTAGCCACCACAGTGACCGCATAGGTCTCGAACAGGTCTGCTGCCATGCCCGCGCAGTCGCCCACGTTGTCGCCGACGTTGTCGGCGATGGTGGCGGGATTGCGCGGATCGTCCTCGGGGATGCCGGCCTCCACCTTGCCGACGAGGTCGCCGCCCACATCGGCACCCTTGGTGAAGATGCCACCCCCAAGGCGCGCGAAGATAGAGATGAGTGAGGCGCCGAAGCCGAGCGCCACAAGCGAATCAACCACGGTCCGCCCCGTCGATGGCAACTGCATGCCAACGGTCAGGATGGAGTAGTAGACGGTAACGCCCAAGAGGGCGAGGCCCGCGACCAGCAGGCCGGTGACCGCACCGGCGCGGAACGCCATGGAGAGCCCATCCGCGAGGGAGCGTGTCGAGGCCTGCGCCGTGCGCACATTGGCGCGCACCGACACGAGCATGCCCACAAAGCCCGCGGTTCCCGAGAGCACCGCGCCGATCAGAAAGCCGATGGCGACCGGCAGGCCCAGCAGCCCGGCGACGATGAGGAAGATGACAACCCCGGCAATGGCGATCGTGGTATATTGGCGTGTAAGATAGGCCTGAGCGCCTTCCTGGATGGCAGCGGCGATCTCCTGCATCCGCGGAGTACCGGCATCCGCGGCCATCACGGCCCGCACCGTATAAGCACTGTAGACGAGCGAGAGCAATCCGCAGCCAATGATTGCCCACAATACTGGACCCATTGCCGTTTCCCCCTGAAGAGAGCGAACCTTGCGATTGACGCGTGCGGCCACACCTTGGGTGTGCTGCAACCGAAATGGCCCGTTGGCGAGCCGGAAGCGCGCGGGACCATGCCAAAAGTGCGGCCCCCTTGCAACATGGGCACATCGTCACAACGAGAGCAACCGAGCCGTGGAGCCGCCATTTGGCGCCGCAACCGGTGCAAAAAAGGCCGGGCACCGCCCTTGCGGCCCCCGGCCTTCCCCCCGCTGCTCTGCCAACACCCTCATTGGCAAAGCGCGTCCCCGCTCTCACACGGCCGCCTTCTCCTGAGGCTCAGCCTCGGTGACAGTTGCTTCGCCGGCGACCGGAATTGGTGGGACGACCTGCGCGCCGACCAGCCCGGGCACGCCCGGTACAAACACTTCGCGGTCGCGACGGCGCGGCTGCGGCGGCTGGAAGGCACGTCGGGCATGGAAATCGCAATAGGGTAAGCCCGCGATCTTCTTGCGTCCGCAGAAATGGAAGTCCGCCATTTGTGGATCGCCGATGGGCCAGCGGCAGCAGATCTCGGTTAGCGTCTGGATCGACCTGCGCTCGTTGAGCGGGATCACCAACTCCTCGGCAGGCGGTGTATAGGGTTCCGTATCGCCCAGATACAGCTGGCGCAGGGCAGGGTTGCCGATGTTGGAGAAACGCGGCTTCATCAAACGTCTTGGTGACTGCGCTCGAGCGCGCGGTCGGTGCGACTTCATGCGCGAGGTCGTGGCGCGCCCGGACAGGCCCAGGCGATGCACCTTGCCAATCACCGCGTTGCGCGTCACGCCACCGAGCCGGCCAGCAATCTGGCTGGCGCTCAATCCGTCCGACCACAGCTTCTTCAACAATTCGACCCGCTCGTCATTCCAGGCCATACCCAGTTCTCCCGCTCTCGCGATAGCGGCGGGATCCACGATGAACGCACGGAATCCGGCCATCCCGGCCGGAGCTGGGCAGCGCGTGCGAGCGCACATCTCTCGCGCCAACGCGAACCAGATCGGCCGACGATCAACGCAACTGGGAACTGTGAAGGGCTGGTGCTATGGACGCGGCGCCACCACAAGGGCGCCATTACGTGTCCGGGCCCGCGGCTACTCGCCCCATCGCATCAACGCGCGATCTGCCGTGGACCAACGCCGAGAGATTACTACGCTGTTAACGTGTGCCTCAAGCGGCCGAAGCGCCAGCCGTTGGCAATGCCCCCGCGAGTGTGACTCGATCACCACAGCGCCCCATACAACTTGTGAATTACGTGGATGGCCAGTTGCCTGCTGCGAACATCACGCGCGTGCGCTCGGATGACCCTCGAAAGCATAGCCGGCCCCACGCACCGTGCGGATCGGGTCGCTATCGCAGCCGCGGATCAGCGCCTTCCTAAGCCGGCCCACGTGTACATCCACGGTACGGCCGTCGATGAAGGCATCGCGCCCCCACACGCCATCGAGCAGTTGCTGGCGCGACAGCACCCGCCCCATATTCTCCATGAAGAAAGCGAGCAGCTTGAACTCTGTGGGACCCAGGCGCACTTCGCGTTCGCGGCGTGTGACGCGATGGGCGGTGCGGTTGAGTACAATATCGCCTGCACGCAGCACGTCGGCAATGCGGGCGGGTGCCGATCGGCGCAGAAGCGCCTTTACGCGTGCCACCAACTCGAGCACCGAGAACGGCTTCACCACGTAATCGTCGGCTCCAGTGGAGAGGCCGCGGATGCGATCGCCTTCCTCGCCGCGGGCGGTCAGCATGAGGATGGGTACGGCGCGCAAATCGTCGCGCCGGCGCAGCCGGCGGCAGAGCTCGATGCCGGAGAGCCCGGGGAGCATCCAGTCGAGCACGATGAGGTCGAAACGATCTTCGGCGACCTGCAGCTCCGCCTCCTCGCCCGTGGCGGCGATGGTACACTTCAAGCCCTCAGCCTCGAGATTGTAGCGCACGAGCTCGGCGATGGCGCCGTCGTCCTCAACCATGAGGATACGCGGCGCCATCTCCGTCACGGCCGACATGGCCCGCTCATTGCTTGCGGATCAGGGTGGAGCTCGTGTCGTCCCCCTTTGGACGATCGTCGCCGAGCGCCGTGCCATGCACCAGGTAATAGACGTTCTCGGCGATGTTGGTGGTGTGGTCGCCAATGCGCTCAATGTTCTTGGCGCCGAACAAGAGGTGCGTGCAAAGTCCGATGTTGCGCGGGTCTTCCATCATATAGGTCAGAAGCTCGCGGAAAAGCGAGTTGAACATGGCATCGATGCGCTCATCGTGCCGCCAGACCGCGAGCGCCTTCTCGGCGTCACGTTCCCCGTAGGCGTCGAGCACGTTCTTGAGCTGCCCCATGGCGAGCTCTGTCATGTGCTTCAGTCCCGTCATGAGCGACTTTGGATGGTTCTCACCGGAAACGGCAAGGGCCCGCTTGGCGATATTCTTGGCGAGGTCGCCGATCCGCTCCAGGTCGCCGGCGATCTTGAGCACGGTCATGATGTGGCGCAGATCGTTGGCCATCGGCTGACGCCGCGCGATCATCAGAATGGTCTGCTCCTGCAGATCGCGCTCGAGCACATCGATGCTGCGGTCGCTGGCAACCGCCGCTTCGGCGAGCTTGGGGTCACGCCGTTCCAGTGCGTCGAAGCCCTGTGCCAGCAGCCGTTCGGCCAGCCCACCCATCTGCGCGATCTTGCGGTCGAGCTGCTGTAACTCTTGGTCGAAGGATTTTACCGTGTGCTCGAGCATTGCTGGCTCCTGACCTCGCCGTTCGGTGGGGGCGGACGTGGGCCAGAGCGCCATCGTCCCCCTCCCCACGCGCGCGCCCCGACGGGCAAAAAAGGCCGTAGCGCGGCGTCTTCTAACACCGCGCCATAAACCCAATGTGACACACCAACTTCATGAGATAAATGCCGTTTGCCCGTGATGCTACTCCTGCGCAGCAAGGCTGACGGAGAACGTCGACCCCTCTCCGACGCGCGAGGTAATGTCCAATTCACCGCGATGCCGGTTGAGGATGTGCTTGACGATAGCGAGCCCCAGTCCGGTGCCCCCCTTCTCGCGGCTTGCCGCCACGCTGATGCGATAGAACCGTTCGGTCAGCCGGGGGAGGTGCTGTGGCGCGATGCCCGGGCCGTCGTCCGTCACCGTGGCGACGAAGCGGGCCGTGCGGCCACCACTGGGAGGCTCACGCCGAATGCCGACCACTATGCGCCCGCCGTGCCTGCCGTACTTGATGGCGTTTTGCACAAGGTTCTGGAACACCTGTACGATTTCGTCGCTGTCCCCCCGAACGATCGCCGGTTCCGCCAAACGGTGAAACTCGATGGTGGTGCCCGTCTGGCCCGCGATCGGCTGCAAGCTCTGGATCACGTGGGCCACCGCTTCGTTGAGGTCGACGCGCTCTGCCGGCGGTAGATGCTCTCGCATCTCCACTCGCGAGAGCGAGAGCAAATCGTCGATGAGCCTCGTCATGCGCTCCGCCTGCTCGCCCATGACCTTAAGGAAGCGCTCGCGCGCTTGGGCGTCGTCCCGCGCCGCCCCCTGCAGTGTCTCCACGAAACCGCGCAGCGACGCGAGCGGAGTTCGCAGCTCGTGGCTGGCGTTGGCAACGAAGTCCGCGCGCATGCGCGCCAACCGGTCCTGTTCACTGAGATCCCGGAAGGAGATCAGCAGCGCCGGGCCATCCCCGCCGGTACGTGTGCGCTCAAGAGGAGCCACCGTCGCCAAGAGGCGCCGCTCGACCGGTACGCGCTCGTGCAGCTCCACGGAGCAAGTCCTCCCAACAAGTGCCTGATCCACAGCCTCGAGCAGCTCGGGGTCCCGGCTCATGGAGGCAACGTGGCTCCCGCGTCGGCGGGTGCCAAACAGCTCTTCGGCGAGGCGGTTGGCGTGTACCACATAGCCCGTGTCGTCGAGGGCGACGGCAGGTTCGGGCACCGCGTCGACGACGAGGCGCCAAAGCCGGTCAGCGACAGGACTTGCCTGACGCGCCATCGCGGCCCGCAAGTTGCGATCCGTTGCATCGGATGGCCACAGAGCTGCCCAGACCGCTGCGGCAGCCAGCCCCGCGAGGGCGACGAGCGGCGGCAGGCCGCCCGCGGCCATGAAGAAGATTGCGATCACGCAAACCAGACCCAGCTCGGCACGCCGTCCTGTTAAGCGCGCCAGCGCCAGCTCCCGTTCAGCGCCGATGCGGCGGCGGATTTCACGCCATCTTTGCCAAACCAGATCTTGCACTGCGATCACCTCGCATTCGGCTCCCTCGCAGCATAGCGCACCCGCGCTTGATCGTCAGGACGACCCCCAAGATGGGGGGGGTGGGAGGATCGGCCCCTACTATATTAACCGACGCTGGACCTGCACTAAGCTGACGGCGGCAGTTCGCAGGAGGTTCCCATATGATCATCGATATCCGGACCTATACCTTGGTGCCGCGCAAAATGCCGAGCTACCTGGAAGTCTTCGAGAGGCATGCGCTGCCGGTGATGACGCGCCATGGCTTGGAGCTAATGGGCTATTACGTGAGCCATATCGGGCCACTCAACCAAGTCGTGCACATGTGGCGCTATGACAGTCTGGCCGACATGGAGAGGAAGCGGTCGGCACGCGACGCAGACCCGGCCTGGAGCGAATTTTTGGCGCTCACGGAGGGGATGGTGCTGCTTCAGGATGACAAGATCATGCGCCCAACCTCCTTCTCGCCTGCGCACTAATCCTCGAGGTGGAAGAGGGAGCACACTAGCGCACGAGGAACAGCGGGCACTCGAGCACCGAAGCGAGCGGCTTGAGATCTCCCTCGTCGGGGACGACGAGGCCACCGAACTGAGAGATGACGAAACCACCGCCGAGCCGGCGCAGCGCCTCCGCCACAACGGCCGCTTCGCCGCGCGCTACCTCCGCCGTCTCGATGCGCACGTCTTCGCGTGCTTCGACGACGAGTCGCACCTGTCCGTCCATGCGGTCGAGATCGTCCTCGCCGTGTGCGATCAGCAGGAGCACGATCTGCGCACCATCAAGTGCGGTGAGCCGCTCGGCAGCCCGTAGCAGCGAGGGGAGGTTTGCCGGATCCTCGACGGCGATGACGATCGGGCCGGCGACGCGACGCGCACGCGGACCAACTATGACGAGACCGGTGGTACCTGCGACCTCAAGGAGAACCTGCTTGAGAAGCGCGCTGTTGCTGCCCACGAACGGATCGCCGAGGGCCACTACGTTCCAGGGTCCAGACTCTGCGCACGCGATCGAGAGCGCGCGCAGCGGCTCATCGCGCACCACCCGCGAGCGCAGTGGCACCTCTGCCGACCGAGCTATGGTCTCGAGCTGACGACGTGCCGCCTGGGCGGCAAGGTGCAGGGCTTGCGTCATACCGGCAGCTGACACGGCCCGACTGTGTCGACCGGTGAGCGATACTTCGCGTACAAAATCGTAGGCAGCGCAGTCGAAAAGTTGCTCGTCCTCGACGAAAACGCTCTCGATCTCGGATTGGAAGGCGCGAGCGATGCGCACGGCCGCCTCCAGGGCGATGACGCTTGGGTGCGCCGACCCCAGCTGCAGCACCACGCGCCCGCGGTTCTCTCCTGTCTGTGCAACGTGAGCGATCATTCCGCCTCCCGCGGGCTATCCCCAGCATTGCCAGTGGCCCTGATGAACCCGCGCGCCTTTTCGGCGAAGCTTTTGAGCTTGTCCTCCACCAATCGATTGATGGTACCTGCCGGGAACCGCCCTTCGGGTCCGCGCTCGCCGGCCTTGATGCCGGTCAGAATCTCTATCGCCTCGTCGACCGTGGTGACGGGATAGATCGCAAATTGGCGGTGGCGCGCCGCCTCGACCACGTCCTCCCTGAGCATCAGATGCTGGACGTTCGCCTTCGGGATCAGCACGCCTTGTTGCTCATTGAGCCCCCGCGCTCGACAGATGTCGAAGAAGCCCTCGATCTTCTCGTTGACGCCGCCGATGGCCTGCACTTCGCCCCATTGGTTGACCGAACCAGTGACCGCCAGCGACTGCTTGATGGCTTGATCGGAAAGCGCTGAGAGCAGCGCCAGCAGCTCCGCTGCAGACGCGCTATCACCGTCTACGCCGCCGTAGGATTGTTCGAACACCAAAGTGGCAGCGAGCGCCAACGGCACGTCGAGGGCATACCGGCCGGCCAGGAAACCCCACAGGATCATCACGCCCTTGGAGTGCAGCGGTCCGCCGAGCTTTACCTCGCGCTCAATGTCGGTAACGCGGCCCGAGCCCAGTCGCACGCGTGCGGTAATGCGGCTCGGGCGCCCGAATGCGAAAGAGCCAAGCTGCAGCACGGACAGTCCGTTGATTTGCCCCACCTGCGAGCCCTCGGTGTCGACCAGTACGACCCCGCGCGCAATCGTCTCCTGCGCCCGGTCCCGCAGCCGATCGGCGCGTTGGATCTGCTCCTCGACGGCGCGCGCCACATCCTGTTTCGTTGTTACCTTGCGCCTAGCTTCGCTCGACCAGTAGTCGGCCTCGCGGGCGATGTCGGCGATACGGCCGATCTCGATCGACAGCTTCTCGCGATCGTCCGCCAACCGCGCGCCTTCATCGATGAGACGCGCTACGCCCGAGACATCGAAGGGTTTGAGCTTGTGTTCCTTGACGATCGAGGCGATCAGCCGAGCGTAGGCGTTATCGTTTTCGGCCGAGCGGGCGATGCTGTCGTCGAAATCAGCCTGCACCTTGAACAGGCGCCAGAAATCGGGATCGGCGGCGGAGAGGATATAGTAGAGCTCGCGGTCGCCAATCAACACCACGCGCACATCGAGCGGGATAGGCTCGGGATCGAGCGTCTGGGTCGAAATCAAGCTGAAGCCCGATGCCTCGATTGGCTGCTCGATGCGAACCTCGCGGGCCTTGATGGCACGCTTCACTGCCTCCCAGGCGAAAGGTGAAAGCAGCACTTTGCGCACATCGAGCAACAGGTAGCCGCCGTTGGCCCGATGCAGCGCGCCCGGTTTGATAAGCAGGAAATCAGTGACCAGGGTCCCCATCTGGGCGATGTGCTCGACGCGGCCGATCAGGTTGCCGTGGGTGGGGTTGAGCTCCTCCACGACCGGCGCTCCGCCGGGCGAACCGTCGCCATTGGAGACCATCACGTTGACCATGTATCGGCGGAAGCGCGCATCGTGGGCGGTATCGAGCGGGCGTTTAACGATGGCATTTTCTTCCTCGCCCGTGCTGAGGAAAATACCCACGTTGTGGATGAGGTCGCGCCCAGCAGCGCGTATGTAGTCGAGCGCGGCCGGCACGTCCGAGAACGAGGCCAAGAGATCGCCGAACGCCTCATCGACAGCCTGCTTGGCGACATCCTCGTTGAGCTCGCTCAGCTTGCTACGACGCGCCTTGTCGGCCTTAGGCATGCGCTCCAGGATTGAGGCTAGCTCGGTCTGCAGCGCTTCGATCTTGGTCTCCACGTCCTTGCGCATCGTCTCCGGTAGGGCGTTGAAGACCTCGGGCTTGACCACCTTGCCTTCGTGCATGGGGGCCATGGTGAAGCCGGTGGGGGTGCGCAGGATGGCGATGTTCTGGCTCTGCGCCTTGGCGTTCAGTGCCTCGAGCGCCTCTTCCTGGCCTGACCTGAATTGCTCGTCGATCGCGCGGCGGCGGACCTGATAATCCTCGCTCTCGAAGCGTGCCGGAAGTACGCTTCTCAGTTCGTCGAGCGTCGCCACCATGCCCCTGGCGAGGGCCTTGCCGCGTCCGTGTGGGAGCTGCAGCGCCCTGGGCCGGTTCGGGTTCTCGAAGTTGTAGACATAGACCCAGTCAGCCGGCGTCGGCATCTCCGCCGCCTTGGGCCCGAGATGCGCCTTGACCGCGGTAGTCTTACCCGATGCCGCCGGCCCCAGCACAAAGATGTTGAAGTCGTAGCTCTTAATGCTGGCGCCGAACTGAATGGCCCTGAGCGCCCGCTCCTGACCGATGAGGCCGCTCACCGGGTCAAGTTCGTCCGTGGTCTTGAACCCCAACGCTGTGGGATTGACAACGCGGCGCAATTCCGAGGCCTCGAGCCCTTGCGGGAGGGCTGCCACCGTCGTGACCTGGCCATCCTTGGCCGCCGCCGGGCTGTCATACTGCGCGCGCTTAAAGAACGCCATTGCACTACCTAGTGTTGCGGCGGTCGTGACAATAAGCACACGCCGTGGCAATGAAAAGACCACGTCTGCAGGTTCCGCCAATTCGCACTGCGAAAGACGTGAGCTTACGGTCGTCGGGCGTGTGGGAAGCTGTCGATCGAAGGGAAGTAGGGCTTGATGTCGATGAGTGGCGTGCCATCGATGCAATCGACCTTGCGCACGCTAAGCGTGCTTTCCTCGACACCGATCAACTCCACGGCGGCAAGCGCGATAGGATTGGGCCGCACCGGTGAGCGCAGGGAAAACGTTCCGCGGGGGTGGTCCAAGTGGGCGGGCACCTGTTGCATGAGATCGCGCCGTGCTTGGTCCATCCAATAGAGCAGCCAGATGTGGCTGTAGAGCGCGAGATCGGCAAGTCCCGCCGCATAGCGTGGGTCCAGCTCGACCCGGCCGATGGCATCGGATTGTGCCGGGCTCTTAGGACACTCGCCGCGCGATTTGAAGGGCGTGCGGATGCGGCCGATGAAGTAGACGCCGGCATCATAGCTGGCGGGAAGCTCGAGCGCTATTTCGCCGGGGCGCAGGTCGCGCGCTTGGCTCATTTCTCATCCCTCATTGCGCTTTTTTCAGGTGCCGCGGATGAAATGTGCAGAGCTTGCAGGGTTTGCGAACTAGGGTCAAATGCGCTCTCCGGACGGCCAAAGCACCCATAGCTCGGCTGGATCGTGCGTCGCCTCGTTAGAACAGCCACTCGCTCATCACAGTCACTGCGGGAAGCAGCGGGATGAGCGGCGGGCCTTGCATGGGATCAGTCCTTACGGCGGAGATCCTCGAGGCCGACCGGTCGGTTTCCCCGCTGGCGCCGAAGCGGTGCAAAGGCCGCGGTCGCCCCCACTACCTCGGCAGGCCAAGAGCAGTCAGGAACTCTTGCTGGCTTCCTCTGAAGATGCTTACATCGATTTTGGTGGGGAAACCCATTTTGGCGCGGCCGTGCTCTGAGAATTGCCATATATTTGTAATGTATCCTGGAACCTTTCGAGGCACTTCACTGAGCTGGGCCTTGGCTGTGTAATCGGCAACCCAGATCTGATATTTTGCAAGTTTGTCGGTCGTTCCAACGCGATTTTGCCACCATCCCGGCTGGGTATAGATCACCGCTGTCCTACCGGTTGCCTTCTCAACTACCTCGAGCCAAGTTTGCACTTTAGCAACGATCTCTGTTGGCGACAGACTTCGCCATCGGTCAGCCGCATCAAGATCGGTCGACCCGGGCGGGGCGTCCCACTCGACGTCGACGCTCGGCGGCAAGTCAGTCGGGAGTACACGGCCTAACTTCGACAAGAAGTTCGCCTGGGCTTTGACATCTCCTTGTGCCGAGAGAAAATGATATGCGCCCCGATATACTCTTGTCTTGTCGTTGTCCCATACTTTTCCAAGATCCGCCCAATTCTTGGCAAATGCATTATCCGTTGACTGCACACCTTGTGTCGCCTTCACGTAGGCGAAACGGATTTCCTGCTGGCGCGCCTTCGACCAATCGATTGCACCATCGTAGTGCGATACGTCTGTCCCGAAGAACAGGTCAGGTCGAGCCTTGGCATCATTGGGAAAGGTGAACCCGTCCGGAAACATCCGGGCGTTCGGGCCGATGCTCATCGAATAGCGAAGCAGATCTCCTCTCGAGTAATCATCAACCAGGTCTTCGGCCGCTGCGAGACCAGGCGACAACATGAAAACCACAACGGCGGTTTGGAACGATTGGCGAAGCGAGAGATGAAGCATTTCGACCTCCACGCGCGGGCGAGCATCTAATCTCAGGAGCAGGCTCAGATCAACGAGGGTGCTTGACCCAGCACAACCGGTCCATATGGCATGCCCAAAATCCATCGGTGCCACTGACGATTACGTAGCGCCGCAAGTGGAAGCGACGATGGGACCTTGGCAATGCCGATGAGTTCGAGCGCAGGGTTGTTATGTTGCCCACAGGGCACAGCCATCCCCATGAGCAGGCTCGGTGCATTGGCTGTTGTGGAGCGAAACTCGAGGTAACAGGGCGCTAAAGTCTTGCAACATGGTCAGGATCTGAGACCTGTATAGCTAAATCGCAAGCAGCTGGAGTCTCCCGGTGTGCTGATCATGGACGGCGAGAGGCTCAGGGTTCGTGATGATGCCACAGTTCCGGAACGGTGCCCGGTTGCTGCAAGCTTTCCCAGAGCAACGAACGATACATGGACGCGAATGCGAATCTTGTTTCCAGCCGAGAGGGCCTTCCAGATCGGAGAACACGGCCTGGCGAAAGGCGAACCAGGAACGACGGGGGCTGGTCGTCGAGTGCGCAGGGGTCGCCTGGCCGGTGTGGCCCTCAACGGTTCATGGAAAGCGACAGGTTCAGCCAGAGCTTCTGTGTGCCTTGCAGCGTGTTGTTGATGAACTCCAGTCGGAGCCGCCCGTAGGGCCAGACGGCGCCGCGCCAGGCAAAGTGCTCGATGATAACCTGGCCATAGTCGTCCTTTGCCACCAGCTCACCATCGCAGCCGAGCAGCTTTCTCGCCGCGTCGTAATTCATCTGCATGGACAACCCATCGAACTGAGCCTCGGAGACAGCGCAGGTGTTGGGCAGCGACGCTCGTGCCGCTGCGATTGTCGCAGCCACCGCTGCCATGACGACGAGAAGCAACACCGAAAGCATTTTCAAGAAGGTCACACATAATGCAATTGCGTTGTTGGAGCCTCGCTGCATGGCAAAATCCCTCACTGTGGAGGTAGGGGAAGCTGTGCCCGCCGTCCTCGTCGAACCATGAGAGCGGTTGTGAGCGGTGAGGACGCCGCAGTCTGTTACCAGCGAAACAGTCACTGCACCTTTGACACGCTGGCCTGACGGCCATTCGCGACTACGCCCAGACGCGGCCAGGCGCGAGCAACGGCCGGTATTGGAAGATGACATCCGCAAATTGCCGACAACGATGGGCCCGCATAACCTTTTGTTAGGTCTCGATGATAGGGCACGGTTGTCCAAGTCATCGGCATTATCTGGCGCATAGACGCCCGAGGTGAAGGCGAGCAAGCCCGTCAGCGACTCGCTAGCGCTCGATTGAAGCCGCTGCGGCCAAGGCACACGCTCCCGGATGCGTTGCAACTTGCCATCCGATTAAGGCCGGACCCTTTAGTAGCGGTAGCCCCCAAAAAGAGGGCGGAGCGCCAGGTCATGTGAAACCTGTCGCTCTCGCCATTTGCCAGCCACCGAGGGGAAGGGCCGGCTCAGGTCTCACGGGGGAGGAGACCTGTGTTAACAGATGCCTGACGATTGTGTCGCGAGAGGAGCAGCGAAATGAATTGTTGTTAACGTGCTTCGCTACTCGAACGCCAAGCGGGGGTGTGCGGATGCATGGCGGATCGGGAAAATGTTGGTATTTTGCATGGAGTTGCCCTCGAGGGAGCGACGGCGGACCCGCGCCAACGCGGACTTGGACGAGCAATGTCCGCCCCGCGCCGCTCCCCATCAACATCAAACCAGCGGTGCGGGTGGGCGCAGTGCTGCACAGCACAGACAACGGAAAAACAGGGCGGGTACTTCGCCTTGTGCGGGGTGTGCAACGAGGTAGCCTGACACAAGATAGCGTACGGCGCGTTTGGGAATCATTGCACCAGTCACTCGCCTCTGGCACGGCCGATATCGCTATCTCCCCACCCCCTGTTGGAGCTGTCTTTGAGCTACCAATTCCAAACATGCGGTAGCTTGCGCCGCGATGAGGAGATGGTGACCATGAGCGCGTCGGTGATGGTCCCCGTTATGAACAATCCTTCGGAACGGTGAGCAAAACTCTTCCGTGCCACGCATGCCACTCGTGGTGGGTAGTCCCGATCAGGCTGTGCGCCCACTGTAATGTTCCTGCAGGAACAGACACTGAGGGGGCAACTTGAATAGTCTCATGCGCATATCCGTAGAGCGGAGCAGTTGTGCGCTCGTGCACGATGCAATCCGAATGCCCAGATCAATGGGCACAACGATGATGATGAGGCATGGTCATGCAGATGCATCAACGTGTGGACGGACAGGAGTTCGTGTCCGAGGTATATCGCGATAGATCCATCGCCATCCTTCACCGCAATGGTCGCTGGCACGTCTATCTTGATCATGTCCTTCAACAAAAAATCGAGTTTGCAACCGCGGAACATGCGGTTGCGTGGCTTATGGCGCGGGTTGATCAAGGCATTCCAGCGCGGTTGAACTGAACTATGACCGGTCCCGACCTTGGTGCGCGTTGTGATCTTCCGCCCCGATGTTCGCCATGTCCATTAGCCGCGCACCAGCGCAAGCTGGGATAACGACCGGCGAAAGTATCCGGCCGACTGCACGCGAGGTTCAACGTCAGTCCCACCGGATCGCCCGGCTGCGGTGACAGCCGCACTAGTCGCCCGGCCAGGTTCGGGGTGCAGCGGCGTAAGCATGGATTGGCGGGCCTGCAGTTACGCGTCGTGGTGGAGTTGGGAGCCTCAGCGCGTAATCGATCCCGCGACGCGAAACCCGACACTGATCCGGCGACCCGGACAGTTCCGTGCGCGGCACAGCCAGGGTCATAACCGGGTTTGCCGGCCACGTCCGGCATGCCTCTTGATCCCTCAGCAGCGGACCACTCTGCAGCGAACCGACGCGATGTGCCAGGGGAAGTAGACAGCCTTATTCGATCACCTCGTCGCTGCGGGCAAGCAGGGCGGCCGCAATTTCAATGCCGAGCGCCTTGGCGGCCTTAAGATTGAGGACCAACTGGAATTTGGTCGCCCGTTCGAGCGGGATGTCGCCGGGTTTTGCGCCCTTGAGAATTTTGTCCACGAGAGCGGCGGCGCGGCGGAACATCTCGGAAAATCTCACGCCGTAGCCCATTAGTCCGCCGCTTGCAGGCAATTCCAGCGCACCAATCGAAGGAAGGCGGTGCTTGGCAGCAAGTGCCGCGATCACATCGAGGTTGGCGAGGAAGTCCGGGTGATCCAAAATCACGAGCCCGCCGATTTGCTTTTCAGTCCAACCCGAGAATTCGCTCTCGAACTCCCTCGGCCCGCTGACCTCGATCGGTTGCAATCCCACGCTCAATGCCTTGGCGGTGACCCCCATCGCTTCGAGTATGCTATCTGTCGATGGATTATCTCGAAGCAAGAGAACGCCTGCTCGGGTCATGGACGGTACGCCTTCCTTGAGCAGCTCCAGCCGTTTCGCCATGAGCTCCGGAAGGAAGAAGGTCAATCCTGTGAGGTGGCCGCCCGGATGCGAGAGGCTGGCAGCGACGCCAAGAGCGACGAGATCGGGAGCGACCGCCGCGACAATCGGAATGGTCGCTGTCGCGCGCTGGGCGGCAAAAACTCCCGTTCCGTAGGTCACGATGACATCGACCTTGAGAGCAACCAACTCGGCCGCCAGAGCCAGGAGTCGGTCCTCATGTCCATCTGCAAAGCGAAATTCGATGTGGAGGTTCCTGCCCTCGACGTAGCCGAGGTCACGAAGGCCATTCGAAAATGCGTCGACGGCTCCGACAAGTTGGGAGGCAGACGTCGGACCCAGGTATCCGATCCGGGCAAGCCGCTCCGCCTGCTGCGCACGCGCCGCGAGCGGCCATGCTGCCGCTGCGCCGCAGAGCGCAGCTACGAATTCGCGCCGTGCCATGGTGGCTGTCATCTACACTCCCGCGCGAGGGTGCCTCAGAGCAAGGATACAATGGCGCGAGCGTGCGGTCTTCACGTCAGGAAGGGGGAATAAGCTTCCGCTTCCGTCGCCGTGACTGCTGGGAGTCATGAAGAGGCATACCGGATGCCTCGACGGCACGGCAGAAGTACCTCTGATTGCTAACGGAAATGCTGCACTGCCGAGGTGATCCCGAGTTCCTGGGCGAGGCACCAGACTGCCGGTTCACAGCCCTTACTGGCACGCCACCGGCGCCATGTTGGATGGACGATTGCGGGTGCGCACGGTTCCGGCGTCGAATAACGTTGGTTGGTCTCACCTGCGATCCCATCCACGCCGTCGATCAGCTCCAGCGCCTTGGGCAACATCGGATCGGTGGCCCAGAGGAACAGCACGCAATCTTTCGCTGCCCAGCGCTGCGGTTGCACGGCCGCAAGTTCGACAAAGTCCATGCAGTTGTAGTGCGCCACCGCATTTCGGCCCGTGCCTTTCTCGCTGAAGTTTGAAGTTCCAGGGTGGGTCGGCGTAGATGACGGCGTAGGGCTTAATGGGACGCAAGCAGTTCATGTAGGCGATCTAGGAAGTAGGCGTTTACTTGCTCGACGGTCTCGACGACCGGGTATTCGAAGTGCTCGTCCACCTCTTCGCGCATCAATGAGATTGGCGCTGGAATGGAGGGGACACCATAGTAGTAGATGATCTTACGATCACTGCCCTATGTTCGGTCCTGAACGGGGTTAGCGCGCTGCACTCGTCACCGTGTGCACCAAATTTCCCGGGCCAGGCACAACTCCAGCTAAACCCTTGGATGGCATCCTAAGCCCGAATTACGGATATACCCGCAGGCGAATTCCGTGATCTCCCCAATTGCGCAGGCTTCGCCTCGACGTGTTCGATGGGTCATGCCTCGTGTGAACGAAGGATCATATGCAGCCATGGAATTTTGCAA
>Ga0075425_100003582_pt1 | contig 15797 bp, 12 predicted proteins | sample SoiMethybrSBSTD4_FD_75300 | JGI IMG/M metagenome (GOLD analysis project Ga0075425, IMG submission 75300) | Bulk soil microbial communities from a Populus tree surrounding site in Tennessee, USA - Soil MetaG P. TD hybrid SBSTD4 | ecosystem: Environmental > Terrestrial > Soil > Tree plantation... | reverse complement strand
CAGCAACTTATGAGCCACCGCGCCGACGCGGAGACAGTTGAACTGGTTTCAAAACCGTGTCAGGCGCGGGGCCTGTCCGCGAACAGCCCCACGGCCTCCTCGGGCCGACAAGCGCGGTCACGGGGGACGGCCCTGCGGCGGGCCGCGGGGCGCCCCGTTCGCGGCCACCCGCTATCGGTTTTGAAACCAGTTCTAGGCCAGAAATGGTTTCAAAATCGCTGCTGCGGAAATGCTGAATGCTGATTTCTGAATGCTGAATTGCCCGAACGCTCCGCGTTCGAGGTGCTTTTCAATCAGCAATCAGCAATCAGAATTCGGCATTTTCAGACGCGCCCGTCCAACCTACCAGCGCATCAGCTGTGTGACCTGGATCATATTGCCGCAGGTATCTTTCAGGATGGCGATCTTGGAGCCCGTCACATCGGTTGGCGGCATGGTGAACTCGGCGCCGCGCGCTTTCATCCGCTCGTAATCGGCCTGTACGTTATCGGTGAAGAACATCGCCGCGGGCTGGCCTTGCTGAAATAGGGCCTGCTGGTAGGCTCTGGCGGCCGGATTGTCGTTGAGCGCCAGTTGCAGCTCCGTGCCGTCCGGATCGTCTGATGAGGTCACCGTCAGCCAGCGGAACGGCGGCTTGGTGAAGTCGGCTTTCTTCACGAATCCAAGCACGTCGGTATAGAAGCGCAAAGCCTTGTCCTGGTCATCCACATGTAATGTGGCCAATTTGATCTTCATATTTGTGAGCTCCTCATGTCTTTTTCGACTCGCCAATATGACGTAATTGAGCGGGTGAATGTGACCGATGTCGGTGAGCCGGTCACGTTCAGTGCCTTTCGTCCGTCAGGGTGATGACGGAATCCAAGAGAAGAATGTGACTGGCAAATGCTTACAGGCGCGCCACGCGAGCGCCCGCCGGAGCGGAGTGGGCCTTCGGGGGCCCCGCGAGCGGAGGCGTTGGGGGGGCCGCGGGGGCGAAGCCCCCCGGATCAGAGATGACGAGAAAGTTGTGACCGAATGAACGAACGCGACTTTTTGGCCGAGCGATTCGAAGAAAACCGGGCTCACCTGCGCGCCGTGGCGTACCGGATGCTCGGCTCGGTGAGCGAGGTGGACGATGCCGTTCAGGAAGCGTGGCTGAGACTGAGCCGCACTGACACGACCGCCATCGACAACCTTGGCGGATGGCTGACCACCGTCGTGGCGCGCGTGTGCCTCGACATGCTGCGGTCGCGCAAATCGCGGCGCGAGGAGCCGTTTACACCGCACGCCGAGGCGCCGGTCGCGACCGGCCCACGCCGCAGCAGCTCAGTCCTGGGCGAGCGCAGCGACTTGAAGGACCCGGAGCAGGAAGCGGTCCTGGCCGATTCGATCGGCCTCGCATTGCTCGTCGTCCTCGATCGGCTCGACCCTGCCGAGCGGCTCGCGTTCGTGCTGCACGACATGTTCGCGGTTCCGTTCGAGGAGATCGCGCCGATGGTCGATCGCTCTGTGGAGGCGACCCGGCAGCTCGCGAGCCGGGCCCGACGTCGCGTGCGCGGCGGCGGCGTGCCGGACGCCGATCTCGCTCGTCAGCGCGAAGTCGTCGAAGCCTTTGTCGCGGCATTGCGCGCCGGTGACATGCAAGCCCTGCTGGCCGTCCTCGATCCTGAGCTGGTGGTTCGCGCGGACATGCCCGGCGTGCCGCCGAGCGAAATCCGCGGCGCGGCAGTGTGGGCGAAGGGCGCGATCTCCTACGGCCATCTCGTGCAGCTCACGCAGTTCGCGCTGGTGAATGGTGCCGTCGGCGTCGTCGTGGCGCCGAAAGGCCGATTGGTGAGGGCGCTGCGGTTCACGATCGCCGACGGCAAGATCTCGGAGATCGAGGTCATCGGCAATCCAGCTCGGCTCGGCGAGCTGGACGTGTCGCTCGTCGACTGACGTTGAACTTTGTTGATTGATTCCCGCCTGCTCGCTTATAAACTCCGGCATGACCCGCAAAGAATTCCTCAAGGCTGCCGTGGCGTCGTCTGCTCTCGGCTCAATCGGCAGATCGTCTGTATCCGCTACCCAGGCCGTCAAGGCCAAGAACTTCCCTGCGGGAACAACCAGGGCGGTCATCGACTTCATGTCGAACGCGTCGTTCGATCGCGTGCCGACGAGAGTCGTGGACGAGGCGAAGCGGTGCCTGATTGACGGCTTCGGCGTCGTACTCGCTGGCGCTACCGTTCACGGCAGCGCAATCGTCCGCGAGTACATCAAAGCGTCGAGCGCGCTGAGCGGTGCGACGATCCTCGGACCGGAGAAGATCGTCGCTACCGCGGCGCACGCTGCACTCGCTAACGGCGCGAGCGGCCACGCGATGGACTACGACGATACGCAGTTGTCGACCACGCCCGACCGCGTCTTTGGTCTGCTCACGCATCCGACCGTTCCGGTTCTGGCGGCGGCGCTAGCCGTCGGGGAACGGCTCAACGTCTCCGGACGCACGTTTCTCGAGGCGTTTCTCGTCGGGTTTGAAGTCGAGTGCAAGGTCGCCGAGGCGATCAAACCGGATCACTACCTGCGTGGGTTCCACAGCACCGGCACGATCGGGACGTTCGGCGCGGTCGCGAGCGCTGCCAGGCTGTTGAAGCTGTCGCCAGGTCAACTCGCGCACGCGCTTGGCATTGCCGCGAGCATGAGTAGCGGTATCCGCGTGAATTTCGGATCGATGACCAAGCCGCTGCACGCTGGACGCGCAGCCGAGAACGGCGTCACCGCTGCCGAGCTCGCGTCGCGCGGCTTCACGGCCGGCGACGAACCGCTCGACGGTGAATGGGGGTTTTTCCAGGTGCTGGGAGGAGGCGCCGATGTGGCACGCATCGTCCCGATGCTCGGCAACCCGTTCTCCATCGTCGAGCCTGGTGTCTCGGTCAAGCCTTACCCGTGCGGCTCGCTCGGCCATCCGACCATGGACGCGATGCTAAGTCTCGTGACCGGTCATGACGTGAAGCCTGAACAGATCGCGCGCGTCCGCGTGCGTGCCGGGTCGAACATTCTCAACCCGCTGCGCTACAAAACGGCGAAAACGGAGCTCGAAGCGAAGTTCTGCCTGCCGTTCATGATGTCGGCCATCGCACTGCGGCGTCGTGCGGGCATTCGCGAGTTCACCGACGAATTCGTCGCGTCGGCACCAGTGCAGGCGATGATGACGAAAGTCGATACTGTCTTCGATCAGCAGATTGAGGCACGCGGCTTCGACAAGATGCGCAGCATTGTTGAAGTGGATCTCGTGGATGGACGGAAGTTCTCGCAGCCCTCAGACGAAAGATATCGCGGAGGGCCTGAGAAGCCGTTCACCCGCGCCGAACTCCACGAGAAGTTCACCGACTGTGCGAGCCTCGTGCTGTCAGCCGAGCGCATCAAGCGCGCCATCGAGACGATCGAGTCGGTCGATCGGCTCGCGAGCGTTCGGGAGCTCGTCGCGGCGCTTTCTCCCTTTGTCCCGTGATCTCTAAGACACGATCGCAACGTCACAGTGAATGCTGCTGACTGAACAATGGATCTCCAGAGAGGCTCAACATGAATCGCCTGTCGAAAGACGACGAGCACGAATTCACGCGTCGATCGTTCTTACGCACGACATCAGCGGGTGTGGCTGGTGCTCTCGTCCTTGATTTCGGTCGACCTGTCGATACAGGTGCGTTCGGACTACCGCTACGGTTCGAACCCACGTCGCTCCTGGGAAGTTGCACGCGCGTCGAAGGAGCAACAGTCATTCCTGCTGCGACGTGGTACGAGGCACAGCGCGAGAACGATGGCCTCGTCTATCGCTTCGAACCCGGCATCCTCGCCGGCATGCGCTTTCTCACCGCCGACATCTTTGCTGACTCTCCAGATCTCCCCGTGTTCCAGCTGCGCCTGCGTGAAGGCGAAGACGGACCGACGTTCACGCTGCTCTACGCGATCCTGCCGTACGCCGAAGCGCGGATGCGAATGCGCGCGGAGGCAATCAACCAGAACCAGTGGCAGTTTCTTCGCGAGGGAGCATTTCTCAAGCCGATGGCTGGAGGTTCGCGGGTCGACCTCTCGAAAGTCGATCGCATGCACCTAGTCGTGCTACGCAAGGGTCCCAATCCCGTTCGTTGGTCTCAAACCGCCATCACGGCGGCTCTGGAGGAGCCGACAAAGCTGAAAGCGCCCCGGGTGCCGAACGCGCTGCTCGACCAGCTCGGGCAGAGCGACACGCGAGTCTGGCCCAGTAAGACCCGCAGCGTCGAAGAGCTGAAGACACGCTTGAATGCGCAGCTTGCCGCGGCCTCATCGCACAAATGGCCCGAGGCATTCTCAGAATGGGGTGGCCTGGCCACGCGCGTCGAGAACGCGGCGAAGCCGAACGGATTCTTCCGTACGCATCACGATGGGACGCGGTGGTGGCTCCTTGATCCTTCAGGCCATCCGTTCTGGTCGGCCGGACTCGACTCGGTTCGCGTGGATATCGACTCGAATTACGACGGCCTCGAGCGCGCGCTCGCATGGATGCCGCCCGCCGATGGCGAGTTCAAAGAGATCTACCAGATTCGCGGCGATGGTCGCCGCTCGATCAATTATCTGGCCGCGAACTTCATCCGGACATTCGGCGGCGGCTGGTACGACAAGTGGACAACCATTACGGTCGGAGAGCTGCGTCGTCTCGGCTTCAACACGATTGCGAACTGGTCGGACTGGGAGATTGCGCGAAAGGCGCGGTTCCCATACGTTCGTCCGCTTGCGTGGGGCGTTCGAGAGGCGCCGTTCATCTACCGCGATTTCCCCGACGTGTTCGATCCGCGGTGGGAAGCGGACGTCCGGCGGTTCGCGCAGCAGCTGACGTCGACGCGTGACGATCCCGCGTTCATCGGCTACTTCCTGATGAACGAGCCGACGTGGGGATTCGCACGTGAAACACCCGCGTCAGGGATGCTCTTCAATACCCCGCAAAGCGCAACGCGACGCGCGCTCGCGGATGCGCTGGCGACGAAGTACCCCGACGATCGCGCGCTTTCGAACGCGTGGGGTTTCGAGACGACGCGTGCAAAGGTGCGCGAAGGGGCGTGGACCCGAACACTGACGCCAGCTGCCGAGCGCGATCTTGCCGATTTCAGTGCGGTGATGGTCGAGAAGTATTTCCGCACGCTCAGCGAATCGTGCCGCAGTGTTGATCCGAGCCATTTGAATCTCGGGATTCGTTACCACACCGTGCCTCCCGAGTGGGCCGTCGCGGGGATGCGCTCGTTCGATGTCTTCTCGATGAACTGCTACGACGCGAAGGTCAAGTCCGTCGAGATGGAGAAGATCGCCGCGATGCTGAAGATGCCGGTCATGGTCGGGGAGTGGCACTTCGGCGCGCTGGACGCCGGTTTGCCTGCAAGCGGCATCGGGCACGTCAAGACACAGGACGATCGCGGACGGGCGTATCGCGTGTATCTCGAAGATGCGGCGAGCAAGCCGTGGTGTGTTGGCGTACATTACTTCATCCTCTACGATCAGTCGGCTCTCGGACGATTCGATGGCGAGTGCTACAACATCGGCTTTCTCGACGTCTGTAACCGTCCGTACGAACCGCTGTGCCGAGCAGCGCGCGCCAGTCATGAACGCGTGTACGATCTCGCGCTCGGGAAGGTCCAGCCTTTCACCGACGCGCCGGAATACTTGCCGAAGTTGTTCGTGTGAATCGCGTGTGTGCGGGGGTCTGAAGACCCTGGCCTACCGAGGTCGTTGCTGATTGCCATGCCGCTCGACGCCGAACAGGCGGCGCTCCTCGTTCGCGTAACGGCGCGAGTGTCCGCAAGAGGGTCTGAGGCGAAGCCTCGCTAGAGTTTCACCATGAATGCACGACAGCGTGTTGCGCTTGTGACCGGTGCGAATCGGGGTCTGGGTCTCGAAACCAGTCGTCAGTTGTTCGCAAAGGGGCTGACGGTGGTGATGGCCGGGCGCGACGAGGCCGCGCTCATGCGAGCACGAGAGACTTTAGGGCAGAGCGAGCAAAGCCGCGTGGTGATCGTCCGCATGGATGTCACAGACGCGCGAACCATCACGAGAGCGCACCGGATAATCAAAGAGGGCGTCGGACCGGTCGATGTGCTGGTCAACAACGCTGCCGTCCTATTATCCGAAAGCGACGATGTGCTATCGATCACGACTGACGTCTACCAGCGCACGTTCGACACGAACGTGTTTGGCGCGATCGACGTCTGCCGCGCATTTGTCCCTGACATGGTGCAGCGACGATATGGCCGCATCGTCAACGTCTCGTCGGGCGCCGGCCAGCTCGCGAAGATGTCGACGTACGCGCCCGCGTATTCGATGTCGAAAACGGCCTTGAACGCGTTCACACGGATTCTCGGCGCTACTTATAAAGGTGTGGGAGTGCTGGCGAACGCCGTCGATCCGGGATGGGTCCGTACGGATATGGGTGGTCCCTCCGCACCGCGGTCGCCGGAGCAGGGTGCCGACACGATTGTGTGGCTTGCGACGTTGCCCGACGATGGGCCGACCGGCGGGTTCTTTCACGACCGTCGTGCGATTCAGTGGTAGGCCGCTGCGGCCAGCGCGTTGTCACGCCTGCCGCAAGGCGAGAAGCATGACCTGGCACATGGATCGGTGATTGCTCACTGAACCTGTCGACCACGATTAGAGGAGGGACGACATGCTCAGCGATAAGGATGCGATCGCGACTGTCGCGGTCAAGAACCTCGAAACCGCGAAGAAGTTCTACGAGGGTACGCTCGGTTTACCCAAGGTCATGGAGAACGAGGAAGTGCTCGCGTTCAAGACGGGAGACTCGACGCTTTTCGTCTATCGTTCACCGTTCGCCGGGACCAACCAGGCAACGGGTGTGACGTTCGTTGCCGAAGAGGTTGAGGACCTCGTGCGGACCTTGAAGAGCCGAGGTGTGAAGTTCGAACATTACGACCTGCCGAACCTGACCCTCCAGGGTGATCTTCACGTGGCTGGAGCGATGAAGGTCGCGTGGTTCAAGGATCCGGACGGCAATATTTTCAGTCTGGTCACGCCGGCAAACACAGCCGCGAGACAAACAGCCGGCGCTTCAGCTCACGCGTAGGTCATGGCTCATCGTCGAATCTCGAGCGCGGCAAGCGATCGGCGGTCTGTTGTCCCGGGCACAATGAAGGCAGCAGCCGTCGATCGATTCGGTCCACCGTCTGTTCTGACGCTCCACGAACTTCCAGTGCCGAAGCCAGGACCGCAAGAGGTGCTCATCGCGATCGATACGGCTGGCATTGGCACCTGGGATGCCTCGATTCGTGACGGTTCATGGCGAAAGCCCGGGCGACCACGATTTCCCTTAGTGCCGGGAGTTGACGGCGCCGGAATTGTCGTCGCCAAAGGCGCACGAGTCCGGCGCGTCCAACTCGGTGATCGCGTCTATGCGTACGAATTCGGCAATCGCCAGGGCGGCTTCTACGCGCAGTTCGCGGCGGCGCGTGCTGAACATGTCGGCCGTCTGCCGAAGGGACTTGCTCTGCGAGATGCCGGAGCAGTTGCCACTACGGGATTAACCGCACTCCAGGGCATCGACGCGCTGGAGCTTCGGGCGGGACACACCGTGCTGATCTTCGGTGCGTCAGGCGCTGTCGGCACGATGGCGATTCAGTTCGCTGTTCAACGCGGGGCTCATGTCATCGCCACGGCATCCGGCGCCGCGGCGGCCCGTCTGGTCCGAAAGCTCGGTGCCGATCGGGTGATCGACGCGCGGCGGGCAGACTCCATTGAACAACTCAGGAAGTTCGCGCCCGCCGGACTGGATCGTGTGCTTGCGCTTGCCGGAGGCGACGAACTCGAACGATGTCTCGATTTCGTGCGACCTAAGGGGCGCGTCGTCCATCCGAACGGCGTCGAGCCCGTTCCAAAAAAGCGGCCGACGTTTAGTCTGCGTGCCTACGACGCGATCGCGAATCCGCGTGAATTCGAGAAGCTCAATCGCCACTTCCGCAACGGAAAGGTCCGTGTGCCGATTGGCGGGAGCTATCCGCTAGGGAAAGCTGCCCAGGCGCATCGCCGATTGGATCGCGAACACGTGCTCGGACGCTTGGTGTTGCACGTACGTCGCGACCGATAGCTCATCCCGCGGTCGCCCATGACTGCCGCGCTTGTTCGAACGATCGCACCGACGCAAGTTGTTGGAGGATTGTCATGAATTCGACACAGCGAAGTTCCGCCCCTGTTTCCGATGAGACGGCACGATCGATTCAGGGATTGCATGGCGTCCGCTACCAAACCACAGACGTGCAGCGCGCCGCCGATTTCTACACCAGGCATCTCGGCTTCACGCTGGAACATCAGCAATTGCCGGCGTTCGCCATGGTGTCCCTCGGCGATTTCAAACTGTTCCTGAGCGGTCCCGGCGCCTCAGGCTCGCGGTCGATGCCCGACGGGCGGCGACAGGAGGCGGGCGGCTGGAATCGCATTGTTCTGCATGTGACCGACGTCGCGCGGGAGATTGAGAGGCTCAAAAAGGCGGGACTGAAGTTTCGCAATGAGGTGGAAGCCGGTCCTGGTGGTCGGCAGGTTCAGATCGAGGATCCTGATGGAAATCCGATCGAGCTTTTTGAGCCGGCGCGCTAGCAAGTCTTCCTGTCGGCGCCGCTGACCGATCCTTCGATTTCAAGTATGCTTGGCGCGCCTTAACGGTTCGCACGCGAATGTGCGCGACGGTGAACGTCGTTGTCCGGGCAACGAGGGATCCGATGAAGAGCACAGCACGGGATGCCGCAGTGTGTGTCGTCGCGGCGGTTCTCGTCTGGGTAAGCACCGCAGCACAAGACAACAAGAGCGCCCCCTCGACGCAATCGCGCGCCACATGGTCGGCCGGCGTTGCCAGAGTCGAGGTGACGCCGCGCGAACCGATCTTCATGAAAGGTTACGGCTCGCGCACGAAACCGTCAGAAGGTGTCCGTGAGCCGCTCTTCGTCAAAGCGCTGGCCCTGCGCGATGAGGCAGGCGCCACGTCAGTTCTTGTAACGAGCGATCTGCATTCCTACACGCGCCGGATGTCGGACACGATTGCCGACGCGGTGCAGAAGCGTCACGGGATTCCACGCGAGCGACTCATCCTCAATGGCTCGCACACGCACAGCGGTCCCGCCATCACCGGCGAGGACTACATGCGGCCCGCCGAGGACATCAACGCAGAACAGGAAGCTGTCATTCGGCGTTATACCGCGCACTTGCTCGATCAGATTATTGATGTGATTGGCCGGGCGATTCAGAACCTGTCGCCGGCGCAGCTGTCGTTCGCCCAGGGGTCGGCGGGCTTCGGCGTGAACCGGCGGCGAATCGCAGCCGGCATGCGGCATCTACCCGAAGTCGTAGACCAGGATGTTCCGGTATTGAACGTGCGAGGCGCCGACGGATCTATTCGCGCCATTGTCTTTGGATACGCGTGCCACGCGACGTCCGCTCCCGGCGATTACATGATCGGCGCCGACTGGCCTGGTTTCGCGCAGGCGGCGCTCGAGGCCGCGAACCCCGGCGCAACCGCGATGTTCCTGAATGGGTGCAGCGCCGACTGCGATCCGATGCCGCGATCCCTGGAAGAAATGCCGAAACGGCATGGCGAGACGATGGCGATTGCAGTTGGCCAGGTGCTTCGGCGCCAGATGCGAGCGCTGACAGGGCCGCTTACGACCGCGTTCGATTACGCAAGCATTCCCTTCCAGACGCCGCCGACGCGCGAGGAACTGCAGCAGCGCGTGAAGACGGATACCGGCATGCGCCTGCGTCACACGCAACTGATGCTGCGGATCCTCGATCGCGACGGAAAAATCTACGACCACTATCCCTATCCAGTGCAAGCATGGCGCTTCGGCACGGGGCTGACGCTCATCGCGATCGGCGGAGAACCGGTCGTCGACTACGCGCTCCGGTTCAAGGCTGAATACGGATGGGAGGATACGTGGGTCGCCGGCTATTCGAACGACGTGATGGGCTACATCCCATCGTTGCGAGTGCTCAAAGAAGGCGGATACGAGGGGGGCAGCGCCATGATCAATTACGGACGGCCGGGTCCCCTGGCGCCTGACGTCGAGGAAGTGATCGCAAACAAGGTTCGCGAGGTCGTGATGCGCGCAGGGGGCAAAAAATGACGAAGAGCAGAGCAAAGAGCGCGAGGATCGCCGCTCTCGCCGCGGTTCTCGTTCTGACGGTCGCCGCAACAGCGCGGGCACAGATTACAACCGGTTCGATCGCCGGCACCGTGAAGGACGTACAGGCCGCCGTGATACCGGGAGCGACAGTGACACTCGTCAACGAAGCGCAGGGGACGCGCTCCGCACCGGTCGTCACGAACGCCGATGGCGACTTCGTCTTTGCCAATGTCAGCTCAGGCACCTACGCGATCGAAATCGAGATGCCGTCGTTCAAGAAACTGAAGCGATCCGGCATTGCGGTGAGCGCGGGAGAACGGGTCGGGGTTGGCGCGCTCACACTCGAAGTCGGCGGCACCGAGGAAGTGGTCGATGTCAAGGGAGAGGCGCCGATGATTCAGGCGACGACCGGCGATCGATCTTTCACGATCGCGACCGAATCGGTCGAGAACCTGCCGATCGCCAGCCGCAGTTTCACCTCGCTCGCAACGCTCGCACCCGGCGTGAACGGCATGGTCCGCATCGGCGGCGGAGGAACAACCTTCGTCATGATGGACGGAATCGGCGCGGTCGACACGGGTTCGAATGGTGCGCCGATCCTGCAGATGAACGTCGAGTCGATCGCTGAAGTCAAAGTGCTCACGTCGAACTTTCAGGCGGAGTACGGACGATCGAGCGGGCTGCAGATCACCGCCGTCACCAAGAGCGGCACAAATCGGTTTCGCGGTTCCGTGTACGACGTCGAACGCAATTCAAGCTGGAACAGCAACAGCAAGGTCAACAAGTTGAACGGCGATCCAAAACCGGTGTCGAAGGAGCGCGACTGGGGATTCTCGATCGGCGGACCAATCGGGAAGGCCGGCGGCAACAACAAACTCTTCTTCTTTTATGCGCAGGAATTCGAGCCCCGCACCGGTGGCAACAACGTCGTCCGCTTCCGGATGCCGACAGCGCTCGAACGGCAGGGGGACTTCTCGCAAACCACCGACAACAACGGCAATCCCTATCCTTTTATTAAAGACCCACTCTTGACCGGCGCCTGCGATGCCAACAATCAGACGGCATGCTTCCGCGATGAAGGGGTGATCGGAAGAATCCCGGCCGACCGTCTCTACCAGACCGGTCTGAACATCTTGAAGATGTGGCCGTTGCCGAACACGGCCGTCGCGCCGGGTCAGTCCTACAACTACGAAATCACGCGGCCTGAGGAAAGCATTCTGAGCTGGCAGCCGGCCATGCGCGTCGATTACCAGCCGACGCAGAAGCTTCGGGCGACGTTCAAGTACTCCGGCTGGCAGCAGCGCAACCAGGTGATCAACGGCACGCTTCCTGGCTTCAACGATACGAAGATGCAGCGGCCGATCGTCTCGTCGTGGGTCGCGACGGCCAATTACACGTTCGGTCCGACGACATTCTTGGAAGCGACCTACGGGCGCAGTCAGGATGAACTAGCCGGATGCGCGCTCGCGCAGCAGTCGACTGGCCCATTGTTCTGCACGAGCGCGGTTCCAGTCGGCCCGACGTCGGACCGCAGGAGCGTCGGGCTCGATAGCCTTCCGTTGCTTTTTCCGGATGCGAACATCATCAACCCCGACTACTACGCCTTCCATGCGTTCGAGCTCGTGAACTCCGAGTTCTGGGACGGATCGCGCGTGTGGCTTCCGCCGGTGTTCTCGTGGGGGAGCCGCATCACCAACACGCCGCCGAGCGTCGGCATCACGAGCTTTCTCAACACGAACGTCACGCAGGACGTCGCGATCAGCCTGACGAAGGTTGCCGGACGCCATACGTTCAAGACGGGGTTCTACAACGGTCATGCGCTGAAGTCGTCGAACACGCAGCGCGGCAGCACCGCGTTTCCCGGTGCGCCGTTCGGCAATCTGAGTTTCTCGCAGGACACCCCTGGCACCAATCCATTCGATACGTCGTTCGGGTTTGCAAATGCGGCGATCGGAAGCTTCAGTTCGTTCCTGCAATCGACAACATTCGTCGAAACGAAGTCGGTATTCAACAACACGGAAGGCTACGTTCAAGACAACTGGAAGGTGAACAATCGGCTCACACTCGATTACGGCGTGCGCTTCGTGCACCAGCAGCCGTCGCACGACATCATGGGGCAGGCGTCGAATTTCTTTCCCGAGAAATGGTCGCTCGGCAATGCGCCGTTCCTGTATTTGCCCGGCTGTGCGAACGGCGTATATCCCTGTTCGGGAACGAATCGCCAGGCCATGGATCCAAATACCGGCCAGTTCCTTGGCACTAATTCGTCCCTCGCGATTGGGACGCTCGTGCCGAACACCGGCAATCCGACCAACGGTCTGATCCGTCAGGGGAACGGCATCGCTGATACCAATTACACCTGGCCAAAGCTTGCCATCGCTCCGCGCTTCGGCACCGCTTTCGACGTCAGCGGCAACCAGCACCTCATGCTGCGCGGTGGCACCGGTCTCTTCTACGACCGGCCGGATGCATCGGCGACGACGCCGGCGGCGGGGAATCCACCGACGGCGCGAAACGTGACCGTGCGGTATGGACAGCTGCAGAGTCTCGGTAGAGGAGGGCTGACGACGGAAGGGCCGCCTGCGCTTGGCGGCTTGTGGGTGTACGAGCCCGATGGATTGCCGACGTCGTTTCAGTGGAACGGCGGCGTGCAGATGTTGCTGCCATGGGCGGTGTCCCTGGACGCGTCGTACGTCGGGCAGCACAGTTTCAACGAGGTGCAGCAGGTGAACCTCAACGCCGTCGACTTCGGTGCGGCGTTCCTCCCGCAGAATCAGGATCCGACTCTCGCCGCCAGCGCCACTCCCGGTGCAACGGCGCGGACCACTGATCTCCTGCGACCGCTGCGCGGCTACAGCACCATCAACCAGGTGCAGCAGCGAGGCTGGCGGACCTACCACTCGATCCAGGTCTCGTTCCAGCGCCGATTCCGCAACGGCGTGTCGTTCGGCTTCAACGACACGATGGGACTCTCGGAACGCAGCAACAGCGCCGCGCGCCTGGAGCACCGTCCCGACGGGTCTTTCTTTATTCGTGACGATCAGGCCCAGGCCGACGAGCTTCTGGGCGCGCCCACACCGCAGCGGCACGTGATGAAAGCCAACTTCATCTGGGATCTGCCGGACATTGCGAGCCAGCAGTCCGCGCTTCGCGCCCTTGGCGTCGTCGTCAACGACTGGCAACTATCGGGAATCTGGACCGGCGCGACCGGGACTCCATACACGGTCGGATTCTCGTATCAGAACGGCGGATCGAGCGTGAACCTGACTGGATCGCCAGACTACGGGGCGCGGATCAGGATCGTCGGCGATCCGGGCGGAGGCTGCAGCAGCGATCCATACCGTCAGTTCAATACGTCCGCGTTCCTGGGACCGCTGACCAACAGTGTCGGTCTTGAATCAGGTAACGACTACTTGAACGCTTGCTTCACGAGCATTTTCGATCTCGCGATCGCGCGGAACATCAACCTCGGCGCGAGCCGCAGGCTTCAGCTGCGCGCCGAGATGTTCAATGCTCCCAACTCCGCGATCATCACGGGCCGCAATACCACGATGAACCTGAGCGACCCGGGTAATCCGGGAAATGCGACGAATCTGCCGTTCGACCCGGCTGGCAACCTGATTCCGGCGCGGGCCATACCTCGTGGTGCCGGGTTCGGCGTGGCGAATAACTATCAGGCGCCGCGTTCGGTGCAGTTGCAGATTCGGTTTTCGTTCTGATCATGAGGCCGCATTGCTCGATGTGGATGGCCGTTGTCGCCGTCCTGATCCTGGGCGGCGACGCGGAAATCGCGCGTGCAAGGCAGGCATCGGTTGATGCGCTCGCTCAGCAGATTCTCGACAGTTCGAAACCGGATGCGGAGCGACAGAAGACGATTGCTGAAGCGTCGTCGGCCGATGCGGGCGCGTTGATCACCGCGCTTGTGAAAGGGCTTGAACCGGGCACGCCGGAGGAATACGTGCGCATCCCCTGGATCTGGCGCGTAGCGGTGTCTGCCGGCCGGCGGAACCAGACCGCCGAGTTGAAATCCGTCCTGAACGCATCGCTACCCGAACGCAATCAACCGCTCCACGACTGGCAGGCCGTCGTGATCGGCGGCGGAGTGGTGAATGGGGTCAGCAATGCCGGTGCGTGGCCTTCGGATCGAATGCCGGAATTGCTTCGCGGCGACGAGTCGCTGAACGTCCGCTGGCGCCGGGTCCCCGATCTCGCGGTTGCGATGGCGGCCAACGAGGCGGTGAAGACGGGAACGCGGTACGACGCGCTGCGCATCCTGGGAGCAGAAAGCTGGAAGCGCCGTGGCGGCGTCGTCACCAAGTACCTTGCGGAAGGCACGCATGCCGAAGTGCAACAGGGAGCGATTGGCGCGCTCGGGGACATGAAAGACAAAGCAGCCGCGCGCGCCTTGCTCGACGCGCTGCCGCATTTCTCGGAGCGCAATCGCAATTCGGCGCTCAACGCGCTGATGCGCAACGACGAGCGGATGGACATGCTGCTTGACGCGGTGGCGGCCGGCCGAGTCACGCGCGCCGCGCTTGGCGACGGGCGTGTAGAAAAGCTGAAGAACGCGTCCAACAATCGCATCCGCACCAAGTCAGAGAAAGTCCTCCGTTGAGACCACGATTTGTTCTGCGAGCGTCTAAACGCTGACGAGCTGGCGATCTCGGATCGGAAGCGTTTACGCTGACGTGTGCCGCTACTGGTTATCCCCGTCCTCGTCGTACTTGCCGTCGTCGCACTTATCCCCATTGCACTCGTGCAGCGGTACCGGATGGGCGTCGCGCGTCAACGCGCGCGAGGGTGGTTGGCCACCCTCAACGTCATCGGCTTCGGCTTGTCCGGAGTGATGTTCGTGCTGACCGCGGCCATGACTGCCATCTGGATTCCCGGCGCATTTGTCTACACGATTGGCGGACTCGCGATCGGCTACGTGCTTGGTGTTGCCGGCGTCTGGCTCACGAGGTGGGAGCCGACTCCAGCCGGTCTGTACTTCACACCGAATCGATGGCTGGTGCTCAGCATGATGCTGGTCGTGACCGGCCGGATCCTGTTCGGATTCTGGCGCGCCTGGCACGCATGGTATCCGGGGGTCGATCACGCCTCGTGGGCGGCCGCCGCGGGACTGGCGAAATCGATGGCTGCCGGCGGTGTCGTGCTCGGCTACTACTTCGTTTACTGGAGCGGCGTGCGCGCCCGGCTTCGTCGAGGCGGTTATCCCTCACGCTCAGCCGACGCGCTGCCAGTCGAGAACATCAGAGGCAGGGGACGGCGCACTTCCCGGGGGCGTTCGTGAGGTGCAGTACGTAGGTGGCGGGTGGGACCGATCGATCGCTGGGAGTCACAGTGAGTGTCAATGTCTCACCCTTGACAGTCCCAGAGAAAATCGCCGGCGGCGCCGGGTTGGTGCTGATGGGCCCCGCCTCGACGCGATAGGTGCCGTTGACCTGGAACCCGCCGTCAGCGTGAACGACTGGCTGCGGAAATTGACCGTGCCCGCAACCGACGACGAAATCGCAACCGTCCACCGTCACTGACAAACATCCGGGGTTCCCAGTCCATTGGCTTGGGCGCAAGGTCGTGTCGGGTTGTGTCGGTGTCCCAGCACACGTGCCACTGGCGAGACACACGAGACCCACCGCCACCAACCGCGTCACCCGGGACGTCATTGCCGCGAATCGGTTGTCGTCCGCG
>Ga0075425_100003581_pt1 | contig 15799 bp, 16 predicted proteins | sample SoiMethybrSBSTD4_FD_75300 | JGI IMG/M metagenome (GOLD analysis project Ga0075425, IMG submission 75300) | Bulk soil microbial communities from a Populus tree surrounding site in Tennessee, USA - Soil MetaG P. TD hybrid SBSTD4 | ecosystem: Environmental > Terrestrial > Soil > Tree plantation... | reverse complement strand
GATACAGGCCGGCGTGCTCCGCGAGAGCCATCCCGACCGCGAGGCGCCGCGGCTCGACCGGAATCCTGCGGCGGACGGCGTCGAAGGCCAAGCCGAACGCCGCGCCGTTCAACGTATGAAGGGCGAACCCCGCGGCACGCCAGTGCCGACCCTGCGTCACTCCTTTGCCGAGTACGGCGATGTCCGAGTAGTCGCAGCGAAAGAGACGGCGGTCGACCGGCTCGAGCAGTCCCCAGACCGTCGCCGCGGCGGCCCCTGCGAGCGCGGCTCTTGAGGTTGAGCTCACGGCGGTAGCCTGACACGAATGCCCGCGCCCATTAGGTTCCCGCGCGCGCGCGCCCGGCGGAAGATCGTGTGGGGGTGGCCCTGCGAGGTCGACGCTGCTCCTCTCGGGGCCGAGACGGCTCAACGAGTCTAAACGAGCCCCTAGGGCGCGAGCACTTGGCAGAGCTCCGGGGAGAGCCGGTCGAGGCCGTGCGCGATCACCGTTCCGTCCGGCAGGAACGTGAAGTTCCCCGCCTGCGCGAACACGACGCCGCTGCCCGGCACTTGGAATGAGAACTCATCCCGGTGTCGGGCATGGCGCCGGTTGCGAGATTGGTGTGGACGGGCAAGAGAGTTGGGGTCAAGCCGGTGAGCCTGACCCCTCCTGTCTAGACAGCGTGGCAGCCTGAGCTACGGCGAGGTGACGGCCCAGCTACCGAAGGTGTAGTACTCCCCGGCTGCTGTGGCGTGGATGAAGACCTCTGCGCCGCTCTTGGGGTCGCTGACTCCTTGAACTCCGCGATTTGCGGTGACGTTGCTGTTGAACGTCTCGTAGAGGCAAAGATGGCCCGCCTGCGCCTGTGGATTCGTCCCGCTGCCCGGGCACTCTGGCGGCGCGGCGGCGCCCACGTTGATGTAGTGCCGAGTCGGCGCCGACGCAAGCTGGAATCCGAATGAGATCGGGACCTGTGTCTCTTCGTCCACAGCGGTCGCTTTATCGAGCGCAACCCAAACCCCCCGGATCGTCTTTCCCGATGGGAGCGTCCCGGGGAACGGGCCTGGATCGCCCTTGTCACCCTTATCACCCTTGTCACCCTTAGCCCCCTGAATGCCCTGGAGACCGCGCAGCCCTCGTGGACCCACGGTGTTCCAACTCACGCGACGCTCACTACGCTTGCACCTAGCCGCCAGCCTCAATGCACCGGTCGACTTGCTCGCGCAGGCGCGAATTGTCGCGCTCGATGTTGTCGATGCCGCGATCGCCCAGCCGGCACCGACGGCAAGCACGCACGCCGCGGCCACGGAAAGAAGGGGCACTCGCACCCGACCCAGCCTGCTCTTCATTCTGACCTCCCTTGGTCATGGAGGGCGGGGCGGCCTGATGGCCTCCCCTGCCTGCCTCCGGCTAGGTGAGACTCGACGGGCGAGCCTCCCACGCGTCGCCGAGCCTACGCCGGTGTTGTCACCGGTTCAAGGCGCCAAGAGGCCGACCGGCGAGCGGGATTTCGCGCTCGAGGAACGCGCAAACGCGTGGATCGTGAGGGAGGGGCGAGGGCCCGAGCTTGATAACGAGGAGGCGCTCGGGCAGATCAACCCCGTCGATCAGCGTCCCGACCGCGGGGGGTTCGCCGGCTTGCTCATCGAGGCGATAACCATCCGGCGTCGAGACGAATCGGAGATAACGGTCGGAGACTGCGGGCGCCGACACCGTTACCGATCGCTCCTCCTCCTCAACACCGCGAGAGGCCTCCTCTCCATTGCTAACACTCTCTGGGCGCGTGTAGTAATAGAGCCGAGCCAGGGAATCGGCGTCAATCCCCTCGGGCGTGGCCGCGACCCGAGATGCCTCGTGGTCTTCGTCGACCACCACAAACCGCCGCTCGGCGTCCACGGTCTCGACTGCATCGAGCGGCAGCAGGCGCCGACGCCAGAGAACGACCCCGTCTCGACGGATCGCGAGCCGCTGCCCGCCCGACTCCGGATCATCGACCAACTCGATGACCAACCCGATTCGTCGGCCGCGCAGGTCGAATACCGCATAGTTGGCCGCCGCGCTCAGAAGGTCAGTCTTGCCCACGCCTCATCTCCACGCCGCAGAGGAAGCATAAGGCGTTTCCGTGCCATCGCTAATGTGCCAGGTGGGCAGCGAGAGGTCGAGCGGCTAATTCGCAACCCGCGCCTTGCACGTCAAGGCGGCCTGCCTATCGGCCGAGAACGGCGTGCCGCAACACTTGACGCTAACCAAAGCCAAGAATGAACTTGGCATCATCCGACATCTTCTCCGGCGACCAGGGTGGGTCCCAGGTCAGCTCGACCTCGACGTCCTCCACCTCGGGCATGCCGCGGACGATCTGGTCGACGTTCTCCTGGATCATCGGCCCGACGGGACAGCCCATCGACGTCAGCGTGTGAATCACCTTGACCTTTGGGCCCTCGACCTCGACGTCGTAGAGGAGGCCGAGCTCGACGATGTCCATCCCGAGCTCAGGATCCTCGACCGCCCGGAGTGCGTCGACGACTTCTTCCTTCGTGGGCATCGGTCCAGACTAGCCGAGCAAGCGCACTTCCTCGCGCCGCTCCCTGGCGAAGAAATGGATTCCGTCGACGAACCGCACCCAGTTGCAACGGGTGCACATGACCAGCGAATGCGTACGTGCGGAATCAGCCAAAAAGCGGACGCCGCGCAGGAGGTCGCCGTTCGAGACGCCGGTGGCGGCCACGATCACCTCACCGGGCGCGAGGTCATCGGTCGTGAAGATCCGCTCGAGGTCCTCGATTCCATATTGACGAGCCTCTTCGATCTCGCTTCGCGTCGTTGGCCAGAGCTGGGCCTGGAGCTCACCGCCGAGGCACCGGAGCGCGGCCGCCGCCATCACAGCCTGGCGCGTGCCGCCGATCCCGATCGCCAGGTGGTCGTTGGTGCCGCGGATCGCGGCGGAGATGGACGCGGTCACGTCTCCGTCCTGAATCAGCTTGATCCGGGCTCCCGCGGCGCGGATCTCCTCGATCAGGTCGTGGTGGCGCGGCCGGTCGAGCACGATCGTCGTGACGTCGTTGACGCTGCGGCCGAAGGCCTCTGCGATCCCGCGGATGTTCTCCGCCACCGGACGACGGAGGTCGATCTCGGCCCGTGCGAGCGGCCCGACCGCCAGTTTGCGCATGTACATGTCCGGCAGGGTCTGCAACGAGCCGGGCTCGCCGACGGCGATCATCGACATCGCCCCTCCTCCGCCCCGGGCGACGACACCGCGTCCCTCGAGTGGGTCGAGCGCGAGATCGACCTGCTCGCCGCCGGCGCCCACGCGCTGGCCCCGGCCGAGCGTCTCGTCCTCGTCGCCGCCGGCGCCGATCACGACCTGCCCGTCGATCGGCAGATGCTCGAGCGCGGAGCGCATCGCCACGGCGGAATCGCGCTCGGCTCCGTCCTGGTCGGCCCGGCCGAGCCAGCGCGCGCCCGCCAGCGCCGCGCGCTCGGTCGCACGGGCATAGCTTTCGCAGAGGCAGTACCGGTCGACCGCTGCTCCCTCACGCTGGCGGATCGGAGCCGTCTCGGTCATCCGACCTTCTCGAAGCGCTCGGCGCTCTCGAGGACCAGCTCCATCGCCTGGGCGATCGCAAACTCGATGTTGCTGTTCTCGATCACGGGCACCCCTGCCTTCTCCGCCCGCCCGACGATGTAGTCCTGGAGCTCGCGGATGTCGCCGAGCGAGTCGAGATACCGCTCGAACGGCCGTGCGCTCCCCGAGGCCGAATCGCGAAGCCAGAAGTGGCTCGCGTGCGCCTCGACGTCGTCGATCGCGAGCACGAACTGGACGACGAGCGCGCCCTCGATCTCCGCCGAGACCATTCCTGGGACCAGGTGGACTCCCTCGAGCACCATCGACCAGCCCTCCTGCATGACCCGATCGATCGCGGCGCGGACGCCGACGAGCACGTTGCGGGTCTGGGCGAGAAAGCCGTGCAGGACACGGGCGTCGTCGTCCTCGTCCTGGGAGGCGCCCGCCTCGAAGCTCGAGTAGTGGATCGCCGGCATGAAATCCTGGGAGAAGAAGGCGCGCATCGTCTGGCGGACGAAGTCGGTCGAGGTGACGCGGGTGATTCCGAGCCGGTAGGCGATCTCCGTTGCGACCGTGGACTTGCCCGTGCCCGTCGCGCCACCGATCAGCAGGACGACCGGAAGGTCGAGGTCGTCGAGCCGGCCGAAGAGGCGCAGCCGCCTGATCACCTGGGCGCCCTCCTCCTCGCCCCACATCCCAACTGCGAGCTCCTGCAGCCGCTCGAGCGAAGAGGCGCGGCTCCCTGCGGCGGCCAGGTCGGCTTCGGCCGTCAGAGCGAGCTCGTACGCCTTCTCAGCGGGGACACCGGTCGCGATCACGGCCCGCGCAAGCAAGCCTTTCGAGAACGGCAGGCCGTCCTCGCCGCCCAAGGGCAGCGGCTCGCGGTGCCTGCGCTCACTCATCGGGCAACCTCGTAGCGTGCTCGCTCATGAGCCCACCGGCTCCGGCCGAGCCGCCTCCGCAAGGGCCAGCAGCGCCGGGTCGACCTCGGGCTGCCCGGGACAGCGGACGAGATCGTTGGCGACGAGGACGATCTCGACGCCGCGCTTCGCGCCGTCCTCGGCGACCACGTCGATCCCCGCCGCCTTGATCTCCGTTGCGTAGACGTCCGCTTCGACGCTCTCCAGCTCGTATTGGAGCGCCGGCCTGTCGGCGAGGTTGCCAGAGACGTGGACGATCTCGGCCCCGTACGCGGCCAGGTCGCTTGCCAGCCGGCGGTGCGCCGAGGGCGCTGCGGTCGTGAAGTAGGCAACCCGCTTGCCGTCGATCGGCGCGAGCGGCCGAGGCCGGAAGCCGACCGCGATCACGGTCACCTCTGGCTTCACCTCCCGGATCGCCTCCGCCAGCGCCTCGTGCGGCGTCGAGGAGTCCGCCATCGTCACGAGGACAAGGTCGGCGAGCAGGATCCGGTACGCGTTCAGGTAGCCCGTCACCAGCTCCGGCGCGTCCAAGGCGCTCGTCACGAGCACGCGTGTGCCCGCCGCGACCGGCGGGATCGCCGCGCCGCTGCCGTCGAAGACGACGAAGTCGGCCCCGCGCTGCAGCGCCACCTCCGCGCCGGCCTGGACGTTCGAGGTCGCGACCGCCCCGGCCAGCCCGCCGCCGCAGCGTCGGCACCCGATCGTGACGACGCCGGCGATGGCGGCGATCTCGAGGTAATCGGAAGCCGCATGGCTGCCCTCGCGTGAGAGCGCCAACAGCTCCTCGAGGCTGGGCGGCGATTCCGCAACCTCGGGCGCGGCAGGCCCGCCGCGTCCCATCGCAACCGCCACGACCTCGCGATCGCGCGCGAGCAGCCGCGCAACGTGTGCCGAGACGGCCGTCTTGCCGACGCGCTTGCCGGTCGCAAACACCGCGAGCGAAGGCAGCGGAAAGGGCTCGAGCTCAGGCGGCTCGAGCCGGAAGTCCGCTCCCACGTACGGAATCCCGGCGGCGAGCGCCCGACTCGCGAGCCGAAACCGCGGCGCGGGCCCGAGCACCGGCTCGTCGGACAAGTCGAGGACGAGCTCCGGCTCCAGCTCGCGCAGCGCCTCGTCGAGATCGTCGTGAACCGGAATGCCATAGTCGGCCGCGCCGCGGAGCTTCTCGATCCCGCCGGCCATGAACGCACCGACGAACTCATACGGCAGCTCAGCCAGGGCGTCCCGCACGGTCGAGGGATAGTGCTCACCGTCGATAACCGCGAGCGTTCTCACCGCGACGACGTCACCTCGCCCTCGATTCGAGCGGTGTACTTCTCGAACGAGCGCGTCTCCGTGGAGAACTGGATGATCCGCTCCTGGCCGTGGAACGGGTACTTGCGCCAGACGTCCACGTGGTGGTCGGTGATCTCGATCAGGTTGTAACAGGGTCGCGTCTTGCCGCGAAGGCGCTGCGAGGAGACCGTGCCGGCATTGATCACAAACAGATCCTCGAGGCGCCACGCGTACGGAACGTGCTTGTGCCCGGAGAGCACGATGTCGACGCCGGAGCGCTGCAGGCACTCGATCGCGTCGCCTGCGTCGTAGACGATGTTCCGCTCGCGGCCGGTGCCCGGAATCGGCAGCAGGTGGTGGTGGAGGACGAAGATCCTCAGCTCTGCCTCGCCTTCGGCGAACTGCTCCTCGATCCACGCATAGCGGCCCCGGCCGATCTGGCCGTGATCGAGGTCGGGCTCGGTCGAATCGACGGCGACGATCGTCACTCCTTCACGCTGGACGACGCGGTTGCGCCCGCCGAACAACTCCTCGAAGTGGATGTACCCGACGTTGCGAGAGTCGTGGTTGCCGGGGATGACGACGACGCAGTCGCACTCGAGCCGGTCCAGATACGCCTTCGCCTGCACGTACTCGTGCTTGAACCCCATCGCCGTCAGGTCGCCGGAGCAGACGACGATATCCGGCTGCTGGTCGTTGATCTCGTTGATCGCCCGCTCCATCAGGCCCGGGACGAAATGGGGCTCGCCGCAATGGATATCCGAGATGTGGGCGATCTTCATCGCCGGAAGTGTGGCAGAGGCGGTCAACTCGGGCCCCGACGCGGCATCCGCTCTCGTTGCTACTTTCGGAGCAGTGGCGGCCGAGCCAGCCCGAAGCGCGGGGACACCTCGCTTCGCAAATGATGCGGAGCGAGAATGTGCCCGTCTGCTGGACTTTTATGGGGTGCCCTGGAAGTACGAGCCGCGGACTTTCGCGCTTGAAGAGGCCGAGGACGGGCGCATCACCGAGGCCTTCACGCCCGACTTCTACCTGCCCGAACAGGACCTCTATGTCGAGGTGACCGTGATGAAGCAGGCCCTCGTGACTCGAAAGAACCGCAAGTTGCGCAAACTCCGTGAGCGCTATCCGGATGTCCGGATCAAGCTCTTCTATCGGCGCGACATCGAGCGCCTGGCCCAGAAATTCAAGCTCGACCTCGCCCGCTAGCCGACGAACTGCGCGTCGGCGAGACTTACCTCTCCGCTGAGGAGATCCAAAAGCGCGTCGGCGAACTGGGTGCCCAGATCGCCGCCGACTACGAAGGCCTCGACCTCCTGCTCGTCGCGCCGCTCAAGGGCTCACTGTTCTTCGTCGCCGATCTCTCGCGCGCGATCCCTGTCGTCCACGAGCTCGATTTCGTCGAGCTCGCCGGTTACGACGGCGCCGTCCCGGGCGGTCACGAGCGAGTCAGGCTGCTCAAGGATTTGAACGGTCCGATCGAAGGACGGGACGTTCTGATCGTCGAGGACGTGATCGACACGGGGCTGACGCTGAACTACCTGCGCAAGCTGCTTACGCTTCGCGGGCCTGCGTCGCTCTCGATCGCCACCCTGCTCGACCGCCCCTACCGTCGGCTCGTCGACGATCTCCCCGTTCGCTACGTCGGCTTCGTCGTTCCCGACGAGTACTTCGTCGGCTACGGCTTCGATCTGGACGAGCGGTACCGGAACCTGCCAGAGCTTCGGGTCGCAAAGTTTAGGCGTACCTAACTTCTCGGCTACACTCAGCGTGATGAACGCCACGGCGCGCACCGCCTACGACGCCGGGCGCGTGTTGCGCGGAGAGCGCCGCGGCAGCTTCCGCATCCTCCCATTCCTCGGCCCTGCGTTCGTCGCGTGCGTCGCCTACATCGACCCCGGCAACTTCGCGACGAACATTGCCGGCGGCTCGAAGTTCGGCTACACGCTGGTCTGGGTGATCGTCGCCGCGAACCTGATGGCGATGCTGATCCAGACGCTCTCGGCAAAGCTCGGGATCGCAACCGGCCATAACTTGCCCGAGGTCTGCCGCGAGCAGTTCTCCCGGCGGACGTCCTTTGCACTGTGGATCCAGGCCGAGCTGATCGCGATGGCAACGGACCTGGCGGAATTCCTAGGCGCGGCGATCGGCTTTCACCTGCTGCTCGGGATCCAGCTCTTCCCCGCGGCGATCCTGACCGGGATTGCCGCCTTTTTGATCCTGGGCCTGCAGCGGTTCGGCTTCCGGCCCTTTGAAGCGGTGATCGCCGCGATCGTCGGCATCGTCGGGGCCTGCTACATCGGCGAGCTCTTCTACGCGAAGCCGCCGCTCGGCACGGTTGGCAAGCATGCGTTCGTGCCGCAGTTCGCCGGTAGCGAGTCGGTCCTGCTCGCGGTCGGGATTCTCGGCGCGACGGTTATGCCGCACGTGATCTACCTCCATTCGGCGTTGCTCCAGGACCGGGTGCTGCCAAAGTCCGAGGAGCAGGCGAAGCGCCTCTATCGGTTCACGCGTATCGATGTCGTGATCGCGATGTCGATCGCCGGGTTCATCAACGTCTCGATGCTGGTCGTCGCGGCAAGCACCTTCTTCAACACCGGCCTCACGAACGTCGAGTCGCTCGAGACAGCGCACAAGACGCTGGCGGGCCTAGTGGGTGGATACTCGAGCACCCTGTTCGCGCTGGCGCTGCTCGGGTCGGGCCTCTCGAGCTCGACCGTCGGCACGCTCGCGGGGCAGGTCGTGATGCAAGGCTTCATCCGCCGCCGGATCCCTGTCTGGGTGCGCAGGCTGGTGACGATGCTGCCTGCGCTGATCGTGATCGGGATCGGCCTCGATCCCTCGCGAACGCTCGTGCTCAGCCAGGTCGTGCTTTCGTTCGGGATCCCGTTTGCGCTGATCCCGCTCGTGATCTTCACGGCCAAACGCGGGATCATGGGGCCGCTCGTCAATCAACGCGTCACGACGATCGTGGCGACGATCATCGCCGCCCTGATTACAGGCCTGAACTTCTTCCTGCTCTACCAGACGTTCACGTAGCAAGCCCTGGATATGCGCCGGCCGCCCCGGGGGAGGCGGCCGGCGCTGTCGGGAGACGTGCAGACGTAAGCGTGGGCCTCTCTCCCCTCGGCTTACGTCTTATAAGCAGTAAACGTATTAGTCGTGAATCCGGTTACGGGCCGGGTCAGAGGTAACCGAGCGGATCGACGGGTGTCCCGTTCACGCGCACCTCGAAGTGGAGGTGGGGCCCGAAGCAGTGACCGGTACTAGCCGACGTAGCCGATCACCTGCCCCTGGGTGACGGTTTGTCCGTTGGAGACCGCGATGCTGGACTGGTGCGCATAGCCCGTCGAGATGCCGCGTCCGTGATCGATGAACACGAGATTGCCGTACCCGTCCATCCAGCCGGCGTAGATCACCTCATCCGCGGGACTTTCGCTGACCCCGCGGACGTCCCTCCCTGTCGATCTCAGCTGGGCTGTTCCGGCTGCGGTGGCGAGGGCTCAGGCGCCGGCTCGGGCGACGGCACCGGCATCGGCGGCTCCGAAGGAACGGGCGACGGCTCCGGAACGATGACGGGTTGCGGCGGCTCGGAAGGAGCCGGCATCGGTTCGGGCACGTCCGGCGGCTCGACGACCTCGGTCGGCTGAACCTGGAGCTGCGCCCGCTGCATTCGCTCGTTCGCTGCTGCTGTCACTCTCGTCATCTCCTTCTCCGTGTCGGCGAGCGCCTGGTCGAGCTCGCTCATCCGCTTGCGGCCGGCTTCGACTTCGTCCTCGGCGCCACCGTATACCGCCTCTCCGAGGGCCCGGGCCGCCTCGGCACGTTGGGCTGCGAGCTCCGAGAGCTCGCGGCGCAGTCGGAAGAGCTCCATCCGCGCGGTCGAGTGAACGCTCACCGCTTCGACGGCGAATCCAGTCCGGTCGCGAACCGTCGCGGCGGCTCGACGGCCTACGCGAGCGACCGCGTTCTCCGGCAGGCGCTTCGATGCGGCGACGAAGAGCACCGAGAACAGAACGGCGGCTGCGACCAGGAGCGCACCCGCGATCGCGCTGTCGGCGACGAAGAGGAGGATCGCGGCCAAGAGTGCCGCGGCGGCGAGCCCGAAGAGCGCGAGTGGCGGCGCGATCCCGAAGTAACGCGGACTCGCGGCGACCTTGTGGATAGGCACGCGCCCTGTTTCGTCGGGCGGGATCTCTTCGACCGCGGTGATGTCATTTGCGACCGAGGTGCGAACGCCGCATTCGGGACAGAACCGCCCGCCTCCGGTGAGCTTGGCACCGCAGTTACTGCAGTTAGCCGGGGGCACGAACCTTTGCCTCGGCTTCAGCGTCGCGTGAACGCGGCTCCAGCGCCCTCAGGGCCTCCGCGGCCCGTCTTCGGAGCGGGCCGACCAGCGCACGGTAGTCCTCGTCGGTCACCTTGCCGGTGCGGTGGTCGAACTCCAGCTCCTTGAGAGCAGCGAGCGCGCGGTCCCGCTCCTCCGCAATCTCCAACCGGCGGCGCTCGAGCTCGTCAGGTTCTCCGAGCCTATCCTCGGCGGCCGTAATCCCGGGCCGGCGCAAAAACGGCAGCGCGACGATGAAGACAGCGGCGACAGCAAGTAGGACACCGAGCGAGAGCCAGACGCTCACATTGGGATGCTAGTCGCGGTCGGAGCCGTTCAGGCTTCAGGTGCCGCCGTGGCCCGCCGCGCAGGCACCCGGTAGCCGTGTTCTTCGCAGAGGCTCCCGGGAGAGTCTTCGGTGAGCGCGTCGCAGTAGCCCTTCCCGTAGGCGGCGCGCATGAAGGCCGCGACGACCTCGATGTTCCAGTCGTCGATCTCAGCCGCCTCGCGCCAGAGATCGGCGATCCGGAGGTCGATGTCGAGTTCGAGCAGGTCGATGCGGCTCGGGCGCTTTGGCATGGAAAAAGCGTAGGACAGCGGTCGGACAACATTGGCTCCGCTAGCGTTGGCCGCGTGGGAGTGCTTCATTTCGGACCGGCCCGCGTTCCCTCTCGCGAGAGTCCTGAGGCTGCAATCGCGTTGCTCGAGAACCGCGGCTACACCGCCTGCGAGATCGACTTCGAGGGCAAGTTCTGGATGGACTACCCCTGGGCCGAGCGCTTCGGTCAGCTCGCGCGCGAGGCAGGGATCGTCCTCTCCGTTCACGCCCCGATCGCGGGCTTCATGGGTCACGTCGAACGGGACAAGAAGCAGCGCATGGCGGTCGGGATGCTCGACCACTCGGCCGGGATCGCCAAGGTGGCGGGAGCCGAGCTCGTGGTCTTCCACCCGGGCTTTCTCCTGGGCCGGGAGCGGGCGGACGCTATCGACTCCGTCGTCGAGCAGCTCGGGGAGCTCCGCGAGCGGCTCGAGGGAAAGGACCGCGCGGTGCCGTTCGGGGTCGAGATCATGGGCCGTGTCCGCGAGCTCGGGACCGCTGATGACGTCTTCGCGATCGCGGCTCGCACGGGCTGGGTTCGCCCCGTGCTCGATTTCGCGCACCTGCACGCCGTCACCGACGGCGGCTTCACCGACGCCGGGGCGTTCGCGGAGATCCTGGAAGGGGCCGACGGCGTCCTGGAGCCCGGGGCGCCGTTCCACGTCCACTTCTCCGACATCGCCTATGCAAACCGAAACGAGACGAAGCACCTCCCCTACGGCGAGGGCACTTTGCGGGCCGAGCCGCTGGGCGAAGCACTCGCGCGCTTCGAGCGGCCGGCGACCGTGATCAGCGAGTCGCCGGACGAGGCCTCACATCAGGCGATTCGTGCGGCGCTCGAGGCGAGCCTCGAGCCGTCGAGCCGTCGCTCGAAGACCTCGGCCTCGTCTTCACGGCCGCGCTCCCGCAGCAGCTGAATCAGGGTCTCCAGCGTCTCCGAGCCGAAGGCGCAGTATTCGGTCTCGTCGATGATGGTTACGGCGTCGCGCAGCAGCTTCTCGGCATCGTCGTAGCGCCCCTGGGCGCTCCTCACGCGGGCGAGCGTGCCGCGCGTCGAGGCCCGCGAGCTCATGTCCTGCGGGCCGACGGTGTCGAGAGCGGCCTCGGCGTAACGCTCCGCTTCGTCCACCTTGCCCTTCTCCAGCAGAACCTCCGCGAGTCGGCGCTGCGCCTCGCAGAGCGTGCCGCGGTCCTCCAGCGGGGCAAGCGTACGGATCGAGTCGCGGCTCAGCCGTTCGGCGCGGTCGAGGTCGCCCTGGTGCCAGGCGACGACAGCGAGGCGATAGAGGACGCGGCCCAGCGACGAGGCGACTCCAGCCTCCTCGAACAGAGGTCGGGCCTCTTCGAGCTTGCGCTGAGCCTCGTCGTAGTCCTCGCGATAGATCGCGAAATCTCCGGCGGACGCCAGGGCATGGGCTCGCGCGACGATCGAACCGCTCTGCTCGGCCAGCTCGAGCGCTCGCGTGTAGAGCGGCGCCGCAAGCTCGTATTCCTTCCGCGCGTTGTATACGCCCGCCAGATCGATCGCCGCACGGCTCTCGAGATCACCGCGTCCCGCCTCCTCGGCGAGCGCGAGCTGGTCGCGGGCATAGCGCTCGGAGTCGGTCAGCCGTCCGCGCCACCACGCACCCGTATTGAGCACGTGGAGAGCGTCGAACCGCGGCTCGTAGTCGTTGCCGTCCGCGACCTCGAGCGCGACCGCAGCAAGCCGGCTCGACTCCTCGACGTCGGCGTCACGGTTGAGCGCAACCTCGGCCAGCGCGGCGAGCGCGCGGGCTTCGCACCAGCGATCGCCCTCCCCGGCAGCCTCCTCGCGCACACGCTCCATCTCCATCGAGACGGCAGGCATGTCGCCGAGCCGCCATGCTGCGCGAGCCGCCTGGTAGCGGCGCTCGAGGGTCGGTTCCAGCTCGAGCGCCCTCAGCAGTTGCTTGCGGGCGGACCGATGCGCCTCGCGAGCGAGCGACCGCCGTCCGGCGGTCTCGAGCGCCTCCGCGGCCTCGTGTGCCAGCTCGGTCGGCGGACCACCGTCGAGCTCGGCGAGCAACGCCGCGGCCTGGTCGAGGTGATAGGCGCGGATCTCGAGCAGCTCGTCGCCGGCGCGCTCGCGGAGCCAATGCGCGAAGCGCTCGTGCAGGTCGGCCCGGGCGGACTTCGAGAGCCCCGAGTACGCCACCTCGCGAATCAGCACGTGCTTGAAGCGGTAGGCCGTCTCGCCCGAGATCGAAGAGCGCACCTCGGGGACGAGGAACTCGCGCAGGAGCAGCGTGTCGAGCACGGATTCGAGCTCCTCGACCTCGCTTGCCAGCTCCTTGATCGCTCCGCCCCAGAAGGTCCTGCCGATCACCGAGGCGCGTTGAAGCACAGTCTTCTCGTCCGGCGGCAGACGGTCGATGCGGGCGGCGATCAGCGCCTGCAGGGTGTCCGGGATCCGCTCGGCGAACTCGGACAGCGGCCGGCCCTCGCACTCGGCCAGCATGCGAACTGTCTCCTCGACGAAGAGCGGGTTCCCTTCGGTCTTTTCCAGGAGCGCTTCGAGCGTGTCGGCGTCGATTGGCCCATCCGAGGCAAGTTCGGCAACGAGTTGCTCGCTCTCCTCTCGCCCCAGCGGCTCGAGCTCGATCGCGGTCGCGCGCAGCCGGCCACCGCCCCAGCCGGGGCGAACGTCGAGCAGCTCGGCGCGGGCTAGACCGATGATCAGAAGCGGGGCGTCGCGGACCCACTCTGCGAGGTGTTCGATCAGGTCGAGCAAGGCGTCCTCGGCCCAATGAATGTCTTCGAAGGCGAGCACCAGCGGCTGGTTCTCGGCCATCCGCTCGACCCACTCGCGCGCGGCCCAGGCGATCTCCTGCTGGCTCCGCTCGCCCTTGACCGCCTCGAGCACGCCGGAGGCGAGCCCGAGCAGGTCGGCGATCGCCTCGTTCTCGCAGGATTCGCGCAGCTTCTCGACGGCGACGTCGAGCGGATCGTCATCCGTGATCCCTGCGGCGGCCTTGACCATTTCGGCGAGCGCCCAATACGTGACGCTCTCGCCGTAAGGAAGCGCGCGTCCGACCAGAACGGTCGCTCCCTCGAGGCCTTCGACGAACTCCCGCGCGAGCCGGCTCTTGCCGACGCCGGGGTCGCCGTAGATCGTGAACAGGTGCGCCCGTCGGTTGCGGACGGCTCGCTCGTACGTGTTCTGGAGCAGCTCGAGCTCGGTTTCTCGCCCGACCAGGGGTGCGGCGACGCCACCGCGTTTCGGGGCTCCGTCGAGAACCCCCTCGACCCGCCAGGTCCAGATCCGGTCGCCGAAACCCTTGACATCGAGCGGGCCGACATCGTCGGCCTGGATCTGCCCGCTCGTCAATCGGTAGGCGTGCGGGCCGATCAGCACCTCGCCGGCACCCGCGGCCTGCTGGAGCCTTGCAGCGAGGGTGACGGCCTCGCCGGTCGCGAAGGTCGAATCGGTTTCGTCGACCACCACCTCACCGGACTCGACCCCGACGCGTGCCTCGAGCCCGAGCTCCCCGACCGAGTCGAGCATCGTCAGCGCTGCGCGAACCGCGCGCTCGGCGTCGTCCTCGTGGGCCTGCGGAATCCCGAACGCCGCGAGGACGGCGTCGCCCGCGAACTTCTCGACGATGCCGCCGTGCGTGGTCACACAATGCGAGACCCGTTCGAAAAACTGCGTGACACGCCGGCGCGCGACCTCAGGGTCGGCGCCCGCGACAAGCGCGGTCGAATCGACGAGGTCGACGAACAGGACGGTTGCCAGCTTGCGTTCCACGGGCCTAAGTCTATGAACGAGCGAATGCCCGTCAAAAGTCCTGAAAATGCAGGTTTCAAGCCAAGAAACCGCGATCTCGGAGCCGCGGCGAGTCGAGCGTCAACCAGCCAGCGCGATCTGCTCGACAACGCCGGGATTCGATGAAAACCATCGAGAACTAACGAAAATACGCGCAAACTGCGGAGCCCCCATTTGACACCGGCGGCGTTCCGCGCCAGTCTCCCCCGCTTCTCGGACTGAGTGCCTGCAAGAGGGCCGCGATCGGCATCTCCCCTCCCCTCGGGCCAACGCGACCGACCGCATATCACGCAGCTCCGAGTCCAGCGGCGCCCCGGGTCGGCCTTGCCGCAGAGCCCGCCGGGGCGCCGTTGGACACAGATGTCGCGGTTAGCATCCCGGCGTGCTCGACTCAAAGGTCTTCAAGGCGTACGACGTCCGCGGTATCTACGCGAGCGAGATCGACGAGGAGGGCGCATACGCGATCGGCCACGCGTTCGTCGAGCAGTTCGAGCCGAAGCGGATCGCCGTCGGACATGACATGCGCGTCACCAGCCCGGCGATGGCCGAGGCGGTCACAGACGGAGCGGCCGATGCAGGCGCCGACGTGCTCCAGCTGGGCCTCGTCGGCACCGAAATGCTCTATTTCGCGGTCGGCGACCTGGAGCTCGACGGCGGTGTCGCGGTCACGGCGTCGCACAATCCAAAGGAGTACACAGGCTTGAAGATCGTGCGCCGAGGCGCGCTGCCCGTCGGCGGCGAGTCGGGCCTACTCGACATCCGGGATCGAGCCTTGACGATCACCCGCCGCTCAGTTTCGGGGACCCGAGGTCGCGTCGAGCCTTACGACATCTGGCCCTCCTACGTTGACCGGGTGCTCTCGTTTGTGCACGTCGAGGCGATCAAGCCGCTGCGGGTCGTGATCGACGCCGCGAACGGAATGGCCGGGGCAATGCTGCCGCCCATCCTCGAGCGACTGCCGATCGAAGCCGTCCCATGTTTCTTCGAGCCCGACGGGACGTTCCCCAACCACCCGCCGAACCCACTGCTCCCGGAGAATCGTGAGTTCATCATCGCCAAGACGCTCGAGGAGCGCGCCGACCTGGGCGCGGCGTTCGACGGCGACGCTGACCGTTGCTTCTTCGTCGACGACACCGGCGAGTTCGTTCCGGGCGACTTCGTCACCGCCCTGCTGGCCACCTCGCTGCTCGAGAAGGAGCCTGGGGCGAAGATCATCTACGACCTGCGCGCGAGCTGGGCCGTGCCTGAGACGATCGAGCGTGGCGGCGGGGTGCCGTTGATCAATCGGGTCGGCCACGCGTTCATCAAGCAACGGATGCGTGAAGAAGGCGCTGCGTTCGGAGGCGAGGT
>Ga0075425_100003579_pt1 | contig 15805 bp, 15 predicted proteins | sample SoiMethybrSBSTD4_FD_75300 | JGI IMG/M metagenome (GOLD analysis project Ga0075425, IMG submission 75300) | Bulk soil microbial communities from a Populus tree surrounding site in Tennessee, USA - Soil MetaG P. TD hybrid SBSTD4 | ecosystem: Environmental > Terrestrial > Soil > Tree plantation... | reverse complement strand
TGCCGGGGTGGGCGTTGATGATCTTGTACATCAGCGGCTGCGTCACCATCGGCTCGTCCTGCTCGTTGTGGCCGAGCTTGCGGAAGCAGACGATGTCCACCACCACGTCCTTCTTGAACTGCATGCGGTAGTCGAGCGCGATCTCGATCGCCATCACGCAGGCTTCCGGGTCGTCGCCGTTGACGTGGAAGATCGGCGCCTCGATCATCTTCATCACATCGGTGCAATACAGGGTGCTGCGGCTGTCGCGCGGGTCCGAGGTGGTGAAGCCGATCTGGTTGTTGACCACGATGTGCACCGTGCCGCCGGTGCCGTAGCCGCGCGTCTGCGCCAGGTTCAGCGTCTCCATCACCACGCCCTGGCCGGCCACCGCGGCGTCGCCGTGGATCAGCACCGGCAGCACCTGCGAGCCGTCGCGGTCCTTGCGCCGGTGCTGGCGCGCGCGCACCGAGCCCTCGACCACCGGGTTGACGATCTCCAGGTGCGACGGGTTGAAGGCGAGCGTCAGGTGCATCGGCCCGCCCGACGTGTTGATGTCCGAGGAGAAGCCCTGGTGGTACTTGACGTCGCCCGCCATCAGGTCGTGGGCGTGCTTGCCCTCGAATTCGGAGAACAGGTCCTTCGGCATCTTGCCCAGCGTGTTGACCAGCACGTTGAGGCGCCCGCGGTGCGCCATGCCGATGACCAGCTCCTGCACGCCGGCGGCACCCGCGCGCTGCAGCAGGTTGTCGAGCACCGGGATCAGCGTGTCGCCGCCTTCCAGCGAAAAGCGCTTCTGGCCGACGTAGCGGGTATGGAGGTAACGCTCGAGGCCCTCGGCGGCGGTGAGCCGCTCGAGGATGTGCTTCTTGTAGTCGGGCGCGAAGCTCGGCTTGGAGCGCACCGGCTCGAGCCGCTCCTGGATCCAGCGCTTCTCGGCGCGGTTCGAAATGTACATGTACTCGACACCCAGCGTGCCGCAATAGGTCTCGCGCAGGCCGCGGATGATCTCGCGCAGCGGCGCCTGCTCCGGCCCCATCAGCGTCCCGGTGTTGAACACCGTGTCCATGTCGGCTTCGGTCAGGTCGTAGTAGCCGGCCTCGAGCTCGGCGATGTGCGGCTTCTGCTGGCGCTTGAGCGGGTCGATGTCGGCGAGCAGGCAGCCGCGGAAGCGGTATTCCGCCACCAGCTGGATCACCGACACCTGCTTGCGGTCGAGCGCGCCGGCGGCGGCCGGCGCGGCGCGGCGCCCGCCCGCCCGGGCCAGCTGGGCGAAGGACTCGACGATCGGCGCGTGCGCGATGTCCTTGGGCGCGGCGCCTTCCAGCGCCTGCAGCTTGTCGAAATAGGCGCGCCATTCGGAGGGCACGGCGCCGGCGTCGGCGAGGTACTGCTCGTAGAGCTCCTCGACGAACGGCGCATTGCCGCCGAACAGGTGCGAATTCTCGAAAAACTGCTTCATCATGGCCGCTACCTCTTGGCGATCGGCTTCACTTCGCGCCGCACGGCGCCCTTGTAGAGCTGCCGCGGGCGGCCGATCTTGTACTCGGGATCCGAGATCATCTCCTGCCACTGCGCGATCCAGCCGACGGTGCGCGCCAGCGAGAAGATGCAGGTGAACATCGCCACCGGGATGCCGAGCGCGCGCTGCACGATGCCGGAATAGAAGTCGACGTTCGGGTACAGCTTGCGGCTGACGAAGTAATCGTCCTCCAGCGCGATCTTCTCCAGCGCCAGCGCCAGCTTGAACAAACGGTCGTTGTGCAGGCCGAGCTCCTCCAGCACCTCGTGGCAGGTTTCGCGCATCAGCTTGGCGCGCGGGTCGTGGTTCTTGTAGACGCGGTGGCCGAAACCCATCAGGCGCACGCCGGAATTCTTGTCCTTCACCTTCTTGATGAACTCCGGGATCTTCGAGGCGTCGCCGATCTCCTCCAGCATCTCGAGGCAGGCCTCGTTGGCGCCGCCATGCGCCGGGCCCCACAGGCAGGCGATGCCGGCCGCGATGCAGGCGAAGGGATTGGCGCCCGAGGAGCCGGACAGGCGCACCGTCGAGGTCGAGGCGTTCTGCTCGTGATCGGCGTGCAGGATGAAGATGCGGTCCATGGCGCGCACCAGCACGTCGTTCGGCTTGTACTCCTCCGCCGGCACCGCGAACATCATGCGCATGAAGTTCGCCGTGTAGGAATGGTCGTTGCGCGGATAGACGAACGGCTGGCCGATCGAATACTTGTAGGACATCGCCACGATGGTCGGCATCTTGGCGATCAGGCGGAACGCCGAGATGGTGCGGTGCTGCGGGTTATTGATGTCGAGCGCGTCGTGGTAGAAGGCGGACAGCGCGCCGACCACGCCGACCATCACCGCCATCGGGTGCGCGTCGCGGCGGAAGCCCTGGTAGAGGCGCGCCAGCTGCTCGTGCACCATGGTGTGGTGGGTGACGATGTCGACGAACTCCTTCTTCTGCTTGACGTCGGGCAGCTCGCCGTTCAGCAGCAGGTAGCACACCTCGAGGAAGTCGCAGTGCTGCGCCAGCTGCTCGATCGGGTAGCCGCGGTACAGCAGCACGCCGGCGTCGCCGTCGATGTAGGTGATGGTCGAGTTGCAGCTGGCGGTGGAGAGGAAGCCCGGGTCGTAGGTGAACATCCCGGACTGGCCGTAGAGCTTGCGGATGTCGACCACGTCCGGCCCGATGGTGCCGGTCATCACCGGGAAGTCGAGCGTCTTGCCGTCGGGAAGGGTGAGCGTTGCCTTCTTGTCCATGGGTCCGCCTTTAGGCTGCGCGCAGGCGCGCGACGAGGTGGTTCAGGTGCAGGCCGTAGTCGTCGCTGCGGCCCATGACGATGTCGAGCAGGTCGTTGTCCGGCAGGTCGAGCAGTTCATTGAGCAGCGGAATTGCTTTTTCATTAATTCCTGCTTCAATGGTTTTTTGCAACACCAAATCCAGTTCCAGCAACCCCCTTCTGCATTTCCACCGCAGCCGGTGCTGTTCGGGCGTCATACGGAGCGCTTCACCAGCAGCTCTTTGATGTGGTTGATGGCCTGCGTCGGGTTGAGGTGCTTGGGACAGACGTCGACGCAGTTCATGATGGTGTGGCAGCGGAACAGGCGGTACGGGTCCTCGAGGTTGTCGAGGCGCTCGTTGGTGGTCTGGTCCCTCGAGTCGGCGATGAAGCGGTAGGCCTGCAGCAGCCCCGCCGGGCCGACGAACTTGTCCGGGTTCCACCAGAACGACGGGCAGGCGGTCGAGCAGCAGGCGCACAGGATGCACTCGTACAGGCCGTTGAGGTGCTCGCGCTCCTGCGGCGACTGCAGGCGCTCGCGCTCCGGCGGCGGGTCGTTGTTGACGACATAGGGCTTGATCGAGTGGTACTGCTTGAAGAACTGCGTCATGTCGACGATCAGGTCGCGGATCACCGGCAGCCCCGGCAGCGGGCGCAGCGTCACCTCGTCGGGCAGCTCGGCGAGCTTGGTGATGCAGGCGAGGCCGTTCTTGCCGTTGATGTTGATGGCGTCGGAGCCGCACACGCCCTCGCGGCAGGAGCGGCGGAAGGCGAGCGTGTCGTCCTGCTCCTTCGCCCGCACCATGGCATCGAGCAGCATGCGGTCGGCCTGGCCCGGCGTCACGTCGTAGGAGCGCAGGTAGGGCTTCTCGTCCTTGTCCGGGTCGTAGCGGTAGATGTTGAGTCGCATCAGTAGGTCCGGACTTTCGGCTCCATGGTCTCGACGGTCAGCGGCCGCAGGTGCACCGGCTTGTAGTCGAGGCGGTTGCCCTCCTTGTACCACAGGGTGTGCTTCATCCAGTTCTTGTCGTCGCGGTCCGGATGGTCGGCGCGCGCCTGCGCGCCGCGGCTTTCCCTGCGCGCCTCGGCCGACACGATGGTGGCCATCGCCGTCTCGACCAGGTTCTCCAGCTCCAGCGCTTCCACGCGGGCGGTGTTGAAGACTTTGGACTTGTCCTGGATGAAGGTCCTTCCCGCCCGTTCCGCGATGGTCTTGATTTTCGCCACGCCAGCGATCAGGTCCTCCGGGAAGCGGAACACGCCGCAATGCGCCTGCATGGCGCGGCGCAGGTCGTTGAGGACTTCGGCCACGCGCTCGCCGTCCTTTGCGCCATCCAGCCGCGCGATTCTCGCGCGGGTCGGCTCGCCGGCGTCCCGCGGCAGGTTGCGATGCGGCCGCGGCATCGTCGCCATGTCCTTCAGCATCTGCTCGCCCGAGGACTTGCCGAACACCACCAGGTCGAGCAGCGAATTGGTGCCGAGGCGGTTGGCGCCGTGCACCGAGACGCAAGAGCACTCGCCGGCGGCATACAAGCCCGGCACGATGGCCTCCTTGCTGTTGCCCTCTGGCGCCACGACCTGGCCCATGTAATTCGCAGGAATGCCGCCCATTTGGTAGTGCACGGTGGGCACGACCGGGATCGGCTCGCGCACCGGGTCGGCGTTGGCGAACTTGATCGAAATCTCCCGGATGCCCGGCAGGCGCAGGTTGATGATCTCGGGGCCGAGGTGGTCGAGCTTGAGCAGCACGTGGTCGCCGTGCTCGCCGCAGCCGCGGCCTTCCTTGATCTCGGTGGTCATGGCGCGCGACACCACGTCGCGGCTGGCCAGGTCCTTGGCGTTGGGCGCGTAGCGCTCCATGAAGCGCTCGCCGTTCTTGTTGAGCAGGTAGCCGCCCTCGCCGCGCACGCCCTCGGTGATCAGGACCCCGGCGCCGGCGACCCCGGTCGGGTGGAACTGCCAGAACTCCATGTCTTCCAGCGGCAGCCCGGCCCGCGCCGCCATGCCGAGGCCGTCGCCGGTGTTGATGAAGGCGTTGGTGGTGGCGTGGTAGATGCGACCGGCGCCGCCGGTCGCCATCAGCACCGTCTTCGCCTGGAAAATCGTCAGCTCGCCGGTCTCCATCTCCAGCGCGCAGACCCCGACCACCGCGCCGTCCTGCGGGTCGCGGACCAGGTCGAGCGCCATCCACTCGATGAAGAACTGCGTGTTGCAGCGCACGTTCTGCTGGTACAGCGTGTGCAGCATGGCGTGGCCGGTCCGGTCGGCGGCGGCGCAGGCGCGCATCGCCATCTTGGCGCTGCCGTAATTCTGCGTATGCCCGCCGAAGGGCCGCTGGTAGATGCGGCCGCTGTCCAGGCGGTCGAAGGGCATGCCCATGTGCTCGAGCTCGACCACCACCTCGATGGCGCGACGGCACATGTACTCGATGGCGTCCTGGTCGCCGAGGTAGTCCGAGCCCTTGACGGTGTCGTACATGTGCCAGTGCCAGTTGTCCTCGCCCGAGTTGGCGAGCGGCGCGGCGATGCCGCCCTGCGCGGCCACGGTGTGCGAGCGCGTCGGGAACACCTTGGACAGCACCGCCACCTTGAGGTTGGCGCGCGCCAGCTCCAGCGCCGCGCGCATGCCGGAGCCGCCGGCGCCGACGACGATTGCGTCGAACTTTCGAACCGGAATCATCCCCAGAGCACCTGAACGGACCAGCTCAGATAGGCGGCGAGCAGCAGCAGCGTGCAGACCTGCAGGGCGAGCCGCAGCCCGTCGTGCTTGATGTAATCCATCAGGATGTCGCGCACCCCGACCCAGGCGTGCCAGACCAGGCAGATCGCAAACAGCAATGTGGAGACCCGCATCCAGCCCTGCGTGAAGAGCTCGTGCCAGACGCCAAAGCTGAGGGGGGTGTTGCGGACGAAGACATACAGCAGGATCAGGGTGTAGACCGCCATGACGACGGCGGTGATGCGCTGCGCCAGCCAGTCGCGCGTGCCGTAGTGCGCGCCGACGACGATGCGGTTCACCATAATTTCGCTCCAAACCACGCCGTCAGGGCAATGCTCACAATCAAGACGATGAGGCTTGAACGGCGAGCCTGAACCAGCGTAATGCCCTTGTTGAGGTCGAGCAGCAGGAAGCGGATGCCGGCGCAGAAGTGGTGGCAATACGCCCAGACGAACACCAGCACGCCGAGCTTCACCAGCGGCAGGCGCAGGTAGTGCTGGACGTGCGCGAAGCCGTCTTCCGACTTGAGGCTGGCGTCGAGCATGAACAGCAGCCAGGCGGCGAACGGGAACACCAGCAGGGCACCGGAGACGCGATGCAGGATCGAAACCCAGCCCGGCAGGGGCAGGCGGATTTCCAGAAGCAGAGCGCGGAGGCTCAGATACTTCGGGCGTGGCTTTCTCGCAGCTGCGCTCGACATTGACCGGCCCGGCCCCTAAATCCGGGCGAGGAAATTATAACGTCGCGGCGCAGCAACCCGCTGCGGTAAAATGAAAAACTCGGTCCTGTCGGAGAGCCCAAGATGTCGAAACCCCCCGTTCGCGTCGCCGTGACCGGCGCCGCTGGCCAGATCGGCTACTCGCTGCTGTTTCGCATCGCCAGCGGCGAGATGCTCGGCAAGGACCAGCCGGTGATCCTGCAGTTGCTGGAGATCCCGGACGAGAAGGCGCAGAAGGCGCTCAAGGGCGTGATGATGGAGCTCGACGACTGCGCCTTTCCCCTGTTGCAGGGCATGGTGCCGGCCTCCGACCCGATGGTGGCGTTCAAGGACGCCGGCGTCGCGCTGCTGGTCGGCGCGCGGCCGCGCGGCCCCGGCATGGAGCGCAAGGACCTGCTGGAAGCCAACGGCAAGATCTTCGGCCCGCAGGGCAAGGCGCTCGACCGCGTGGCGAGCCGCGACGTGAAGGTGCTGGTGGTCGGCAACCCCGCCAACACCAACTGCCTGATCGCGATGAAGAACGCGCCGAGCCTGAAGCCGGCGCAGTTCACCGCCATGATGCGCCTCGACCACAACCGCGCCTGCAGCCAGGTGGCGCAGAGGATCAGGAAGGACGTGAAGGAAGTACGGAAGATGACGGTCTGGGGCAACCACTCGGCCACGCAATACCCGGATGTCTTCCAGGCGGAAGTGGACGGCAAGAAGGTCTGGCCGATGATCAACGACCAGGCCTGGCTCGAGTCGAGCTTCATTCCGACGGTGCAGAAGCGCGGCGCCGCCATCATCGAGGCGCGCGGCCTGTCCTCGGCGGCGAGCGCCGCCAACGCGGCGATCGACCACGTGCACGACTGGGTGCTCGGCACCCGGCCCGGCGACTGGGTGTCGATGGGCATTCCGTCCGACGGCAGCTACGGCATCGCCGAAGGCGTGCTCTACGGCCACCCGGTCACCTGCAGGAACGGCCGCTACGAGGTGGTCAAGGGCATCGAGATCTCCGAATTCGGTCGCAAGCGCATGGATGCGACGCTGAAGGAGTTGCACGAGGAGCGCGACGGGGTCAAGCACCTGCTATGACCGCGGGCGAGAAGTTCCGCGCGGCGCTGCGCGAGGAAAAGCCGCTCCAGATCATCGGCACCATCAACGCCAACCACGCGCTGGTGGCGAAGAAGACCGGCTACCGCGCCATCTACCTGTCGGGCGGCGGCCTCGCCGCAGGGTCGCTCGGCATGCCCGACCTCGGCATTTCCGGCCTCGACGACGCGCTGACCGACATCCGCCGCATCTCCGATGTCTGCGACCTGCCGCTGCTGGTGGATGTCGATACCGGCTTCGGCGCCAGCGCCTTCAACGTCGCGCGCACCACGCGCTCCCTGGTCAAGTTCGGCGCCGCGGCGATGCACATCGAGGACCAGGTCGGCGCCAAGCGCTGCGGCCACCGCCCCAACAAGGAGCTGGTGAGCAAGGACGAAATGGCCGATCGCATCAAGTCGGCGGTCGATGCGCGCACCGACAAATCGTTCGTCATCATGGCGCGGACCGATGCGCTCGCCGTCGAGGGCCTGGATGCGGCAATCGAGAGAGCCCTCAAGTACCTGGAGGTCGGCGCCGACATGATCTTTCCGGAGGCCATCACCGACCTGCCGATGTACCAGCGCTTCAAGCAGGCAGTGAAGGTGCCGATCCTCGCCAACATCACGGAATTCGGCAAATCGCCGCTGTTCACCGTCGACGAGCTGCGCTCGGCGGGCGTCGACATGGTGCTCTATCCCCTGTCCGCGTTCCGCGCCATGAACCAGGCGGCCCTGCGGGTCTACGAGGCGATCCGCAAGGACGGCACGCAGAAGAACGTCATCGGCCAGATGCAGACGCGCGAAGAGCTCTACGACGTCATCGGCTACCACGCCTACGAGCAGAAGCTCGATGAACTCTTCCGTCGCTAAGCCGAAGAAATCGGTGGCGCTGTCCGGCGTGCCGGCCGGCAACACCGCGCTGTGCACCGTCGGCCGCAGCGGCAACGACCTGCACTATCGCGGCTACGACATCCTCGATTTCGCCGACCAGGCCGAATTCGAGGAGGTGGCGTATCTGCTGGTTCATGAAAGATTGCCGACCAAATCGGAATTAGCCGCTTATAAAAAGAATCTGCAGTCCCTCCGGAGCCTTCCGGCACCGCTTCGCAGTGCTCTTGAACAGATTCCGAAAACCGCTCATCCGATGGATGTCATGCGCACCGGCTGCTCGGTGCTGGGAACGCTGGAGCCCGAAAAGGAATCGCACCCGGTCGAGGGTGCGCGCACCATCGCCGATCGCCTGATGGCGAGCTTTGGCTCCATGCTCCTGTATTGGTTTCATTTCCAGAATTCCGGAAAAAGAATAAGCACCGAGACCGACGACGATTCCATCGGCGGCCACTACCTGCACCTGCTGCACGGGAAGAAGCCGTCGGCGGAATGGGTGCGGGCCATGCATACGTCTCTGATCCTCTACGCCGAGCACGAGTACAACGCCAGCACCTTCACCTGCCGCGTCGTCACCGGCACCGGCTCGGACATGTATTCGGCGATCACCGCCGGCATCGGCGCGCTGCGCGGGCCGAAGCACGGCGGCGCCAACGAGGTCTCCGACGAGATCCAGAAGCGCTACCGCTCGGCCGACGAGGCCGAGGCCGACATCCGCCGGCGCATGGCCGCGAAGGAGATCGTCATCGGCTTCGGCCACCCGGTCTACACCACCGGCGACCCGCGCAACAAGGTGATCAAGGCGGTCGCCGAGCGCCTGTCGCAGACCTCGGGCGACCTGACGCAGTACCGCATTGCCGAGCGCATCGAGTCGGTGATGTGGGCGGAGAAGAAGATGTTCGCCAACCTCGACTGGTACAGCGCCGTGTCCTACAGCAAGATGGGCGTGCCGACGCTGCACTTCACGCCGCTGTTCGTCATCTCGCGCACCAGCGGCTGGTCGGCGCACGTGATGGAGCAGCGCGTCGACGGCAAGATCATCCGGCCGAGCGCCAACTACACCGGCCCCGACAACCGTCCGTGGATTCCCCTGGAGAAGCGCTGATGTACGAGTCTGACCTGACGAAATTCATGCGTCACTTCCTCCAGCAGCATCCGGAGGAAATCGAATCACAGAAGAAAGGCCGCGGCGCGTGGTGGGACAAGCGGCCCGACGAGCGAGCGCCCCTCACCCCGATGGGCCACACGCCGAAGGCCGGCGGCAACGAGGCGACCTTCAAGGTTCCCGAGGACAGCGCAGAGTAATGTCGGCGCCGATTTCGAACGTCCGGCCGAAACCTGACAAGGTTTTGGAGCTCATCGCTTCTTACGTAAAAGATTTTTCTGTGAAAAGCGGTGAAGCGTACACAACCGCGCGCTACTGCCTGATGGACACGCTGGGCTGCGGTTTCGAGGCCCTGGAATATCCGGCTTGCACCAAGCTCCTCGGCCCGGTCGTCCCGGGCGCGACGCTGTCGAATGGCGCCAAGGTACCCGGCACGCAGTTCCAGCTCGAGCCGGTGCAGGCGGCATTCAACATCGGCACCATGATCCGCTGGCTCGACTTCAACGACACCTGGCTCGCCGCCGAATGGGGGCATCCTTCGGATAACCTGGGTGGAATTCTTGCTGTTGCTGATTTTTTGGATAGGAACGGTAAACCCCTGGTCATGCGCGACGTCCTGACCGCCATGATCAAGGCGCACGAGATCCAGGGCGTGCTGGCGCTGGAGAACAGCTTCAACCGCGTCGGGCTCGACCACGTCGTGCTGGTGAAGGTGGCCTCCACGGCCGTCGTCTCCAATCTCCTGGGTTTGACTAAAGACGAATCGATCAACGCCATTTCCCAGGCGTGGGTCGATGGCCAGTCGCTGCGCACCTACCGCCACGCGCCGAACACCGGCTCGCGCAAGAGCTGGGCGGCGGGCGACGCCACCTCGCGCGCCGTGCGCCTGGCGCTGATTTCCAAGGCCGGCGAAATGGGCTATCCCTCGGTGCTGACGGCGAAGGGCTGGGGCTTCTATGACGTGCTGTTCAAGGGCAAGCCGTTCAAATTCCAGCGCCCTTTCGGCAGCTACGTCATGGAAAACATCCTGTTCAAGATCTCCTTTCCGGCCGAGTTCCATTCGCAAACGGCGGTGGAAGCCGCGATGCAGCTTCATCCCCTGGTGAAGGACAGGATTTCCGAGATCCGGAAAATCAGGATCAGGACGCACGAAGCCGCCATCCGCATCATCGACAAGAAGGGGCCGCTGAACAACCCGGCCGACCGCGACCACTGCATCCAGTACATGGTCGCCGTGCCATTGATTTTCGGACGCCTGACTGCTGCCGATTACGAGGACGATGTTGCAGGAGATAAAAGAATTGATGCGTTGAGAAGCAAGATCGTTTGCGTCGAGGACAAGCGGTTCAGCCGCGATTACCATGCGCCCGGCAGGCGCTCGATCGCCAATGCGCTCACCGTCGAATTCAAGGACGGCACCAGGCTGGACGAAGTCGTGGTCGAGTACCCGATCGGCCACAAGCGCCGGCGCAAGGAAGGCATGCCGGTGCTGGTGGAGAAGTTCAGGACCAACCTCGCGCGGCGCTTCCCCGCCCGCCAGGCGCAGGCGATCCTCGACCTGTGCCTGGATTCCGGTAAGCTGGAGAAAACCCGCGTCCATGACTTCGTCGACCTGATGGTGATATGAACCTTGCCCGCCGCATCGCCGAGCTGTCCGAGGAAATCCGCAACTACCCGACGCCGATCGCCCGTTGCGACGAGCAGTTGACGGCGCTCCTTGAAGAGCGATCCATTCTGATTTCAAAGTTAAACCAGGATGGTCCCTGCACGCCGCTGGCGACCTGGACCAATGACGGAGGCTTCAATGCCGCATAACCTGCACGGCACGCTGCAATCGTTCAAGCACGGCAAGCTTTATTCATTGCCGGCGCTCGGCAAGGCATTGAACCTGAAAATCGAGCGCCTGCCCGTCTCCATCCGTATCGTGCTCGAATCGGTGCTCAGGAACTGCGACGGCAAGAAGGTCACCGAGGAGCACGTCAGGCAGCTCGCCGGCTGGCAGCCGAATGCCGAGCGCACCGACGAGATTCCGTTCGTGCTGGCGCGCATCGTGCTGCAGGACTTCACCGGCGTGCCGCTGCTGTGCGACCTCGCCGCCATGCGCAACGTGGCGCAGAAGATGGGCAAGGATCCCAAGCTGATCGAGCCGCTGGTTCCGGTGGACCTGGTGGTGGACCACTCGGTGCAGATCGACCACTACGGCTCGAAGAACGCGCTCGACCTCAACATGAAGCTCGAGTTCAAGCGCAACGAGGAGCGCTACCAGTTCATGAAATGGGGCATGCAGGCCTTCGACACCTTCAAGGTCGTGCCGCCCGGCATCGGCATCGTCCACCAGGTGAACCTCGAGTACCTGGCGCCCGGCGTGCACCAGGGCAAGGACGGTGTCTTCTACCCCGACACGCTGGTCGGCACCGACAGCCACACCACCATGATCAATGGCATCGGCGTGGTGGGCTGGGGCTCCGGCGGCATCGAGGCCGAGGCCGGCATGCTCGGCCAGCCGGTGTACTTCCTCACGCCCGACGTGGTCGGCGTGCACCTCAAGGGCAAGCTGCACCCGGCGGTCACGGCGACCGACCTGGTGCTGACGGTGACCGAAATGCTGCGCAAGGCGAAAGTCGTCGGCAAGTTCGTCGAGTTCTTCGGCGAAGGTGCGGCGTCGCTGCGCGTCACCGACCGCGCCACCATCGGCAACATGGCTCCGGAGTACGGCGCCACCATGGGCTTCTTCCCGGTCGACGACAAGACCATCGAGTATTTCCGCGGCACCGGCCGCAGCGACGCGCAAATCGACGCCCTGCAGTCCTACATGAAGGCGCAAGGCCTCTACGGCATCCCGAAGCCGGGCCAGATCGACTACTCGCAGAGCCTGGAGCTCGATCTCTCGACCATCTATCCGTCGCTCGCCGGGCCGAAGCGGCCGCAGGACCGCATCGACCTGGACAAGGTCAAGGGCACCTTCATGAAGCTGTTCGTCGCGCCGGTGAAGGAAAACGGCTTCGGCAAGAAGGCCGACGACCTGCACAAGTCGCATCGCAGCGTCGACGGCATCGAGGTGCGGAACGGCGACATCCTGATCGCCGCCATCACCTCGTGCACCAACACCTCGAACCCTGGCGTGCTGCTGGCCGCGGGCCTGCTCGCCAAGAAGGCGGTCGAGCTCGGCCTCAAGGTGAAGCCGCACATCAAGACCTCGCTCGCGCCGGGATCGCGCGTGGTGACCGAGTACCTGACCAAGGCGGGCCTGCTGCCCTACCTGGAGAAGCTCGGCTTCTTCCTCGCCGGCTATGGCTGCACCACCTGCATCGGCAATTCCGGCCCGCTCGCAGCGCCGATCGAGGAAGCGGTGGTGAAGAACGACCTGGTGTGCGCCGCGGTGCTCTCGGGCAACCGCAACTTCGAGGCGCGCATCCACCCGAACATCCGCGCCAACTTCCTCGCCTCGCCGCCGCTGGTGGTGGCCTATGCCATCGCCGGCACGATGATGAAGGACCTGCGCAAGGAACCGCTCGGCAAGTCGAAGGACGGACAGGACGTCTTCATCGGCCACATCTGGCCGAGCGCCGACGAGGTGAACGCGCTGATGAAGCTGGCGATGGACGCGCCGACCTTCCGCCGGCTGTATTCGGACCTCGGCAACACCAACCCGCTGTGGAAGAAAGTCAGCGCGCCGGCCGGCCAGGTCTACAGCTGGCCGCAGTCCACCTACATCGCCGAGCCGCCGTTCTTCCGGGACTTCTCCATGACGCCGGGAAAGACCGGCGACATCCGCGGCGCGCGCGTGCTCGGTGTGTTCGGCGATTCGGTCACCACCGACCACATCTCGCCCGCCGGCTCGATCAAGCCCACCTCGCCGGCCGGCATCTACCTGCAGGAGCACGACGTCGCGGTGGCCGACTTCAACAGCTACGGCGCGCGCCGCGGCAACCACGACGTCATGATGCGCGGCACCTTCGCCAACGTGCGCATCAAGAACCTGCTGCTGCCGGGCACCGAGGGCGGCGTGACCGTCTACAAGAAGGAAAAGCTGCCGATCTACGAAGCCGCCATGAAGTACATCGCCGACGGCACGCCGACGGTGGTGTTCGGCGGCGAGGAATACGGCACCGGCTCCTCGCGCGACTGGGCGGCCAAGGGCACGCAGCTGCTCGGCGTGCGCGCCGTGGTGGCGCGCAGCTTCGAGCGCATCCACCGCTCGAACCTGGTCGGCATGGGCGTGCTGCCGCTGCAGTTCCAGAGCGGCGACTCGGCGCAGTCGCTCGGCATCACCGGCGAGGAGGAGATCTCGATCTCGGGGCTCGACGACATCCATCCGCAGCAGACGCTGAAGATGGTGATCAAGCGCGCCGACGGCTCGCAGCAGGAAGTGCCGGTCAAGTCGCGCATCGACACCGCGATCGAGGTCGACTACTACAAGCACGGCGGCATCCTGCCCTACGTGCTGCGCGAGCTGGTCGGCCGCGCCGGCCCGGCGAAGGCGAAGGCCGCCTAGCGCGCGCTAGGGCACCAGCCCGGCGAGGTAGTCCGCGAGGACTTCGATGTCGCGATCGGAGAGCGGCTGGGCCGACTCCGACATCTTGCCGTCGAGGTCGCCGCGCTTGCCTGCCTTGAAGGCGCGCAATTGCGCGCGCAGGTACTGGAACTGCTGGCCGGCGAGCCGCGGAATATGCTGCAGGCCCAGGAGCCGCGGGCCGTGGCATTGCGCGCAATTGAATTTCTGCACCGCGGCCGGGCCGTCCTTCAGATTTGCCGCGCTGGTCTGATGGCGCGGCGCCGCCGCCGCCTGCTTCGCGAAATAGGCCGCGAGCTCGTTCATCTCGGCGTTGCTGAGCTTCGCCGCCATCGGCGCCATCTGCGCCTCCTTGCGATAGCCCTCGCGGTACATGAAAAGCGCCGTGGACAGGAACTGCGCCGGCTGCTGGGAGATCGACGGCACCTCGGGATTGGCCGAGTTGCCACCGTCGCCGTGGCAGGCCACGCAGAGGTTCGGATCGGCCGCGCCAGCGGCGGCCGCAAATAAAAACGCGGCGGTGGCCGCCGCCGCGTTCGGGAACCGCGACCTCACTTCTGGTAGCTGACCCGGTAGAGGATCCCGTTCTGGTCGTCGGAGACAAGCAGTGAGCCGTCGCGCATCACCAGCACGTCGTTGGGCCGGCCCCACATCGGCGGGTCGGCACGCTCGTCGACCAGGAAGCCGGTGAGGAACGGCTCGTACTTGGTGACCTTGCCGCCTTCATCCAGCACCACGCGCATGACGTTGTAGCCCTGCTTGACGGTGCGGTTCCACGAGCCGCGCATGGCGATGAAGATGTTGTTCTGGTACTCGGCCGGGAACATCTTGCCGTTGTAGAAGCGCATGCCGATCGGGGCGATATGCGCGCCGAGCTTCAGCGCCGGCGGGTCGAATTCCTTGCACGAGCGGTTCTTGCCGAATTCCGGATCCAGCGTGTCGCCCTGGTGGCAGAACGGATAGCCGAAATGCATGCCCTTGCGCGACACGCGGTGCAGCGTGTCGTTCGGCAGGTCGTCGCTCAGCCAGTCGCGCGCATGGTTGGTGAACCAGAGCTGCTTGGTCTTCGGGTGGAAGTCCATGCCCACCGAATTGCGCACGCCGGAGGCCACCGTCTCGATGACGCCGGTTTTCGGATCGACGCGCGAAACGGTCGCCTGGAAGTAGCCGGGCATGACGATGTTGCCGGGCGCACCGACGTTGTAATAGAGCTTGCCGTCGGGCCCCATGGCGAGGAACTTCCAGAAGTGACCGGGCTGCTTGTCCGGATCGAGGCCGTCGACCACCACCTTGGCTTGCGGCGGATTGTCGAGATTGGCCTCGATGTTGTCGTAGCGCGTGATGCGGTGGTGCTCGGCGATGAACAGCGTCCCCTTGCTGAAGGCGATGCCGTTCGGCGCGTCGAGGCCCTTGAGCAGCGTCTTCACCTGGCGCTCGCCGTTGCGATCGACCACCGCGTACACGTTCTTCGAGAGGCGGTTGCTGACGAACACGGTGCCCTTGTCGCCGAGGGCGAGCGAGCGCGCCTCGGGGATGCCCTCGGCCCATACCTCGACCTTGAAGCCGGCCGGGACCTTGAGCTTGTCGAGCGGCAGCTCCTTCGCGGCGCGGCCGGTCATGTGCGGGGCGAAGGGATGCAGCGGCGAGGCATCCTGCTCGGGGTTGCGGCCCTGCTGCCAGGACGGCGGCGCGGCCGCGGGGGCGGCGCTGCCCGGGCCTTGCTGCGCCTGGGCGACGAGCGAGCAGGCGAGCGAGGCGGCGAAGGCAAGAACGGAAACGGGAAGGGCGGTGCGCATAACTCCTCCTGGTTCGAATCTCGGGACGTTCGAGGGAGCTGCGATGCAAATTGCGCTGTGCGATGGCATCATAGCCACGACCGATTGCCGCCGCAACCGGCCGATGCTGCCGTCATGAATCCCGCCCCGTGACCCGGATCTGCTCCCTGGCCGAGCTCGCCGCCGCCGTCCCCGACGGCGCCAAGCTCGCCATCCCCCCCTTCTACGCGAGCCCGGCGATGGCGGCGACGCGCGAGCT
>Ga0075425_100003578_pt1 | contig 15811 bp, 20 predicted proteins | sample SoiMethybrSBSTD4_FD_75300 | JGI IMG/M metagenome (GOLD analysis project Ga0075425, IMG submission 75300) | Bulk soil microbial communities from a Populus tree surrounding site in Tennessee, USA - Soil MetaG P. TD hybrid SBSTD4 | ecosystem: Environmental > Terrestrial > Soil > Tree plantation... | reverse complement strand
TCTTGCAAGAGGGGTTCGACTCCCCTAGGGCGCGCCAAAATCTTAATCGCCAGCCGTGCGTCCTACATGGGGATTGGCATCGTCTCGCATACTTCAATTGAACCGCCGGACATGATGTGGGGATGACCTTTCGTCAGGGCGACCGCTTCGTCGAGATTGGCGGCGTTGACGATCGAATATCCGCCTACCCGAACTGAAGGATGACTTCCGACCGATTTTTGAGGACCGATTGGTGCTCCGCCATCAGCGATCCTATCGCCCATTTTTGAGAAGTAGTTCATCCAAGCCTGCATTACAGCCTTGCCTTCTTCAGCAGACTTCGGTGGATTGCCTCCAAAATAGAGATACACGAACTTCTTCATGTTTCGCTCCATCTTTCCCATTGGCCAAACACTAGCATGTGCAGCCACCCGCAGTCAGTGACGCGTTCGTGATTTGTCGCTATAGATCTGTGACGATCTGACCTCATCAAGCGACTTCCATATGGATGCCATAGAACCGGAATTCGAGGAAGGCTGTGCGAAACTTGCGGCGATGTTGCGGACTTCGCGACGCGCAGTTGTCTTCACCGGCGCCGGAATATCCACTGAATCAGGCATCCCAGATTTTCGTTCACCGGGCGGAATCTGGACTCGCATGATGCCGATCAATTTCGACGAATTCCTTTCGTCGCAGGAAGCCAGACGTGAAAGCTGGCGCCGCCGATTTGAGATGGAGGGAACCTGGAAGTCCGTGAAACCGAACGCGGGTCACGAGGCCGTCGCGAAGCTTGTCCATCGAGGAATCGTCAGCCACGTCATCACGCAAAACATTGACAATCTGCATCAAGACTCCGGCGTGCCCGAAAATCTCGTTATCGAGCTTCATGGCAATACGCGCTATGCAAAGTGTCTCGATTGCGGTCAAAGGATGGAGATCGCCGACATCCATTCCCATTTCATAGAGCACGGCGACCCGCCCGATTGTCCAGCGTGCGATGGCATCGTGAAGACCGCGACCATCTCGTTTGGGCAAGCCATGCCTGAGCTGGAAATGGAACGGGCCAGGCGCGCGACGCTTGACTGCGATCTCTTCGTCGTTCTTGGATCTTCACTCGTCGTCTTCCCTGCCGCAGGTTTTCCGCTGCTTGCGAAACAGAATGGAGCGCGGCTCGTGATCGTCAATCGCGAACCAACTGAACAAGAACCCTACGCTAACCTCGCTTTGCATGGCGAAATTGGCCCCACAATGCGTGCGGCTGTTAACGCATTGTGACGCGTTTGCTCCTATCCGCCCCGCGGCTAGTATGAGGTCGGGATTCGAACGCTCCAGGAGTATTGCCTTGCGCCGCCTTGATGACGAAGAAGACGACAAAAACGAGAAGAAGGCGCCTGATCCGCAGTCGACGCCGGTGCAGAACGCATTGTTCAAGTCGCGTACTGTCCTTATTTTTGGTGAAGTCGACATGAAGATGGCGGAGCGCGTTACCGCTCAGCTTCTAGCCTACGCTGCTGATGGCAACGGCGATATCAGGTTGGTGGTCAATTCGCCCGGCGGTCATGTCGAGTCCGGCGATACGATCCACGATATGATCCGCTATGTCGGCCCGCGCGTGAAAATGATCGGTACCGGTTGGGTAGCCAGTGCTGGAGCACACATTTTCCTCGGCGCGAAGAAGGAGAACCGGTTCTGCCTGCCGTTCACACGCTTTCTCCTGCACCAACCTCTGGGCGGGGTCCAGGGTCAGGCATCGGACATCTCGATCGAGGCTGAAGAGATACTCAAAATGCGTGAGCGTCTTAATCGCGAGATTGCCAGGGAGACCGGTCAACCTTACGAACGCATCGTGCAGGATACCGAGCGCAACTTCTGGATGGGAGCGGAGGAGGCAGTTGCATACGGGCTTGTTAGTCGAATCGTCCAGAGCGCGAGTGAAGTGTGAATCGCGAGGCGCGGGCGCCTTGGTGGCGTGGCGCCGTTGTCTACCAGGTCTACATCCGTAGCTTTTGCGATGGAAATGGGGATGGGCACGGCGATTTTGCCGGGCTGCTTTCCAAGCTCGACTACATCCAAAGACTCGGCGTCGATGCCATCTGGCTATCGCCCATACACCCGTCGCCAAATCGCGACTGGGGATATGATGTTTCTGACTATGAGAGTGTCCACCGGGACTACGGCACGCTGAAGCACTTCGGTGCGCTTCTAGACGCCGCGCATACGCGTGGCATCCGCGTTCTTCTGGACGAAGTCCTTTGTCATACGTCCGATGAGCATGCCTGGTTTCGCGAAAGCATGGACGCAACCAGCCCAAAGAAGGATTGGTATGTCTGGGCCGACCCTCGCAAAGATGGCACGGCACCCAACAATTGGCTCTCGGTGTTCGGAGGCCCGGCGTGGGCTTATCAGCCGGCACGCCAGCAATACTATCATCATAAGTTCTTGCGCCAGCAGCCCAAGCTGAACTGGACAAGCCCCGCAGCGCGACAGGCAGCGCTCGACGTTCTCGAATTGTGGCTGTCGCGCGGTGTCGATGGATTTCGTCTCGACGTCGCGAATGCATATTTGCACGACCAAGCTTTGACCGATAACCCCTCGATACCCGCATCGGAGCGCACAGCGATAAACTGGTCGCACACCGCCAATATGCAGCATCATCTGCACGACTCGAACCTTTTTGAGAACAGGACTCAACTCGATCGCATTCGCCGAACCATCGAGAAATTCGACGATCGTTTTGTGTTTGGAGAATTCTCCGAGGAATTCGAACGCTCCGGCGCCTATCTCGCGCCGGACCAGGGGCTGCACGCTGGGTATACTTTCGCGCTCCTCGTCGCGAGCCGTTTGGTCCCGAACTACTTCCGCAAATACATCGAGGGGCTGAAGGCCTTTCCTGATCACTGGCCATGTGTGGCTTTGTCTAATCACGACGTTGTGCGCACGGTGACACGATTTGGTGCGCCGCCGAAGGGAGATGCGGCACTTGCCAAGCTCATGCTCGCACTACTCTGTTCGTTGCGCGGAACGGTGTTGCTCTATCAGGGTGAAGAACTCGGTCTGCCGGAGGTGGATCTTCGCCGCGACCAACTGCGAGACCCAGTCGGAGACCTTTACTACCCCATTGCGAAGGGCCGAGATGGGTGCCGAACACCGATGCCTTGGGCGTCGTCTGCGCCCAATCTTGGCTTCTCTGATGGAGCGCCGTGGCTTCCCATGGGTCCGGCGCACAAGGCGCTCTCGGTGTCAGAGCAAGAATGTGACCCTCAATCGACTCTGACCTACGCGCGCGAACTTCTCGCGACACGAAAGCAAAGCGCGGCGTTGTGTCTGGGGGACATTTCACTCTTGGAGTCCGCGCCAACCATTTTGGCATTCGAGCGAACATCCGGGAGCGAACGCGTGATTTGCATTTTCAACATGAGCAAGGAACGCGCGCAATTTCGCCACAAAGGTCTGTCGGCTTCGCAATCACTAGGCGTCGACTGTGGCGCTGTCCAAGTTGATAGAGCGCAGCTGTCGCTAGGGCCCCTTGCTGCCCACCTCGCCCGGTTCTGAAGCGTCGAGGGCAGAAAGCAGGGCTTCGATAGGCAACAGAACGCAGCGATGACGATTACGGTGCTCGGCTACACCATCGAACACGGAAAATGCGTCGAAGGGGGCCAGCGGCGGTTGGGCGCCGGAAAGCATGGCGCGTACTGCTTCGTGGAGTCCGGAAACCTCGGCGCGCGAGAGCCCGGCAATTTCAGCGCCCAGAATTGCCGCCGACGCTTGGGTCAATACGCAAGCCTTCGTGTCATGGGCAATCGTCGCGATCCGACCGTCATCGAGGGCCACATCGATGGTGATTTTGTCACCGCACGCAGGGTTGAATGCGGTCGCTGTTGCGCAGGGGACGCTGAGGCGACCGGCGCCAGTTGCATCAGCCGCCAACCGAAGCAGAGCAGGCTTGTAAAGCGGATCACTCATTTGCATTGGCCGGCGATTTGCCGCGCGCGCCGCTTCTGGAACTGTATTCGGCGAGCATCTGAGGCGTATCGATATCGGTCAACGGACCGTCATCATTTGCTTCCACCTCGCAAATGAGCTCTGCGTTCTGGGTTAACAGGTGACGGGCTCCGACATCGCCCTCCAGCGACATCATTTCTTGGAAGAAGCGGTGCGCCCAAAGCACCGGGTTTCCGCGTTCGCCGTTTCGAGTCGCCACACAGATGGCCCTACCTTCCGACGGGTCGAATGCGGCAATCAGTCTATCCAACAACTCGGCAGTAACCCCGGGCATGTCGCCCAAAAGGATAATGGCGCCATCATACGCCTCAGGCACGTGCTTGATGCCGCACTTCAATGACGTGCTCAAACCATTTGAATAGTCAGGATTCTCGACAAAGAGGGGATTGAAGGGAGCCACGGCTTGCCGCACATCCTGGGCCGCATTGCCGGTGACAACGATGACGGTTCCCGCTGCACTGCCACAGGCAGCACGGGCCGCATGGCGCACCATCGGTTCACCGTCGACCGCGGCCAGCAGCTTGTTCGACCCCATTCGCGAGGACTGGCCGGCCGCTAGGATGATCGCCGCGATCCGCGGCAGGCGAGGCGTATCGTCCGGCCTCTCGTCACGGGGCTGCGGGCGGCTCGGAATTTCATTGAGAAGCCCACCGACGCCCATGGACGTAATTTCCCTTGCACCTATGGGAAGAGCCGCAAGAAGCCGCCACAGGACATAGTCAAAGCCGTTCTGCTTCGGCGATCGGGCACAACTGGGCAACCCTATGATTGGGGTCGTGTCTTTTCTACCGAGTAACAGCAGGTTGCCGGGATCGACCGGCATGCCAAAATGGTCAACCTGGCCGCCAGCCCGTTCGATAGCCGCTGGTATTACGTCCCGGCGGTCGGTAATCGCGCTCGCGCCAAAGATCAGTATTGGATCGGCTCCAGCCGCGGCGGCCTCCTCGACTGCGATTGCCAACTTGTCGATCTGATGCGGCACGCGCCTTTCGAATCCAATCTTTGAGGCCAACGGCTCGAGGCGACCGGCGAGGGCGGTCCGATTCTTATCCAGCAATGACGGTTTGGTATCAGGCAGAAACGTCGATATCAGTGCAGCGGACATTGCGCGAAATGCACTGACTTCGACGACGCAACCCCATTTCTTTAAGATGGATTCCGCCTCTTCGACCGCGGATGTCGGTGCGGCAAACGGAATGATCTTGACGGTGGCCAGCATCTGCCCTTTTGCCACCCGGGAGAACGGAGACAAAGTCGCGAGCGTGATCGATTCGTGGACAGCGTTTAAAGCCGCTACCGTGGCGGCTGCGATGGTCACAACGCCGTCGAAGGCGGAGTAGAGATTGACGCGTCCGGTGAATGCCGCGCCAATGCGCACTCCCACGCCGCCAGAAGCACTTCCAATGCGGGTCGCAGCCAGGTCCTCAGGAATGTCGCCTGCCTCGAGACGCGCGACCATCACTTCCTTCACACTGGCATTCGCCAACTGAGTGAGATCGGCGGCGGTCAGCACGCGACCTTTCTTGAAGCGAATTTCTCCTACGCGGACGCTGTGAGCCAGAATCGTGCCCAAAGCATCGATGACGGGTACCAAGCCGAATTGCATGCCGCGAGTTTAGGCGCGCGCGCCCTCCCGCGGCAAACGTAGCTTCGCCCGTAAACCACCCTCGGGACGGTTCTCAAGCTCGACTGCACCACCGTGACCCTGAGCAATCGCGCGGACAAGCGTCAAACCCAGCCCCGTACCGCCTGTGTCCGCATTGCGCGAGCTTTCGAGACGCACGAATGGCTCAAATACTCGACTCTTGTCGTCTTCGGAAATGCCCGGGCCGTTGTCGTCGACGAGTATTTCGTAAGCCGACGGGCACTCGATGATCTGGACCTGCGCCCGCCCGCCATAGGCAACGGCATTTTCGACGAGGTTTCTGACCGCGCGACGTATTTCATCCGGTCTGCAGGCCAAGGGCGCGGACCCGTGGCCTTGCCAGGTCACGGGTTCACCCAGATCGTCCAGGTCGGCGCAAAGGCTTTCGATCAAGGCCGATAGATCGATGCTGCGCTTGGTCTCTCCGCCCGCGCCCTTGGCAGCCGATAAAACCGACTCTGTAAGCGCCTGAAGTTCGTCCAGATTGGCTGATAACCGCTCGCGCAGATCACGATCTTCGACAAACTCGAGATTAATGCGCATCGCGGTCAATGGCGTACGCAGGTCATGCCCCACAGCAGAGAGCAGCTGGCGCTGGCTTTGCAGCGTCCGAGTTACGCGATCGGTCATGGCGTTGAATGCGATCGCGGCATTGCGGACATCGTCAGGGCCCTCTTCGGACACTGTTGGCGCGGTGCCACCACCTGCCGCGACAGAAGCAGCCTGAGCGAGGGCTGACAAGGGTCTCGCTACGCGTCTGGCGATGTACGCCGAAGCGGCAGACGCGGCAATGATCGCCATGACAGCAGCGATCACAACTTCCATCGGCCAGCCGGGCGCCGGCGGACGATAGAATGTCGCTACCAGTTGACTGCTACGCACGACCGGCACCGTGAACTGAATTGCTTCAGTCGGCGATCTGCGGCCGCGACCTCTACCCATTTCCGGTGGCTGCATCGTGGCTATATGCACTGAAATAGGCAGTACCGACTTCTCAGCCGGCAGCATCGTTCTGAGTCTCGCTGCTAGCTTCATCTCTGCATCATTCATCACGGCAGGAGCAGGTTTTCCGGTCCGCAGTGAAAACGTCCAAAAACCAGTGCTCATTGCTGTCGCAGCTTGGTTGCGCGCATGCGCTGGGATCGCGGCCAATAGCGTTGCCGTAGACGCGGCACGCTCAACGATGCGCTCGTTCAACTCACTTTCGGAAAGGCGCTCATTGCCCAATTCAAACCAGCCTGCGACTGCGAGGTTAGAAACAATCACCGCCGCCGCCGTGACAACGATCAATTGCACGCCCAGGGTGCGTGGCCAAAGCTTCATTGCGATTCCGGATCAAGTGCAAAAATGTAGCCGCCACCCCAAACAGTTTTTATGTAACGTGGGTTCTTTGGATCCGGTTCGATCTTCTTGCGCAGGCGGCTGACATGATTGTCGATCGAGCGATCAAATAGATCGGCGTCGCGTCCCTTTGTGAGGTCGAGAAGCTGGTTTCGCGTGAGCGCGATCCGCGGCCGCTCCAGTAGAGCCGTCAATAAGCGAAACTCGCCGCTCGACAGTGGAAGGGCGACGTTGTCCTGCCCAATAAGTTCGCGTTGACCGGTATCGAGCACCCAATCGCCGAAACGAATGCGCTCGGCTTCGGGCGGCTTCTGACGCGGAGGCAGAGCCTGAGTCCGGCGTAGGACTGCGGCAACCCGGGCGATCAACTCGCGGGGCGAGAAGGGCTTTGGAATATAGTCATCGGCGCCCATTTCAAGACCGATAATGCGGTCGACTTCCTCACCGCGCGCGGTCAAGAGGATGACGGGAATTTGCGACGTTTCCCGTATGGAACGACAGAGGCTGAGACCATCCTCTCCTGGCATCATGATGTCGAGCACGACAAGATCGATTGCAGAGCCCTTCATCACCCGGCGCGCCGACGCACCGTCAGCAGCGGTCGTGGCGCGGTAACCGTGCTCGCGCAGATAGCGCGCCAGTGGTTCGCGGATGTCGCGCGCGTCTTCCACGACCAGTAGGTGAGGTTTGGATTCGTCTTTGGTCATCGACCCGATAAATCTCGGATGTTTTCAGCACACCTGCAATTCCGGAATTGGTGCAAAGTTTACGCCTGCCTAGTTGTCGTACATTTTGACACGATCATGTTTTGTTCCGGCAAAGTTTCGCGACCGCGGCGGCGTTTCCTCTTCCGATCCGCATTGTGGAGATTTGAACATGAAGATCAATCAAACCGCGCTGCTACTTGGCGCGGCTACATTACTCGCTGTCACGCGCATTGCCTTCGGCCAGATCGACAGTCCGCAGCCGCCGGACGGTCCGATGCAGGGACTAATGCATCGCGAGCGGATGAGCGACCGACTGCTTGCGGAGTACGACATCAATCACGACGGCAAGGTCACGCATGCTGAGTACAACAATGTCCTGGGAGGTAGGTTTGCTGCAGCGACCCACGGCGGCAAAGGGATGACGCTCGATCAATTCCAAACGCTCCGCCAAGCCGATTTTTCCAGGCATGTTGCTGAAATGTTTCGGCGGGCCGATTGGAATGGGGATGGCCGGCTGTCACTTGAAGAATTCTCTGCTCCACAACGTGCCCATTTCGAAATGATGGATCAAGACGGAACCGGCACGGTGATGTGCAATCCAGTGTCAAACGCTGGTCTTCGCTACAGCAAGACGACCCCTGACACTGATCGATCTGGCGGCGTCAGCGGTCGGCGGGCAGGACGGGGGTTCGGCGGGTTCGGTCGAGCTCGGTTTTGCGGTGATGCCGATCTTTCGCGTGACGGCAAAGTGACGCGTTCCGAGTTCGACACGATCGTGGCGAAAGAGTTCGGCCGAGCATCGGGTGGGGCCGCAACCATGTCATTCTCTCAATTTTCCGCGGAGCAGGCAGCCCGATTTCGGGACATGAATGTCGGAGCGTTTAAGCGCCTGGATTCGGACGGTGACGGAAAACTATCGCTGGCCGAATTCGCGGCGCCGTCGGAAAGAATGTTCGATCGCCTCGACAGGAATCAGGACGGCGGGATCACACTTGATGAGATGAAGCCGCGCTTCCGCAGCCGCTACGAGCCGAAAGGGGCGCCAGGTGATCGCGCTCGGGTTTCCGGAGCGCAGCGCCGGTAGTGATCGTTCATGGGTGAGATTGGCCTCGCCTGCTGCCCCTTAAGGTTTGCGTGATCTCAGAAAGAATTGAGACGGCGATCTCGGCTGGCGAGCGAGCGCCGATGTCTAGTCCGATTGGTCCATGTATGCGGGTCAAATCCTGTTCGGAAATGCCTTGACCCTTGAGCCGCTCCAATCGTCCTGCGTGCGTCTTTTTTGAACCTAGAGCGCCGATGTAGAAGCATGGCGATTTCAGCGCGGCGATTAGACCGGGATCGTCGAGCTTGGGATCATGTGCAAGTGCCACGAGTGCGCTGCGTCTGCCGAGCGGCTCCTTTGCCAATGCTTCGTCAGCCCACTCATTGCTTAGTCTCGTGCCGGGAAAGCGGGTGGCTGTCGCAAATGCCGCTCGGGGGTCAATGATCCGCACTCCAAACCCGGTCAAGGCCGCCATTGCCGCGAGGGGCTGAGCTATATGCACGGCCCCGATGATCACGAGATCGAGCGGCGGATTGAATACAGCTAAGAACCAGCTCTCGCCTTCTATCTGAGCGGGTCCGCTTGTGTCCGCTCGTGCAGCGCCTGCAGCCGCTTCGCCAAGTGGCGTTTTGTCGGTGGCTGGATCGATCAACCGATCTTCCCCGGTTGCCAGATTGGTCGCACGCACGATTGCGCGGCCGGCATCGCGCGCCTGGTTGATGCGAGTAAGCGTTTCCCTGTTCAAAGCACCGGTTCGACAAACACTGCGATCCGCCCGCCACAGGCTAGGCCGACAGACCAAGCCGTTTCGTCGCTGACGCCGAACTCCAGTGTTCTGACTTGATGGTTGCTCATCACGTCTTGGGCAGCTTCAATGACTGCGCCTTCGATACAACCGCCTGAAACCGATCCGACAAACGCCCCGTCGTCGCGCACTGCGATTTGACTGCCGGCCTGACGCGGCGCCGATCCCCAGGTTTTGATCACAGTGCCGAGCGCAACCTTGCGTCCCGCGTCCAACCATTGCGCAGCTGTCGCCAGCACGTCGGATTCAGGCGCTTCGCTCATGCGGCCTCTGCGACTGCACGTCGCGCCATCACGCCAACAAGATGGGCGCGGTATTCGGCCGATCCGTGAATGTCGGAATTGAGGCCGACCGCATCGATGGATATGCCTTCAATGGCCCCAGCGGAAAAGTTTTTCGCAAGGGCGGACTCCATGGCAGGAATACGGAAAACGCAGGGTCCCGCGCCGGTCACGGCGACACGAACGCCCTTATCGGTTTGAGCGACGAAGACGCCCGCCATTGCGTAGCGCGACGCTGGATTGGGGAATTTCTTGTACGATGCCTTCTTCGGTATCGGAAACGACACGTCAGTAATGATTTCCCCCTCGGACAATGCGGTTGAAAACATTCCCGTGAAAAACTCATCTGCTGCAATGCTACGCCGATTTGTCTTGATAGTCGCATTGAGCGCGAGTACGGCAGCAGGATAGTCGGCGGCCGGGTCGTTGTTTGCTACAGAGCCACCTAGCGTTCCCTTGTGGCGCACAGCGGGGTCGCCGATGATCGACGCAAGGTAGGCGAGGGCGGGGATCCTCTTCGTTACCTCGGTCGAGGTCGCGACGTCAAAATGCGTCGTCGCAGCTCCGATGACTACGGCGTCGGCCGAAGTGCGAACATATGAAAGCTCCTTCAAGTTCGATATGTCGACAAGATCCGAAGGATTGGCGAGCCGCATCTTCATCGCTGCAATCAGGGTCTGCCCCCCCGCAAGAAGTTTGGCGTCGGGCGAACCCTTCAATAGCGTTTCGGCATCCGCTACAGATTTGGCGCGCCGGTATTTGAATGGGTAGGTGATCATCGCGCCGCCCCGCTCATGCGCTTAGCCGCATCTTCGATTGAGGAGACAATGTTGTGATAGCCAGTGCAGCGGCAAATGTTGCCTTCCAATTCGTGACGAATAGTCTCGCGATCCAGATTTGGCTTGCGCCGGATCATGTCAACCGCGGTCATGATCATGCCCGGCGTACAGAAACCGCACTGCAAACCGTGATTGTCCCGAAATGCCTCTTGGACGGGATGCAGTCTTCCGTCCTTGGCCAGACCCTCGATGGTCGTGACCTCGGCACCCTCGGCTTGCACGGCGAACATGCTGCACGATTTAACGGCCTTGCCATCGACATGGACGACGCATGCGCCACACTGGCTCGTATCGCAGCCAATATGAGTCCCGGTAAGACGGAGCTGCTCACGCAGAAAATAGACGAGCAGTGTGCGGTCCTCGGTTTCGGCAGAAACCGCCCTTCCGTTCACCGTCATTGACACAACGGCCATATGAAGTACCTCAAAAAGTGAATTGTGAACGGAAAGTTTCGGCGTACAAAGCGCCCACGTCAAGCGCTGCTATAATGAGGCCTTACTACGGAGTGTCTTTATGCCCTTTATCGCAGTCCATATTGCCCGGGGCAGGCCCCTGGAAAAGCGCCGACGGCTTGTTGCGGCGATTACAGATGCGGTGACTGAAATCCTTGAACTCGAGAAGGATGCAACTCAGGTCCTAATCCATGAGCATGATCGCGAAAACTGGGCGGTCGGTGGCGAGTTGTTGAGCGAGCGCCAGAGGACTTCGGAGCTTGTCGATCTAGATGCGCTGTTCAAGAAGCCGATGAGCAGAGCTAGCTCAAAGATCAGCCCCAAGGCCTCACCCCGAATAGCGCGAGCAAAATCACGATCGCGACGATAAGTGCCCCTATCCAGGCGGCAGACGGCAACCCGCCGACTTCTTTTGTGATGGACTTTGGTTTCGGCGCTACTGCCACCGCCACTTCCGGGTCAGGAGCAAGCACTGGCACTGCCAGGGCAGCTGCAAATCGTTTGAAAAAATCGTCAGCGATTTGCTTGGCTGCACCATCGATCAGGCGCTGCCCGATCTGCGCCAGTTTTCCACCGACGGAAGCCTTTGCGGAATAGGTCAGCAGTGTTTCCGTTCCCTGCGGTGTGAGAACGACTTCGGCGTCGCCTTTGGCGAAGCCGGCTACTCCTCCTTGTCCCTCGCCGCTGATTTTGCAGCGGCTCGGCGGATCGAGCTCAGACAACGTCACCTTGCCTTTGAACGTCGCGCTTAGGGGGCCGATCTTCAGTCTCGCGGTTGCGACGAAATCGGTCGGACCTGTTTTTTCCATCTGTTCGCAGCCGGGAATGCACGCCTTCAGAATTGCCGGGTCGTTTAAGCCGTCCCAAACCCTTTGCGGTACAGCGTCAATAACGTAGCGCCCCGTAAAATCCATCGAGTCACTCCTCAGGCGAGCGGGTTGCGTAGCCCTATAGCGTTCTTGCCCCCTCCCTCAAATAGGGGGGTTTCGGCGCCCGTGCTCGCCATGACAAGTTCCGAGCATGGCCGGGGGAGATCAATTCCGTTTGACGGTAGAACATGGAACACAACATGAGTGGACGCGCAACGAACTCGCCTGACCTTGCGGACGGCGCCCTGGAAGTTATCGGGTCGATCAAATGGTTCGACATGAACAAGGGTTATGGCTTCATCAAACCATCAAATGGCCTCGACGAGGACATACTTCTGCATCAGACCTGCGTTCGCCAGTCAGGGTTCAAAGCCGCGTATGAGGGCGCTCAGGTCATTTGCGAGGCGGTCAAGGGCCCCCGCGGGCTGCAAGCGCGTCGGTTGATCTCGCTGGACAATTCCACCGCACAACCCGCTCCACCTGCCGCAACGCGAATGACCCGATTTGTCGCTGAACCGAAGAGCCTACCCTTCGATGCCGTCGTCAAATGGTTCAATCGCGGCAAGGGCTACGGGTTCGTCACGCGCGGTCCTGATACGCCTGATATTTTTGTGCATATGGAGACGTTGCGTCGCTATGGTATCCGGGAGCTGCGACAGGGACAGCGCGTGCGAGTCCGCACCGGCGACGGCCCAAAGGGCGAGCTTGCAGCCGAAGTCGTGCTCGTCGATCCTTAGAGCGCAGCATCTGGGTTCCGCGTATGTCCGGCGTTGCCTCGCGTTTCCACGCCTTCCAGACAGAAATACCGCACTGGGTCGATCTGTTGGCCCAGGTACCTGCACGGCACGTTTTGCGGCACGACACAGTCCATCCTGCGTTCCACGGCTGCATCGACTGGCACTCGGCATGCCACGCGACATGGGCGCTCTTGGCGCACCGTGGCTTGACCGGCGACCCGAGGTACGAGCCCATTGTCGACGACATCCTGATGCCAGCAAAGATAAGCCAGGAAGGCGCCGATCTGGCGGCCCGTCCGCAATTCGAAATGCCGTACGGGCGCGCGTGGTTTCTTAGGCTGGCGCTTGAAGACCACATCGTCACCGGCTCAACACGATTGAAAGTTGTCGCGCGCGATGTTGCAGCTTCGCTGGTCGGGCAATATTTGTCGCGCTTTGTCGACCCCTTCGCGCGGGAATACGCCAATCCATGCTGGGCCCTTATCAATCTTCTGGATTATGCCGCCGTCGAAGACCGCTCCGATCTTCTGACAACTGTGCAAGAAGTCGCTGCTCAAATGCTGCCTGCCTTCGATCGCATTCCCGACGAGTCCGAAGAAGCGAGCTGGCCCGATTTCATGGCGGTCACGCCGTCGCTCTGCGAGTTGAGTGTCCGCACCGGGGTGATAGAGGTCGATATGCTTCTCGCTAAAGTGGGTCGGCGTCTGCGTGGTTTGAAACCCGTCACGAGACCACTCAAGGCGCACCACTTTGCCCTGAATTTCAGTCGCGGCTGGACGCTCCTCGCACTGGCGCAAGCCGGCGGCGGCGATGAACTGCTAGCGCTGGCGCTCGACCACATCGAAACGAATTTGAGTCGACCAAGTTGGTGGCGAGGCGATTACCGGTCGGTTGGACATTGGGTACCGCAATTCGGAATATTCGCGCTACAACGGGCAATGAAACCAATTTCGGGTCTCTGAGGGAGACGATTCCATGCGTGCTGCGACAGTAGGTGCCATGCTGTTTCTTGCCGTTGCGGTCGACGCCGGACACGCGATCAGTCTGCCGACGACACAGGTGACGGTCGAAACGACGAGTGGGCCAAGGCAATTGCGCGTAGAGGTAGCTTCGGATCTCGCTTCTCAGCAACGTGGCTTGATGTTTCGCCACGCGATGGCGGCGAACGCCGGCATGCTTTTCGATTTCCACAATTCTGCGCTCCTTTCGTTTTGGATGAAGGACACGCTTCTATCATTGGATATGTTGTTCATCCGGTCGGATGGCACAATCGCTTCGATCGCGTCGAACACCATTCCCCTGTCGACGACCCCCATACGCTCAGCCGAACCTGTTAGAGCGGTACTCGAAATCAACGGCGGTCGAGCCTACGAACTCGGTATTCGCCCGGGCGACAGGGTCCGCGCCACGATATTTCACGACGAGAATTGAACCGGTGTTGGGGGTTCTTGCCCGCCGTCGTCGCGGCGTGTATCTGACGCAGCGCCGGACGGGGCGTAGCGCAGTCTGGTAGCGCATCTGCTTTGGGAGCAGAGGGTCGCGTGTTCAAATCACGCCGCCCCGACCAACGGCTTTGGGAGAGTTATGAAAATATGCGCGCGCGCATCTATCAGCCGACTCGCACAGCCATGCAATCCGGCAAGGCTCGCACAAAGCTTTGGCTTCTGGAGTTCGAACCGGAACAGGCTCGGCAAATCGACCCGCTTATGGGTTGGACTAGTTCAGGCGACATGCTGCAGCAGGTTCAACTTGAGTTCGATACCAGCAACGAGGCGGTCGCCTTTGCTGAGAAAAATGGTATCGCCTATCAAGTCTTCGAGCCGCACAGACCGGCGCCGAAGACAAAGGCCTATGCCGACAATTTCCGGGCGGATCGCAAGACACCGTGGAGCCACTGACGGCCGCATGACAAAGTGGTCAATAGAGTCGCCCATCGACCCCGTAGCTCAACTGGATAGAGCACCTGCCTTCTAAGCAGGATGTTGCGTGTTCGAGTCACGCCGGGGTCGCCAACTATCAACGACCCACGAACGTCGGATCGCGTTTGGCAAAGAAGGCGGCCACGCCCTCCCGTACGTCCTGACTAGGGTTTGCAATCATGACGGAGAGGGCGGCGTCGTCGAGGGAATTCTCAAGCGATGAGTCGAGCCCCTTGCGCATCATGTTTTTGGCTAGCCGCACTGCGAGCGGTGCCCGCTTGGCGATTGCCCGTGCAAACTCTAGCGTTCGACGGGTAAGTTCAGCCGCAGGAACGACTTCGGTCACGAGTCCCAACTTCATAGCCTCCGGAGCCGTGTAGACCTCGCTCAGAAGCGTCATTCTCAGGGCGCGGTCGAGTCCCATGCTACGCGGGAATAGCCACGCACCGCCTTCGTCGGGCAACAAGCCGAATTTGCCTGAAGTATCGCCGAGCTTCGCCGTGTCGGCAGCGATGCGAAAATCGCAGGCGCAAGCCAGGGCGAGTCCTCCTGCAACCGCTGGCCCGTTGACCATCGCAATCACAGGCTTATCCATGCGGTGCAACGCGGTGATCACGCGGTGCATTCCGACGCGCATTTCCTGGCCGTGACCCATCTGCTTGGTGCGATATACGGGGCGCTCGGTTTCGCTGCCGCCGCCGCTGACGTCGCCACCAGAGCAGAAACCCCGGCCGGCGCCTGTTATGATCAAGCAACGGAGGGTGTCATCCTCCATGTATTGATGCAGCGCGGTGACGATCTCGTCACACATGGGATTTGTATAGGCGTTCATATGCTTGGGTCGATTGAGCGTGATTTGGTTGATGCCGGGCTCAATTGTTTCACTCAGGATCGTTCGAAAAGTTTCCGCCATGGAAGTCTCCCGTCGTGCTTGATGCTGACCGCAAATATGCAAACATGGGAAAAGCCGCATCGCAACAAGGTAGGTGCGGTGGAAATGGTTGGTGGAGGAAGAAATGAGCGAATACCCCGACATTCTATATTCCGTGGCGGAGCGCATCGCGACGATCACGCTTAATCGTCCGGACAGGCTCAATGCCTACACGGACCGAATGGCCGCCAGCCTGAAGCAGGCTTTCGCTGACGCGGCGCAGGATTCATCTGTTCGCGTGATAGTGCTGACCGGCGCCGGA
>Ga0075425_100003577_pt1 | contig 15811 bp, 14 predicted proteins | sample SoiMethybrSBSTD4_FD_75300 | JGI IMG/M metagenome (GOLD analysis project Ga0075425, IMG submission 75300) | Bulk soil microbial communities from a Populus tree surrounding site in Tennessee, USA - Soil MetaG P. TD hybrid SBSTD4 | ecosystem: Environmental > Terrestrial > Soil > Tree plantation... | reverse complement strand
TCGCGGTCCGCGAGGAGGACCGGATCTTCTACCAGGAGATCGACATCGTCGCGACCCGCGAGCGCGTCGTCACGGTGCGCAAGACGCCGGAGCGAGGTCAGCCCTGCGACCTCGGGCCCGCTCAACTCTCGCACGAGCGAGAGGACGACGACCGGGCCGGGATGATCATCTACCGCATCGTCGACCTGATCGCGGAGGACTTCCTCGACCTCGTCGATGCGCTGGACGACGAGATCGACGAGCTCGAGGAGGGGATCGAGACGTGGCCGTCGGCTCAGGTCCGTGGCCGAATCTCGGACCTCAGGCACGACCTGCTCCACGTCCGCAGGACGCTCGCGCCGACGCGCGATGCGATCCGATCGATCGTCGACCGCCGGATTGATGTCGGTGAGGGCCCGGAGCTGTTGCCGCGGGACATCGAGCTGAGCTTTGGCGACGCCTACGACAAGCTGCTGCGGGCCACGGACGGGCTTGATCTCTCGAGGGATCTCCTCTCCAGCGCACGCGATTACAGCCAGGCGAAGATCGCGAACGACCAGAACGAGGTCGTCAAGCGGTTGACGGTGATCGCGTCGATCCTGCTCGTGCCGACCTTCATCGTCGGCCTCTACGGGCAGAACTTCCGCCACATCCCGGAGCTCGCCTGGGGCTTCGGTTACTGGTGGAGCTGGGGCTGGATCATCTTCACGACCATCCTCCAGCTCGCGTTCTTCCGTTGGCTCGGCTGGATCGGCGGCCGCCAGCTTCGCCAGCTGAAGGCGCCGCCGCTGCGAACGCTCGACCCTCGGACACTCCGCGGACGCCGGCGGCGCCCAACTTCGACCTGAGGCTGAGCCCGCTCGCTACCTTCACGCCATGCCGTACTTCATTTGCCCGAACTGCAGAGAGCGGTCGATCGACCACGACCGGCAGGAAGGCCTCACCCAAGAGGCCGTCGCCTGCCACCGCTGCGGCTTCGGCTTCCTGTTCGAGCTGCTCGACGACTACTACCCAGCGCCCAACACCGGTTTCGTCGTTTGCGACCAGCAGAGCCGGATCCTGGCGTCCGGCCGGGGCGTCTTCGAGCTGACGGGGTACCGAGAGGACGAGCTGATGGGCCGCGAGGTGATGGAAAGCCTCGATCTGACGGGCTACGACGACGGCAAGAACCCTGCTCAGCTCGCGCTTGAATGGGGCGTGCGTCGTCTCGCCGAGCAACTCGAGCTGACAACGCGCGCGGGCCAGCGCAAGCGGGTGACGGGCGATTTCTTCCCCGCCTACGACGACGACGGCGGCCTGCTGGTCGCCATCACGCCGCGTTCGTAGCCGCCAGCTCGCTCTCGACCCACGCCTGCAGCTCCTCCAACGCTGCAAGCGAGTCCTCGAGCTCCCGGAGCTCGGCATGCGCGGCGCGTTCGTCGAGCCCACCGAGTAGGCCGAGCGACTCGAGCCGGTCGACCGTCGCTTCAGGAAGGTCGTTGCGGGCGCGCCGGTCGATTTTGGCCTGTCGAAGCCTCGACCGGATTCGCTCCGCGCGCGCGGAGAGCGCGGCCGACTCGCCCGCGAGCGCGTCCGCGTAGACGGCGAGGTCGATCTCTCGCATGCTCCGAGCCTACGCAGCCGGCTGTGACGCTGGTCAGACCGCTTTGCGCCGTTCCAGCGGAAATGCGGTGCGGCGGCGCCAGCCGCCGGGGGTGTCGTCGACGAGCCAGGCACGCTCGACCCGGAGCCTCACCGGTAACTGCGGCCGAAGCTCTCGCGCCGCGGCCCCAAGAACGTCTTCGTCGCCCTGGGCAACCGTGACGTGCGGGACGATGTCGGCGAACTCGCCGTCATAAGGCGTGAAAGCCGGGAACGCGTGCGCCAACGCCTCGGCCATCGCAACAAATGGCTCGTCCGGCTCAGGCCGGAGGTAGAGGTAACCCGGGAATCTCGCCGTCTCGCGAAGCACAAACTCAAACGGTCCAAAGGGAGCGAGCGCACGCCCGAGCGCCGCGAGCAGTTGGTCGACATCCGAGCTGTCGGCGAACGGACTGATCAGGGTCACGTGCGGCGGCATGCCACGGGCTCCGTCGGCGGTGTGGCGCCGGCGCCAGCCGCCGATCAACGGCTCGAGCTCGGGCAGCAGGACGACAACCGCGGTTTCGGCCATGGCGAACCCGTAACGAATGCGTGACTCGTTGTCCACACCCGTCCGGTGCAGGCAGTTCGGGTGGACAGTCCACCGACGAACTGCCGCAACGGCCTCGACGTGAAAGCCGAACTAGACCCGGCTGGAAGGGCAGAGGTCGTTGACGACGCAGTCCTCGCAGCGCGGCGCACGGGCGATGCAGACTCGGCGGCCGTGCCAGATCAGGAGGTGCGGGAACAGACCCCAATACTCCCGCGGCACCAGGCGCTGCAGATCGCGTTCGATCTTGACGGGGTCCTCCTGTCTCGTCAGGCCCAAGCGCTGGGACAGCCTGCGTACGTGAGTGTCGACGACGACGCCCTGCGGCTCGCCAAGCTCGGCGGCGACCACGTTCGCGGTCTTCCGTGCAACCCCGGGGAGACGAACGAGGTCCTCGAGGCGGTGCGGCACCCGGCCGTCGAACTCCTCGAGCAGCATCGCCATCGTCCCGCGAAGCGCCTTCGCCTTCTGGCGGTAGAAGCCGGTCGCGTAGATGTCGCGCTCGAGCTCCTCCTGCGGGACTGCGAGGTAGTCCTCGGGACGCTTGTACTTCTCGAACAGACGCTCCGTGACCCGGTTGACGTTCACGTCGGTCGTCTGCGCCGACAGCATCACCGAGACGAGCAGCTCGAGGTCGGTTCGGTAGCGAAGCGCGATCCTGGCGTCCGGATACTCGGCCGCCAGCCGCTCGATGATCGGCACGATCCGCGCTCGCTTGGGGCCGACGCGTCGCCGCGCCTCGTGGACGTAGCTCCGCGGCACGCCGCGGAACCTAACCGACCGCGATCTCTGCTGGAATCGAGGTCTCTGGGTGCTGGCGCAGGCGTGGACCCGCGCAGACGACGTCGAGCGCGGGGCAACCGGAGCAGATGAATTCACTTGGCGTCGGCTTGAAGACGCCCTCCTGGATCCGGGCGATCGCGTCCGAAAGCTCCGCTTCGAGCCCGGGCAGCTCCGAGCGGGCGAATGTCGTGGTCACGGCCGGGTCCGGCCGTTCCAGGAACTGGTAGACGACCTCGACCTCCTCGGCGCCGGCACGGAAGCACGCGATCGCATAGACCAGACGCTGCAGGTGGTAGTCGCGCTCGATCACCTCTTCCGGCGAGGCGTCTTCGAGCACGTTCGTCTTGTAGTCGACGACCATCGCTCGCCGGCCGTCGAGATGGAGAACGTCCAGCCGGCCGTGCAGGAGCACGCCGTCGTGCTCGAACGCGAACGGCCGCTCCGGCGCCGCGCCCTCGAGCGCGGCGACTCGCGCCGCTAGCTCAGAGTCACAGTAGGCCCGCAGAAGCCCGGCGATTCGCTCGAGCTCCGCGTCGGTCGCTGCCGGATAACGCGCACGGACCGCTGCGGCCAGGTCGTCCGGCGCCGGCGGCCGTGGGTCGCGAAGGTCGAGCGTCTCGAGCAGGAAGTGGACGCTGTCGCCGATCTCGGTGGCCGCCAGTCCTTCGTGTCCGGGGACAGTCCCGGACGCCTGGGCCTCGCGCATACCGACGACGCGCTCGGCGTAGTAGCGATACGAGCACGACTCGAACAGCGCCAGGGCACTGTACGAGAGCGAGCGAGCGCGATGCAGTGGCGGCTCCGGGACCTGCACGAGCGGCGGCAGCTTCGGAGCGCTGACGACGGCCGAACCGCCGGAGCCGTTCGGCTCGAACAGGACCAGCTGGCCCGGCTCCACGCTCTCGTCGGGCAGCGACTCGAGGGCAGGCTCGGGCTCGAAGCGGACAAGTCGCAGCAGGATCCGTGCACCCTCGCGCTCGACCTCGATCGGGCCGTCAGCAGCGTCCTCGAACGCGGGAACGCCCAGCCGGCCGAGGACCCAGCCGATCGGGGTTCGGTCGTCTGCTGCTCTTTCGGGATCCATGGAGCCGGCGACGATCAGCCTGTCGACGGCGCGGGTCATCGCGACGTAGTAGAGGCGGCGGCGCTCTGCCTCTGCCTCTTCGCGGCTGGCCGCACGCACCTCCTCGTAGGCGGTCGTGGGCCTGCGAATTCCGGTCGCGGGATCGGCAACGCGAAAACCGAACCGACCGTCCGGCAGCGCCAGGATCTCGTCGGCGCCCGGTGCGGCGCGGTCGCGGCCGGCGTCTGCAACGACGACGACCTTGAACTCCAGGCCCTTCGCGGCATGGATCGTCAGCAGGCGGATCACGTCGGCGTCCTCCTCCTCGGCGACCGCCTCGAGCTCCTTCGCGCCGGCTTCGTCCTGCTCGCGGACGAAGCGGACGAAGCCCTCGATGTCCGCGCCTCGCAGCTCCTCGTACGAGCGCGCGAGCCGGGCCAGCTTGCGCAGATTGGCGTAACGGCGCCGGCCGTCCCACTGTGCGAGGACGGCGAGATCGTAGTCGTGCGCGGCGACGATTTCCTCGCAGAGCCGCTCGAGCGATAGCATTCGGGAGGCGGTGACGAGCCGCTCGAAGCGCTGGCGGAAGGCCTGGAAGAGCCGCTCGTCGCGCGGATCGAGCCCCTCTGGAAGCCCGCGTTCGAGGCCCTTGAACAACGGCCGCTTCGAAGCAGTGCGACGGAGGAGCACGAGTGCGTCATTCGAGACGCCGACGAGCGGCGACGCCAGCACGGTCACGAGCGCCTCGTCGTCGTAGCGGTTGTGCAGCAGGCGGAGGTACGCGAGCAGGTCGGCAACCTGCTGCTGGCCGAAGTAGCCGCGGCCGGTCGTGCGAAAGGTCGGCAGGCCGAGCTCGCGAAGCTCCTGCTCGTACCACTCGGCGTCCGTCCCGGCCGCAAAGAGGAGCACGATCTCGCCCGGCTTCGCGGCGCCGCTCTCGACGAGCTCCTTGACCCGCGCGGCCACGGTTTTCGCCTCGCCTCGGCGCCAGTGCGTCCCCGTCCCGCCATAGCTCGACTTGTCGGTGACGAGCAGCTCGACGGGCGTGCCGAAGACCGGATCGGGGAAGTCCCCCGAGGCCGCAAGTGGCTGGAACTCGTCCCCGAAGTCGGAGCCGAAGAGGTGGTTGACGGCGGCGAGAACCTCGGGCCTAGACCGATAGTTCAGGGTCAGCGGCAACACGGAGCCCGCCTCCGCGCGCCGGCCGCGGAAAACGTTGACGTCCGCGTGGCGGAAACCGTAGATCGACTGGAACTCGTCGCCGACGAAGAACAGCTCATCCCCGGCGATCAGGTCGATCAAGTCGCACTGCAGACGGTTCGTGTCCTGGAACTCGTCAACCATGACGGCGCGGAAGCGCCAGGCTTCCCGCTGCCGGATTTCCTCGTGCTCGCGCAAGAGGTCACGAGCGGTCAGCTGCAGGTCCTCGAAGTCGACACCGGACTCGCGTTCCTTCGCCCCTGCGTACGCGTGCGCGAAGCCTTCGAGGAGCTCTTGGAGCAAGTCGCGGTCGCGGATCGCCAGCTGGTCGAGGGCCGCCTGCTCGACGGCCTTCCGCGCCGCTTCGTAGCTTGCGAACCGCTCGCGCTGGCCGCCGCGCGTGGCGAACTCGGAAAGCTCGAGCAGGTCCTCCGCCTGGCGGTCCCGCTCGAGCACCTCGAGCATCCGCGCAGCCTGCGCCCGCTGCTCCTCGCTGCCGTGCTCGTCGACGAGACAGCGTGCCGCCTCGCGGAGCGCCTCCACGCGCTGCGCCAAAGCCGGGCCTTCGCCGAGGTCGAGCTCGAGCGGCCGGCCGGCCGCTCGCAACGTCTCATAAACGCCGGTGAGCATCCGCCGCAGCCCGCCCGCGCCGTACGTTGCGAGCAGGCGCAGACGCCGGGGATCGTCGCCGGCACAAAACTCCTCCAGCGCCTGCTCGAACGCCTCGCCGCGCAGGACCCGGGCCTGGCTGTCGTCGAGCACCCGGAACCGGGGATCGAGCCCGGCCGCGAACGGATACGCCTTCAGCAGCCGGAAGCAAAAGCCATGGATCGTCGAGATCCAGGCGCCGTCGAGCTGGCGGGCGAGATCGTCGCGGCCGCGATCGAGCAGCCTGCGGCGGATGCGGCCCCGGAGCTCGCCGGCGGCGCGCTCGGTGTATGTGATCACGAGCACCGAGCCGACGTCGATGCCCTCGTCGCAGACCGCGTTTGCAAAGCGCTCGACCAGGACGAGCGTCTTCCCCGTACCGGCGCCGGCCGAGACGAAGACATTCCCGCGCGCGTCGATCGCCGCTCGCTGCTCAGCGTTCGGTGTGCGGCCGCTCATGCCCGCCTCACCCGGCACATGCGCCAGAGCTCGCACCAGGGCGGGCAGTCGCCGCCCTTCGGGTCGTGGCGGACATCGCCGCCGCGAATCCGACCAACGAAGCCTCGCGCCAGCTCCTCTGCGCGCTCGACCTGGCCCCAGAACGCCTCCTCGTCGAGGTAGTCGTTGCGGGAAAACCCGGGGACGCCGTCCTCCTTCGACTCGGCGCGCAGCAACCCACGGGCGTCGCGCTTGCCCGACAGCGCCCGGTAGATCCCGCCCAGCGGCTCGACTCCCACCAGGTCGCGAAGCACGAGCATGTAGAGCGGGATCTGCAGCTTCAACTCGGACTCGATCTGCGCGGCCGAGTGCGCGGTCTTGCCCGATTTGTAGTCCTGGACGATCCCGCGGGCACTGAACGGGTCGAGATCGATCCGGTCGATCTTCCCGGAGAGCGTGAAGGTGCCGAGATCGAGCCCTCGCTGGAGCTCCGGCGCCGACCGCTCGGAGCCGAAGGAGACCTCGAAGCGGCGCGGGACCAGCTGGAGCTCCGAGGCGGCCTCGTCCCGCAGGAACGCCTCGAGGTCGCGCTGCAGGCCCTGCCCGAGCTCGCGGCGCTGCAGGTCGGTCAGTTCCATTCGCACGCCGGCCATCGCGTCGCCGAGGCATTCGCGCATGAAGTCGATTGCATCGTCGAGTTGGTCGGGCCCGAGCTTCTCGACGCCGAGCCGTTTGGGGACGCCCGCGAAGAACTTGTGCAGCGCGCTGTGCGCGACCTGGCCCCGCAAGCGCGGATCGACGACCTGATCGATCGTCCGCGGCCCGATCAGGCGGTCGACGAACCAGATCGACGAACAGTCGGCGAACGCCTCCAGCTCGGTGACGCCGAAGTTCGTCTTCTTGCGCAGCTCCTCCAACACGAGAGGATGCGTGATGCGCGTCGGTCGTTCGAACGCCCGGAGCGCGCGGTCAAGCTGCCGTTCCCAGCCGTTCGCCTGTGCCAGCGCCTGCGCGGCCTCCTCGTCGAGGGGAACGAGAGATGCAAGCGCGCGCAAACGCTCGCGCTCGGTGGGAGCCTGCTCGACGGGCCACGTGAGCGCGGAGAGCGGACGCCGCGTGGTCGCTCGGCGTATTTCATCCTCTGCGAAGAGGCCGCGAACTTCGTCCCAGAACGGGCTCGGCTCGCGCGGCCCACCCTCGTCGTTAGCGGCCTCGCGGACGAGATAGAGCCGCCTCGTCGCGCGCGTGCACGCTGTGTAGAAGAGGTAGCGGTCGCGCTCGACGGAGTCCGGCCTCGCCAACCGCGAACGGCGTAGGCGCGTGTCCAGTTCACGCGTCGTCTCCTCGTCCAGGAACGGCGAGCCTTCGCTCCGACGCGGGAGTGCGCCTTCCTCGAGACCGAGCACGAAGACGATCTCGTAGCGGCGCGTCCTTGCGCGGAGGAGATCGACGACGTCGACCCGCCCCGGAGCGTGGCCGGCGCCGCGGACCGGCGTCCGCTCGAGGGCGACCATGATCTCGTCGGGCGTGAGCGAGCCGCCGAGCGCGAGCCAGCCGTCAAGCTCGCCGACGAGCCGGTTGAGTGCCTCGAACGCCCGGAGGTCCTGGAGCGATTCCTCGCCGACCGGAGGCGCCTCGTGCCCGTGGGCGGCCCTCAGCATGAAACGGGCGAGGTCGTGTAGGGCGGTGAGTGGCGTTTGCGCCTTGCGGAGCAGCTCGAGCGGCGGTAGCGCGTGGCCGTCGCGGAGCCGCATCGTCTCCTCTTCTGTCCGCTCCCCCGTCTCGACGGCACGCCCCCGAAGCCGCCCCTCGATCCAGTCGACGCTCGCCCGCGCGAGGCCGGAGTAGGGCGAGCGGAGGAAGCCGTACAGGTCGCCGCGCTCGCCGCCCTGCCAGGCGAACCGCAGCAGCGACAGCAGAGCTCGCCCCAACTCCGTCTGGTCGAACCGGATCTGCCCTTCGACCGCATACGGGACACCGAGCGAACCGAGCGCGGTGTCGAGCGGCGCCCGATAACGCTCAACGCGCGGGCAGACCAGCGCGATCTCCTCGGGGCGTGTGCCCGCGCGGATCAGTGCGAGTAGCTCCTCGGCCACGCGCTCGAGCGTTCCGCGGCGCCCAGCGCCTTCGATGAAGCGGAGGGCTCCGTCGAGCTCCGGCACGCGACGCGTCCCAGGATCACGCTCAGCGAGCGTAAAAAGAAACCGTTCCAAGTGGGCGAGCGCAGGCGGGCGCACCTCCGGCCGCGGCGGCAGCTCCTCGATTCGCGGTTGCGCAAGCGCAGAGAGGTCGGCAGCCGTTCGCTCCAACGAGGCGAACGCCGGCCGCCCGGGCTCATACGGAAGGGAAACGGTGACGTCGGCGCGGCCGGCGAGTGCTTCCAGGAGTGCCCACTGGGCGCCGGTCAGATCCTCGAAGCCGTAGGCGAAGACTGGACGCCCATTCCACGCCTCCAGCTCTCCTGCGACGCGCTCTGCAGCCGCGCGGCGCTGGAGGTCGCGGTCCCAGAGCCCGAGCCGGTCGAGCTCCGCCCGGTACTCGCTGTAAAGCCCGGCGAGATCCCCCTCGAGCTCCGAGGGCTCGACAAGCCCGGACTCGAGCTCGCCCAACGTCGACGACAGCGCGTCGGCAAAACCGGCGAAACGGGCCGAGCGCGTCCACCCGTTGAGCCGCGCACGTGCAAGCGCCCTGCGGACGACCAGCGCCCGCTGCGCGTCGGTTGCGACAGGCCGGTGCTCCCCTCCGTCCCGAGCCAGCCTGCGAAAGAGGTCGTCGAACGTGCCGATCTGGCCGCCGAGCAATGCCCCGCAGGAAACAAGCAGCTCACGCTCGACCCGGTCGACGTCCGACCGGTTCGGCACGATCAGAACAGGCTCGTCCGGAAGCGCATCCCGGTAGCGCTCCAGCAGGAGGGCGACCTTGCCCGCATTCGCGGGTCCAGCGAGCAGCGTCAGGGCCACCGGCCCATCCTAGTCCTGCGGTCTGACGGCCCTGCTGCGGTTTTTTGGCTTAGAGCGAGGAGGACGTCAGGTCGCTACGCGGCAACCGACTTCGGCCGGCGCCCTCGGCGTGCGGCCGCGTGCCCTGGCATGCCGCCGGCGCAGTTGTCGCAGAGATCGGCCTGCTTCGAGCCGCGGCGTGCATCCGAATAGTTGATCCGCATCGATGCGCCTTTACCCTCGTCGATTTCGCTGCTGCAGTTGTCACAGACGAGCACCGTCTTGCGAGCCATGATTCGGCCTCCTTTTCGTCGGGAAAGCAATGAGCCCGGTCGAGTTCTGCCGGCAATTCTAAGCAGCTTTGCGAGCCCTGCGGATTCGCCACGAGCGCAGGAGGCTGACGAGCCCTTGCTCTTCGGGATTCAGACCCGTCTCGCGCGCTCTGACGACACGCAAATGCCGTGGCCGGAAATCATCGATCGTTCGCCCGTCCAGATACTGTTGGACAACAGCCGGACTGACGTAGGAAGCGCGCGCAACAGCCGGGGTATTTCCGAGCCGCTCGCCGACGGTTCGCATCACCGCCGCGACCGTCCGCTTGGCCTCGGTCTCCGTCTTTACTTCGGCATGCTCGGCAAACGCGATCGCCGCGATCAGCGTGCCGCCCCACGTTCGGAAATCCTTCGCAGTGAATTCCTCGCCCATGTACTCGGCGATGTACTCGTTCAACCTGCGCGCCGTCAGGTTTGAGAGCTCGTCCTCGAGCCGGTAGCGGAAGAGCCGCTGCCCGGGTGTGCCGAGCAGCTCGCGCATCGCCTCGGCCAGCTCCGAATCGACCACCGCCGTCCGCACGCAAATGCGGTGTTTCGCTCGAAAGCGAAACGCGATCCGACTGCCCCGAACTTTGACGTGGCTCCTGCGGAGGGTCGTGATTCCAAATGTCTTGTGCGCCTTGGTGTATCGGTCGTCGCCGACCCGAAACCAACCGAGATTGATCAGTCGCACGGCGACCGCACACGTCCATTCCGGAGACATCGGCTCGAGCTCCATGTGCTTCGACATCGCGTCGCGAAAAGCGGGCAGCGCGTCACCGAAACGCACGAGCTTGTCGAATTTCGCTTCCTCCTGAGCGGCGCGGAAATCCTCGTGGTACAAGTACTGCCGGCGGCCGGCGGCGTCGAGGCCCGTGGCCTGCAGCTTCGCTGTCGCGCGGGGCGAAATCCAGACGTCCTTCCAGGCGGGCGGAATCGCCAGCGATTGGATCCGCTCGAGCTTCGCGATGTCGGTAATCGGCCGCCCGCGCCCATCGAGATACCGAAAATGGCGCCGCGAACCATCCCGTTTCCACCCTCCCTTCTTCGCCACGCTGGCCGTGATGCCCCGCGAGTCGCGCCGTAATCCTAGAATCGCCCGCCATGGACGCGAGGCGAATCGTCGTGCTCGAAGGGGACGAGACCGGCCAGGAGTTGCTCGAGCAGGCGCTACGCGTCCTGGCACCGGAGGTGACCGGGCTCGAGCTCGACCTGCCGCGGTTCGACCTGTCCCTGGAGTCGCGGCGGGCGACGGAGAATGCGATCGTGTTCGAGGCGGCCGCGGCTCTCCGGGAGGCCGGGCTGGGGCTGAAGGCGGCCACGATCACGCCGGAGGGGGCGGGAGGCGTCGGTTCGCCCAACCGGATCCTTCGCGAGGAGATCGGCGGCACCGTGATCGTCCGCACGGGCCGTCGAATTCCGGGCGTCGTCCCGCTCGGAGGCGTCCACGCGCCGATCTCGGTCGTACGGATGGCGGTCGGCGGGGCCTACGGCGCGAAGGAGTGGCGCAAAGACGAAGGCAACGATGAGGCGGCGTTCCGCACCGAGCGGATCGAGCGCTCGGTCTGCCGCGCCGTCGCCGAATTCGGTTTCCAACTGGCCGAGCGGACGGGCGCCAAGGTCTTTGGCGGGCCGAAGTACACGGTCAGCCCGGTTTACGAGGGGATGCTGAAGGAGGAGATGGACGCCGCGGCGGGGCGGCATCCCGACGTTCCCTACGAACCGCAGCTGATCGACGCCACCTTCGCGCTGCTGCTCTCGACGAGCGGCGACCCGCTTGTAATCCCCTCGCTCAACCGCGACGGCGACATCCTCTCCGACCTGGTGCTGCCGTTGTTCGGCTCGATCGCCGGCTCGGAGTCGCTGTTGATCGCGCTGGACGAGCAGCTGATGCCCCGGACGGTGATGGCCGAGGCCGCGCATGGAACCGCCCCCTCGCTCCGCGGCAAGGACGTGGCCAACCCGATGGCGATGATCCTCGCGGGCGCCGCACTGCTCGGCTACGGCGACGAGGAGGCCCAGCAGGCGGGGCGAGCGATCCGCGAAGCGTGCCTCGAAGCGGTCGCCGACGGCATCCGGACCGCCGACCTGAACGGCTACGCCGGCACGACCGAGTTCACGGACGAGGTAATCCGCCGCACCCGCCAGAAGCTCGAGGTCTGGTCCGCCCTCTAAGTGCGCGTGGCACAGCTCGAAACGGAAGACTTGGTAACAGTCTGTTACTTGTTGCAAAAAACGGCTGAACCATCAGCCACGCTCGCCCTTGTGGCCGTGTCGAACTTCGTGACAGTCTGTTACTTGGCTTCGGCCAGCGCGTGCTCGAACGCGTCGAGATGGTCTTGGCTGAAGAGGACGAAGCGGACGAGCTCGACCGGTCGGCGCTGGGCCTCGCGTACAGCCGCGACGGCCACCGGGGCGGCGAGCTCGACCGGGTAGCCGTACACACCGGTCGAGATCGCGGGGAACGCAATGCTCGTGCAACCGAGCCCAGTAGCCACCTCGAGGGCTCGACGGTGGCACGAGGCCAGCAGCTCGGCCTCGCCCGCTTCGCCCCCGCGCCAGACCGGGCCGACGGTGTGGATCACGTAGCGCGCGGCGAGCCGGCCGGCCGTCGTCGCTTTTGCGTCGCCTGCGTCGCAGCCGCCGAGCAGCCGGCACTCGGAGACGATCTCCGGCCCGCCCGCGCGGTGGATCGCGCCGTCGACACCCCCGCCACCGAGCAGACTCGTGTTCGCGGCGTTGACGATGGCGTCGACCGCCTGGTCGGTGATGTCGCCGCGAACGGCCTCGATCACGCCGGAACGTTAGCCCTGGGCGGCGAGAAGGTGCGGCGGCGCCTCGCGGCAAAGCTCGACGAAGACCCCGGCCACCAGCGGATCGAACTGCGTCCCGGCGCAGCGATCGATCTCGGCAAGCGCCTCGTCCACCGGCAGGGGTGGGCCGTACGGCCGCGGCGAGGTCATAGCGTCGAATGCGTCGGCGACCGCAAGCACCCGCGCCTCGAGCGGGATCTCGTCACCATGGCGGCCGCAGGGATAGCCCCGTCCGTCCCAGTGCTCGTGGTGGAAGAGCACGTACGGGATCACGAAGCGAAAGTCGGGCTGCCGCGCGAGGATCCGCATCCCGGCGGCCGGGTGACGACGGATCGCCGCGTACTCCCAATCGTTCAGCCGCCCAGGCTTGTCCCAGACGGTGTCGGCGATGGCGAGCTTGCCGACGTCGTGGAGGAGAGCCCCGATCCGCAAGCGGCGGATCCGGCCGGCTCCCCAGCCGAGCCGCAGAGCGATCACCTCCGCAAGCCTGCTGACGCGCGAGCCGTGGCCCTCCATGTAGGGACGGGCATCGATCGCCTCGCAAAGCCCCGACAACATTGCCACGGCTCACACATTTCAACCTGCCGCTTAGTAACCCTTCTCCAGGGTCAGGCTTCGGATTCTGCTCCCAACATGCGGCGCCGGATGAAGCGGAAGACGAGCGCGCCGGCCACGAGCAGGACGAAGATCGCCGCTCCTGCGATCAGGCCCCAGCGTCCGATCGCTGCAGCCGCGGCCTCGCCGACGTAGTAGGCGACCAGCCCCACCGCGACCGCCCAGACGATTCCTCCTGCGGCGTTCCAGAGGAAGAACTGCCACCAGTGCATCTTGCTGATCCCGGCGATCCACGCCGCGGTCACGCGCAACACCGCGACGAAGCGCGCGAGAAAGATCGTCTTCCCTCCGTGACGTTGGAAGAAGCGCTCGGACCACGGCAGCACCCGTGAGGCATGACGGTCCACGAGACTCGATTTCTGCAGCAGCTTGCGTCCGCCCAGCCGGCCCACCCAGTAGCCGACGTTGTCGCCGATGATCGCGGCCACCGCGGCGACCGTGATCACCGCGACGATGCTCATGTCGCCGTGCGAAGCGAGCACCCCCGCGGCGGCAAGCGCCGTCTCGCCGGGTAGCGGGATGCCCGCAGACTCCATCGCGATGAGCACGAAGAGGATGAACAGCCCGTAGTCGCGGACGAGCGACTGCATCGACCCAGTGTAGGAGGGCTCTTGCCCCCGGTCAGTCGACGCGGTAGGCCATCAAAACTGCGTCGACGAGCCGACCTCCGCGGCGAAAATGCTCGCGCCGCAAGCCTTCGCGCTCGAAGCCGAACTGCTCGTAGAGCTTGATCGCGGGCTCGTTGTGCGGGAACACGTGCAGCTCGAGCTTGTCGATCTGGCTTTCTCGTGCCCACTCGACCGCCTGCTCGAGCAGCGATCTCCCGATCCCGCGGCGCCGATGGCCCGCCGCGACCATCAGGCCGAGATCGGCGACGTGGTGGCTTGCGGGGTGGGAGTCGCGAGCGAGCGAGAGGCGGCCGACTATCCCGTCCTCGTTCTCGGCCACGAAGACCGCCGCGTGCGGGGAGCGCCGGACTGCGCGCAGGTAGCGGCGCTCGTCGCCCACGTTGCGCCAGTCACCCTCCGTGATCAGCCAGGCCTCGGGCTCCGAGCTCACTGCACGTCCGAGCTCGACGAGAGCGCCGGCATCGCCGGGCGTCGCCCGCCTAATGATGTAGTCGCTGCTCATTCTCCCGAGCGAAGCGAAGGGACAAACCAGCCTCGCGGAAAGTGCGCAGCACTTTTCGCGACTTCATACGACCACTCCATGGCCGCCGCGCCGCGGATCGCCGGCGGCCGCGAGGCTACCGTCCTCGAGCAACTCGACCGCCGACGCGCCGCCGAAGTAGAGGTTCCGACGCCGCCAGCGAACGAGCTCGTAGCCCCACTGCTCGAGCCTGTCGAGCTCGGCGGGATTGGCTCCGCCCTCGCAGTGGAGGTGCGGTTCCTCCAGATGCACACGCGGCCGCCCGATCGCCTTGCCGAGCGCCATGTCGTGAACGACTGCGTTGACGACGATCTGGAGGATCGCCCCCCGCAACCGCACCGAGCCGGCGCTGCCGACCACCAGCCGCGGCCGGCCGTCATCGAGCACGAGCGACGGCGCCATCATGCTCGTCAGGCGCCGCCCCACTGCACCGCCCTGTTTGCGAGGGCCGACGGGATTGAGGTCGTACTCGCCGAGCATGTTGTTGAGGTGGATGCCGGTCCCGGGGACGATCACGCCGGCCCCGGAACCGGTGGATGCCGTCAGCGAGGCGGCGTTTCCTGCGGCATCGACGGCCGAGATGTGCGTCGTTCCGGGAGCGCCTGCGGGCTCGGTGCGGCCGGCCTCGCGTGCCCCGATCCGCTTTGCGGCCGCATCGACGTCGGCGAGGAGCCTGTCGGCAAGGCCGCCGCGATAGAGGTCGCTCTTGAAGCTCCCTCCGCGGGCGCGCGTCTGTTCTCGCATCACCTCGGCCAGCCGCGACATTGCCTCCGCGCTTCCAGGCGACCCTCCGGCGCCCAGCCGCGAGATCAGCTGCAGCGCATAGGCGATCAGGATCCCGCCCGACGAAGGGGGTGGATTCGAGACGAACTCGTGCCCGTCGAACTGACTGCGGATCGGGCGTCGCGAGATCACGCGGTACTCCGCGAGATCGTCCAAAGTCAGGCTGCCCCCCTCTGCTTGAACGTGCTCGCTGACGACCCGGCCGAGCTCACCACCGTAGAAGGCAGCCGCACCCTCATCGGCCAGCAGCTCGAGCGTGGCGGCCAGGTCGGGCATCACGAGCCGGTCGCCGGCGACGAGCCGCACACCCTCGGGGCCGAAGATCTCGCGCCCCGCCTCGGTGCGCCTCAGAATGACGTCGAGGATCGCGTGCAGGTAGGCCTGCGGCTTGTTGAGCACATGCCCCTCTCTCGCGACCGCGATCGCGGGCTCGAGCAAGCGCCGCCAGGGAAGGGTCGCGTAGGCGCGATGCGCCGCCTCGAGCCCGGCGATCGCCCCTGGAACCCCCACAGAGGCAGCGCCGATTCGGAAGACCTGCGACGCGCCGCGGTCGAACTCGACGTCGACGGCCTCCATCTCCCCGGGCGGGCGCGCGAGCCCGTGGCCGGGAATCGCGATGAAGAAGTCGTGCAAGCGAACTCGCCCCGTGGACGACGCGCGGACAAGGAGAAAGCCGCCGCCTCCCGGGCTCGTGAGCGTGCTCTCGGTCACCCAGGACATACAGGCCGCGGCAATGCACGCGTCGACCGCGTTCCCGCCTTCACGCAGCACCTCGGCGCCCGCCTCGGCGGTGAGCCGGTGCCCGGCCGCCACCGCGCCCCTCATACCGAAAGCGTAACGGCCGCATCAGCCGGGTATCCACGCCCTGGAATCCCCGAACACTCGCCGAAAGCGCCGCCGTCGTCGTTATCGTGCGCGGA
>Ga0075425_100003575_pt1 | contig 15815 bp, 13 predicted proteins | sample SoiMethybrSBSTD4_FD_75300 | JGI IMG/M metagenome (GOLD analysis project Ga0075425, IMG submission 75300) | Bulk soil microbial communities from a Populus tree surrounding site in Tennessee, USA - Soil MetaG P. TD hybrid SBSTD4 | ecosystem: Environmental > Terrestrial > Soil > Tree plantation... | reverse complement strand
AAGCATCAATGGTGCTCCGGCCAACCCGGCACGCAACTGGCTCATGGTCCCGCGCGCCGAAAATATTCGCTTCCAAAGGTCTGCCGGCACGTATGCGCGAACGGCGGCGCTGATCAGGATGCCGAATACCAACGCCGGCCAGATGACGACAAGATAGTTCAGCGATCGATGAAGCGCATCGACAGCCGAAGCCTCAGTTCCGAACGAAACGACACTCGGCCTCGGATTGATGATTCCCGTGCTCCAAACGGTGCGCAGCACGGCCAGCGACGTCCGCGTCTTGTAAACAACGAGTCCGCCTGCAAACACGAGCGGAAGAATCGTCAATAGCGGCCTGCGATTGAAAGAAGCGTTCATCAGCTCACCGTCTCCGCGCTGTAGCGTGCGATTAAACCGGTACGCACCGTGTGGCGATACACGCGGGCAAAGATCCAGCATCCGAGGAAGACGTATACCACAGCAAACGCCACGGCCCATATCAATGCTGTCGCCGACGCGGCGCCTCCGGAAACGATTGCGCGCAGATTTTCGAAAACGTATGACGGAGGCAACAGCCGAGACACAACTTGCATCCACTTTGGAAGCGTCGTGATGGGATAAAACACTCCCGCAAAGGGCGACACCAGCGCCGGTATCGGCCAGATGAACCATTCCGTCGCCGGTCCAAAGCGGAGAACGATTCCTGCCCCGATGATCCCCAGCGATACTCCGAACAGGAACAGTACAAGCAGGAACGGAAGCACGACGGCGCCATAACTGAGGAATGAAAGACCGAAAACAGCGCTCGCCAAAACAAGCATGACGATCAGCCCAATCGAGCTTGTCGCGATGCTCGACAGGACGAGTCCGGTGACGTATTCCGAGATCTCGAGCGGTGTCGCAAAGAAGTTCAAAAAATTGCGCGACCACACGTCTTCAAGAAAAGCCATTGTGACGCCGTGCATGACACGAATGAAAAAATCCCAGAGGAGCACCGCTCCGAGAAGCACCGGAATGAAATCGAATCCCGCAGATGTGATCGCGTTGAGGTACTTCGTGATGAAACCCCAGAGGACCATATCGATGCCCACCCATGCGAACAGGGGCAGTACGCGCGCGGGACTGCCCCGCATCAAATAAAAGTGCCTCAGTACAACCGCGAATGTGCGGTTCAGCTTCATTGCTTCACGCTCGCTCGAGCGCGAGCGGCTCACGCGCCACCGCGATGAAAAGTTCTTCGAGAGTCGATTTACCGTGCTCGTGCGGCAACCTCTTCGGATCGCCTTCGAGCAAGATCCTGCCGCGAGAAAGGAACAGCACCCGATCGCAGACCTCCTCAACTTCATACATGTTGTGTGAGGTCCAGAGAACCCCGCAGAAGCCATGGGTTGCGCAACTGCGGATTTTCGTCCGAATGTCACGCGCGGTCGCCGGATCAAGCGATGCTGTGGGCTCGTCGAGAAGCAGCAGGTGCGGGTCGTTCAGCATAGCCTTTGCGAGACAGAGGCGCGTCTGTTCACCGGAGGAAAGCACTCCGGCTTTCGTGTCCCGGAACTGTTTCAGGTCGAATTGTTGCAGAAGGCTTTCGATGCGCTCCGGCAACTGCTTCACTCCGTATATCAGACCGAACACTCGCAGGTTCTGATACACCGTCAAATTGCCGGGCAGCGGCGCATAGACGGCTGCGAAATTTGTAACGCTCAGTGCTCTCGACCGCTGTTTTGCAATGTCGATGTCCTCGATTCGAATCGATCCCGATGTCGGCTCGAGCACGCCGAGAATCATATTGATTGTGGTCGTTTTGCCAGCGCCGTTGGGCCCGAGCAGGCCGACGATTTCACGACGTCCGATTTCGAAGGAAATTCCGTCGACGGCAATCGTATCGCCGTATTTCTTCGAAAGGTTAGCGACGGAAAGCACATTGCGCATGGGTAACGTGGTACTCGTGGGATTGCTGCTCAATTCGACCCTCACCCGGCGCTTCGCGCCACCCTCTCCCAAAGGGAGAGGGATAGTCCTAAAGTCATTCCCTCTCCCACTGGGAGAGGGTGGCGCGAAGCGCCGGGTGAGGGTCGAAGGACTCTAGCCCCTGCGCTCTCACTTCGCTGCGAAAGGTCCAGTTTCCGGTTTGCCCTGCGTGTTCGTAAGCGGGCCAAGCTCAGCCGCCGCTCCCCGGGCAATTGCGGCCATCTCGTTTCCTGCCTGGAAGCATGTGAAGTCCGGCCGGTCGCGCCACGCAATGGGACCGCATAGGCGGACACCGGCTTTGATGGCGGCGTCATGAACGATGTTTATCGCGCGTTCGTAATCGGGTGATCCCTGCGCGTAGCCGGAGAAGTTACCCAGGTCACCACTGGCGGCGAACACTGCGGTCACGCCGGGAACCTTGGCGATTGCATCGGCATTCTTCAGGCCTTCGAGCGTTTCAATCATGAGAACCAGAACGATGTTGTCATTAATGGTGTTCCGATATCCTCCTGGGACACTGCCCCACATGGCTGGATCAAATGCCTGCCCGCCACCATTGCTGCGTCTTCCGAGCGGTGGAAAGTACGTCCAATTCCGAGCCTCGATTGCTTCCTCGACTGTATCGACCGTCGGCACCACAATGACAAGCGCACCAGCATCGAGTGCATGCTGGATTTCGCGCTCGTCGGTGTATGCGACGCGCACGCCTGGAACAGCTTTGGCTTGTGGACACGTTCGCCACATTCGTGCCACGGTGTCCCAATCGCGCGCGTCGTGCTGCATCTCCGTCCATATGAAGTCGTATCCGGCGTTAGCCATCGCGCAATAGATCGTCGGATCGGTCGAGTTGAAGAGCGTGCCGCCTGTGACTTTGCCGCCCTGCGTCAATTTAAGCTTTACCGGATTCCATACTTTCGAACCCGGAGGCGAATTGAACGCAGTCCCGTACTTCCAGGTTGCAGGATCGAATGGTCCTTGATTCACCGAACCAGCCGGCGCGGTCGTCCGCGCATTGCTATCCTTTCCGGCGGGAGCCGCCAGCGGAAACTGAGTTGTTTGCTGCGCGTTCTGCGTCTGGAAAGCGAACACGATCGTAGTCAGTAGTCCACACACCACGGCCAAAATCAGTAGTTGCTTCATAATCGTTCCTCTGAATGCGTGTCATTTCTGCCAGCTGAAAATATCATCAGTGGTCGAAGTCTAATTTCGGGAAGCCGGTCGCGCGAGAACCCGGAAGGCAGGTTTCGCCACATCCGGTGCATTTACATAGATGGTCGCGTAGCGAATCGCGTTTCCTTTTTCGTCCAGCCAACCCAACGATTGCGTAAAGAATTCCGGCAACGGATAACCCTTGGGAACGGTTCCCTCCATGATGATGAGCCTGTTCTCGTGCATATAGACCGATGCCCAGGTGACAGATTGATCGGCGTTATTGCGCAGTTGGAGTTCCTGCCCCTGAACCATTTGCTGGAAGTTCCATGTCAGTCTTATCAACCTGGCGTCTCTTTGAAGGAACTGCGAAGTCGCGTAAACAATCGCGCCGCGCATGTCATTTTTCCAATATCCAACGCCAACATCCGCGATGCCCTGACAAGGTTCTGCTCCCGCCGGGCACAACTTGGATTTTTCAACGTCCAGACGTTCGAGCGGATTGTAATCGACAACGGTCAGGGAGTAGCGGCTCTGGCCTTCCGTGGCGGTGTAGACGCGAGCCGGCAGAACAGTCCCATACTCCGAGAGCCACGTGGTCTCCGTTATCTTTGGCTGAACTGGAAAAACGCAGGTAATGCGTTCTTCCCGGCTGGCGAACTCGATCCACTCCTGGGCAGAGGCAGGAAGGGATAGAAGCAGTATCAAGGACGCGGAAATGAAAACTCTGAGACGCATGCTTGATTCTCCTCAGTTCTTCAAATCGACTGTTGCCTTCAACGTATTGCTTTCGATCCCACCAGAGTCGCTGACCCTTGCCTGAAGGTCACATGTACCTCTTGCAGACGGCCTGGGAACACTGGCGTTGACGACAACGTTGTTCTTCTCCTGACCGCTGACCGTACCTCGCACGACGCCGGGATGCAGCTCACTCCCGCAGTGAAACATGAACCACACGTACGGGGAACCTCCGAGATCGGCAGAAGAATCGGCAGCGGCGAATTGCAGCTCCAGCGATTGATTTGACGGCTGGGCAAGGACGCGGAGCCCGGAGATGTCGGGAACGTGGTTTGGAATAGTAATGGTCACGGGAGCGGTGCGTCCCATCGGCAACACAAGCACCAGTGTTCGATCGCCAGGCTCCGCATCGTCGGCTACGTCGATGCTGATTTCCGACCACGTCAGCGCCCCCTGGAAGCTCGACCCCTGTTTGATGTCCGAAATTTTTAACCCTGCCGAAGGCGCTATCTCAGCCGCACGGATCGCGTCACGGCTTGGGACGACTACACTGACAACTGTCGATCGGCCACGCGGCAATTGCCGCGGAAACATAGCTTCAATCCGGAGCTGTTGCGCCTGGCAAAGAGGAACGTTTTCCCCTAACCACATCAGCAAGCTGAAGGCGATCAATGTGAGATGCCGCGTTTGCATTTGATGGCAGGATAATAACTCCCAATATGTAGTTCCACCACTGAATTGGCCGACGCATTGTCCTGAAAAAAATACGAGAAACGTCGAATCATGCCGCTTTGTCAAACCGCATTGAAACCCGGCGTGTAATTCGCGACACGCGATGTGCTCGTTGTCCAACCCGGACTGGCGCCCGCAAGCGTCTAAAAAGGTTCCAAATGAATTTCGCGAGCTTCGACCAACGCTGATGCGCCTGTAGGGAACATCGCGTAGAATCGTTGCTCCAATGCCGACAATTGACTTCGTGATTCCGCTCTACAACGAGCAGGCGGGCCTGATTCGTTTCCATGAAATGATCGAAGCCACATCTCTGCCTAAGGAATATGAGCGGCAATATATCTACGTCAACGACGGCTCGGATGATCAAACACCCGCACTGCTGAATGAACTTGCCGCAAAAGATTCGAGAATCTCTGTAATTCATTTGAGTCGCAATTTCGGACACCAGGCGGCGCTGAGTGCAGGGATCGATGCGGCATCGGGCGACATCCTGGTTACGCTTGACGGCGACGGCCAGCATCCGCCTTCACTCATTCCGGAAATGCTGCGGCTGCAGAATGCCGGTTACGACATTGTCCAGGCGCAGCGCATCGACGACACCCGCTCTGCCCCTTTTTTGAAGCGGTTCACAAGCCGGCTCTTTTACGGCCTCGCGAGCTTCATCGGGGAAGTGAATCTTGCTCCGGGAACATCCGATTTCAGGCTGCTGTCACGCCGCGCCGTCGATGCCCTGAAACGGCTGCCCGAATATCATCGGTTCTTCAGAGGAATGGTCGTATGGATTGGATTTCCGAGCGTCATGTTGCCGTACAAGCCGGGGCAGCGTCTCGCCGGAAAACCCAAATACTCCTTGAAGAGAATGCTGAGGCTGGCCAGTGACGGTTTCTTCTCGTTCTCGCTCGTTCCTTTATGGATCGGGATCGTTCTAGGCATTGTCTTCATCGCGCTTGCATCGTTTGAATTGGTATACACCAGCTACGTCTGGCTGGGTGGGCACCGCGAACAAATTGTTCCTGGCTGGACGTCTCTCGTGTTGATTCTGACCATCTCGAGCGCGATCACGATGATCCTCCAGGGCATTCTTGGCATCTACATTGGAATGATTTTCAAGGAAGTCAAACGACGCCCGGTTTATCTTGTTAAGAAGTAGCTTCGGCAACGTTCGACGTCGGGCGCCGAGCATTCGAAGAATTGGTAGAACGAAAGCAGATGATTAATGCCGAATGTTTGCCTGCGCACTTTCTCGAAGAAAATTCGCAGCACACCTGCGATTTCCGCCGCTGTATTCACGTGTTCGTGCCGCATCAAGACGGCATAACTCAGTCCATGCCTCAGCCGGAACTCGACACCGGTCGTCAACTTCCAGCCGAGCGTCCACAACAGCGTGCCTTCGCTCGGGATCGCCACCCGCAACGTGCCACCGGGCGCAAGTAAGAGGCCGCATCGAGCCACCACCGAGGGCAGATCGCAAAGATGCTCAAATGTCGCAATGGAAATGATGCGATCGAACTCGCGGCCAGCAATCTCCTCGAGATCTCGGTAGACATTGGCGACGCGCGCCCGATACGGAGAACCTTCGTACAGTTCCTGGAATGGCTCAACGACGTCATAGCTTTTCGACAGCGGCTCATATTCCAGGTGATTCAAGTTGCCCGCGCCAATTTCGAGCGTCGTGCACTCAAGGCCCGTTCCGCTCACGTCGGCTGCTACTTTTCGATGCATCCACGCTTCCATCTTGATGGCGAGGGACGACGCCGTGGACGCCCCCTGTCGATTTCGCCGGTAATGCTCGACGTAAATCTTCCGGTAGGCCTCGGGGAGTTCAGGCCTCTGCTTCGGAAAGCGCGCAAGCAAGTTTTCTTCTTGCGTCATGCCATTCAATTCTAAAATGACGCGGGATTTTGAGGGATGAAACCTGCGGACAGATCCTTCTGGCTGGCGGCATTCGGCATTACATTCCTGCTGGCTTCCATCGAGTATGCGCCGGCGTTCGTGGGGCAGATCCCATTCCCGTCGGACTTCATATTCGACTTTCCTGCCTACGCGAAATACGCACCGCCCGAGTATCCCACGCCGCACACGAACATAGGCGATCTCGTGACGTCGTTTTATCCGTATCACGCGCTCGCCGCTCGCGCGGCACGCGAATGGACGTTGCCATTATGGAATCCATACATGCTGGCAGGCGCGCCTTTTCTTGCGAACACGCAATCGGCGGTGTTTTATCCGCCCAATTTTCTCTACTACGTTCTGCCGGTTCCACTCGCCTGGACCATTGGTTTTTTCCTAAGGCGCATTCTTGCCGCTCTTTTTATGACGATGTTCGTCCGCAGGATCGGGGGTTCACCGGCCGCTGCAATTATTTCCGGACTACTGTTTTCTTTCTGTGGATTTCTTACAGGATGGCAAGGACAGGCCATGCACGACGCAGCGATCTGGCTTCCGCTCGTTTGCTATTCAACGGTGCGTTTGCTCGAGGAAACAAACGCACGGTCGGCGGCCATCGCAGCCGTTGCATATGCGATGCCCGTTCTTGCCGGACATCCTGAAACAGCCGCGCATATCACGCTCACCGGTGTCGCTCTTGCCGCGGTTCTGCTTCCGGGTAGTGCGAATGCCCGCCGGTTCGTACCCTGGTTTGCAGCATGCGGCATGCTTGCGATGGGGCTCGCATCAGTTCAAATGCTTCCAACAATGGAATGGTTGCAGAACATCCATCACTTGCTTCCAATCTGGCCTCCACTTCCTTTGTGGACCGTGCTCGCGACGGTGGCGCGCGACATCATTCACAGATCGAGCTCCGCCGGTGTGTTGTACCCCGAGCACGCAGCATATCTCGGAATGCTGACTTTCATCGCGGCACCCCTCGCTCTGCTGCATCCCCGGCGACGGATCGTTTTATTTCTCGTCCTCTGGACGGCCGGCGCGATTTCCGTTGTTTACGGCGTCGGTCCGGTTTTCTGGATGATTCGCTACGTCCCCGTTCTCAATACCGCAAAGAACGAACGATTGATCCTCGTTGCGAGTTTCGGCGCGGCCGCTCTCGCGGGCCTGGGAATAACTTCGCTGGAACAGCTGCGAAAGTCTGAAGACTGGCGGCGTCGAGCAGAAGCAGCCGTGCTTGCTGCCGGCGGCTTTTTCGTTGGCTTCCTCATGGTTTACGTCCTGCACTTGTTCTCATCCGAGCTTGTCGAATTCGTGAGGATGAACCGCTTTTCACTGTTTCTGCTGACCGCAGCGGCTGTGGCCGTTGGACTGAAAATAATCGGAATTCTTGGCGATCGTGCGTTTCGGGCGGTGCTGCTGCTGGTTGCCGCCGTGGATCTTGCGACGATTAACCGCGGAGCGATTCCATTCACAAGGCCGCAAGACGTTTTCCCGCCGATTGAACTGTTCGATCGTGTTCCGCGTGATCCTCAGCCCTTTCGTGTCGCTCAAGTGGGCACACCTTACGGGGCCAACTTTGAAGTGATGTACGGGCTTTCAGGCGTCTCCAATTACGAGATCGGACTGGAAAGGATCAAAAGCTTTCTCCAGGACATCTCAAGAGACGAAATGGACTCGGTGATGCTCACGGCGAAAGGCGTGCTCGAGTCAAAGGATCGACGCGTAGACATGCTGAACGCGAAATATTACATCGTCAGCGAATGGGATCCGCAGTACCTCAAGTTTCGGGAGCAGCCGGAACGTTTTCGGTTCCTGTACACAGCAGATGATACCGACGTCTATGAAAATCTCAACGCGATGCCTGCCGCCTTTCTCGTGCCCGCCGCGGGCGCCGTTGTGGTTCCCGATGAAGCCGCTCAGCTCGGTCGCATGAAAGAGCCGAGTTTCGATCCCGAACGCGAAGTGGTGTTGGCGAAACCGATCTCGTCCGCAACGGCGGCGTCGCCAGATTCCGCTCCTGCTGCGGGAAAAGTCGAATGGGTTTCAAGAAATACGAATTCCTTCCAGTTGAACGTGACGGCAACGCAGCCCGACATTCTTGTGATCAGCCAGATCGATTATCCAGGTTGGAAGGCCCGAATCGACGGGCAGCCCGCCGAGATCGTCCGCGCAAATTACGCCCTGCCTGCGGTTTTGGTTCCTCAGGGAGAACATCGCGTCAGCTTTTCATTCGAGCCGTTAAGCTTTTGGATCGGCCTGCTGCTTTCCACCATATCTCTCTCTGTCACCGTGCTAATGTTTCGTCGGAGTCGAAAGCCAAACCAATCTTGAATCGATTACCAGACTAATGTGAAGTAGATGAAAAAAATTATTCTTCTGCTGGTCTTAATATCGGATGTTTCCTTTGGACAGCAGGTTGCTTCGCTGTCCGTTACGCTCAACTTCCCACAAATCGCAATCGGTGGCGACGCCAACGGCGTGAACTACGTCACGCTTTTGCAGATCGTCAATAACAATTCGGCCGCCACGACAGGCCACATGACACTGCATGCCGATGATGGTTCTGGCCTGGCGGCACTCTTCGATGGCCAGGGCCCTTTATCGACAATGGACATCGCGGTGCCGGCCGGGCAGGCTCGTCAAATAACGATCACAACGAATGGCCCGATTGCGGCCGGGTGGATGGAAATCACGTACTCACCATCGGATGCTCTGACGACCGTGATTCTGCAATTACGTTCGGGAACGACGCTTCTTTCAGAAGTCGGAGTACAACCCACCGACGTGATCTCTTCAGCAGATCTGGCGGCGGAAACAGACACAAGCTTGAATACGGGTTTAGCTGTTGCGAACGCCGAATCCACGGCGCAGACGGTTCTAGTGAGTTTGTGGGATCCGAATTCCGGTTCTCCCCTGACAAATACAAAACTTTCGCTGGTGCCGCATGGGCACATAGCACGGCTTCTGACAGAGCTGTTTCCATCGGTTGCCGGCATTCAGCAGATGCGGCCGAAGATTTCAATCGATGCGTGCGCGGATGCAAATTGCACCGCTCAGGGTGGCGACTTCATTGCAACGGCCATCCGACTGAATGGCGATCAATTCACGACGATTCCCGTCATCGGTGACATTGAAGGTGGCGACCAGGTGCGAATCCTGCCGCAGGTGGCGTTTGGCGGGCCGGACGGCGGCATCCACATGAAAACCGTCTTGTATTTCACGACAAACGTTACATCCGGGGTCTTCGGTACCGCCGACATCTTTGATAACGATGGAAGCCCACTGGCAGCGTCGGCCAACGGCGGAGCGCCGTCCACATCCACTACGTTCACTGTGCCAGGAAACCGGGTGAGCCGTATCGTCCTCGATGGTGATCAGATTTTGCGCAGCGGCTGGCTGCGCCTGACGCTTTCAGGACCCGTACATCTGATTGCGAGCGCGGTCTTTCAAACGTTCAACGGTCCGACCCTGATTTCTGAAGCGGGAGTCCTGGAATCGACGCCGGCTTTGAGCAGCCTGATCTATGTCAGGAGCGAGGCAGGAAAATCGAATGTCGGACTCGCCGTAGCGAATTCCCAAACCGCAAGTACATTGACCGTTCAGCTATTCGATAGCGCAGGCACGCTCTCCGATACTCAGACGATCACGTTACCGCCGAACGGACACGTTGCGAAATTCGTAACTGAACTCTTTCCACAGTTGTCTCCGGTTGCCAACTTTGATGGCGCGGTAGCGATACGCAGCAACATTCAATTTGCTGCTGTTGCGCTGCGTTCCAGCCCAACGACTCTTGCAACAATTCCCGTCGCAGAAAACGGCATGTATCGGCCGTCCCTCACCACTCTGCGCATTACAAGAACACAACGAAATCCCGCGCAGGTAGATTTTCAGATCGACTTGACGGACCTCGATGCAGATACCGCTACGAGTTCCTCGACGACGGTTCAAGGCATTGCCGGACTCGATTTTGGTGACGGCAATGGACCGGACGCTGCGACGCTCAATCTCATTGGAACATCGTTGGTGAACGTGAAGTCCGGTACACTTTCCGGAAGCTTTCGGCCGCCTGGAATCAATACGGTTCCAGCTGGCACTCCTGCTATCTTCTTAATCATCATCTTCGATTCCGCGGGCAATGCCAGCAATGTCTTGTACACTACCGTCAGGTTTTAACCTGGAGGTTATATGCGCAAAGTCACATTGTTAGGCGTTGTAGCGCTGATGCTCGCATCCGCGCTCGCAGCACAGCAGCGCAACGCGCTTCAGACAGCAGGCGACGCGCTTGGCGTCGCGAGAATCAAGACACTTCAGTTCACAGGTTCCGGAGCGAACTTTTCCGTCGGACAGAATTATTTGCCGAATGAACCATGGCCAAAGGTTGATGTGAAGAACTATACCGCCTCCATCAATTACGACACGGGCAGCATGCGCGCCGAATTGTTGCGTCAGATGGGAGCCGTGATGCCACGAGGAGGCGGAGCTCCGTTCTTCGGCGAACAGCGCCAGATTCAGGTCGTCAGCGGCAATTACGCCTGGAACGTTCCGGTACCGCCGGCAAACGCTCCTGCGGGTGCGGCTCCTCCCCCAGCGCCCGCACCAGATACGCAAGTGGAGCGCATGCTCGCCGTGTGGTCCACGCCGCAGGGTTTCGTGAAGGCCGCGATGGCGAACAATGCGACGACACGAAATGCCAAAGGCGGAACGGAAGTGTCGTTTACCGTTGGCGGGAAATACAAAATGACGGGGATTATCAATCCGCAGGGCCAGGTCGAAAAGGTTCAGACGTGGATTGACCATCCGATCGTGGGCGACATGCTCGTTGAAACCACCTATTCCGGTTACAAGGATTTCAGCGGCGTCATGTTTCCTTCACGTCTGGTTCAGACACAGGACGGGTATCCGTCTCTTGACCTCACGATTTCCTCGGTTACGGCAAATCCTGCCGTCGACATTGCTGTGCCGGACAACGTCCGGACATTCACGCCTCCTGCGGTGCGCGTGGAGTCCCAGAAAATGGGCGACGGAGTTTTCTATCTGACGGGCGGCACTCACCACAGTCTTGTCGTCGAGATGAAAGATCACATCGTCGTTGTCGATACGCCGAATAACGAGGCGCGCGCGAGCGCAGTTCTTGCGAAAGCAAAGGAACTGGTTCCGAACAAGCCGATTCGATATGTCGTGACCAGCCACCATCACTGGGATCATCTTGGTGGAATCCGCACCTCGATCAATGAAGGGGCGACGATTGTGACCTACCAGTCGAACAAAGCGTTCCTGGAGCGCGTCGCTAAAACGCCGCACACGATTGCTCCTGATCTGCTGGCCCAATCGAAGAAGGCGGTAAAGATTCAGACGGTGGGCGACAAAGCGCAGCTGACCGACGGTACCCGCACGATCGAGTTGTACCGCTTGACCGGTTACGATCACACGGGCGACATGATGATCGTGTATTTGCCGAAGGAAAAACTGCTTGCCGAACCGGATGCGTTTACTCCTCCGCCTCAGGCCGGCGCCCAACTCATTCCACCTGCTACTGTTTTTGCGAAAGCGCTTTATGACAACGTCCAACGGCTGAAGCTGGATGTGAAGGTCATCACACCATTCCACGGCAACCGCATGACGGATATGGCCGAACTCACGCGTGCTGCGGGAGTGGGTTCCTCGAATTAACCTCGCGGGCTAAAGGGCGACCGTGAAACCTGCTGGTATTCCCCTCCTCTAGAGGAGGGGAGGCTGCGCATCAAGAAAACGCTGCGAAGCAACCTTTGAAGCGCAGACGGGTGGTCAAAAACATTTCTGACCACCCCGTCCGCTCCAATCGAGGATGCCTTCAGCGATATTTTCTTGAGGTCGCGTCCACCCCTCCTCTGGAGGAGGGGAATACCAGGAGGTTTCACAGTTGCCCTTTAGCCCGCGTTCAATTGGTTCGCTTGACACGCTCCCCTTCCAGCGATACTTTCACTCCCACTGTTTTCCAAAAACTCGCCGGAGGTCTCGTATGCGATCCAAATATTTGTTAGCTCTGCTGGGCGTGATTGCCGTAGCGGCTGCGCTCTGGGCACAAGAACCACGTGGACAAGCTCCGTGGCGCGGTGTCGGACCGCAACCGTGCACCGGCCCGGCTGATTTCGGTTTCTACAAATGTGCACCGCCTCCCGAGGCGGTGGCCGTCCGCGCAGGTCGTCTCTTCAACAGCAAAACCGGACAGATGCTCACAAAACAGGTTGTGCTGCTCAATGGCGACAAAATAACCGATGTCGGTCCCGACGGTCAGGTTCGCATTCCGGCTGGAGTTCGGGTGATCGATCTCAGCAACGCGACGGTCCTGCCGGGATTGATCGACGCGCACACGCACATGTTTAACGACCGCAAACCCAACCAAAGCGGCGAAAGTGCGATGCTCACGGCGATATCCAATGTGCAAACAAATCTGTTGGCCGGTTTCACGGCCGCCAGGGATATGGCCAGCCACGGGAATGGCTACGCTGACGTGTTGATTCGCGACGCTATCAACGCCGGACGAATTGATGGTCCCAGGTATCAGGTATCAACAATGGGTATCGTCTGGGGTGCGAAACCGCCGGATCCCAAGAATCCGGACGATCCACTGGAGAGCACGGTCGTGCGTAACGTCAATGACGCCCGCGCTGCCGTGCAGGCACAGATCAAAGGCGGCGCGGATTGGATCAAGTTGTATCCCGCCGGCGCGTATTCGTTCACTCCTGCCGGTGAGGTGAAATACGTTGTGACCTATCCGTTGCCGGTGCTACAGGCGTTGATCGATGAGACGCATCGTCTTGGACACAAGGCCGGTTGCCACGTATACGGTGGCGAAGGATTGCAGAATGCCATCACCGCTGGATGCGACACAATCGAGCATGGGTTTGGTTTGACGCAGGCGCAGGCGAACACGATTGTGCAGAAGGGCCTGTACTACGATCCGACATTCGTTCGCTACACGATTCCTTTGATGGACTTCAATGACAACAAGAACACCGGCGGAAAGTATCGGATCATTCCAATCTTCGAGAAGGCTGTGACTATGGCCGCGGCGACAAACGGAATAAAGATGCTCGTCGGCAGCGGAGTGGACAGCAATCCATATCCTCACGGAATACAGGGTCTCGATTTTGAGTGGCTGGTGAAGCGCGCCAAGATGACTCCGGCGCGCGTCCTTCAGGCCGGAACGATGATGAATGCGACGATGCTGGGATGGCAAGACCGCATCGGGTCAATCGACAAAGGCAAGTTCGCTGACATCGTTGCCGTCGCCGGCGATCCGCTCGCCGACATTACCGAACTCCAGCGAGTGAAGTTCGTGATGAAAGGCGGCAGAGTTGTGAAAGACGAAATTGCGGCAGGAAAGTGACAGATGAAAATTCAAACACTTTACAAGGTAACGTTACTCGTCATGGCGATTCTGATTGGCACGCTCGACCTCGCCGCCCAGATCGACCGCGACAAGATCGAGCCGTTCATCGGAATCTGGGGACGAGATCCACAGCAGGACAGAGGCAACTGCGCCGGGCGCCACGGTGACGCCGGCGAACCCCTCGAGAACTGCTCGCTTCCGGCGGACAAGCTTCCGCTGAATGCCAGAGGAAAAGCGTGGCTGGAATTCTACGATCAGCTTGCTTCGCCAACCTTGAATGACTGCCTGCCGATAAGTTTTCCGACACTATGGGGCGATAACGCCGTTTGGGAAATGTCCGCACAGGCCGACAGCATCCAACAATATTTCGGCGGCACCGCGAATAATGTTTTGCGGAAAATCTGGATGGACGGTCGCAGCCACCCACCCGCGGGCGATGCGTTTCAGCATGGGCATGCCATCGGTCACTTCGATGGAGATGATCTGGTCGTGGAGTCTACGAATTTCACTTTCGATCCTGATGGTACCGACGATCACCTTCACATGGCTTCTTCAGCGCGAAAAAAGGTGACGGAGCGTTTCCACATGATCGATGACGACACTATGCGGATCATCATCACTCTCGAAGATCCGATCTTCCTGAAGAAGCCGTTCGTCTACGCGCATATCCACAAACGCAGGCCGGCCCAACAGGTGAACACCTGGTTTGAATGCGATGCCGAATCTTCAAGGGGTCAGATCGAGGCCGCGTATCCAGGAGTGAAATACAAAGATTAGCCGCGAATCACGCCGCTAAGATCCGTTTCTCCAGGCCAGCTGCGCTTCCGCGCATTCGCGGACGATCGTGTAGTAGCGATTGACGTCATCCTTGCTGACGAAAGGATGACGAATCACCTCGCCCGCCAATTTCCGTCGCGCGAGGGCGTCGGATTGTGGAGTTGAGTCCGGTTCATTCTTCCTTAGCTCAATGATTCGTTCGAGCGTGTTCGTGTGGCCCATGTTCTGCGGAATGATCGTATCGACTCCGGCCGCATCGACCAGCATCTTGAAACGGTTCACCGATGCGATATAGGTCTTGAAGAAGGTCTTCCCGTCAGGCCAGTACTGCACGCCCTGCCGGCCGATGTTGTAATCCGTGCCACCCCACATGGCGGCCATGTGCTTCTCCTTCCCAAATCCATACATCAGCGGAAAGATCAGCGACAACGTGCCAGGCGTGTGCCCGGGCGTGATGTAGATCGACACGGTCGTATCGCCCAGAGTCAATTTCTGGCCATCCGTCGCGACCATGTCCTTTTTCGGCTTGAATTTCACCGGAGAGGTATCCTTCGCCACAACATTCCAGTCGGCTTCCGACATGATCACGTGTGCATTCGGATACTTGTCCTGAAGCGTCCGCGCGCCCCAGTACCGATCGTCGTGCGCGTGCGTGATGATGATGTATTTGATATCGGCCGGGCTCAAGCCGTACTGGAGCAGACCCGCGACCAGTTCTTCAACATCCCAATCGAAGTTAGTATCGATCATGATGATTCCGTCGGACGTGTCGAGCGCATAGATGCCGGCAGCCTTCGTGCCGATGAAATAGAGATTGTCGAAAATCTTGTACGGCGGGACATACCATTGGTCGCGCGGCAGCGGCTTGAAGCGCTCTGAATCCGGACGCATCACATCGGGCCCCTTCGGCTCGGCGCAGAATTGTTCAAACATCGCTTGAAACTTCTGGTACGGCTTTGCGTTCGGCGTGCTGGGTGAAACAGCAGCTTTCGCCGCGGCGACGTGAGACAGGGCCGCGGAATTCTGCGCGTAGGCATCAAGGGTAAAGCAGATGAGAACAAGGAGTAGACGCTTCATCGCATGGCTCCCTTTTTTAGTAAGGTGACTGGGCGGGGAATGTATCAGATGGAGGAATGGGGAGTCAAAGCGGGGAAACGCATTCGACCCTCACCCGGCGCTTCGCGCCACCCTCTCCCAGTGGGAGAGGGAATGA
>Ga0075425_100003574_pt1 | contig 15816 bp, 17 predicted proteins | sample SoiMethybrSBSTD4_FD_75300 | JGI IMG/M metagenome (GOLD analysis project Ga0075425, IMG submission 75300) | Bulk soil microbial communities from a Populus tree surrounding site in Tennessee, USA - Soil MetaG P. TD hybrid SBSTD4 | ecosystem: Environmental > Terrestrial > Soil > Tree plantation... | reverse complement strand
TCGAGCGTGCTCGTGCTCATCAGCCCGAAGGACGGCCCACTGACTCCGGAGTTCAGCACGCAGGAAATCGGGAACGCCCTCGACTGGGGCGGCGTCTGGGATACACCGATGGCATTCGTCTGGGAGATCGGCCACTCGGACCTCTACGGCGACCATCCCGGCCAGTTCTGCCTCCCGGGCCAGACGTTCTGCGGCTCGTTCAACAACGACAACTGGGCCGGCTTCACGCCGATCCGGATCTTCGACGCCACGTTCGGTGACGGCTCGAACCAGCAGCACTGGGCTGCGGTTTCCGACACCGGCGGAAAGGCCGAGGTGCTTGGCAACTCGTTCGTCGGCCCGACCGATTGCACCGCGTACGGCGGTCCGTTCTGCATCTACCCGTACTTCTCGTGGGACGGCGGCGCTATCAACTACGGCGTCCACTTCACCAACACCGTCGACGACCTCAAAGGCGTGGACCAGTTCGCGCAGACGGCCACGTGTCCGGAGGACGGCGTCTTCTCCGGCCCGACGTACTGCGACACGGTCATCAAGTAACGCAAGCGGAGGAGGCGGACACCGGCTGTGTCCGCCTCCTCCTCCAATGCAGTTCGGGCCCTTCGCTGCGCCGTTACGTCTGCGGCGAAGGAGGTGGCGCCAGAGTTGCTGCGTCGCGTGGCTCACCATCGTGCGCGAGCCAGATCCGCCTCGGGGCCAGGGCGGTGAGCATTCCAGCGGCCTCGTTGGTGGGATCGTCGAACTCGCTCCACGTGTAGGCGACGTCCCCGGCGACGACCGCGAGGCCGTCGTCGGTCTCGACCAGTACGGATTGATGCCCAGGCGAGTGGCCCGGCGTTGGAACGACACGAAGTCCGGGCAGAACCGCATGGTCGCCGTCGAGCTCCACGTATGTGGCGCCCTCGAAGTCGACCCACTCCGGAATGGTGTAGTCCTCTGAGCGAGCCGCATCACGCTCGAGCCGCTGCACGTAGATCGGCGTCCCAGGGAAGAGGCGGTTCCCACCGCAGTGGTCGAAATGCAGGTGCGTGTTGATCACGCATGCGACTTCACGCGGGATGGCGTCTGGATCGAAGCGCGGTGACCATTCCTCATCGAGCTCTGGGGTCGAGTCGATCAGCCCGGTGTCGACGAGTACACGGCCCTGCGGGTGCTCGACAACGTGGAGAAAGCCCGGCCAGCGTTCACCGTCGACGAGTACGTCGCCGTAGCGGATCGCGCGAATGTCAGCGAGTCGCATCAGCTTCCACTATGACGACGAATACGATTGCGCGATGACCCCAGCAAAAAGGTCAAGCGAGCACCATCAGCGGTCAGAGCCGAGCAAGCGTGCGCTCGTAGTCGCGCGTTCACTCAGCGCCGGGAAGAAGGCGGGGGCGAACGCGAGCAGGGCGGGAGATGCGCTTGTCCGGGCTGTCAGCAGACTCGTCAACCGGGCTGTCGATGACGTGTTGCTTGGCGACAAGCGCGTCGCCTCGGCGGCCGAGGGAAGTCGCCTTCTGAGTGGCGAGGAACATTCAGAGGCGCTCGCGGACGACATCCAGCGGATCGTCCTGCTCGCCGTTCCCGTCGTTCGTGTTCTCGCACGCGGGGCTCGGGTCGTGAAGCTGCCGTGGGTGGTCATAGCCTCGACCGCTGTCGCAGTCGGGATCGCCGTGCGTACTGGGGTGAATGAGATCCAGGTGCTGTCGTCGCTGTTGGCGTACCGGCTCGAGCAGGCGACGGGCGAACCCGCTGATCCTGCGCTCGTCAAGAAGGTGGCGATTGACCTCTACCTCCACCCGAAGCGCCAGGTCCGTCTCACCGACGACAAGCTCCACCTCGTGCGGCTGACGCGCAAGTGGGTCCTGGGCGGAATCTTCGGTCGCAAGACAGAGAAGCGCGCCAACCGGGCACTCGCCGCCGCGGAGCGCGTGGACCTGGGCGCGCTCGCAGCGAGCTGGAATTCCGAACGCCGCAGCCGTTAGGGAATGGGCACCTTCGCCGTGTAGAGGTCTAGCTGGTGCAGAGTCCCGTCGGGGTTGTCGCCCGTGCTGTTCGAGTTGTCCGACCAGGCCGGCCAGAACGTGCCTGACACGAAGGCGGCGTGCGTGTAGTCGCCGATGTCGAAGAAGCTGTTCGCGTCGATCGCGTTCGAGGTTCCCTGGCTGACCTGGAAGTTCGGGGCGAACGTCGCGCCGCCGTCCGTTGAATCCGTGGCCCAGATCTGGAAGTCGTCGTTCGGGATGCCGTCGGTGTCCCCGCTCCCTCCGGTTCCGAGATCGTTCCGGGTGTCGTACCAGGACACGGCAAGGGCGCCGCTCGTCTGGTCGAGAGCAATCGCCGGGTCGTACTGGCTGTTGGTCGTGTGGTCGTCGTTCAACTTCGCCGCCGGCGACCAGGTCGCCCCATTGTCATCAGAGTGCTGGAGCATGATGTCTGTGTTGTCGCTCTCGTTCGGCGTTTCCTGTGTCCAGACGAGATAGACACGGCCCTTGTGGGCGCCGCCGCTCCGATCCCAGGCGAGGTTCGCCTCCGCGTCGATCGAGCGGTTCGGCTGAGCCGGTATGAAGTCGAACCCTCCGACATGGCTGTGTGTGACCAGGTTCGGCTTTCCGAACCCTGCCGGGCCCAGGCCGTCGGGATCGACGGCCGTGTAGATGTCGGCCCCGCCCTGGCCGTTGGTCGCATTCTGGTAGGTCACCATCACCTGACCGGCCGGGCCGACAGCGGTGTCGCCGTAATCGCCGTTCCCGGGACTGGGAACATTCTCGGGCGCGGTGAAGCTCCCGAAATGGTCAAGCCCGGTCACAGGAGCCCCGAATGCCTGAATCTGGTTTCCGGGAGTACGCGTGAAGCTGACCCAGACGCTGTTCGGTCCGACGGCAATTGAAGGCTGGTCGCCGGATTTCGTCTGGATGTCCGCAACCTTGGTGAACGAGCCTCCGCCGTCCGTTGAGAGTGCGACAAAGACGTCGCCGCTGGAATTGAGGAGGTATGTCATCCAGAGGTTTCCGAACCGATCCCAGGCAAGCTGCTCGTCGCAACAGATGTCGCCGAGGGGGTCCGCGGTCGTGCTCCCGATCACGCGTCGCGCCCAAGTGGCACCGCCGTCGGTGGAAACGCCTACTGCAAGGCCGGCGACAACGTCCGGCAGCGTGGACATCGCGACGACGTTCGAGGGGTTGGTCGGATTGACCGCGATCGCGTTCTCCGCCTCGTTGCCGGGCATCGCGGTCACGTTGAAGTTCGAGGGCGGCGCGGCCGCCGCCAGCGTTGCCGTGGCTAATGCGACGGCGAACCCCAGGACGATCACGGAGGACGTGGACGCGAGAAATCGGCCGCTCATCTGCTCCCCTCTCCCCGAATCGAGATCGGGGATCCTAACTCCGTCGCGGAGATGTAGTCAAATCGCTATTTCCCGTTCCATCGCCGCCTGCGAGGGACCCGGCGATCCGCGTTACGCCGCCGCCGCCGGGGCTACGATCGCCGGGCTGTGTTCACAGTCCAACAACGGGATGCGCTGCGCGCTCGGATGCTTCAGCTCGCAGGGGAAGACGAGCGCGTCGTTGCCGGAGCCGCTGTCGGCTCGCTTGCGGTGGGGAGCGGCGACCGCTTCTCGGATCTGGACCTTACGTTTGCGATCGCGCACGATGCGCGCGTCGCGGACGTCCTCGAGGACTGGACACGCGGGCTCAGCGAAGAGCTCGATGCTGTACGGCTGATCGATCTCGAGGTCGGGCCGACGATTTATCGCGTCTTCCTGCTGCCCGAGGCGCTCCAATTCGACCTCTCCATGACACCGGAGGTCGCGTTTCGTCCTGCGGGGCCGAAGTTCCAGCTGCTTTTCGGGGAGACGGCCGCGGACAACTCCGACGCTCCCGCGCGGCCACGGGGCGGTCTCCACCTCTCGACGCCTGTCGTCGCTGGAGACATCTTCGGCTGGGGTGTCATCTATGCGCTGCACGCGCGTGCCTGCATCGAGCGTGGCCGGGTGTGGCAGGCGGAGCATTACGTCGGCGCGGTGCGCGATCACGCTCTCGCGCTCGCGTGCCTCCACCTTGGGCTTCCGCCGGCGCAGGCGCGTGGCTACGACGAGCTTCCGCCCGAGACGCTTGCGCGCTTCGCCGGCGCACACGTCGGCTCGCTCGAGCCCGGCGCGCTACGTGCGGCCCTCGCCGCCTCTAGCCGCGCGCTGCTCGAGGCAGGCGCAGAAGCGGAGGTTCAGCAGGCGGATGTCATCGGCGAACGCCTCGCCGAGCTTCGTTGACGCGCATCTTCTTCAGCCCGTCGACGATCAGGTCGAGGCCGAGCTCGAAGGCGCTGACCTCCCGATGGGCCCCGTCGCTCATGTGCTGCTCGCCGTGCTCGTAGAGGTGGGGATAGGCGTCCGGCGTGATGGTGTCCGCGAACCGGGCCGCAAAGCTCGAGATCTCCTCAGCGGTGTACCTGTGGCTCGATTCCCACAGCGCGAACCCGAAGATGTGCCCGTCGAGGACGTGGTAGGCCGTGTACGTCGTCTCGGCGGAGAAGCCGGCTTCGCGGAGACGACCGAGGAGCAAGTCCATGTAGCGCAGCCGCGCGGGGCGGACGCGGCCGGGCTCCATCAGGAGCGGGCATGCCCAGGGGTGTCGCGTGAGAGCGTCGTGCACGGAGACCGCACTTTCGCGGATCGCCTCGTCCCAGTCGTGGGCCGCTGACGGGGGCGTGGTTTCGGCGAGAACGAGGTCGAGGATGCCGTCGAGGACGTCGTCCTTGTTGACGACGTGGTTGTAGAGCGACATCGCCTCGAAACCGAGCTTCTGGCCCAACTTGCGCATCGACAGCGCCTCGATCCCGCTCGAGTCGGCGAGCTCGAGCGCTTCCTGGAGGATGCGCTCGCGACTGAGAGGACGGCGGGGTTTCGTCTTCGCGGCCATTGACAAAGCTTACGCTGTATGTAATAGCTTACGCTGTAAGTGAAGGCAATAACGCGAGACAGATACGGCATGCCCGACGTGCTGCGGATCGACGAGATCGATCGTCCGGAGCCGGCGCCCGACGGCGTGGTGGTTCGAGTCCGCGCCGCTTCGGTGAACCGCGTCGACTGGTACGACGTCACGGGCAGGCCCTGGCTAGCGCGCCCGATGAGCGGGCTGCGCGGACCCAAGTCGCCGCCGGTCGGTGGCGACTTCGCCGGGACAGTGGAGGCGGTCGGTCAGGACGTCACCGATTTCGAACCGGGAGACAACGTCTTCGGCATCGCCCGTGGATCGTTTGCAGATTGCGCTTCCGTGAGGAAGGCGGCTGCTCTCAAGCCCGCGACCGTGTCGTTCGAGGAGGCTGCGGCTGTCCCCGTCGCCGGCCTTACGGCGTTACAGGGACTTCGCGACCACGGCCTGCTTCAGCCGGGACAAAGCGTCATCGTCAACGGAGCCTCCGGCGGCGTCGGCACGTTCGCAGTCCAGATTGCCAAGGCACTCGGAGCCGAGGTAACGGCGGTGTGCAGCACGCGGAACGTCGACCAGGCACGCTCGCTCGGCGCCGATCACGTGATCGACTACACCCGCGACGACTTCACCAAGGGCGGCCGGCGTTACGACCTGATGCTCGACATCGCGGGAAGCAGGTCATGGAGGCAGTGCAGCCGGGTGCTCACCGCGGAGGCCCGTCTCGTCATTATCGGAGGGGAGGGCAACCCGCTGATCGGGCCGCTCGGCCACATCGCCGCGACGTGGCTAAGGGCATTGCCGGGCAAACGGAAGGCCACCTTCTTTGTTGCCAACCTCAATAGACCCGACCTCGAGTTCCTCGGAGGGTTGCTCGAGTCAGGGCAGGTGAGGCCGTTGGTCGAGAAGCGATACGAGCTCGCCGAAGTCCCCGAGGCTCTTCGCTACATGGGCGAGGGTCACGCACGCGGCAAGCTGGTGATCACGATCTGACGCTGATCTCGCCTGCTTCTATGCTGGCGCGATGGGACTTCGAACAGAGCGGCTCGATCTCCGCCCGCTGTCCGAAGACGACATCGACGCCTGGTCGGACTTCCTGGGAGATCAGGAGGCGACGCGCCTGCTTCACACACCGGAGCCCGTTCAGGACCGCGAGCGCGCTCTCGCCGGCCTACGCCGGTGGGTCGAGCTGGCCGATGGGCCGATCGGCACATATTCACTGAGGCTCCGTAATACAGGCGAGACGGTCGGCTTCTCCGGCTTCATCCCTCGCGACCATCCGTGGGGACAGGAGCTCGAGCTCGGCTGGCTGATCCGCCGCCAGTTCTGGGGTAACGGCTATGCCACGGAGGCGGCACGGGCGCTGAAGCCGCTCGTTTCCGGCCGGTTCGTCTCGATGATTCGCGTCGAAAACGAGGCCTCGGCAAATGTCGCCCGAAAGCTCGGGATGACCGTTGAGCGTGAGGTCGACTACCACGGGTTCAGGACGCAGGTCTGGACGACTGAGCCAATGATCTGACGCGGCCGTCACCGCTTTCGGAGTCGGAGCCCGGCCCAGCTCGCGTCTGCCGTCCAGCCGCCGTCGACCGGAAGGGTTATGCCGTTGATGAACCCGCTGGTGTCAGGATCGGCGAGGAACGCGATCGCAGCAGCGATGTCGGCGGCGGTGGCGAAGCGCCCCAGCGGCACCTGTTCGACGATGTCCTTGTCCGAATAGCCGCCGCTCGCTTGGTCGACGACGTCCATCTCTGTCTTGACCCACGAAGGACAAACAGCGTTCACGCGCACACCCCGCCCGCCCCATTCGGCAGCGAGCGTCCGTGTCAGGCCGACAAGTCCGTGCTTGCTGGCGTTGTACGCCGCACGGTCGGCGATTCCGCGAAGCCCTGCGATCGATGCCACGTTGACGATCGAGCCGCCGCCCGCCTCGAGCATCATCGCTCCGAAGGCCCGCGCGAGCAGGAAAGGCCCCGTGAGGTTCACCTCGAGCACCCGCCGCCACTGCTCGGCCGTCGTCTCCTCTGCGGGTGCGATGAGCGAGATGCCGGCGTTGTTGACGAGCACGTCGATCCTTCCGAACTGCGCCAGCACACGTTCTCTTAGCGCGGTGACGTGGGCGTCCGAGGAGACGTCGCCGGGGACGTCCAGGACCTCCGTGTCGAACGACCGAACCGCGGCGACGGTGGCGGCGCTTTCATTGATGTCGCTGAGCGCGAGGGAGTAGCCCGCTTCTGCGAGCGTTTCTGCGACGCGCCGACCGATTCCTTGGGCGGCGCCCGTCACCACGGCCACTCTCGCCCTTGAGCTCACGCGAGGAGAGTACGTCGATCCGCAGGGATTGAGACTGGCTCCGTTCGAGCCCAGAATGGGGCTCAGGCGGCGAAAGGATTGTCATCGAGCCCGAATTGCACGACGAGTACCGCACGGAAAGCCAGAAACAATGGGCGAACTGGGCCGCCCACGGCTACCGGAAGCTCTACCAACCGCGGTCGGTGCTTCGGTTCGGGTTCGTATTCACGGTTCTCTTCTCCACGTTCCTGCTGGCGGTGTTCTGGTTCGCGTTCCACGGAGGCTTGCCCTGATGAATGAGAAGGTCCTCGGCCGGATTCGCGCGATCTGTCTGGCGCTTCCCGAGACGAGCGAACGGCTCAGCCATGGCGCACCGACCTTCTTCGTCCGCGGAAAGCGGGCATTCATGATGGTGCTGTCGAACCACCACGGCGACGGACGGTTCGCGATCTGGTGCGCGGCGCCGGAGGGTGTGCAGCAACTGCTCAGCGAGGCCGATCCCGAGAAGTTCTTCGTGCCGCCGTACGTCGGCCATCGTGGCTGGCTCGGCGTCCGCCTCGACCGCGGCCTCGACTGGGACGAGCTGACGGGCATCGCCGAGGACGCGTACGCTGAGGTCGCGCCGGCCAAGCTCGTCGACGCTGCTCGCGCGGAGTCGTAGTCTCTCGTCCCCCGCGCAAAGTCAGACTTTCGGCGCAAATCTGCCCTTGACAAAACCGGGTGTCGGACACCTGCCGTTCGGGGACCGGTCCCGGTTGAACTGCCCTGACTAGGCCTCAGGTTTGCCGCAGCGGCAGCTCGACCCTGAACGACGCCCCGCCTGAGGGGTTGTCCTCGACCCACGCCCGCCCGCCGTGGGTCGCGGCGAACTGCGCGACGATGGCGAGGCCGATGCCGGCGCCCGGCACGCTCTCGTAGGCGTCGCCGCGATTGAACAGTTCGAACACGGCTTCGCGCTCGCCCGCGGGAACGCCGCCGCCCGAGTCGTCGACCGCGATCAGCAGCGCCCCATCCGTCGGCTCGACTCGAACGGCCACGTCCGTGCCCGACGGGGTGTGCTTGATCGCGTTGGCGAGCAGGTTCTCGACGATTCGCTCGAGTTGAGGAGGGTCGACCTCCGCCAGGACCGGTTGGGCGCTGAGCTCGATCGGCCGGCCGTCCCTCGGGAAGTCGGCGACGACCTGACGTACGAGCGCGCCGACGTCCGTGGTACGGAACCTGGATCCGGCCGACCCGCGCCGAAGACGGTCGAGGTCGAGTAGGTCAGTCAGCAGCCGATCGAGCTTCTGCGCCTGTTCGAGCATGTGGCCGACGAGCTCCGCGCGCGTGTTTTCGGCCAGCCTCGAACCGCGCTCCTTCAGTGTCAGGGCGAAGCCGAGAATCGACGTCAGCGGCGTCCGAAGCTCGTGCGAGACGGTTGCGAGAATGTTCTCGCGGAGCTCTTCGAGGCTCTTCGCGTCGGTGATGTCCTGCGACGTTCCGACCATCCGCTCGGCTTCCCCGGACGCGTCGACGACCACACGACCCCGTCCATGCACCCACCGGACGGTGCCGTCGGGCCGGACCACCCTGTGCTCGAAGCTGAACGGCGCGGGGTTGGCGAGCGCCCGCGCGACCGCTCCGCTCACAAGCTCGCGGTCCTCCGGATGGACGTGGTCGAGGTACGACCCATAGGTCACCCCGCTGGTGGGCTCGAGACCGTAGATGCGAAAGAGCTCGTCCGACCAGTTGACCCGGTTGCCGGCGATGCTCCACTCCCAGCTGCCTATGTGGGCGAGCTCCTGAGCCTCTGCGAGGTTCGCGCGCTCGCGCTGGAGCGCACTCCCCGCGGACCTTCGCTCGGAGAGGGCGGCGCCGAGAATGAGCAGGCTCAGGATCACTGCCGCGAGCAGTCCTTCCGCGAGCTGGACGACTTCGGTAGCGCTCCCCCCGCCGAGCGGCGTCGTCCCGTCGACGGCGCCTTTGATCGCAAACGCTGCGACGACGAAGCCCCCAGTGACCGCGCCTCGTTGCGAGAAGCGAAGCGCGGCCCAGATCAGCAGCGGGAAAAGCAGGTGAGGGTAGCGCCAGTAGCCGTGGACGAAGACGAACCAGCTCACCAGCGCGATTAGGCCGATCAAGGCGAGTCCCTCCAAGAGCTCGGTTCGCCGCGGCTTCCAGAGCGGGAACGAGAGCCACACAAGCAGAAGCGGCGCGACGATCAGGTCGCCCATCGCGTCGCCGCTCCACCAGAGGAACCAGTTGGAGCCGTACGAACCCGACAGGTTGTCCGACACCCAAAGCGTCGTCACGCCGTTGGTAGCGGCGATCGCTGTGCTTCCCGCGGCCGCGAGCACGACCAGCGCGAGCACATCGCGAACGCGCTCGAGCCTCGAGCTGAAGGAAACCCGGCGGAGTAGCGCGGCGCCGACGACGGCTTCCAGGGTGTTGCCGACGGAGATGAACGCCGCGACGGGAAGCGATGCGCCGCTCGTGGCATTGGCGACCAGCGCACCGATTGCGACCGCGGGCCACAGCGCCGGCCCGAAGAGGATGAGTGCAGCGAGCGCGATCCCCGTCGGCGCCCAGACCGGAGTCACGACGCCCCGCGCGACCGGTAGCTCGATCCCCATCTTCGCCGTGCCGATGTAGAGCCCCGCCACCACAGCGACGATGAGCGGATACAGCGCCGAGCCCAGGCGCGGGTATCGGCGCCGGATTGCCTCGGCTAGTTCACCATCGAGGCGCGCCAGATTGCCGCCCTCAAGCCTTGCCAGGTACTCGCTCGTAGCGATATCACGGTACTGCGCGGGACGTCACCGAACAATGCGCGAAGGCTATGCTCGCCGTGATCGCTAGCAAGGCGGGCTGGGAAGGGGAGGGCGTGCCCGAGAGCAACGGCTTCAAGATCACCGTCTCGCTGAACGGCCCGTACATCGTCAGCGGCGGCATTCCGCTTGCGCAGCAGATCATCGCCGCCGACGAGGAGGGCAACTCGCGGGACTGGCGCGAGGGGCGGACGTACGACTCAGCTTCCGAGTACAAGCTCTGCCGCTGCGGAAACTCGCGGAACAAGCCGTTCTGCGACGGTAGCCACGCGCGGCTCGGCTTCGACGGTGTGGAGTCGGACTCCGCACGCGCCTCGTACGCCGAGCAGGCGGTCGAGTACGACGGCCCCGAGCGGGCACTTACGGATGCGAGGCAGCTCTGCGTCGGTGCGCGGTTCTGCGATCCCGATGGCACCGTCTGGCGGCTGGTTGCCCGGACCGATGACGAATCTATCCGCGACCACTTCGACGGCATGGTCGGGAACTGTCCCTCGGGCCGGCTGATCTCCTGGAATCGCCGCGCGGGGGAGGCGATCGAACCGTCCCGTGAGCCGGCGATCGGTGTCGTCGAAGACCCGGTGCTCGGCGTCAGCGGCCCGCTTTGGGTGTCCGGCGGAATTGAGATCGAGTCAGGCTCCGACGGCTACGTGTACGAGTCGCGAGCCCGGATGACGCTTTGCCGTTGCGGCAACTCTCAGAACAAGCCGTTCTGCGACGGCACCCACGCTGCGATCGGCTTTCGCGACGACTTCTGGCACGCGGCCTGACCAAGCCGCCCCGTCCGGCCTGACTCAAGACCGCTCGTGTTTCGGTCGATGCAGTTGCCGTGTTTCGTCCTGCACCCCTTCAGGTACCGCAAAACAGAAGTCTTGTGGTCGTCCGTTGGCCTGTTCCGATCGTCTTCTCTCGCGGTGCCGTCGTCCCTCTAGGGATCTTCGCGCTGATCTTTGTCGCGTTCAGCGGTACGCGGAACCCTTCGATCCTTGCTGCGACCGCGCTCCTCGGCGGCGTCGGCGGGATCATCTCGCTGATCGTCCACGAGCTGGGTCATGTCAGCGTCGCACGGCGACTCTCCGGCGTTAGAGCCGAAAAGGTCTCCGTGATGTCCCTCGGGGCAGCCGCGCACCTCGAGGGGGCATACCGCAACGGTCGCGAGCAGGCTCGGATGGCGCTCGGCGGGCCCGAGGCGTCGTTTGTCTTCGCGCTGGCCTTGATGGTTCCGGTGTTCCTCCCGGCTCCGACGAGCGTCAAGCTGGGCGCGCTCGGCCTCGCTCTGCTGAACGGCGCGATCGGCGGCCTCAGCCTCGTGCCGGTTCATCCGCTCGACGGACACAAGGTGCTCGTGGGTCTCCTCTGGTGGGCGGTCGGGTCGGAGGAGAAGGCACGCCGGATGATCAGGCGCCTCGGCACAGGCATGATCGCCGTCGACCTCTCGTTCGCCCTGCTCCTGCTGGCCGAGAGGCCCGTGCTGGGGATGACGGTGATCGCGGTCCCCGCGGTCGCGTACGGCCAGAAGCGCTTCGTTCGAGCGCCGCGCCCCACCTAGCTACGAGAAACCCTCGAACGGGTGATGCCTACCCGCCCCGCGCAGGCGATCTAGTTCGGGCAATGCGGGACCGGCTTCGCTATGCCCTTCTGATCGCGGCGGCTTTGAGCGGCGTCGCGATCTTCCTCGCCTTCACGTTCTACGAAAAGCCCGGCCTGGGCCTCGGCCATTTCTTCTACGTCTCGATCATGCTCGCCGCGCTGGCGACTGGGCCGGCGATGGGCGCCGGTGCCGCAGTCGTCGCGACGACGATGTTCGCGACCGGGGTGGTCGTCAACCCGCACATCCCGCCAAGCGAGGTGCTCACCACCAGCACCGGGATCAGGTTCGTCACCTATCTGACCGTCGGGGTCGTGACGGGCTACTTTGCGAAGCGAAGCCGGACCTTGCTGTGCGAGCTGCAGCTCCTCGCGGACCGGGACGCTCTCACCGGCCTGCCGAACACCCGTGTCTTCGAGCGCGCGATCGGCGAACGGCTCGGTCGGGAGCAGCCGTTCGGGCTGATCGTGGGGGGCTTCGACGATCTTCGGTCCGCCACCGGCCGGGCAGGCCTCGACACTGACGAGGTGCTCCGGCAGGTCGCCTCGCGACTGCTCCACTCTCTCCCGCCGGGAGACGAGGTCGCGCGCATCGGAGAGGACTCGTTTGCCGTGCTGACCTACTCAACGAGCGCCGGCGATGCCGGCAAGGTCGCGGCGCACCTGCAGAGCGTGCTCGCCGCCGACGGCTTCGCGATCACGTTCGGCTGGGCGGCGTACCCGCAGGACGGCTCGAATGCGCTTTCGCTCTACCGCGCGGCGGACGAGCGCCTCTACGCGCGACGGGTCATCCACCGCCAGACGGCGGTCGTGCCGCTGAAGCTCTCCGTGACGTCAGCGTAGATCGACGACGCGCCCCTCGCGCGCGGACTCCTTCGCCGCATCGAGTACTTCGAGTTCGGCGACGACGCCGTCGGCTTCGACCGGCGGCGGCGCTCCGTCGCGAAGCGCTAGGACAACCCCCTCGTAGAACCGCTGGTAAGCACCTGGCAAGGTGGGGACGCGCTCGAGTCGATCACCGGCTGCAAGCGTCCCCCAACGGTCTTCGGGTTCCCTGCCCCAATGCGGGTCGTCCGGACTGTGCCCGATACGGAGCAGCTCCTCCTGGACGTCGAGGCCATACTTGACGTAGGCGGCCCGACTGCCAAGCACGCGGAACCGTGGCCCGGTCTGGGCCGCGACGGCGCTCATCCACAGATGCGAGCGGACCCCGGACTCGTGTCCGAGAGCGACGAAAGTGTCATCGTCGGTCTGCGCCCGGGAACGCCGGGAATCCAGCTCCGCGTAGACCTGCTGGACGCGGCCGAAGAGACACAGCGCCTGGTCGACGAGGTGGCTGCCGAGGTCGTAGAGCAGTCCCCCTGCGTCTTGCGGGTCGCCCGACTCGCGCCACCCTGCCGAGAGCTCGGGCCGCCACCGCTCGAACCGAGATTCGAAGCGCGCGACCTCGCCCAGCGCATCGTCTCTCAACAGCTCGCTCAGCGTCTGGAAGTCTCCGTCCCAGCGCCGGTTTTGGAAGACCGTCAGCAGCACGCCACGATCTCGTGCCTCTCCCACGAGCGCCCGGCCCTCGTCTGCGGTCGCAGCGAGCGGCTTGTCGACGACGACAGCGAGCCCCGCATCGATCGACGAGCGGGCGAGGGGGACGTGGGCTCGATTCACCGTCGCCACGACGGCCAGGTCGAGATCGGCTACCCGCTCCCAGACTTCTTCGGGCGAGCTCAGCAGCTCCGCGTTCGGATGATCGCGCCGGGCACGCGACCTTCGCTTCTCGTCCCGGGTGACGATTGCCGCTAGCTCGAGCCCGTCGACCCCCGCGATCAGCGGCGCGTGGAAGATCGCCCCGGCAAGGCCGTAACCGAGCAGGGCGACGCGAATCGGGGTGGTCACAGCCGCCGGTTATAGCGAGTCAGGAGCTAGTTGAGCGAGAGCTCGAGCACGGCGCAGCTGTCGTGGCACCTGGCTGCGGCCCGGTCGAGGACGGCGACTACGTGGGCCTGGGTCTGAAGAGGATCGTCGTTCCATTCGGCCAGCGAGTCGGTCTGAATCAGATCCGCCAGCGCGAACAGCGCCGCCCCGAGCTCGGCCAGAGGGAGCTCGCCCGCGAGCGAGGCGTCCCGCTCCAGGACGGCGATGATGGCACCGAGCAACGACCAGCTCGCGGCCTTCTCGTCCCAAGGCTCGACCTCGAGGCCGTTGGCATCGAGGGCGTCCGTTCCGCTGCACCAGGACTCTGCGACCAGCTCGCGCGCGCCTTCGAGAAGCCGACGACCTCCGGAGTCCATCATTGGTCCGCGTGCCCCACGCTCGAAACCGTAAACAACACCGAGGTAGGATCATCCTAGGGTGGAAGAGCGAGAACGGCGGATCGGGCGAAACCAGGCGCTTTTCCGTGAGGTGAACGAGCGGATCGAGCGGGTCAGCGGTGCCCTCCGGACCGGAACGGATGAGCTGACGATCCTCTGCGAGTGCGGGAACGAAACCTGCGCGGAGCACATCGAGGTCTCGTCGTCCGAGTACGAGCGCATTCGGGGCGAGTCGACCCTCTTTCTCCTCCGGCCGGGACATGCGAAGCCCGAGGTCGAGGAGGTCGTCGAGCACCACGACGGCTACGACGTCGCCCGGAAGAACGGTCCTGCCGCCGAGGTGGCGGACGAGCTCGATCCGCGGGACGACTAGCCGACGGCGGAGAAGCCGGACCGTTCCCACGCGATGCCGGTGCCCAGCCGTTCCGCGCCGGCGAGGGCCTGCCAGCGGCCCATTTGCAGCGCCGAGACAGCTTCGAACCTGTATGCGTAGCGGTTGCAGGAGGCGCGGCCCGCTGCCCAGCTCTCCGCGGTCGCGACCGGGCGCCACGAGCCGCCGCCGGTGGGCAGGAACGCCGGGCCGCCGACCGGAGCTCCGTTCACGAACGCACGCCAGACGTCGCGACCAGTCTCGACCACGCGAACGCGGTAGCGCCGGCCAACCAGGGCGGGGCCTAGGTCGGTGAATCGTCGCGCGGCGCCTCGCGACACCTCCTCGACGTAGAGACGAAGACCGAGGCGGGGGAAGGCGGCAATCCCCGTCTGCAGCCACTCGTTTGCATTCCCCCGACCTGCGTGAATGCCGCCGACGCCGACCCAGGCCGCGGCATGGCCGGTCCCGACCGAGGGCAGTTCCGGCGCCGAGATCGTCGCGCTGATTCCGCTGGCTCCGTCCCGGCCGGCATAGCCGGCGTAGGTGTAGCCGGGCGTGCAGGAGCCGACCGGCGCCGGCGAGGCCGGCGACGGTGGCAAGACCAATGAAGCGACGGCGGCGAACGCCGCGGCTGCGACCCCTCTGCGGTTCAATTGACTCCCCTTCTTCCCCGCAGAAAAGGTACGACACCTCGCCCGTTTATGGCAAGTCGCCCACCGGCTCCGAGTAGTGCATCCGTGTAGCGGCCAAGGTCGCGAGGCAGAGGGCCGCCAGGATCAGATAAGGGACAGAGTCGCCTGCGGCCCCGGCCAGGGCACCGCCCGCAGCCGGTCCGATCAGCGCGCCGATGCCCCAGCAGGCGTTCATGACCCCGAAGGCGAGACCCTGCGCCACGCCGGCCACTTCTGCCCCGTGCGAGATCAGCGCCAGACCCGGCGTGTAGTAGGCGCCGTAGGCGACGCCCGAGGCCACGACGAGCGCCGCGATCAACGCAGGCTGCGTCGCCCAGGCGAGTGCAACCGAGACGACGATCGAGCCGATGAGCGCGGCCCGTACAGGCCGCATCCATCCCTGCCGGTCGGTCAGACGGCCGAGCAGGGGATTGAGAACGGTCTCGACCGCCGTGGTGACGACGAAGAGCGCGCCGATCGCAACTGTTCCCCAGCCGTGGTCGTTGAGCTGAAGCGGCACGAGCACGATCAGAACGCCGAAGAGCAGCGCGGGGAGCATGATCAGCCACAGCCCGGTCAGGATCGAGGCATCGCGCACGCCTGCCAAGCCGCCCCGCAGCGTCTGCCGCTCCGGCGCCACGCCGGGGGTCCCGGCTGCCCAGACGACTAGCATGGCCCCCGCGAGGGTGACGCCGAAGAAAGCCGCCCGTGTTCCGATCGCACCGGCGACGGCGCCGAGGACGGGACCGAGGAGCGCCCCGAACACGGCCGCTCCCATCGCCGTTCCGAGGAGGGCGCCGCGGCGGTCGCGTGGCGTCGAGGCGATCACCCAGGCGAGCCCGCCGGCCCACGAGAACGAGCTGCCGATGCCCTGGAAGA
>Ga0075425_100003573_pt1 | contig 15819 bp, 12 predicted proteins | sample SoiMethybrSBSTD4_FD_75300 | JGI IMG/M metagenome (GOLD analysis project Ga0075425, IMG submission 75300) | Bulk soil microbial communities from a Populus tree surrounding site in Tennessee, USA - Soil MetaG P. TD hybrid SBSTD4 | ecosystem: Environmental > Terrestrial > Soil > Tree plantation... | reverse complement strand
TGAGGCTGAAACGATTGCCGAGAGGATCGCGTCGGCGACGGCCTGAGCGCGCGGCCGTCGCCTTTCGCAGGCGAGTCGATCGCGGTGTCAGGAGCCGACGGGCATGTTGATGATGTAGTTCGTGCCGCCGCGGTTGATCCACACGCGATAGTACTCGCCGCCCTTCAACAGTTCGACCGACGAGCTGTTCGGAGCCGGCTTCTTGCCCTTGGCGATCTTGCCGATGTCTTCGGCGGAGACGACCGTCGCGACTTCCCGGCCTGCTACCTTGCCGCCCTTGACGAACTCGACGTACCGTTCAGCGCCTGGCGCCTGACCGACTCCGGGTTTCGGCTCGTCACTGGTCAGCCGCACCTGATACGCGCCGGGCGCGAGCGGCTTGCCGTCCGCCATGACTTTCTTTGCGATGTGCACGGTCCCGAGCGCCGAGCCCGCCGCGCCGCCCGACTTCTGTGCGAACGCCGTCGTCGCACCGAGCGCCGCGACGAGAGTTCCCACGAGAACGAATCGCTTCATGCTGGCCTCCACTCCTGTAGATGAGGTCCACCGTCATCATTATACAAGCGCGGAGCAAACGCGATGCCCGGGGCGCGTCAGCGCTTCTGTATGACGATGTCTCCGCTGAAGGTCCGAACCGACACCGAGGCGCTGCCGTCGCCGAACGTCGCGCGAATCGTGTGGTTGACCGGGCCGCGCCGTCGATCGTCGCGCCGATTCGCGTCGGGATCGCCGCCGATGGTCACTGGCACGTCGGATCTGATCGATCCGCTGAACGTGTTCGCATTCAGTACAAATCCGGTGTCTCCGGCAAGCGTCAGCCGCACGTTGCCCGAATGCGAGTTCAGGTCGTAGCGGCCGTTCTTTGCGAGCGTGCCCGAGAATTCGACCGTGCCGCTCACGGTTTTCACGCTGAGCCGCTCGCACGAGACGTCGTTCAGCACCACGTCGCCGCTGACGGTTCCGAGATCGAGCCCCCGCGCTTTGAGTCCCTTCGCGCGCAGGCTGCCGCTGACGCTGCCGGCCGTCAGGTCGGCATCTGTTCCGGCGTTCGTCAGATCGATGTCGCCCGAAACCGACTTTGCGGCCTCCAGCCGCGGCGTTGCCGAGGTCGTCACCGAACCGCTCACCGATTCCGCCCGGACCGACCCCTGAACGTTCGACACTTTTACGTTGCCCGAGATCGATCTCACCTCGACCGACGCCGACGTCGGAACCGTCAGCGTGTAGTCCACTGAAACGTTGTTGTCGCGATCGCGGTCGTATTCGGTTCTGATGTCGACGCGTCCGGAGCGGTCGTCGACGACGATGCGCGCGCGCTCGAGCTGCGAGGCATCGCCGTGCGCGCGCTTCACCGCTTCGATCGACACCTCGTCGCCGGATCCGCCCGTGACGGTGATCTCACCGGAGATGTTCTGCACCGACACGCGACCGTCGCGGCCGATTCGTACCTTTCGCGAGAAGCGCTCGGTCCGCTCCGGGCCGCGATCGCGTCCCTGGTACGCGCGCGCCAGCGCGCCGTGGACGTGCGCGTTCCGGACGATCCGGTGAACGTCGCGGTCCTGCGCGCCGGCCGGGACCGCCGTCGTCAGCGCGAGGATCGTGATGAATGTGGCTCGCATGCTCAGTCGCCCTTTTGTTTGAGTCCGGATACGATTCGCGCCGCTCCGGTGTCGTTGCCTTTCCGCATCTCGTTGATCAGCGCCACCGTGTCCTGCAGGAACGCGATCTTCGTCTTGAAATTCTCGATGAGGCTCTGCTGCGCCGGCTCGCTCGTCGGCTGCACGCGCAGCGCCGCGCGGCTCTCGCTGATCGCCTGATCGATGACGGCGAGATTCTTCTGGAGCGTCGCCGCCGTCTGCGGATCCAGGGAGCCCTGTTCGCTCTTCGCAATCTGCTCGAGGCCGCTGATCGCCTTCTCGTAATGCTGTTCCGCCGCGCGCAGCTCCGCTTCGACGGCCGCGGCATCACCCGGCGCGGCCGCACCAGTCGTTGCGATCGTCGTCACCGGTTGATGCGAGGGACGGAACTGAATGCCGACGATTGCGACGATGAGAACGGCGGCTGCGGCAGCGAGCCACGCGCTGTAGCGCCAGCCCGTGACGCGAGCGATCGCCGTGCCTTTCACGCCAGCGGGGTTGTCGCGATGTTCCCGCTCCAGTTGAATCGCGCGCTCGATGCGCCGCCACGCGCGGACCGGCGGCTCCCGCTGTTCGAGCGTCGCCGTCACGCGGCGAATCTCGCGGAGGTCGTCGACGAGCGCACGGCACTCCGCGCACTGCGCGACATGGCGCTCCACGTCCGCCCGCTCGGCCGCGTTCAGCGCTTCGTCGACGTAATCGTTAATCGCGATTTCGTTCGGGTGCATACGACTGCTACACGTTATGCGCGGCGACCCAGCAGCGTCCGCAGCTTCGCGCGCGCCTTGAATACCTGCGACTTCGACGTACCCTCCGCGATGCCGAGGAGGTTCGCCACCTCTTTGTGATCGAACCCTTCGACGTCGTGGAGCACGAATGCCTCGCGGCAGCCGTCGGGCAGCCGCTCCAGGGCGCGCTCGAGGTCCAGCCGCGCAATCGGCGACTCGCGCCGCGCGGTCGGCTGATACGAGGCGTCGCCGTCGAGCGTGTCGGTCAGCCTGGCCATTTTCGCCTGGCGGCTCCGAACGTAATCGAGGCAATGATTCAGCGCGAGCCGGTAGAGCCACGTGCCGACGGCCGCGTCCCCCTTGTAGGTTCCGAGCTTCCGGTACGCCTGCAGAAAAATCTCCTGGAGCAGGTCCTCGCCGTCTTCCGGCGACCCGGCCATGCGGCAGGCCAGCGTGTAAATCCGTGCAGAATGCTGGCGGTAGAGCATTTCGAACGCCTCGACGTCTCCCGCTGCCGCCCGGCCGGCCAGGTCTGCGTCGGTCGCAGCGTTCACGGTCGTCTCTTTAGACGGAAACCGGATGACGGGACGTTGCCTCGGATCGGCCACGTAAGCCTAGACGCAAGAATGGAGTACGAGGTTTAGCGCCGGCCGGTCCAGCGCACGCGCTCGAGCTCGCGGACGCGCGTGCCGGCGACGACCACCCCTTCAGCGGCAAGCAGCGACCGTTTCAGCGCTTCGCTGCCGCCGTAGCCGCCGAGCCGACCACCGGCGGCGATGACGCGATGACACGGCACGTCGCGCCGTTTGCAGTCACGCATGATGTTGCCGACCGCCCGCGCCGCGCGAGCCCGGCCGGCGAGCGCCGCGACGTCTCCGTAGGTCGAGACTCGTCCCGGCGGGATGCGGCGGACCACCATCAGCACGCGCGCCGCAAATCCCGGCAGCGATTCTTTGCGTCCTTTGCGCACTTTGCGTTCTCTACCGATGTCAGAACAACAGTCGCAGGCCCGCGCCGACCTGGAGTCCACCCACGTCGATCTTCACCTCGGAATTGTTCGCGACGCTCAGGGTCGGATGCGCGCGCGCGTAGCGAATCAGGCCACCGATCCCGATCGTACGCGAGAACCGCCACGTCACGTCGCCGCCGACGTTGAACCCGGCGACGGTCTTCGTCGCGTCCGCCGTGACGGCGGCGCCGAACGCTGCCGTGTCGAACGGGAACGCGTCGCTGTAGGTGACATCGGTGACGAGCCTCTGGCGTACGTTGAAGATCGACGGACCGCCTGACAGAAGTACGTCGAGGCGTCCTCCGCTCGAAAGCTCATACACCGCTTCGATGTGCCCGGCGCCTTCGGTGCGGCTCACCGGCGTGCCGCCGCTGATCGATCGAGGCCGGTTGAAGAAAAACGGATGCGGGATGTCTGCCGTGACATTGGCCGTGGAGTCGTGCGTCAGATACGAGACAGCGAATCCGACGGCGAGCGGACCGCCAATCCGCACGACGATGCCGGCGTCGAAGATTGGCGCGCGCTTCGCGCTCATGTCGGCCGTGATCGGCGCAGCCTCGAGGTTTTTCTGCACTGAAAACGATTGCGACACCGTGTTGCCGCTCACCTGTCCGCCGCCGTTGATGCTGACGCGGAAGCGGCCGGTATCGCTCTGACCGAACGCCGCGGCCGGCGCCCACAAGGCCGTCAGCAGCACCATCGCCGCCGGGCCGCGCATCAGTTCACCCCCACGGCCGTCCACGCTTGCGTCACCGCACGCTCCACCGCGCTTCCCGCGCCGTACAGATCGCGTGCCGCCTGAATCGTCACCGTGCGCGCCACGGAGAACGTGGCATTCGACGGCATCAGCTGCGTGAACGCACGGTAGAACGTCTTCTCGATCTGCTCGCGGTTGGCGACGCCGACGCCCTGCACGCTCAGGCCGGACGTGCGGTTCGTGCCGCCTTCGATCGCCAGGTAGTACGCGTGCGACGCGATCGTCGAGTTCGTGTGCACACCTCCGTTATCCGCGGCGCCGATGAAGCGCTTCGAGTAGTGATCGGGATCGCCGAACATGCCGGGATTCGCGAGCGAACGGATGCCGCCCGGCGTGACGACATCTTCGCCGATCAGGTAATCGGCCTTCAGCAGACCGTCGCCAATCGGCTGATAGAAGAACTCCGCCGCCGTGCCCATCATGTCCGAGAACGCTTCGTTGAGCGCGCCCGATTCGCCCCGCTCGATCAGATTCGACGTGAACTCGGTGACGCCGTGCGTCAGCTCGTGCCCGAGCACGTCGAGCGCGCCGGCCAGGAAATTCCAGCTTTGCGGGCCGGGCAGCGTGACCAGCGGCGGCGGGAGACCCTCGCCGAACACCATCACGCCGTCGCCGGCGTAGAACGCGTTCAGGTAGAAGAGATTGATCTCCGAGTTGGATGCGGTGAAGACGTCCTGCCTGCGAACAGGATGCACGAGCATCAATAAGGCGATGTTGTTGTCGTCCAGACCGTGGCGGCCGAAGCGCTTGAAGTAGAAGTCGTACACGAAGCCGGCGTCGGCATGCGCATCGACCACGACCGGATCGCTCCACGTCGTGCTGGTGCTCGTCGCGACGTCGGAGAGCGTGAGCGTCGCGCCGCCGTTCAGAACGTCGAGCACGTGCTGCAGGTTGCCTTTCATGTCGAAGGTTCTGATCGCCGGCGGCCGGAGCATGTCCGAGGCGAGAAACACCGCCGACTGGCTCGTCACGCTGACCTTCTTGTCGTCGCCGAGCACGCCGAGGCCGCGGCCGAGCGCGGAGACGCCCGACTGACGTTCGACGGCGATCTGCTCGCGAACGATCGCTCCGCTCTTCGCATCGACGAAATACTCCCAGCCTTCCTCTTCCGTGAATGCCTTCGCGCGGAACGTCAGGCGATATCCGCCGGAATCGTCGGGAAGGACGACGAGCTCAGGAATCTTTTCGGCGCCGAGCGTCACGCCGCTCCGCTCCTCGACGATCTCCTTCACATCGTCGGGCGAGAGCGAAGGCGTCACATCGATGTCGATCCCCGAGTACACCGTGCCGAACACAGAGACGGTGAGCCCGTTGTCCAGCTGTCGCGCGACGTCGCCGCCGTACACGCGAACGCCGTTGTAGTACTGATCGAATCGCTCGTGCGTGCGGCCCGCAATCAGCGTGTCGGCGGTGACGCGCCGCTGCCGTAATTGATCGTCGCGGACCATGCGATCGACGGACGCATCCCACGTGCGCAGCTCGCCCGCGGACGTCGCGGCAACCGCGGTCGATCGAACTTGCGCATGCGCCGCGGGCGCGCGGCCGCCGACCGCGAGCGCACAGATCGCGGCCAGAACCGACAGCCTTACTCCACGCATCGGCAATGTCTCCCGGGATTCGAGCCGTTCACTGCAGCGCAACGGTGAGCGGATGCCCTTCGGCCTGCGGCAACGTGATGCCGCACAGCGTCGCCAGCGTCGGCGCCACGTCCGCTGGTGTCACCGATTGATCGTAGCGGCCGGGCTGGATGCCGCGGCCGAAGAGCACTATCGGCACGCGTCGATCGTCGACGTTCGCGCTGCCGTGCGTGACGCCCGATGTGTTGACCATCCAGTTCGGCTTCGGCGCGATGATCAGATCGCCGCTGCGCCCGTTGAAGTAGCTGAGCGCTTCCGCCATGACGAGGGGATCGGACGACTTCTCGCGGCCGCGGACCTCATCACTGCGAAGAACGCGCTCCACGCCCGGCACGGCCTCGATCGCGTTGATGACCGACGACATCAGGCCCGGCGAATCCTGCAGCTTCGCGTAGACGCCCGGCGCGAAGTACAGATCGCTCCCGGTGAGCGCGACGACGCGCCGGCCCGTCCCGAGCTGCGGGCGCATCGCGTTCTCGACCGCATTGACAACGGCTGTGGAGTTGACGTGGCCGCCGTCGATGCCGTCCCGCATCACCGCTTCCGGCAGACGGCTGACGCCGTGGTCTGCGGTGAGCGCCGCAACCCACTGTCCGCGTCCGACCAGCGCGTCGATCCGTTCGAACAGGGCGCCAATCGTCTGATCCAGGCGCGCGTACATGTCCTGGATTTCCTGACTGTCGGGTCCGAAGCCGTGACCCAGGATGTCGGGACTCGAGAAGCTGACGGCGAGAATGTCAGGCGTATCGTGCCGGCCGAGTTGAAAGCCTTCGACGAGCGCGGCCGCGAAGCGTCCGAGGAACGCGTCGGCGAACGGACTGCGTTCCCACTGCGCGAGAAAGGATGAATCAGCGGATTCGCCCGTCCCGTTCAGCACGTGCGGAAACGTGCGCGTCCACCCGTCCGGTGGCACTTCCCCGAGCGCATCGTCGCGGTTTGCATAGTGCGACTCGGGAAAGAGTCTCGTCCATGTCTTGCCGTAATCGGCGCTCATCTTGTTGACGGCCAGAAATTTTTCGACGACCGGCATGGGCGCCGTCGAGTACACCGGCGACGTCATCCATCCGTCGACGGTGTCGCTCATCCACGTGACGGCGTCGCCGCCGTGTCCGGCGAGCATGATCGCGCTGCGATCTTTCAGCGATAGCCCTGCCACATGCGATCGCATTTGCGACCGCATCACATCGGCGAACGTCGGCGTCAGCAGGCGATGGGCGCTGTCGCCCGTTCGTACGGGCGTGCCGTAGCCGACGTCGCGCACGCGCGGATCTTCGGTACACGTGATCTGCTTCGACAGATCGCGATCCCACCAGACGTTCTGGATGATGCCGTGCCTGTGTGGAAACGCGCCGGTCGCAATCGTCGCGTGACCGGCGCACGTGAACGTCTCGGAATAGGGATAAGCGGCTTGCCTGAACCACGCGCCCTCGGTGACCATGCGCTTCAGACCACCGGTCCAGTCCTTCTGGAACCGATCGATGTAATCGGCGCGCATCTGATCGATGACGAGAATGACGGCGAGCCTCGGCGGGTAATTGGGAGCGGCTGCGGGACGAAGCGGCGATCCGACGAGACCGGCCGCGATCGCCAGCGCGAGGAGACGATGCACGCCCCTTACATTAACAGGAGCGGGTCCAGATCGAAATCGCGCGGATTGACCGGCGCGACAATCGACGAGGGACGCGCCGGATCGTTGCCCGCGTCCCACAGGTTCCGTTCGTAGGTCAGATCGAGCCGTCTGCCGTCACGCGCGAACAGCACCCGCACCTGCGGCCTGTACGGATCGGGTGCGTACACCTTGAGCACGACGCCAATTTCTCCGGTGTTGAGGCGCACGAGATTGCCGGCCGGATAGATGCCGAGGAGCTGGACGAACCGGCGCACGAGGTTCTGATCGAACTGCGTGCCGTCGTTCCGCTTCAGGACTTCGAGAATGCGCTCGGTCGGAAACGCCTGCTGATACCGGCGCTGCGACCGCATCGCGTCATACACGTCGGCGATGCTGCAGAGCATCGTGCCGAGATTCAGCGACGCGCGCTTGACGGCGTGCGGATAGCCGGTGCCGTCGAGCCGCAGGTGATGCTCGAACGCGACGACCGGCGAGATTGCGGGGATGTCCGGCGTCTTGCGGAGAATCTCCGCGCCGTCGACCGGATGCTGCTTCATGATCGTGAACTCTTCGTCGGTGAGCTTGTCCGGCTTGTTCAGGATCTCGAGCGGCGTCTTCACCTTGCCGATGTCGTGCATGAGTGCGGCGAGGCCGAATTCACGGAGCAGCGGACCGTCGATGCCGAGGCCGCGCGCCTGGCCCATCGTCAGAATCGATACGTTCACCATGTGCGTGAACGTGTAGTTGTCGTAGTTCTTCAGCGTGGTCAGCGCGAGGAGCGCCGTCCGATTCTGCGCCACCGCCTGCGCCAGGCCGTCGATCATCGTGCGCGCCATCGTCGCGTCCGGCATTCCCTCGGTCTCGGCGCTCTCCCACAGGTTGCTCGCCACCGTCACCGCTTCGTTGTACATGCGCTTGATGGTGGCCATGTCCGCCAGGTTCGCTTCGACGCGCTGTTCGACGGTGACGCGGCCCACGCGAATGTGCGGCAGCGCCGGGAGCGCCGCTTCGGCGCCGGCGGTGTCGTCGAGGTGCTCGAGCGATGTGACAGCCTCCACGAACGCGGCGATCTCCTCGAGCGTGACGCCGCGCTCGATTGAGATGCGCTCGATGCCGGCGTGCTGCAACCGCTTCATGAGCGGCCCGACGGCATCCTTGGCGAGCGGCATGTCGTCGACGATCACTTCATCGCCGACCAGACCGATGACGACGGTCGTCTCGAGCGAATGGAGGAGCTGAATGGCGGCCGAGAGCGATTCGAGGTTGCGGCCGATGATCGGGTGGCCTTTGGAATAGAGCTGCGCCGAGCGGAGCGAGGCCGTGAAGCGCCGCAGCAGTTCGTCGGCGAGCTGAAAGCGCGGAGCGGTCACGCCTTGCCCTCGCGGACGATTGGACGCCGGCTGCGGACCGCGGTCAGGTGCGGCCGAACCGCGTTTCGGACACGGCGGCTGCGTCCGTGCGCGGCTTCTTCGAGCGTCGCGATCGCGTCGGGCGTGCCGATGCGCGCGAGCGCCTCGGCCGCCGCGGATCGCAGGATGGACGTGCGGCGCGGCGCCCACCACTCGCCTTTGTACAGCACGTCCTTGAGCGGCGGAATCGCCTCGGGATCACGCAGCGCACCGAGCGATTCGATGGCGCGCACATGAATCGCGGCGAGTGGGCCGCGGTGATCGATGTGCCGCAGGATGTACGCGAACAGCGGCGCGGCGCGCTCGTCGCGGACGATGCTGAGCGCGTGCATGATCGCGTCGCGCGATCGCGCGGTGCCGCCGGCCAGCGCCTGCTCGAGGATGCGATACGCGTCCTCGGTGCCGATGTTCAGAATCGCGCGGACCGCCTCGCGCTGCACCTGCGGCTCGGTGTCGTCGATGAGATCGCGGAGATCGGGCAGCGCTTCTCTGCCGCCGAACTCGCGCATCAGGTGAATGGCAGTGCGCCGCACGGCGGCGTTCGGCGAGCTCTTCAGCCGTTCAACCGTGCGCTGGCCGACGGCGCCGAAGGCGAGCAGGATCGAGGTGAGGCGGTTGCGCGTTCGCGGCCGCTCTTCGACCGAGAGCGTTTCGGCGAGCGGCCGGACGAGCACTTCGCCGAGCCCCACGCACATCGCTTTCACGAGCTCGAACTGCACGTCGTCGACCATCGCGAGGTGCGTGCTGATGTGCCGCATCATCGGACCGGCGATGAGCATGTCGATTGCGGTGGTCGCATGCTGACGCCGCTCGGTCGATCCCGCCCCTGACGTCTCGGCGACGAGCGCGTCGACGAGCTGCCGCGCGGCCTCGAAGTCGCCGACGAGCAGCAGATCCTCGAGCAGCCGGACGACGGGGACCATCATCTCGCCCCACCGAGCGTCGTGTTCCTCGATGCACAGCAGGTCGAGCAGCAGCGTCAGGTCGAGCGCACGCAGCGCGCTCGTCGCGACCGTGCCGAGCCACGCGCTGATCCGCTCCGGCGGATCGTCGTTGACGCGTTCCACTTCGATGGCGTTCGTGCGCGCGCCGGAGAGCTCGCGCGCGTACTCGTCGGAGACGAACGGCTTGTCCGAGTACGACGTCAGCAGCTTCTCGGCCACCTTGTCCCACACGGCTTCGAATCCGTCCGTGCTGCCGAGCGGCGATGCGGCGACGTCTTCGCGGGCCAGCGCGAGCAGGCGCGGCCGCTCTTCGCCGTCCCGCACGAGCGTCTGAAACACTTCGGCGAGCCGATCGGTTGCCGTGGTCTCGGCGATGACGTTGCGCGCCACGAACCGCGCGATCGTCCGATCGGTCATCCGGCTCATCACCGCATTCATCAGCCGCGGTCCTTCGTCGTGATCGCCGCGTTCCGCCAGCAGTCCCATCAGCGTTTCGGGACTCAGCTGTCCGACGGCGCCCGCCATGTTGCGCAGCACCGGCTCGAGCCGCTGCGGATCCGACTTCGAGACCGCTTCGACGATGTCGCGCAGCATCCGGAGGAGCGCGGCGGATTTCATCTCCAGGCCGCGCTCGGCGCCGGCGCGCGCTTCGACTGCGGCCATCAGCTCGGAGAGGCGATCGATGTCGGCGGCGATCTCGAGCAGCTGCCGGATTTGCTCTTCGTCGAGCTCGAAGGTGGCGCCCTGCAGGCAGTTCGCGATGACGCGCTCCCACAGCGCCGCTTCGCCGTCGACGCGTTCGCGCAGGACTTCGGCGTAGTCGATCTCCCGCAGCTCCACATGGCGCCCGGCCATCGTCGTCCAGACCCGTGTGATGCCCCCGTCGGCGCGGATCGATTCCGGCGAGCGGGCGAGGAGCAGCAGGAACGCGCGCCACGCGTCCTCGTCGCCACCGGCGTGCACGAGGAGCTCGCCGATCAAGTGCGCGTGCAGGAGCACCGCGAGTTCGGTGACCGCGGATTCCGGCCGCGTCAGCGCCATGTCGTCCAGCAGCAGCGCGTCGGGCATGACGGTGATCTTCAGCGACCGCGCGAGCGAGGCGGGCGACGTGATCTGGACGATCCGTCCGAGCGTCGCCGTGATTGCGGGATGGCCGGCCGGGTACAGCACGACGGCGCGCGCCGCGGCCTTGCACGCGCGCGCGAAGTCGACGAGCCTCGCGGCTTCGCCGCCGGGCAAAGGACGCAGTGCGGACGCGTCGACCGGGTTGGCCATCACATGTACTTCAGCGGATCGATGCCGAGCGGCTCGGGGTCCACCGCTTCGACCACCGCGCGCGACTGCTCACCGCGTTCGTCGCGCTCCCAGGTGTTGGCCAGAAACGGGTCCTCGAGGAGCTCGCCCTTCGCGTTCGTGAGGATCTTCACCTGCGGTCTGAACGGATCGTTCGGGTGCTCCGCGGTCACGATCGCAAGCTCGTCGGTCGACAGGCGGACGAGATTTCCGACGGGGAAGAGTCCCATCAGGTTCACGAACCGCTTCAACAGCGTTTGATTGAAGGCCGGGTTGTCCTGCTCGCCCATTATGGCGCGGATGCGATCGGTCGCGAGTCCCTGGCGGTACGGGCGGTTGCTGCGCAGCGCGTCGAACACGTCGGCGATCGAGACGATCATCGTGCAGAGGTTCAGCTTCCGGCTGCCGACGTTCTCGGGGTAGCCGCTCAGGTCCTGTTTCAGATGATGTTCGAACGCGACGATGGGCGCGAGCGCCGGCACTTCGGGCGTGCGTCGAAGGATGTGCGCGCCGTCGATGACGTGGCGCTTCATGATCTCGAATTCTTCCTTCGTCAGCTTGTCCGGCTTGTTCAGCACCTCGGAGGGCGTGTTCACCTTGCCGATGTCGTGCATGAGCGCCGCGAATCCGAACTCGCGCAGCGTGGCGCCTTCGAGGTTCAACGCGCGCGCCTGTGCCATGGCCAGCGCCGACACGTTCACCATGTGCGTGTACGTGTAGTTGTCGTACTTCTTCATCGCCGTCAGCGCCATCAGCGACGTGCGATCCTGCGTGATCAGGCGCGCGAGGCCGTCGATGATCTTGCGGACGGCACCCGGATCCGGCTGCTCTCCGGCCTTGGCCGCGTCCCAGAGCGTCTGGGCGGCCTCGACCGCGGTCGAGTACACGCGCCGCGCCGCGGCGATTCCCGCCTGATCGTCGCTGACGTCTTCGACCACGATCCTGCCGAGCGCGATGTTGCGGACGCCTTTCGCGGACAGCCGCTCGGTTGCCGGCGCCGGCGATCCGCGATGCGCGAAGACGTCGACGAGCGCTTTCACCTCATCGCGCTTCAGTCCCTGCGACAGCGTGATCTTCTCGATCTCGCGCTCGCGCAGATCGCGTGCGAAGCTGACGAGCGACGCCGTGCCGCGCGGCAGCCGCGCGCCGTCGACGACCACTTCATCGCCGATGAATCCAATGACGATGCTCGGCGCGCTCCGCAGACCGTCGCTCGCTGCCGCGGTGAACGCGTCGATGCTGCGCTGGACGAGCGGATGGTTCGGCGAGTACAGCTCCGAGCCCCGAAGCGCCGCCGCCAGCCGCCGGACCAGTTCCGCGGATCGCTTCGGGTCCATCAGCCTTCAGCCTTGCGCTCGGTGAGCCCGCGCACGCCGCCCCGCGTCCGTGCGGTCACGATCTTTCTGAGCATCCGATCGCCGTTCTCCGCCGCGTCGCGAAGCGCGTTTCGCGCGCGGTCGCCGCCGAGCTCGGTCAGCGCGCGGACGCTCGCCTCTTTCAACGCACGCAGCCGCGTCCGCGCGAACCAGGCACGGCGCCGCGCGAGCGTGGCGAGCATCGGGACCGCGTTCTCGCTGCCGACGATTGCAAGCGCGGCGATCATCTCGAGCACGACCTCGTGATCGCGGCCGAGCGCGCGGCTCTGCGCGATCATCTCGACGAGCAGCGGCACGACGCGATGATCGCGTCCTTCGACGAGCGCGTCGATTACCGCGCGCCGGACGGCGCCGGTCGACGCGCGCAGGACGATCTGGATGGCCCGGGCCGCCGCGGGATCGTGAATTCTCCCGAGCGCGGTGACCGCTTCGCGCGCCACACGCGGATCGCCCTGGCGCACGAGCGGTTGGAGCAGCGGCACCGCATCAGCCACCGCAATGCGGCCGAGCAGCCGCGCGGCGCGGCGCTGCGCGAACCACCGCCGGTCGCCGACGAGCTCGGCCAGGCGTCCGACAGCCGGCGCGCCGAACGCGACGATCGTCTCTTCGGCGCGCGTCGTGGTCAGCGTGTCGTCTTCGGTCATCACGACCGGCTTCAACGCTTCGATCGTCGACACGCCGACCGTCTTCATGACCGCGCGAATCGCCATCCACGACGCCTCGTCGACGTCACCGATGAGCGCCGCCGTTTCGCGCATCGCGAGCGATTCACCCAGGCGATCCAGCGCGGCCCGGCACGCGTCGCGGCCGACGCCGTCCGGCGTCGCGCCTCGCGCCGCCAGCGCGCGCGTGACGTTCAACGCGTCGTCGTACGCGCCCGAGAGCAGGAGGTCCTCGGCGAGCGTCTCCATGTCCTCGGCGACCTGCGCGGCGAGCTTCGCATCGCGTTCGAGATTCAGCAGGTCGATCAGCATCGTGACCGACAGCCGCCGGATGTTTTCCTGTCCGAGCGTCTCGATCCAGCCGTGGAGGTCGGCGGGCAGTGCCGCGATCGCCATGCGTTCGGCGCGGCCGCCGAGACCCTCGAGCGCCGCACGATAAGGCACCGAGACAAACGGCTCGTCGTCGTACGACGCGAGCAGCTCCTCCATCGACCGGGAGAGCGTTTCGAATTGACGTGTGCCGACAGACTGTCGCAGCCGCTTGCGTGTCATCGTCAGCACGCGTTGCCTGCGCTCGTCGTCCGGCGCGATCCTGTGGAAGGCGGCGGCAAGCCGATCCGACGCCGTCCCCTGCGAGGCAATTGCCTTCGAGAGCAGCTCTGCGACGGCTTCGTCGTCGAGCGCGCGCACCAGCTCGCGGACGATTCGCATCGTGTCTTCGTCGAGGTCCTCGCTCAACAGCAGCTGCATCAGGAGGTTCGGATCGAGCTGCCTTGCCGCGCTCGCGAGGTTGTTCATCAGCTCCGGCACGCGCTCCGGCGACATCACCGTCACGACGCCGTTCAACTGACGGAACGCGGCGAGCACCGTCGCCGCCTGCGTCCCGAGCATCGGCGAACCGTCGGCCGTGCACTTCGAGGCGCTGACGGCGGTGGCGAGATCGGCGATGTCGACGGGACTGCCGGCGATGGCGAGCAGCCGCTCCTGGGCCTGCTCGTCGACGGCCGCCTGCTGGCCGCCGGCCATCGAGATGACGATCGAGCGCCACAGGTCGTCGCGGCGGGCTGACGCGCGCACGTCGCCTTCCTCGCGAGCGAGCACCCGCGCGTAATCGATCTGCTGCAGGACCAGCGACGCATGGCCCTGCTCCTGCCAGATCTTCGCGGGGCCCCCCTGCGCCCGCCGTTCGGCGGGATCGAGCGCGAGCAGCCGCAGAAACGCACGCAGGCACTCGTCGGGGACCTCGGCGACGAACGTGATGGCAATCAGATCCCGGTCATGGAGGAGCGCGGCGGCTTCGGCGATACCGACCTGCGTCGTGTCGGCCGCGGCGTTCTCGACCATCAGCGTGTCGGGCGTGATGCCGATGGAAAACGCCGACCCGAGCGACGACTGCTCGATGGCTTCGCGGAGACGCGTCACCGACAGGCCGACGGTCGGGTGTTCGGGCGGATAGAGCGTCCAGTTTCGCGCAGCGACGAGCAGCGCCCGGGCGAGCTGCAGCACGCCCCGGCCAAGCTCCGGCGATAACTGCGGAACATGGGACACGGAAAGTTATCGGCGGGGAAATAAGAAAGCCGCTGGGCCGGACTGCGCACGATTGCACGGCCCTGCGTGCACGCCGGCCAGAAGAAGACGCGACGTGACATCCGATATACTGCGGCGACCCAACGATGCGCGCCGTCGACGTGATCATGCGGAAACGGGACGGTGGCGCGCTTTCCCGGGAAGAAATCGCCTTTTTCATCGACGGCGTCACGACCGGGAGCCTGCCTGACTATCAGGCGTCGGCACTGCTGATGGCCGTCGTGCTGCGCGGGATGACCCCTCAGGAAACCGCGTGGCTCACTGACGCGATGGTCCATTCCGGGGTGCGCGTCGACCTCGCTGACATCCCCGGCGTGAAGGTCGACAAGCACAGCACCGGCGGCGTCGGCGACAAGACCTCCCTCGTGCTCGCCCCGCTCGCCGCGGCCTGCGGCGTGCCGGTTCCGATGATGTCGGGCCGCGGTCTCGGCCACACCGGCGGGACGCTCGACAAGCTCGAAGCGATTCCGGGATTTCGCGTCAACCTGTCGCTCGACGAGATGCGTGCGGCGCTCGCGCGCGCCGGCTGCGCGATGATCGGGCAGACCGCGCAGATCGCTCCCGCCGACAAGAAGCTGTATGCGCTGCGCGACGTCACCGCGACGGTCGAGAGCATTCCGCTCATCAGCGCGTCGATCATGAGCAAGAAGATCGCGGAAGGGATCGACGCGCTCGTGCTCGACGTGAAGACGGGAAGCGGCGCGTTCATGAAAACCGAAGCCGATTCGCGCCGTCTCGCTGAATCGCTCGTCGCGATCGGCAATGCGTCCGGCGTGAAGACCGAAGCCATCATCACGGGCATGGACGCGCCGCTCGGGCGTGCGGTCGGCAACGCGCTCGAAGTCATCGAGTGCATCGAAGTCCTGAAAGGCGGCGGACCGTCTGATCTGATCGACGTGTCGATCGAGCTGACGGCGCGCATGCTCGTGCTCGGAAAAGCGGCCGGCGACCGCGTGGAGGCGGAGCGCCGAGCGCGCGGCGCCATCGCGTCGGGGGCAGGCCTCGAACGTTTTCAACGAATCATCGAAACGCAGGGCGGCGATCCGCGCGTTGTCGACGATCCCGGACGCCTGCCGAAAGCGCCGCAACGCCACGCAATCGTCGCCGGCCGCAGTGGATTCGTCGATCGACTCGACGCGGAGCTCGTCGGCCGTGCCTCGGTTGCCCTGGG
>Ga0075425_100003571_pt1 | contig 15822 bp, 15 predicted proteins | sample SoiMethybrSBSTD4_FD_75300 | JGI IMG/M metagenome (GOLD analysis project Ga0075425, IMG submission 75300) | Bulk soil microbial communities from a Populus tree surrounding site in Tennessee, USA - Soil MetaG P. TD hybrid SBSTD4 | ecosystem: Environmental > Terrestrial > Soil > Tree plantation... | reverse complement strand
GGCTACGTCGTCATGCGGGCGGATCCCGCGGTCGTCGCATAACGACCTTCCTGCGCTGAGTGCTGCCCTATGATGGCGCGGTGCCTGACGCCGCCGGGATCGCCGTGCTGGTGGCCGCCGCGCTGGCCGGCTCCATCGTCGGCGGGGCCGTCGGGTTCGGCGGCGGGCTGATCCTCCTGCCGGTCGTCGCCTGGGTCGTCGGCGTCCGTGCCGCGGCGCCTGTCCTCACCGTCACGATGCTGCTCGGCAACCTCTCGCGCATCTGGTGGAGCCGCCACGAGATCGACACACGCGTCGTGAAACGCTATCTCGTCGGCGCCGTCCCCGCCACGTTCATCGGCGTCATGCTCTACGCCGGCACGCCGAGCACGTGGCTCGGGCGGATCATCGGCCTGTTCCTGATCGCCGCCATCCCGTTGCGTCGCGCCATGCTGGCCAGCCGCATGGAGGTTCGCCTGCGACACTTCGCCGTCCTGGGCGGGCTCACCGGCGCGCTGTCCGCGCTGGTCGTCACCACCGGCCCGTTCATCACCCCGTTCTTCCTGGCCTACGGGCTGCGCCGCGGCGCGTTCGTGGGCACCGAGGCGGTGTGCGCGCTCGGCATGCACGTGAGCCGCAGTGTCGCCTTCGCGCGCTACGCGCTGCTCGGCTGGGACACCGTCGCCCTCGGCTGTCTCCTGGGAAGCACGATGTTCGCCGGCGCCTGGATCGGCAGGCGCCTCCTCGATCGCATGAGCGACCGCGTCTTCCTGGTACTCATCGAGATCCTGCTGCTCCTCAGCGGCTTGCAGTTCGTGCTGTTCCCGCGGTAAAAAGCCCCGCGATGTCTCCCCAGCCCGGAGCGACCGCCGAGGTCAGCCTCGTCGTGCCCGACGAGCGGACGGCGGACGCGATGGGCAACCGCGGCGTGCGCGTGTTCGCCACGCCCTTCGTCATCGCGCTCCTCGAGGACGCGGCCGCCGCCGTGCTGCGGCCGCATCTGCCCGCGGGCGGGGCCAGCGTGGGCACGATGATCGAGATGCGTCACCTCGCGGCCACGCCGGTCGGCATGACGGTGCGGGCGCGCGCGACCCTGCTGGAAACCGACGGCAAGCGGTTCCTCTTCGCCGTGCAGGCGTGGGACGCGAAGGAGAAGATCGCCGAGGGCCGTCACGAGCGGTTCGTCGTCTCCGATCTCGCGAAGTTCCTCGACCGTGCCATGAAGAAAGGTCAGAGCTGATGCCGATCCAGCTGAACCACATCGTGGGCAAGGAGTATCCGCCGTTTGCCGTCACCGTCGAGCGCGGGAAGATCAAGGAGTTCGCGGGCGCGATCGGCGACCTGAACCCGTTCTATCTCGACGACGCCGTGGGGCGCGCCTCGGAGTGGGGCGACGTCATCGCGCCGCCCACGTTCGCGATCACCTTCCGGGACGAGCAGGCCGACACCGGCACCCTGCTCCGGGATCTCGGCACGGACGTCTCGCGGCTGCTCCACGGCGAGCAGGAGTTCGAGATCTACCAGCCGCTGCGGCCCGGCGAGACGTACCTCTGCCGCTCCAGGGTCGTCGATCAGTACGAGAAGAGCGGCAAGAGCGGCCCCATGGCCTTCGTCGTCCGCGAGACCGCCGTCACCGACCGCCACAACGAGATCGTGGCCAAGGCGCGCGGGATCACCGTGGTGCGCCTGTAGTGCGAGCCGCAGGACGTCGCGGGGCTGGGCCGTCCGAGACGAGCGGAGGAGGAACATGAGGTACGCGCGCCTGTACTTCGAGGACGTGCAGGTCGGTGACGAGCTCCCGGCGCTCGTGAAGGGACCGATCCAGCAGATCCAGCTCACGCGCTACGCCGGCGCCTCCGGCGACTTCAACCCGATCCACCAGGACGACGAGTTCGCGAAGGCGGCCGGCATGGGCGGCGTGTTCGCCCACGGGATGCTGTCGATGGGCTTCGTGGCCCAGGCGGTGACCGACTGGGCCGGCGCCGGCAGCGTGCGCAAGATCGGCGTCCGCTTCACCGCGCTGGTGCGATTGAAGGACACCGTCACCTGCAAGGGGCGCGTGCTCGCCAAGTCGTCTAAGGACGACGTCCACACCGTCGACGTCGAGATCTGGGCGGAGACGCAGAAGGGCGACAAGGTCGTGAGCGGCAAGGCGACCGTCGCCGTGCCCTCACGCGTGCAGGGCTAGACCGCGGGCAGCTCGCCGCGGGCGGCCACCCACTCGCGCAGCGCCTCGCGCGTGGAGGGAAACGCCAGCGCGTCCCAGGGGATCTCGGAGGCCTTCACCCAGCGGATCTCGTCGTTCTCGTCGCACGTGGTGAGCGTGCCGCCGGTGACGCGCGCCCGGTAGACGATGATCACCGGCGCCCCTGGATAGGTGTACACGTTGTGCAGACCGGTCAGGGCCACCTCGAGGCCGGTCTCCTCGAAGGTCTCGCGCAGCGCCGCGTCGGTCGCCGTCTCGCCGAAGTCCACGAAGCCGCCAGGGAACGTCCACAGCCCGCGCCCGGGATCGATGGACCGCCGCGTGAGCAGCACCTGCCCGTCGTCCTCCGGGATCGTCGCGGCCACCAGCTTGGGGTTGAGATAGAAGACGAAGCGGCAGCGTGAGCACACCGACTGCTCGCGATGATCCGGCGGCACGGCCTCGCGGCGCAGCTCACCGGCACACAGCGGGCAGAAGCGAATCACGCCGGGATGGAGCGCGTGATGACCGACGTCGGGACTCACCCTTTCGAGTCTAGCACCGGGGTTGACCCCGCGTGGACGCGATGTTACAACCCGTGCGGCATCGCCGCTGCCACGCGCCGACGTCGCCGCGATACCTCGACCACGGGAGGCCGTCCATGCACCATCGCCGATCGTTCGTGATCGTCCTCGCCATCGTCGCCGTCGTCACTCTGGCCGTCGCCGGCTCGCACGGCCAGGCGCCGTCGGGCGAGTACAAGATCGGCGTCCTCGAGCCGCTCACCGGTCCGCTGGCCGTCCAGGGCAAGCTCCACCTCGAGGGCTACGAGATCATGCGCGATCTCATCAACAGCCAGTTCGGTGGCGTGATGGGCAAGAAGCTCGTGCTGGTCAGCGGCGACGCCGTCGATCCCACCGCCGCGGCGTCGGAGGCGACGCGACTGGCCACGCGAGAGGGCGTCAAGATCATCACCGGCACCTTCTCCTCGACGCTGTGTGGCGCGGCCAGCGAGGCGGCCTCGCGGCAGAACGTCATCTACTGGGAGACGTCCTGCGTCGACCCCAGGTTCACGCGGCGCAATCTCAAGAACGTGTTCCGCACCGAGATCGACGGCACCGGGTTCGGCTGGTACAACGTCGAGTTCATCGCCAAGCACCTGGCCCATCGGCTGGGCAAGAAGCCGAACGAGCTGCGCATCGCGTATCTCTCGGAAGACTCGTCGTACGGTCAGAGCGTGACCGAGTCCGCCCGCCAGCGCGCCAAGCAGGAATTCGGCATGCAGGAGGTCGCGCCGCCCGAGTACTACACGTTCACCACCAACGACCTCACGCCGATCATCCTCAAGCTCAAGAACGCCAACCCCGACATCCTGCATCACATCGCCCGCGACCAGGACGCCATCCTGTTCTGGCGGCAGGCGCGCGAGCAGAACTTCCAGGTCAAGGCGGTCGTTCACGCCGGTGCGACGGGGTATGGCAACCCGGGATTCGGCAAGGCGTTCGGTAACGACGCCAACGGCCCCTTCGCGCTGCTCGAGCCGGGCCCCGGCCTGATCATCGAGAAGCTCCGTCCCGAGGGCCAGCGCGTCGAGCGCGCGTTCCGCGAGGCGGTGAAGGCCAAGACCGGCTCGGACGTCCTCGCCGGCGGGCACCAGCTCGCGGGCGGCGGCCTCTGGGTCCTGAAGCTCGCGCTCGACGCCGCCAAGACGGACGAGCTGGAGAAGTTCCGCGCCGCCGTCATGTCGCTCGATCTGCCGGTCGGCTCCGCGGTCAACGGCTGGGGCGTGAAGTTCGACGAGACCGGCCAGAACTCGAACGCGCGAGTGCAGCACTACATGCTCCAGTGGCAGAACGGCTCACTCGTCACCGTGTGGCCCGAGGAGTTCACCACGAATCGCACGAAGTGGATCCCCCTCGGTCCCTGGGATCAGCGGAAATAGGAGGCGGTGCCACTCGCCCAGCTCCTCGCGTCGACTCTCCTGCTCGGCGGCATCTATGCGCTGATCGCCGTCGGCCTCACGCTCATCTTCGGCGTGATGCGTATCGTGAACTTCGCGCACGGCGAGTTCCTCATGCTCGGCATGTACCTCGCGTTCTGGGCGTTCTCGCTGCTCCACGCCGATCCCTACCTGACCCTCGTCGTGTCACTGCCGCTGTTCTTCGTCCTCGGCTGGGTGAGCTACGCCGCGGTCATGCGTCCGGTCATCCACACCTCGCACAACGTGCAGGTGTTCACGACGGTGGGGCTGTCGATCGTGCTCCAGAACGTCGCCCTCGTGCTGTGGACCGCCGACGCACGCTTCCTGCGCACCGAGTACTACGCGGCGGCCGTCCACTTCGGGGGCGCGGTGTTCAACTGGGCGCAGCTCGTCGCGTTCGCGGTGGCCGTCGTCCTCACCGCCGGGCTCTTCGCCTTCATGCGCTGGACGTACACCGGCAAGGTCATGCGCGCGACGGCGCAGGACCGGCAGGCCGCGGCGCTCATGGGCATCGACACCAACCGCGTCTACGCGATCACCTGGGCGGTCGGCATCGTGTGCGTCGGCGCCGCCGGCGTGCTGCTGGCGCCGATCTATCCCGTCTACCCGACCGCGGGCCTGCAGTTCGTGTTGATCGCCTACGTCGCGGTCGTCCTCGGCGGCCTCGGTGACATGGCGGGGGCGCTGATCGCCGCGCTGGTGGTCGCCGCGGTCGAGGTCATCGGCTCGTACGTCATCGGCACGGCATGGAAGGAGGTGCTCTACCTGTTGCTGTTCATCGGCATCCTCGTGGTCCGGCCCGCGGGGCTGTTCGGACAGCGGGGTGCCGAGGCGCTGGGGACGTGAGGACGGTCGCCCCCGCCGTCGCGTGCTTCGCCGTGGCGGGGCTCGTGCCGCTCTTCGTGCGCGATGCGTTCCTCCTCGACGCCCTCGTCCTCATCCTGATCTGGGGGGCGAGCGCGGCCGCGTGGAACGTCGCCGGCGGCTACGCCGGCCAAGTGTCGCTCGGCCACTCCGCGTTCTTCGGCGTCGGGGCCTACGCGGCGGCGCTGCTCGCCACGCGCTGGCAGCTGTCGCCGTGGCTCGGCCTCGTCGTGGGCGCCCTCGTCGCGACGATCGTCGGGCTCGTCATCGGATACCTGTCGAACCGCCTGCGCGGCCCGTACTTCGTGCTCGCGACCATCGCCTTCTCCCAGGTGCTGCTGATCGTCGGCAGCCGCTGGCGCGGCTTCACCGCGGGGTCCGAAGGCATTCCCGTCCCGTTCCGTCCAGGGTTCTGGACCCTCGGCATCGCGGACAAGCGCGTGTGGGTCTGGATCGTCCTGGCGCTCGCGGTGATCATCTATCTCGTCGAGCTCTATCTCGAGCGGTCGCGGCGCGGCTACCAGCTTGCGGCCGTCCGTGAGGACGAGGACGCGGCCCTGTCGCTCGGGGTGCCGGCGCGAGCGCTGAAGGTCGCGGCGATCACGGTGAGCGCAGCGCTCACCGCCGTGTGCGGCGCGCTGTGGGCGCAGTACGTCGGGTTCGTCGATCCGTTCTACGTCTTTTCCGTCGACCTGTCCGTGCGATTCGCGCTGGCCGCGATCATCGGCGGCGTCGGCACGGCGCTCGGCCCGTTCCTCGGCTCTCTCCTCGTGACCACCCTCGAGACGTACCTGCGCGCGCAGTTCGGCGGCATCGGCGCCGGGCTCATCGGCATTTACCTGATCATCTACGGCGTGATCCTCATCCTGGTCGTTCGCTTCGTCCCTGAGGGGCTGACCGGCTGGCTCGGCGCCCGAGTGGCCCGGCGCGCGGCGACGGGCGCCGGCTGAGCATGGCCACCCCGCTGCTGTCCGTCGCCGGCATCTCGAAGCGCTTCGGCGGCGTGATCGCCAACCGCGACGTCTCGTTCGACGTGTTCGCCGGCGAGCTCGTGGGGGTCGTGGGTCCGAACGGAGCGGGCAAATCGACGTTGTTCGAGATCATCACCGGGTTCTACGCGCCCGACGCCGGGGAAGTCCGCCTAGACGGAGCGCGCCTGACCGGGCTGAGCCCCGATCGGGTGAGCCGTCTCGGCGTGGGTCGGACGTTTCAGAAGCTACGGCCCTTCGCGGGCCTCACGGTGACCGAGAACGTCATGGTCGGCGCCCTGCAGAAGGTCCACGAGGTCCGGCGCGCGCGTCAGGAAGCCCTGGACATCCTCGCCCGGGTCGGACTCGAAGAGAAGGCCGACGCCCATGCGCGCACGCTCTCCACCGGACAGCGCAAGCGGCTCGAGCTGGCGCGCGCGCTGGCCACGCGGCCGCGCGTGCTGCTGATGGACGAGGTGACGGGCGGCGTCGATCAGCGGAGCATTCCCGGGCTCGTCGCGCTCGTGCGCGAGCTACACGCGGGCGGGCTGACCGTGCTGCTGATCGAGCACAACATGCGGGTGATCACCGCGGTGTGCCAGCGGATCCTGGCGCTCCATCTCGGCCAGATCATCGCCGAGGGCACGCCCGCGGCGGTGACACGGGACCCGCGCGTCATCGAGGCATATCTCGGCCAGGTCTACGTCTGATGCTGCTGGACGTGGAGAGCCTCGATGTCGCCTACGGCGACTACCAGGTGCTGTGGGACGTCTCGATGCACGTGGGCGAGGCCGAGATCGTGGCCCTGCTCGGCCCCAACGGCGCCGGCAAGTCGACGCTGATGAACACGATCTCGGGGCTCCTGAGCCCGCGGCGCGGGCGGGTGACCTTCGCGGACCGGCGGATCGAGGGGCTACCGGCGCATCGCATCGTCGGCCACGGGATCGCCCACGTGCTGGAGCGGCGACGACTCTTTCCATTCCTCACCGTCCGCGACAACGTCCTGCTCGGCGCTCATCATCCGGCGGCGCGACGCCAGCGCGAGGCGACGCTGGCTCACGTCGAGCGGCTGTTTCCCCTGCTCCGGGAACGAGAGGGTCAGCTCGCGCATACGCTCTCGGGCGGCGAGCAGCAGATGGTCGCCATCGCCCGCGGCCTCATGGCGCGGCCGCGGCTGCTCATGATCGACGAGCCGTTCCTCGGCCTGGCGCCGCGGGTCGTGCAGGAGATCGGGACAGTGATCCGCCGGATCCACGAGGAGGGTGTGGCGGTGCTCTTCGTCGAGCAGAACGTCGAGCTCGCCCTCACGCTCGCCCACCGCGGCTACGTCCTCGAGTCCGGTCGCCGCATCCTCGACGGTCGCTCTGCCGAGCTCCTGCAGTCCGCCGAGGTCAAACGCGTCTTCCTCGGCGACCAGGCCATCTAGCTCCGCGAGGCGCCGCGCGGCGGACGGGGCGGGCGGGGACCGCTCGACGATCCGACTGACTGCGACTTCTACCGGACGGCGCTCACGCTCCCTGAGCGTGAGCGGCCTGGATGTTCCGTACGACACGGATCGCTGAGTGGTCCCCGCCCGCCCCGTCCGCCCCGGGCGATGTCCGTAGTGAGACGTGGAAGTCGAGCACTTGTAGACGGCCTCAACGAGGGTCCGCCGCGCTCGGATGGGCGTGTTATGGTCCACCTGCGATGACGATGCGGATCGATCGTAAGCGGTTGGAGATGACGATCGAGGAGCTGGGGTCCATCGGCGCGACGGCGCGCGGCGGCCTCACGCGTCTGGCGCTGAGCGACGAGGACAAGCGCGGCCGCGACTGGATGGTCGCGCGAATGCGTGAGGCGGGCCTGCGCGTCACCGTCGACCGGATGGGCAACATCTTCGGCGAGCGCGCGGGCGCCGCCGCCCTGCCGCCCGTCCTCATGGGCTCGCACGTGGACTCCGTGCCCACGGGCGGCAGGTACGACGGCCAGCTCGGCGTGCTCTGCGCGCTGGAGGCGATTCGCTCGCTCGACGACCACCGCATCGCCACCCGCCATCCGGTCGGTGTCGTGATCTTCACCAACGAGGAAGGCGCCCGCTTCCAGCCGGCCATGATCGCCAGCGGTGTGATGGCGGGAAAGATCGCGCTCGAGGACGCCTACAACGCCCGCGACAAGGACGGCATCCGCCTGGTCGACGAGCTGGAGCGCATCGGCTATCTCGGCCCCGAGCCGTGCGTTGCCCGTCCCCTCCGCGGGTACCTCGAGCTCCACATCGAGCAGGGGCCGTTCCTCGAGGAGGAAAAGCTGTCCGTCGGAGTGGTCGAGGGCATCGTGGCGATCTCGTGGTCGCGGCTCACCATCCACGGCGTGCAGGACCACGCGGGGCCCACGCCCATGCGGATCCGCCACGACGCGCTGGTCGCCGCCGCCAACGTGGTGGCCGGCGTGCGGGGCACCGCGCGCACGCTCGGGGGCGACGTGGTTGCCACCGTGGGCAACCTCACCGTCTCGCCCAACATCGTCAACGCGATCCCGGGCCGGGTGACGCTGTCGATCGACATCCGCGACCCGAAGATCGAGACGCTGGAAAAGGCCCGCGGGATCCTCGACCGCGTCGTGCGCGACGCGTGCGAGCGCGAGGGCGTGCGCTATGAGCTCGAGCACTACTGGCAGGTGCCCGACACGCCGTTCGCGCCGGACGTCATCGCGGCCGTCGAGCGGGCGGCCACGGCCGTCGGCGCGCGATGGCGACGCATCCTCTCCGGCGCGGGCCACGACGCGCAGTACATGGCCGCGATCGCGCCCACGGGGATGATCTTCGTGCCGTCGCGGGATGGCCGCAGCCACTGCGAGGAGGAGTTCACGGCCATCGAGGACATCGAGGACGGCGCGAACACGCTCTTCCTCGCCGCCCTCGACCTCGCCGGCCGCGCGTAGCGGCCCAGGAGCAGGCGCCCGCGCGCCGCGAGCGCGCGCGGGCGCCCCGGCCTCACGCGCGCTTGAGCAGCGCCGTCTCGATGGGCAGCCGTCGGATGCGCTTGCCGGTCAGCGCGTAGACCGCGTTGCACACGGCGGGCGCCACGCTGGGCACACCGGGCTCGCCGAGGCCACCGGCCGGATGCCCGGAGTCGAGGATATGCACCTCCACGACCGGCATCTCGTTGATCCGCAGCATCCGGTACTCGTGGAAGTTCTTCTGCTGCACGCGCCCCTTGTCGATGGTGATCTTGCCGTAGTAGACGGCCGTCAGCGCGTAGACGGCACCGCCCTCCATCTGCGCCTTCACCTGATCGGGATTGACGGCCAGCCCCGCGTCGATGCCGGTGATGAGCTTGTGCACGCGCGGCGTGCCGTCCGGCGCCACCGAGACCTCGGCCACCGTCGCCGCGTAGCTGCCGTACGAGAAGACGACCGCGATCCCGCGGGCCTGACCGGCGGGCGGTGGCGCGCCCCAGTTGGCCTTCTGGGCGACCAGCTCCAGCACCGCCTTGTGGCGCGGCGACTTGCCGAGGAGCGCGCGCCGATACTCGAACGGATCCTTCTTGGCCGCGTGGGCCAGCTCGTCGACGAAGCTCTCGATGATGAAGCCGTTCTGCGATGGACCGACCGAGCGCCAGAACCCGAGCGGGAAGCCATAGTCCTTGTTGGTCCACTCGATCTTGAGATTCGGGATGTCGTACGGCATGTTGCGCACGGCCTCGACGGCCGCGGCGTCGATCTCCCCCGCCTTCGCGCGTCCCTTCTGGATGAGGATGCCCGGGCCGACGATGCGCGTGGACCACGCGGCCGGCGCGCCGCTGGGATCGAGCGTCGCGCGGAAGACATTGTAGGTGGCCGGCCGGTAGAAGCCGTGCGTGAGGTCGTCCTCACGGGTCCACATGGTCTTGACGGGCGTGCCCTTCACTGCCTTGGCCGTCTCCACCGCATCCACGATGAAGTCCTGCTCGCCGCGCCGTCCGAAGCCGCCGCCGAGCAGCGTCGTGTGCACGACCACCTTGTCCACGGGCACGCCGGTCAGCTTGGAGCCCGTCTGCTGGGTGCCTCCGGGATTCTGCGTGGGGGCCCAGATGGTGCACTCCGTATCCGTCACCTGCGCGGTGGCGTTCATCGGCTCCATGCACGCGTGCTCGAGGAACGGCACCTCGTACACGGCCTCGATGACCTTGCCGGAGGCCAGCGCCTTGTCCGCGTCGCCGTCGTTGCGCGCGACCTGCCCCGGCTGCTTGGCGGCCTGCGCGTACTCGCGGTTGATCATGGGCGTCGAGACCTGGGCGAGCGGGCCCTCGTCCCACGTGACCTTGAGCGCGCGCCGGCCCTTCACCGCCGCCCAGAACGTGTCGGCGACCACCGCCACGCCGTTCGAGACCTGGACGACCTGCTTCACGCCCTTGACCGCGCGTGTAGCCGTCGCGTCGAAGCTCTTCACCTTGCCGCCGTTGACCGGGCAGCGCTCGATCGACGCGATCAGCATGCCGGGCAATTGCACGTCCATGCCGTAGATGGCCTTGCCCGTGACCTTCTCCGGCGTGTCGCGCCGCTTGACCATCTTGCCGATGTAGCGGAACTGATCGGGCGTCTTGAGCTTCGGATCCTGCGGGACCGGCAGCTGCTGGGCCTTGTCGACGAGCTGTCCGTACGCGAGACGCCGGCCGCTCGGACGATGGATGACCACGTCCGGCTCGGTGTCGACGCTCTCGACCGGCACGCCCCACTCGTTGGCGGCCGCCTGCTTGAGCATCTCGCGGGCGGCGGCGGCCGCCTTGCGCCACGTCTCGATGTGATCGCGCACACCGCGGCTGCCGCCGTACGACTGCGACTTGGTCACCGGGTTCGCGTAGAGCGGCGGGTTGGCCGGCGCCTGCTGGACCTTCACCTTGTCGAGCGAGGTGTCGAGCTCGTCGGCGATGATCATCGACGTCGTGGTGAGCGAGCCCTGCCCCATCTCCGGCACCGAGTTGACGATGGTCACGACGCCGTCGCGGTCGATGGTGAGCCACTGATTGGGCGCGAAGACGCCGGCGGTCTGCGCCCGCGCGCGCGGGGGACGGGCAAGAGGCACGCCGATGGTGAGCCCGGCGCCGGCCACGAGACCGCCCTTGAGCAGCGTGCGTCGGCTGAGCGAGGTTCTCATGAGCGGCCTCCCTTCGCGAGCGCGGCCGCGCGGTGGATGGCGGCCCGGATGCGCTGGTAGGTCCCGCAGCGACAGATGTTGCCGGCCATCGCGGTGTCGATGTCGGCGTCCGTCGGGGCGGGCTTGGACGCGAGCAGGGCCGCGGCGGACATGATCTGACCGGGCTGGCAGAAGCCGCACTGGGGCACGTCCACCTCGATCCACGCCTTCTGGACCGGATGATCGCCGGCGGCCGAGAGGCCTTCGATGGTCGTGATGCGCTTGCCGGCCGCCGCCGACGCGGGCGTCACGCAGGCCCGCACGGGCTGACCGTCGAGATGCACCGTGCAGGCGCCGCACTGGGCGATCCCGCATCCGTACTTCGTTCCCGTGAGCGCGAGCACGTCGCGCAGCGCCCAGAGCAGCGGCATGTCCCCTTCGACGTCGAGATTCTTCGAAGTCCCATTGACGACGAGCGTCACCATGGCGTCCTCCACCAGCGAGATGCCGAGCATTATAAGTCCGTCCGGCGAGGCGCCGGCTATTCGCTCGGCGGCAGGGCCGAGCCGGTCACGTAGGGCGTCGGCTCGCGCGGCGCGCGCCGCATGCGGAGCGTGGCCACGATCGGCAGATGATCGGAGGCCACCCGCGCCCGCCGGCTACGATGGACGTGAAACTCCTGGCCCTCGAGCTCCACGTCCCAGTACAGGCGATCGAGCGCGAACAGCGGAAAGACCGCCGGGTGCGTGCGGCGCATGCGCCGCATCGGTGAGGAAAACTCCCGCCGCAGCGTGCGCGACACCGGGCCGGGGTGCCACTCGTTGAAGTCCCCCATCACCACGCGGGGCCCGGCCACCGCGGTGGCGTCGCGCACGAAGCCGGAGAGCAGATCGACCTGCTCGCGACGCTCGCGCAGGGCCAGGCCGAAGTGACAGTTGAAGACGTGCAGCGGACGGCCGTCGACGTCGAGGTCCACGCGCAGGCACGCGCGCGGCTCCCGCGCGCCGTAGCTGAGATCGCAGGCGCCCCAGCCGAGCACGGGTAGCCGGCTGAGGATGGCGTTGCCGTAGGTGCCGCCCCGATGCGGGCGCACGACGCCCATGACCAGCGTCATGCCGAGCCGGTCGGCGAGGAACGCCGCCTGATCATGATGCGCGGCGCCGTCCTGCCGGATCACCTCCTGCAACCCGATGACGTCGGGCGCGATCTCGGCGATGACGTCAGCCGTCCGCGGAAGATCCAGCCGGCGGTCGAGCCCGATCCCGCGGTGGATGTTGTAGCTGCCGACGACGATCTGCCTCACGCGACGGCGGCGTGGCTACTCGGCATAGGCGATGAAATGCGGGTAGAGCTGGGCCGGATGGGTGATCGGCGCGGGCAGCCGCGTGCCGGGCGGCGCCACGACGAACGTCTGCATCTCCTCCACCGAGGGCCCGGCGTGGGCACCGAGCTCCGGAATGAACGAGATGTCGCCCTCGGGAGCGTTGTTGCCGTAGATCACGAGGTCGCCCGCGCTCGGCATGCCCATGAGGTCGTGGATCGCGGCGACGACCAGCGCCAGATCCGGCCGCCCGGCGAACGGCCCGGCCTCGCCCTCGGCCAAGCGATAGCGCTTGCCGCGCCACACGCACACCGGCCCGTCGGCCGAGCGCGCGAGCACGAAGCCGATGCCTCGACCGCGCGAGAGATCGTCGACGAGCGACGGCGCGTGCCGGTCGATCGCCTCCACCGCCAGCGGCTCCGCGCTGTCGAGGAAGTACACGAAGGCGTTCGACCCCGCGACGACGATGCGCAGGCCGTCGCGCTCGCGCGCCTGGCGTACCTCGCCGAGCACCCACGGAAAGTCGGCCTCGAGGTAATTCACGAAGCGCTGCCACACCCCCGGCGCCGCCTGGCGGTACGCGGCCAGACCGCTCGCCAGGCGGTCGCGCCTGGACACGCGCGCCTTCTCGAGCGCGGCCGGGACGAGCTCGTCGAAGAACTGCCGCTCGAGCGGACGCCCTCCGGTGAGACGCGGATAGGGCACCGTCGCGGCCTGCCCGTGGTCGGAGAGCACGTAGAGGTCGTACCGGTATTCGGGGACGCGGCGGATCACCCGCGCCAGCTGGCGAATGGAGCCGTCCACGCGCCGCAGCGCGCGCAGCGCGCGACGGTGGCGCGGCCCATAGGTGTGCGAGAACACGTCGTAGTCGAGATAGTTGACGTAGATCGCCGGCACGCCCGCGTAGAGGTCGCGCGACACGGCCAGCGTGAACAGCTGCCGCACCCAGATGGACACGCCGACCTTGAGCAAGAGCCATTTCCACCCGCGCGTGGTTTCCGTGACGGGATCCGCGATGAGCCGCAGCACCGCGCGCGTGACCTCGATGATCGTGCGGGCCAGGCCCTTGACCAGCACCCAGCCGAGGACGACGAAGGCCGACACCGCGCGCAGCACCCCGGCGCCGGAGGGTCGCTTGAGCGTGGCGAAGTTGAAGACGTTGTTAACCGCGCCCCCGGTGAAGACGCAGCCGTACGTGCTCCCGCCGTCCACGATGCCGCGCCGCCCCGCCGACTGCGCGGCCTCGATGCGCGCGGCGTCGCCGCCGCGCGGGAAGTACACGTCGGTGCGCGACCGCTTGTCGTGGTAGTGGAAGCCCGGGATGTCGGGCCGCACGCCGTACATCGCGGCCATCTGGAAGGCCGGCGTGGACGTCGGCAGGCTCACGCTCATCTCGTGGCGGCGATAACCCTGCCGCTCGAGCAGCTGTGCCAGAAAGGGCGCGGCGCCCTGTGCGAGCGCCTCGTCGAGCACCGCGCGCGACAGCCCGTCGATCTGGACGATGAGGAGCCGGCGCCGTCCGCGTGCGGGCGCGCGCCCGAGGCGGAAGCGACGCACCAGGCGGTCCACGCGGTGCTGGAGTCTCAGCACGACATCGTCAGCGGGCATCGTGAAGCATTGTAACGGGTGGCGCGAAGAGGACGACGAACCCAGGCCGGTCCCACCTCAGGCCACCACGATGAAACCCGTGCTCGCCGTAGTAATAACTCGAGGGTAAGATCCGAGCGCGATGGCGGATCGAGCGATCGTCGAGACCGTCCGGGGGTTCGTGGACGCGGAGGTGCGGCCGGTCGCCACCGAGCTGGAGCACGCCGACCGCTATCCGGACGCGCTGGTGGCACGCATGCGCGAGCTGGGTCTCTTCGGCGCCCTCGTGCCTGCCGCCTATGGCGGTCTCGGGCTCGACGTCACGACGTACGCCCGTGTCATCGAGGAGCTGTGCCGCGGCTGGATGTCGCTGGCCGGGGTCATCAACAGCCACACCATGGCCGCGCTGATCGTCCTGCATCACGGCACCGACGAGCAGCGCGCTCGCTTCCTGCCCCGCTTCGCGCGCGGCGAGGCGCGCGGCGGCCTCTGCCTCACCGAGCCGCACGCCGGATCGGACGTGCAGGCGATCCGCACGACGGCGCGCCGGCGCGGCGAGGACTACGTCGTCAACGGCACCAAGATGTTCGTCACCAACGGACGCGAGGGCAACACGTTCGCGCTGCTCGCGGTGACCGACGGCGGCGCCGCGCCCCGCCACCGCGGCATGTCGTGCTTCATCGTCGAGAAGGGCCATCCCGGGCTGCGCGTGGCCCAGTCGATCGGCAAGCTCGGCTACAAGGGCGTCGACACGGCGGAGCTCGTCTTCGAGGACTTCGTGGTCCCCGCGACGAACCTCGTGGGCGGCGCGGAGGGGCGCGGCTTCAAGCACGTGATGAGCGGCCTCGAGGCCGGGCGCATCAACATCGCGGCGCGCGCCGTCGGCGTGGGACAGGCCGCGATGGACGAGGCGCTCGATCACGCGCGGGCCGGCGGCGGCCGCCCGCCCGCGGCGCTCGCCGACATGGCGACCCGGCTCGCCGGCGCCCGCCTGCTCACCTACTGGGCGGCCGGCATGAAGGATCGCGGCGAACGCTGCGATCTCGAGGCGGGCATGGCCAAGCTCGCGGCCTCGGAGGCCGCGCAGGAGCTGGCCGTCCTCGGCATGCGCATCGCGGGCGAGCCCGCGCAGTTCACCACGCTGGCCGTCGAGCGGCTCTATCGCGACACGCCGCTCATGATCATCGGTGAGGGCACGAATGAGATCCAGCGCCTGGTGATCGCCCGCCAGCTGCTGGAGCGCGGCGGCGCCCCGCCGCCGGGCGCCGGGACCGACGACGAGCGGCGGCTCGCGCTCGCCGTGCACCAGATGGTCGACAAGGAGATCGTGCCGAACGTGCCGGAGTACGAGCGGGCCGACCGCTGGCCGGAGCCGATGATGAGCGCGCTCGCCGACCTCGGCATCCTCGGCGCGCTCGTCCCGCCCGACCTCGGCGGCCTCGGCCTCGGCGCCGCCGCGACGATGATGCTGCTGCAGGAGCTGGCGCGCGGCTGGACGACGGTGGCCGCGATCGTCACGACGCACGTGGTGGCGACCGACGCGCTGGCCCGCTCCGCCGCGACCGATCTGCGGCGAGGCCTGCCTGCCCTGACGCGTGGCGAGGTGTGGGCGGCGAGCGCGGTCTCCGGTGACGTCGGGCTCGCGCGCGACGGCGACGGGTGCGTGCTCAGCGGCCGGACCGGGCTGGTGGACAACGCCGCGCGCGCGGGTATGTTCGTCGTGGTGGCCCGCGACGCGGACGGGCCGGCCACCGCCGTCGTCGTGCCGCGAACATCGGCCCGTCTGCGGGTCCACGATGCGCCCGCGACCGTGGGCGCCCGCGGCGTGGGGGCGGGACACCTCGTCCT